>Ga0268262_10000473_pt1 | contig 53336 bp, 50 predicted proteins | sample TergutNc150P3_FD_190354 | JGI IMG/M metagenome (GOLD analysis project Ga0268262, IMG submission 190354) | Nasutitermes corniger P3 segment gut microbial community from laboratory colony in Florida, USA - Nc150 P3 (SPAdes) (version 2) | ecosystem: Host-associated > Arthropoda: Insects >... | reverse complement strand
TACCCATTTCAAAATTGGCGCGTATGGTATCTGACACCATAAAAACCGCCCGTATGGGCTGTAGATATGTCGGTGGACACTAAACACAAGAAAGGAGCATTTAATGAAAAGAGTATTGAAACGTATCTGTTCTATCGCCCTTGCGGCGGTAATCGGGTTCTCGTTGGCGGCCTGTCCCACCCCCGGCGGCGGTCCCGGCGGAGACCCCAGCGGAGGTAACACCGGCGGAAAAACTCCGGAAATAACCAGATATGTTCTGGATATCAGGGACATCTCGGACGACTGGGACATCGTTGGTGTGGGAAAAGACGGCTCAAGTTTGTTTTTGAAATTAAACGAAACTACCGGCGCGCCGATACAGGCATATTTCAAACCGGAAAAAGACAGCGATGAGGGTTTGTCCTTTTTCTTCAAGGAAAACGGGCTGCCGAATCTAATGATAGGCGGCGGCAATATTGTATATTTTGGCAATTTTAACGGGTACAAATTTGATTACGGCGTCATTAAACCGGATAACACCATTGAGTATCGTTTTGACAATCAGACAGACATAAACTGGGATACCGCCACCGCGTCAGCCATTCAGGAACGCCTTGCCCAGGGACGCCCCATTCAGATAATTCCCGCTTCAGGAGGACGCTACATCTGGGATATTTTTAATCTTGATAAGGTTAAGGAATGGAGTTGGCTTGAAGCGGCCAGTTATTGTCTTGACGTTACCGGAGCAATTTTGGGAGTAGCCTCATGCGTTACAGCGTGGACCAATCCTGCCTCTGCAATAGGATGCGGCATCTTTGTCGCAAGCCAAGGAGTCAGTATTGCGGTTGAAGCGGCATGGAAAGACTATGGCGAAATGGAAACCGCAAACGACGTACAGCAAACATTAATCAGCGGGCTTGGCTGTGCGGGCGTAATAGGCGGCGATCTGACCGCTCTGGTTGATTGCGCTTCAGTTTTGGCAGGCGGCGCTTCTATTATTAAAGGCTTGGTTGAAGACACTGTCGAACAGAAAGGCTCGCAAGTAAAAGAAGCAATTACCACAATAGAAAAGAGAACAGAATGGGTTTATGTAACCGGCGTAACCCTTGACCGAACCGAGGTCAGCCTAACCGTCGGCCAGTCAACAAAGCTTAATAAAAATATTGTGCCGTCCAACGCGAATAAATCTCATGTTACGAATTTTCATAGCAGCAATACCAATGCTGCATGGGTGACTAATGATGGCTTTGTTACCGCTAAAGCGGAAGGAGTAGCGATCATTCAAGTTTTCGTAGATGCCGTCGGCTCTGACGGCAAAAACCACACCTACTCGGCAGACTGCGTCGTATTCGTAACCGCCGCGCCGACTGAGCCAACCAATCCGCCTATCACATTAATTTATGCTATCGGCGATACAGGTCCTGGAGGAGGGAAAATCTTTTATACTAGCGCGACAGGTTTTACCATGACAGACAACGGTCAGGTATGCCATTACCTTGAAGCCGCGCCCTACACCTACATGGACAATGATAGAATGGTAAGCTTGATGGGAAGCGAATACAATACCTATTTAAACACCGGGACGGCGATAGGTACTGGGAGAAAAAACACTACCCTTATTCTTGCCTTAGACGCTAACGCGCGAGCTGCCAAAGGCTGTAAGAATTGCACTGTCGGCGATAAAACGGACTGGTTTCTTCCCAGTCTGGATGAACTGAGCGAACTGTCTAAAAACCGCTCTGTGGTGCTCAATGCTTTTCAGTTTGACATATGGTCTTCATCTCAGTGGGGTGATGGTACTATTAATCCTTCCTCGGCGTGGATTATTGATACTTGGGGCGTTGCGAAATCACATCATAAGGCTCTCCCTTATAATAGTTACTGGCCCATCCGTGCTTTTTAACAGATAACTGACACCCAAAGGAAAGCAAATAAAATCAATCCGGTCGTGAGCAATCACGATCAGATTGATGGAACATGGAAGAGCAAACGCCGCCAAACTTGCGGACAAAGCAGGAGTATGGTAGGCTGGTATCATGGAGCCCAAGATAGAATTCGTTCCGTCAGCGTTCAGACACGGGTTTACAGAAGAAGATATTCGTTGGGTTTTGAATAACTATCTGGTTGACGGTATCGTAGAAGAAAACGATGAAACCACCCGAATTGCCGTAGGCTTTGATCGTTCTTTCAATAAACTTCTGGAAGTTATTTATCATGAACTTGAGGACGAAACTGCTTTGGTGTTCCATGCTATGGAGTGCCGTAAAAAATGGCTCGTAAAACTAGGTTTAAAGGAGTAATTATGCCGCGACTAACCGATGAAGAATATGCCGCATTGGACGAAAAGTGGACACAGGAAACCCCTATGGTAAATTTTTCGCGGCCCGGCATGTTTGCCCGTCAGCGGCTTTTGCTGGAAAGCCTTGATACAGTAGCCGCAAACTACATCCACGTCCTTGCCGAAGCCGCCGGTAAGACTCCCGCCCAGGTAATCGGAGCAATGGTTCGCAAGGAAATGGCAGCCCGATTGTCTTCAGCTTCGGCAGCGCATACAACATAAGAGTAGCGTTAATATAGAGATAACATAATGGGAAACGTATTTGCGGAAACACGGGATATAAACCTTGCCGGCGGCGGAAGAATGGGATGTAAAGTAACCGATGCTGTGCATATTCAATGGAAAAATCGTTTTGCTGTGGTAAATGCCGTAGTATTACCGGAAGGGAAACCGCTCCTCGGCGTAATACCGCTGGAATTTATGGACCTCATGGTTGACCCCGTCAACCGTGAACTGGTCGGCGTTCACGGCGATAATGCTGTATTAATGGCAATGTAGACGCGGTTAACGCATTTGAATTAAAGAGGATAATACATGTCATTTTCCAAATTTGTTTTAATACTCGTTTCTTCATGCATGTTTTTTCAATGTTACGGAAAAGGCGGACGCAAAGAGATGAGCGATTCCGAAAGATTCGCGCAGGAATACCCTCTCGTAGGCGGCGATAATATATTTGTATACAGAAACGTAAGCGAGACAGCGGACATTTTAAAAAACGGCAGGGGAATTGTTTTTTTGGGCTTTAAGGAGTGCCCCTGGTGCCAGCAATACGCCGTTTACCTTCACGACGCCGCGCGCGAGATGGAAGCTGAAATAATTTATTACTGCGATATAAAGGAAGATCGGGAAACCAATTCGGAAAATTACCGTAAGATAGTCGATATTTTTTCCGGACGCCTCCAGTATGACGACGAGGGACGCCCCCGGGTGTATGTGCCGGACGCGGCGATAGTAAGCAGGGGCAGGATAATTACCCACGATTTTGAGACGTCAAAAGAAACGTTAGGCTACAATACCCCGCAGGAATACTGGAACGATGAGCGGGTGAACGCGCTCAAGGAACGGCTCAGGGCGGGGATTAACATTTTAAACCAGATAATAGCCAATTCATGCAATAAATGCTGAAGTGGGTACATTATGGCAAGCATATTAACAATAAAAATAGCCGAAAAGTCTGTCCGTAAAGTAACCGACTTTGTGGACAGACTCTAATTAGGGCTGCTTTCGATTTCCACCCACTTCGCTGTACATTCGCCCTTTTGTATTGCTTCCATCACTTTGCGCGCCTTCGCATAACCTCGGGTAATTTCTTTTTGTTCAAGACAGGCGGCGTTGGTTTGATTCGGCAGCTCAATTGTATCAAAATCGCTTTCAGATAATTCATTTATTCTAATTCCTGAAATTTTGAGCATTCGCACAAGTTCTATGGCGGTAAGAGCGTAGTCAGTTTTATCGTTTACCCCGTATTTTCGGGCAATATCCGGCACAAATGAAACCGACGTGATTTTCTGCGGGTCTATACCCTCTTTGGCGGCGTAACAGGTTTTTACCGTTTCAGCGAAGACTTGACGCGGGGTTTCGCTTTTTGGAAGATGATCAATTAAACTAGGATAGAAATTCTTTACAAAGCGTGTTATGCCCAGCGAGTTACCGGAGATTAACGGCAGTCTGCCTCCGTCCCTGATACGCTGCTCCAGTTCTCCGCACATCTGCGAATTACTGATGTTAGCTGCAATTGCCGAGTCAAAGACTTTGTCAAAGCCGAGCATTTTAATTGCGGTTATCATTTTTCCCGCGGTGATGGTTTTGTCACTAAAAACAAATTCTTTGTTCAATTTTTCCGCCAATTCCGGTGAAATCTGCGCTATAACGCGCTCTTCGCCGACGTTGTTCATTTTACTGTAAAGGCTCAATAAAATTTTAGTAACTTGATCGTATCCGTATATTGCGCCGACAGGGCAGACTTCCGAGCATTTCCCGCAGTAGACGCAGAGTCCGTCTTCGACAGGCTGGTTGTACGGGGAGGAGATTCTGTATTCAAAACTGCGATGCGAAGTGTTAATTGCGCGGATTGTCTGCACTTCCTGGCATACTTCTACGCAGCGCATGCATTTTATGCATTTTCTCATGTTGCGGACAATTATTTTGTTTTCGATAAACGTAGCTTTTTCTATTGACGTAAAAATTTCAGGGCTGTCATTTTCAAAAGACGGTTCAAAGAGGCTGAAACTTTTAGCCAGCGATTGTAATTCACATTTTTTACTGCGTACGCAAAAAGTACATTCATGCGGATGATTTACCAAAATCAACTCAACGATAGTTTTACGGGTGTTAAGAATGCGCAGGTTGTTGGTAACAATATTCACCCCTTCCCATACATCGTTGGCGCATGCCGCAAGCAGCTTGCTCCGTCCGTCATATTCCACGACGCAAACTCTGCATAAAGCTCTCCTGCACAAATCGGGATGATCGCAGAGGGTAGGGATTTTTATATTTACCTTTTTTGCGGCTTCAAGAATTCTTGTTCCTTCCGGAACGGTTACCGGCACTCCGTCAATCGTCAAATTGACGTTTTTACTCGGGTCTGGATTATAATGGCTCATTCTTTCCTCACATTGAATTCAAATTCCGTTTTAAAAAGTTTCCACGCGCTGTTCAATGCGGCGGTTGCAGTCTGCCCAAGTCCGCAAAATGAAGCGTCCGTCATTGTACCGATAAGCCGGTCAAGCGTATCAAGGTCGTCCGTTCCGGCGGCATTGGGAACAGAGAGCTTGTTTAATAATTTTAAAATCTGATTATTCCCCTCGCGGCAGGGGACGCATTTGCCGCATGATTCATGAATAAAGAATTCCGTAACGCATTTTAAATATTCCAGAATGGAAACGCTTTCATCCATTACGACAACGGCGCCGGAACCGACATGCAAACCTGTTTTTCTAATATCCGTGTAACTGTAAACTGTATCAAGCTGTTCTATGCCGCCGATTGTGCCGCTCTGCCCGCCCAAATGAAAGAACTTGAGTTTGCCGCCGCCCGCAATTCCGCCGCCTATTTCCTCATCGTAAATAATGTCGCGTAACGTTACCTTGCCCAGAGGAATTTCAAAAACGCCCCTGTTGCGGCAATGCCCGGAAAGACAGACAAGTTTGCTTCCGCCTGAATCGTGATGCCCCGCCTGCAAAAAAGCGTCTCCGCCCATGCTGACGATTAGTGGGATGTTGGCAAAAGACTCCACATTGTTGACCAATGTCGGCTGCAGGAAGAGCCCTACTTCCGCAAGATGAGGCGGCTTGATACGCGGCCTTCCTACCTTGCCTTCGGTGGAGTTTAAAAGAGCGGAGTTTTCGCCGCAGACATAAGCTCCCGCGCCCGATACTACGTGAATGTTAAAATCTTTGCCCAGATAACCTGCGGCGTGGAGATTTTCAATTGCTTTAATAAGATGCTTTTGCAATTTGCGGTATTCGCCGCGGACGTAAATATAACCCGCCTTTGCTTTAAAAACAACACCTGCGATAATTATGCCTTCCAGTAACCTGAGAGGCAGTTTGTCCATGATGAATTTGTCTTTAAAAGTTCCCGGCTCGCCTTCATCGGCATTGCAGACAATGTACTTGGGAGTTTCCGGTATGTGAAGCAAATGCTCCCACTTGATTCCGGAGGGATATGCCGCTCCTCCGCGTCCCAGCAGTTTTGCTTTTTTTACTTCCAGGATAATATCCTGCGGAGAATTTGCTTCCGCTTTTTTAAGCGCGGCAAAACCGCCTGTTTTTTCGTATTCAGAAACAGAAAGAGGATCGGCGCTGTTAGCTCCTGCCGTCAGCATATTAATCAATTTTGACATAATGAACTCAGCTCCTCTGATTTCCCGTTAAGGCAGCAATCTACCAGTTTCTTTACTTTATCTTCGGACAAATTGCCGAAAACATCATCGCCTATTTTTACAGCCGGTCCGATGTCGCAAGCACCTATGCAGCTTGTGAAAATGAGGGAAAGCCTGCCGTTTTCCGTAGTCTGTCCCATTTTGACGCCGGCCGCATCTTCAAACCACTGCACAACCTCTGTGGTTTTTATAAAAAAACACGGAGTGCTTCTGCATATTTCAATAACATACTCGCCGCGCGGTTCTGTACTGAACATGGCGTAAAAAGTCAGTACATCGTATACTTTGGAAAGCGGTACATTTAAAACGGAGGAAGTCAGTTCCGCCCATTGTCTTTCGACACAGTTTTTCCCCGATGCCGCCTGAATATCCAGTAAAACCGCAATAAGCTGCTGAGGATCGTTCTGGTAGCTTTCCATTATTTTTATAACTTGCTCTTTTGAGAGATTCTGCATGACTTTATGATAGTAAATTTTCCGACTTTCTACAATAAGGCCGGAGAAAATCATACCCGCAATTTTGCTTATCTGATATACTGTCAGCATGAAAGATAATGAAATTGAAAAACTGCTTATCCCGCGCTTCATAAAATATGTCCGCTATGATACAGAAAGCGACCGCCGGATAGATGAAACTCCTTCCACGCCCGGGCAGTGGGAACTTGCGAAGGCGCTTAAAGACGAGCTTTTAATCATCGGTGTAAATGATGTAAAAATAACCGACCACTGTTATGTAATCGCCCGCCTGCCGCCAAGTCCGCGTTTTGAAAAAGATGCTGTCTGCATCGGGTTTCTTGCCCATCTTGATACGGCAGGCGATGTTTCGGGAAAGGACGTAAAGCCGCAGTATGTGCAGAACTATTCGGGCGGCAGGATTGAGCTTGCCGGCGGTCTTTGCCTTGATCCGGCGAATGAATCTGATCTTGCGGCGCAAATCGGAAAGGCAATCGTCCACAGCGACGGTTCTACTCTTCTCGGAGCGGACAACAAAGCGGGCATCGCCGAAATAATGGCGGCGGTTGAATACCTTGCCGCAAACCCGCAGATAGAACACGGACCTATCGAGATAATTTTTACTCCCGATGAAGAAACCGGCAAAGGGCTGCCGTTCTTTCCTCTTGATGAAATAAAATCCGTTTATTGCTACACGGTGGACGGCGGACCGATGGGCGAAATTGAGAGCGAGTGTTTCAACGCGCATAAAGCGGACATTGAGTTTCAAGGCAAGGTGATTCACGTTGGGACCGCAAGGGGCATACTTGCAAACGCAGCGCTTATGGCGTCAACTTTCGCGACTCTCCTGCCGCGAAGCGAAAGCCCCGAAGCCACCGATGGTTATTACGGTTATTACTGCCCGATGGAAATATCCGGCAATCTGGAGACCGCTATGCTGGAAGTTTTTCTCCGCGATTTTGACGCTGACGGTATGGAACGCCGCATTGCCGCCCTTGACGCATTCGCGAAAACAGTGGAAGCCCAGTTTCCCGGCGGGAAAATTGTTGTTAAAACGCAGCCTCAGTATTATAATATGAAATCCGGCATTGATAAAATGCCCGATGTAATGGAAAGGCTGATAAAAGCCATGAACAGTCTGGGTATTGAATGGCGGTTAAAACCTATCAGAGGCGGAACTGACGGTTCAAGGCTGACAGAACTTGGAATTCCCACTCCGAACATTTTTACGGGCGGGCGGAATTTTCACAGCCGCCTTGAATGGATCAGTGTAAGCGAAATGTGCGCCGCCTGCAAAGTGATTATAAAACTTATTGCTTCCGATGAATCTATGGAAGCCGGTTTTGAGGAGAGTTAATAATGACTGAAACATTAAAATCTACTTTTTATAATAAAGTAAAAGAAGCGCTTTCATATTCAAAAGTCCCGACTTTGATAACGGAAGATAATGTGTATCAGGAAGGAAACGCGGACATTCTGCCGCTTCTTGATGAAATGGTGGACACTTTAGTCCTCCCGGGAAGCGGGATTGACGGACTGGAAAATATTGAAGAACTTTACGCAAAGGCCGAATCCGGAAAATCCTGCCTGCTTCTTGTGGAACATTACAGCAATCTTGACCTTTCAATTCTTATTACATTTCTTCGGGACGCGGGAGGCCGCGGCAAAGACATCAGAAATTCGATCATTGCGATTGCCGGAATGAAACTTAACGAAGACAGCCCAATTGTCGCCGCGTTTGCCGGCGCGTACAGCAGAATAGTGATTTATCCAAGCCGTTATATGCTCGACATGGAGCCGGAAAAAAGCAAGATTGAACAGGCCAGAAGCAACGCAATAAACCGCGCGGCGATGAAGGCGCTTATAAGGCATAAATACAAGGGAAAACTGATACTTGTTTTTCCGTCAGGAACTCGTTACCGCCCCTGGGACCCGGAAACAAAGAAAGGTTTAAGGGAAATCGACTCCTACATTCGTTCATTTGACTATATGTGCTGTGTCGCCCTGAACGGTCAGATTCTACACGTAAATGAAAACGATATGATGAATGACTTTGTAAGCAAGGATATTGTCCGTGTTACGGTAGGACCTGTTATTAATTGCAATGATTTCCGTGAAAAGGCAAGAAACGCCGCATCGGAAGATGAAGACAAAAAACAGGCTGTCGCCGACGCAATCATGAATGAACTTGAAACTATGCACATTGCCGCAGAAGAAAAGAGAAAAAAACTGTTAGAAAAGTAACAAACAGCGCACAGGATTCACGGAATCTTCCGTACGCTGTTTGTCAGAAACCGTATTTTACCAGTTTCCGTGTCCGCCGCGTTCACGGCGAGGTTTATCCATCGCTTCGTTTACACGCAGTTGGCGCCCGTCAAATTCGCGTCCGTTTGTACCCGCGATTGCGGCGCTTGCTTCTTCATCACTGCCCATTTCAATAAAGCCGAACCCCTTTGAGTTGCCGGTTTCGCGATCAAGAATGATCTTTGCTGATGCGACAGTGCCGAAACCCGAGAAAAGGGTTTTCAGACCATCTTCGGTTGTGTTGTAGGAAAGGTTACCGACATACAATTTCTTAGCCATTTGAGAAAATTCCTTCGTACTTTTAGTACATCGTATTTTACTCTGTACTTTAGTACATTTGGACTTGCGTCCGATGGACTTACGTCCAAGTATTCACATTCGCGAAAGCGAATGACTCAAATTCCCCTTTTCAGAGAAATCGGAGAAAAGATGCATAATTTGTTAAGGGAAAAAAATGAAGGACAGAAATCAGAAACAGAACCCCTAAACAGCACAGACTTTTACAAAAGCCGCAAAAACACTCTTTACACAAAATCAAAAGAAATACCTAACTTAAGATAAAACATATCCCAAATGAAAAAAAATGTCAAGCATTTTTCATTTTTTTGCCGTGAACAAGTGATATTTTTACCGCTAATCCGCAAGTTTTCCGCTAACCATTGCGCCCGTATTTTGCCGTGCGCCCGTCCTTAATAACACCGTTAAAATCAAGGCCATAGGCGAAATCGTAACTGTTGCCGCACTCATCTTTATACGGCTCAATATCAAACGGCAGGTCTTCGCAGTGTTTTTCCACTGTTTCCATATTTTTGGGCATTATGAACGGCAAAAGTCCTGACGGTTTAACATTACCCGATATTATGTCCATTAAAGCGCTGGTTTGAACCGAAAAATCAAGGACTATGGCGTCCGCCGCCTGTTCGAATTCGGCGCAAATAAACGGATTTATCGTTTTTACAAATACAATTACAGGTTTGCCGCCCATGAGCTTTTTAGTTTCCAGAATCATATCCAAATGCGGCTCGTTTCTTGTTGTAACGGTTTTACCTTTATAAGAACGGTTGTCTCCGGCGGCGGCGACGCTTTTTTCACGCGCGGACTCGGCGGTATAGGGACGGTACTGTAAACTTATGGGTAAATACCCGTCTTTTTTATTGTAGCCGACATTGGAAGGCGAAACGATAAACGCAAAGGCGCAATCGGCGTCATCAGGGTTATCCGTAACATCAAAGTATTTCCCTATTATTTTCTTGTCCGCGGGAATTTCATCTACAGCGGGGACAGGCATGCCAAACCAATTTACGCCTTCTTTGGTGCGCCGCTTGGGAATATACACTTTGCTTTTTTTGTTAAGCGGCAGGACGTTATTTTTGTTTTTCAATATAACGATGCTCTTTTGCTGCACTTCATATCCCTTTTGCGAAAATTCCGCGCTGCCGACTGTTTTTTCACATAAAGCGGGATCAAGATAAGGATTTTCAAACAAACCCACACGGAAGATATTGCGCAGCAAACGTCGAGCCGATAATTCCATTCGATTTCGCATAAATTGTTCGCTGTGTTCTTTTACTCCCTTTTCATACGCCGCTATTACAGGTTTAGCGTCGTTGTTTCCGCCGAACTGGTCAACTCCCGCCATCAATATTTTATAATGCCTGTCGACTACGGACATATTTTCTACGCCCCAGCATTTGCCCGACATCATGCTTTCAGTATTAACCGCATCCGCCGTAATAGCCCAGTCTGTACAAACTACGCCGTCATATCCGTAAACGCCGCGCAATAAATCAGTAATCAAATAACGGCTGTAAGAATTGCCGACATTCTCGCCGTTTTTATCCATGTCGTAAGAAATCGTATAATACGGCATAATAGCCGAAGTCTTTTCTGTCTTGCCGTTCAGCTTGAACGCGCCTTCCGTAAAAGGCTTAAGATGTTCTTCAAGATTTTTGCCGGGGAAAACGGAATATTTGCCGTATCCGTAATGAGCATCCCGCCCGCCCTCGCCGCTTCCGCCGCCGGGCCAGTGTTTGCTCATGGCGTTTACGCTGTCAAATCCCCAGTCATCGCCTTGAAAACCGTCGCAATATGCCCTGGCCATATCAGTCGCAAGTTTGCTGCCCGCTCCGAAAGTGCCGTTAAAACGATTCCAGCGCGGGTCTGAGGCAAGGTCTATCTGCGGCGACAGGGCGGTTGCTATGCCCATTGCGCGGTACTCTTTCGCCGCGATTTTACCGAACTGTTCTACAAGAGTGGGATCAAATGTCGCCGCAAAACCGATATGCTCCGGCCACTTTGAAATATTTCCGCCCGCGCCCATATCAAATTCCGCGTTCGCGGCTATAGAGTGGCGCGGGTCGGTGCTTGTGTTAACCGGAATGCCGTGCCCGATATTTTCGACAAACGCCTGCGCGTTATTGTTCCATTTGGCGGCTGTTAAAGTATTGTCAATTATGGCTACTAATACATGACGGACATTATCGTCTTTTAAAAACGCCTTTTGAACATCCGATAAATCCCACGCGTGTTCGCGGCTGTCCTTGCCGCCGAAATAATGCGTAGACGCATCATCACCGCCGCTGTCAGCGCCGTTTTTCATATCTTTCTCAACCTCAGAGAAGATTCCCATATTCAATGACAGCATTTGATGCATACTGTACAGCATAAGTCCGGCTATTTCCTCAATAGAAAGTTTTTTTGCCAAATCAGCCGCGCGTTCTTCCACAGGCAGACGCCAGTCCTCATAGGCTTCCAGTACGCCCTTGCGTTTTAAGTCTTTAAAAGCGTATCCGTCAACTTCGATAATCGCGTCTTTATTGGCAAGACTGACGCCGAGAGTCGCCCCGCCTTCGTTAATAATCAGACAATAACCGTCTTTTTCTTCAATGCGCCATTTTTTTGCCATATTATTTAGCCTCCCTGCGTTTTGCCAAATCTTCCATAATTTGCGGATGGATTTTATCCAGCTTATATTGTGAGTATAAAAGAATATTTATTATTTGCAGAATAAAAGGAATCCATATAAAGACTGCGAGAATTGCGTTCATTGCGCTGCTCGGCTGAACGGCAAGTTCGCTGTCAAAATTACCGAAATGCAATGACCAGCCTAAAACAGCCGCGCCCAAACCGGCGCCTACTTTATTGCCGAAACTGGCGGCTGAATAAACAATACCTTCCGAGCGTATGCCGTTTTTCCATTCGTGATAGTCAATGACATCTGCAAACATAGCAAAACTGCAGGCCAGCATGGGAGCCATACCAATACTTTTAATAACACCGCCTATAGCGATAAAAATAAAGTTATACGGATTAATTATTTGAATAATAAACCCGACAAGCCCGAATATTAACCCAAACATGATTGTATTGCGCTTTCCGCATTTGCTGATAACTATGCCGGCAATAGGCATTCCTATAAGCATAGGAACCATAAACAAGAGTCCCAATAAACCCGCCATACTTACATCTTTTAAGAAGTACTGCGCAAAATATGGATTCACTCCCATAAATCCGGCGGTCGTTTGTCCGAAAAGTCCGGTAATGAGCAAAATTACCCAAAATTTATTTTTAAAAAGCGCAGGCAAGGACTTTTTAACGGACAAAGCGTCTTTCTCTTTCGGCTCTGTGTATATACGTTCTTTTGTACCGAAAAAGCACAATAAGAACAAACAGGCCGCAATGATACCAAGCATTGTAAATGTAAGCGTCCAGCCCCTCGGAGACGTTTCACTGCCGTCTCCGAATATTTTTACAAGAGGAATAACCAGCATATTCGCCGAAACGCCCATAATAAAAGCGCCCATCATACGGAAAATATTGAGCTGTGTCCGGTCATTTAAATTATCCGTCATCATAGCGTTCATAACGCCGTAAGGCAGATTAATTGCCGTGTATACAATAGTTGACATAAGATTATATGTAATAAACGCGTAAATAACTTTTGCGGTATCGTTCCAGTTGCGCGGAACGGCAAACAGCAGGAACGCGGCCAAAGCAAACGGCCCAGCCATCCATAAGAGATAGGGGCGGGCTTTGCCGAACTTTGACTTGGTTTTGTCAATTATCCCGCCCATAATAATATCGGAAATACCGTCAAAAATACGCGATATTAACATAATCGTTCCGGCTGCCGCTGCCGCTAACCCAACTACATTGGTGTAGTAATAAGTCAGAAAAGCGCCTGCCGCGCTCCATACGACATTACTTGCCATATCTCCCAGACTGTAGGCAAGTTTTTCTTTTAATGAAATTCTAATACCGCTTCCCATAATAAAATCTCCCTATGTGTTTCCATTGATATTTTATTATAACACAAAATTTGTCAGTTGCGTTTTTTTAAACTTGTTAATGCTTCAGGTCTTGCATTTCACTACTTTTCTTGCCATATTATTTAGCCTCCCTGCGTTTTGCCAAATCTTCCATAATTTGAGGATGGATTTTATCCAGTTTATACTGTGAGTATAGAAGAACATTTCCTATTTGCAAAACAAGAGGTATAAATATAAAACCGGCGATAATTGCGTTCATTGCGCTGTTCGGCTGAACGGCAAGTTCGCTGTTATATTTCCCAAAATATAATGACCAGCCTAAAATTGCCGCGCCCAAACCGGCGCCTACTTTATTGCCGAAACTGGCGGCTGAATAAACGATACCTTCAGAGCGTAAACCGTTTTTCCATTCATGATAGTCAATGACATCGGCAAGCATTGCAAAACTGCAGGCCAGCATGGGCGATATAGAAAAACTTTTAATAACGCTGCCTACAGCGATAAAAACAAAGTTATACGGATTAATTAATTGAATAACAAAGCCGGCAAGCCCTATTATTAATCCAAACATGACTGTATTGCGCTTTCCGTATTTACCGATAATTATACCGGCAATAGGCATTCCGATAAGCATAGGAGCCATATACAAGAGTCCCAATAAACCTGCCATATTAATGTTCTTTAAGAAATATTGCGCAAAATAAGGATTTATCCCCATAAGTCCGGCAGTCATTTGTCCAAAAGCTCCTGTAATGAGACAAATTACCCAAAATTTATTTTTAAAAAGCGCAGGTAAGGATTTTTTAATAGACAAAGCGTTTTTCTCTTTCGGCTCTGTGTGTATACGTTCTTTTGTACCGAAAAAGCACAACAAGAACAAACAGGCCGCAATGATACCAAGCATTGCAAATGTAATTGTCCAGCCCCTCGGAGATGTTTCATTGCCGTTTCCGAATACTTTTACAAGAGGAATGACTATCATATTTGCTGTAACGCTCATTAAAAAAGCGCCCATCATACGGAAAATATTAAGCTGCGTCCTGTCTTTTAAATTATCTGTCATTATGGCAATCATAACGCCGTAAGGCAGATTAATTGCCGTGTAGGCAATAGTGGACACAAAGTTATATGTAATAAAGGCGTAAATAACTTTTGCGGTATCGTTCCAATCACGCGGAACGGCAAACAGCAGGAAGGTGGCTAAAGCAAACGGCCCCGCCATCCATAAAAGCCATGGGCGCGCTTTGCCGAATCTGGATTTGGTCTTGTCAATTATCCCGCCCATAATAATATCGGAAATACCGTCAAAAATACGCGATATCAACATAATCGTTCCGGCTGCCGCAGCCGCTAACCCTACTACATTGGTGTAGTAATAAATCAGAAAAACGCCTACTGCGCTCCATACGACATTACAGGCTACGCCTCCCAGACTATAGGCCAGTTTTTCTTTTAAAGAAATTCTCATATTGTTTTCCATAAATAAAATATCCATTAATGTTTTTAAAGATATTTTATTATAACACACAGTTTAACGGTTGTAATTTTTTTTTATTAAAAAACCTGTTAACGCTTCAGTTCTTGAGGTTCACTTCTTTATAGATCATCTTAATAGCGGATTTTATATCCTTGGAAATTTTTAACTCCAGGTTAGTTTGGCTGTCCTGTTGGGAGTCTGAGGCCGGTCCTAAAAACGAGTTATATCCCAGATTTGCGGCTGTTTTTACACGGCCTGCAAGACGGCGCACCGGACGAATTTCGCCGGTCAGGGAAAGCTCTCCGGCAATTGCAAGATTTGAGGGCAGCGCAAGACCGGTGCGGGCAGAGTACAACGCGCAGGCAAGGGCAAGCTCAACTCCCACTTCTGTAATACGGATGCCTCCTGCCGCATTTACATAAATATCCTGATCCGAAAGCCGCAGCCCAAGGTGTTTTTCCAACGCGGCGGAAATTCGCGATACCCTGCCCGAATCGATCTTGTCGGAAAAAACGCGGCTGACAGCGCCTTTGGCGGGAATGGTAAGAGCTTGAATTTCCACAAGGATGGTTCTTGTTCCCTCAAGCACCGCGGCAGCAGCCACTCCCGCAGGCATTTCTCCTTCCCGCCCAACCAAAAAAAGACGGCCTGTGTCTTCAACCGGAGAAAGACCCTGTTCTCCCATCGTAAAAATCCCTATTTCATCTATAGAGCCAAATCGGTTTTTTGCTGCCCTCAGGAAGCGGCAGTCGGCGGTCCCGCTTAAGCCGGAGGTTTTGTCGTTCTGTTCAAAATAGAGAACGGTGTCTACCATGTGTTCCAGCATTTTCGGTCCGGCAATCAACCCTTCTTTTGTAACATGGGCAGTTAAGAAAAGAGCCGCGTCATGTTCCTTAACCCAGTTGATCAATTCAAACGTGCAGAATTTCATTTGGTTTACAGTGCCAGCTACAGAACCGGCATCAGCGGAAAAAAGCGTTTGAGCGGAATCTACCAGCACAAGAACAGGTTTAACGCTGTTTAAAACAGACTCGATCTCTTCAAGGTTTCCGGAACAAAAAATTTCTATGCGCTCGATTCTGGTTTTGTCGGCGCTGATGCCAAGCCTGTCCGCCCTAAGTTTTAATTGCCCCGCCGATTCCTCGCCGGAGACATATAAAACGCGCCCCTTTGTTTCCGCTGCGGCGGCAAGCTGCAATAAGAGAGTTGATTTACCGATGCCGGGTTCGCCGCCGACAAGCACGGCGGAACGTTTCATAATGCCGCCGCCAAGCACTCGATCCAGTTCAACAATGCCGCTTCCGATGCGGCTGCCTTCCATTGGGTCTACGATTGACAGAGGCAGGGTATGCGGCAGTCCGCTTTTTGATATATGCCTGTTTTCGTTTTTAACGGCGGTCTCTATTAATGTGTTCCATTCACCGCATTCCGGACATCGGCCGAGCCACTTCGGTTCTTCATGCCCGCAAGAAGAACACCTGTAAATAAGAGATTTCTGCTTTTTCATTTGTAAATTATTTTATCAAGATTTTTATTTTCTTCTTCAAGTAATTTGATTTGGTTGTTTTGTTTCTTTAATTCTAATTCCAAGATTTCTTTTTGTAATTCCATTTCCTTTATTTTATTATCTTGAGTCTTCCGATCATGATTAAGAATAATTGAAATAATCGGTATAGCTAATGCCAAAATAGGTACTAATATCCACGGACTCATTTGAAGTCTCCTGTTACTGTAACGATGATATGTTATTAACTCTTTGTCAAGATTTTTCAATCGGCATATTTTTCAATGCCTGCGCCCAAGCCTGTACCGCAATCCCAAAAGCCGCCGACACATTCAGCGAAGCCTTCGCCCCGTAAACGGGAATCGACAGTATGCCAAGAGAGCCTCTTGCCGCGGCAAGCGCGCGCGGGCTTACGCCTAATTCCTCTGATCCTGTTATTAACAGCCCTTTGCGCGGGAAGGGAAATTTGTCAATCGGAACGCCTCCCGTTTCCAGGGCAAAAACAGGACAATCCCATTCTTCGGGGCTTATGTCTTTGTCGGGCGAACCAAACAGATCGCGGCGTTCCCATGGAACGATGTCTATACAGCCCATTGCCGTTCTCTGCGCTCTTCTGTGCAGAGGATCGGCGCAAAAAGGCGACAGAATGATTTTTTCGATGCCGAAACTTTCGGCAGTGCGGAACATTGCGCCTACATTGAACGGAGAGCGGATATCTTCCATATAAACCCGCATTCCTTTAAAAATTTGCCGCCCTGCCGGATCGAGTTTGCCGTCTTCAGCGGTAAAATCCCAGTCAGCCTGATCACGGCCGGTTTCCGTGAGCAAGAGGTGTTTCACGCTGTTCAAACCGCGTCTTAATTGTGCGAAAGACGCATCTGCCTGCAAAGCCTGTTCAAAGACAGCGCCAGCTTCCCTGAACGCGCTTCGCTCTTCCGCCGTAAAAAGCGAATCTTCCGCAAGCAATTTTGCGGAGTCGGCGAAAAAAACAAACTCCGACGCGGTAAAAATTTCAGTTCCCTTATTGACAGCCATGCAGAGACGGTTTTCCGCCATCGTGAATATTTTTGCTATTTTTCTAAGTTTTTGAGTACGGGGCAGTTTTTCCAGCTTAAACAACGGAATCACGGCAATTTCTCTTTTTTATTCTTTGTTTATTGACAAGAGCTGTTCAATTTGCTGCATGACATAATCCTGAAATTTTATCGGAAGTTCGTTAAACAGACTGACCATGCGCTGCAATTTTTCACCCGGCGTGTTAAAGAACATATCGCCCTCGCCTGTTTTGAGCCATTTTTCATTTACGCCGAATGTAAGTGAAATAAGATGTATTATTCTTTCATTAACTCTTCTATGTTCACACTCAAGTTCCGCTATATATCCGTTGCTTATATAAATTGCTTTTGCAAATTCAACCTGAGACATATTCAGTGTTTGCCGTAGATGCCTTATGCGTTTGCTGATCGTCATATCATAATAGTATTACAATAACACTCACTATGCAATGTTGGAAATTTCAATTTGTATAATGCCCTATTTACAATTCTCACAAACTAATATAATATACTCACATAGAGTAACACGGAGTATCAGCATGGTTCAAGAAGAAAAACTAAGAAAAGTTTGCAGCGACTTCTCGTTACTTGACGAAGGTCAGCAAGACTATATTCTTGGTATACTTCAGGCGCTTGTTTTTGCCAATTCTTCATATAACCAAAATGATTCTGACAGTTCCAAAAACCGTAATCACCTTTCGGCGGCAGTAAATACAAACGGATGATTTTTTTATTCTGATAATTTACAATTTGAATTATGGGTAAACTAAAAGAGAATAAACCAAAAAAAATTTTAAAGGTAATTCTGACAATTTTTTGCATTCTCTTTGCAGCCGCGCTTGTCTGGACTTTATTTTCATTGATTGGCAGAGTTGACGCGGGAGCGGTAATTCCCGCTTCCGAAGTATTGCGCGTAAGTATTTCCAATCCGATGCGTGTAATTGACGGGATTACAGCGCATGAGTCCGTACATGATATATCCGCTGTCCCCGCGCTGGCGCAGGCCGCTCCTGTTCTCAATATGTTAAGCGAATCCCCTCTTCTTAAAAGCAATCTTACGCGTTTTGCAATGCGCGGAAAATTTGAATTTGCGCTTTTGTCTTCAACCGGCGGCAAACCGGTTTTTGCGGCGGCTTATGACATGAGGTTTTTATCGCCGTTACTCAGACTTCTGCCGGTTATCGCCGGTTTTGTAAATGTTCCCGGTTTATACTATGTGCAGGCAGGGAAAAATTCCCGCTTTGAATACCGTACAAACGATATGACCCTTTTTATCGGCAGGCATCGTAATCTTCTTTTTATTTCCAACAATTCGGATATTTATGAATCGCGTTCGGAAAGCAATGCGAAAGTTTTTAAAAACATAAAACCTTCCGCGTATGACGCTGTTATTCTGATTTCCAATGAATATGTTTACGATCTTTTTTCCGAACAGGACCCAAAAATCGCCGCGATACTTGATAACATTGAATTTGATTCTATGGTGGAAGCGGGGCTTTTAATTTCTTCCGGAAAACTTGAATTTAATATTACAGCGCCGCTGTCGTCAGGCAGGACTTCGTTAAGCCGTCTTCTTGAACAGCGTTCACGCGCGCCGTATATGGCGGAGCATATTCCCGATTCCGCGCAATACGCGACGATTCTTTCGGCAGGAACTTTGGAAGAACTCTATCAGGCGGCTGTTGTGTTTTCCGGCGCGGAACTGGAAGACCTTTTAAAGTTTGCGGACTCGTCTTCCCGTTCCGTACTGGGTTTGACCATAAACGATCTGCTCTTTTCATGGTCGGGAAAGGAATTTGCGGTCTTTGGATTGGAAGGGCGGCCTCATCCGGTCTTTGCGATTCAGGTTGCGGATGAACGTAAACGGCAGGAAGTTTTTGACAAAGCGTTCAAATCAATTTTTATAAACGAAGATGTCAGGCTGAATCTGGACGGAATGCGCTTGCCGAGAATCGCGACGCCTGATTTTTTACAGTCTCTTCTAAGAAAGTGGAATGTTTTTTTACCTTCGCCTTACTACACGATTTACAGGGACATTGTCCTTGTAAGCGAATCGGCCGACGCGCTTCTCGCTGCATTACGCGCTATGCAAAGGAACGAAGTGCTGCCGAAAACCGCCGCGTGGCGCGGTATTGCGGGCGGGAAGCCCGCGTCAAGCGCGTTCAGCCTGTACTATTCACTCGATCTTTCAATTCCGTTCTTTCTGCGAAGAAACACCGCTCTTAGCGCGTTTATATCTCTTTACAGGCAGGGTCTTGTACGTTTAAGTTTTGACAACGGGCTTGCAAGCCTCTCCCTGTCTTTGATTCCCGGACAGGGAAACGGCGTAACGCTTGTAAACGGCTACCCTCTTGATATAGGAGGAAGGCCGTCGAATCAGGTGTTCGGAGCGGGCGGCGGCGCAAACAGCGGCGCAAACAGAAGGTTGTTTTTCGCTTCCGGCAGTTCGGCATTTTCTGTTGATCCCGCGAACAACAGTATTTATGAACTTGACGGACAGGGAACGCAATGGATTGTTCCCGCGGAAGGAATTGAAAAAAAAGACGGCGTAAACGCATGGGTTGTAAGCGACCGAGGGCGCGTAACTCTTACGGACGGCAATATGGAAAGCGTTCAAGGTTTTCCCGTGGTTACCGGATTAAGGCTCTCCGCTCCGCCTCAGGCGTTCGGAGGAAAAGTTTATCTCTGCGATGAAGAAGGAAGAGTCCATACGGTTGATGAAAACGGCGTACAGAATACATGGGGAACTTCATTTAATGCGGCTCTCCGTTCTCCGCCTTCTTTCCTGTCCCTTTCCGCAAAAAATGTTACGCGCAATTACGCGGCTGTTTATCCAAAGAGCTTCTTCGGTGAAATCTGGCTTCTTGACGCCGACGGGAAAGCTTTTCCAAACTGGCCTGTACCCATATCTCTTGACGATATTTCAGGCATCGGTTTCGGATCGCCTGCGCTGTTTTCGTATAACGGAAGGGTGTATTCGGCATTTATCTGCCAGACCGGAGAATTGCTGGTTTACGATGAAAACGCCTCTCTTGTTCCTCCGTTTCCGATGTATTTAAACGGAATATTTTATCTTCAGCCGGTTTTTGACGGAGAATATCTCTGGCTCGTCTCATCGGAAGGGACGCTTTTCCGCGTAGACATAAACGGCGAATGTCTGTATCAGAATATTTCAGGATTTTCCGTAATGAGGGAAGGTTATATCTCAATCTTTGACTGTGACGGCGATAAAACGCCCGAAATATTTATCACCGGCGAAGGAAACGCCATGTACGCCTTTACACGCAATTTCCGTTCTCTGGAAGGCTTTCCCCTGCCGGTATGGGGGAAGCCGCATTTTACTGAAGCGCAGGGAAATAATAAGGCTGAAGTATCCGGCATGGGCATGGACAGGCGGCTTTACCGCTGGCAGTTTAGGTAAAAGGAGTCCCTATGAAAAGAAATTTGTTTTTCCTGTTTTTAACAGCGGCGGTTTTTTCTTCCTGCGTTTCCCTAAAAAATGATATTTCGCTTAACAGTCAGAAAGACGAGACTGAAAAAAACCTTGTAAAAGTTGAGGCGGCGGTCGTTCCGCTTGAAGCCGCGGGAGGAGCTCAGGCGCGCAGGAGGCAGAACGAGATTAATTCAGCGCGTCAAATGATCACGGGCATGGAGCGTGAATCCGCGGCGGATGCCGATTTGTCGGGCAAACTTATTGCATGGTCCGGAAGGCTTGCCATTCTTGAAGGAAGATACAGCGAAGCTCAACGGCTGTACCGGCAGTCAACCGCGGTTTCTGCGGGAAATGTCCCTTCGATAATTCTCGGTATCCGCCTTGAGGGAGACCCGGCAAAACGGCTGGGGATGATAGAGAAGGAACTGGCTGTTACCGGACAGCGTTCTTCAGGTTACGGTGAATTACAAATTGAAAGGGCAAATTCGCTTTTTGAATTAAGCCGTTTTTCCGAAGCCGCAGGTTCTTATGACGCCGCCTTTTCTTCGGGGATTGCCGAAGTTTACCGTGAAAATTACGGGAATGCGCGCAATCAGGCATGGGAAATGCGCAATACAAGCGGCGTAAGCGCAGGAAGTCTCGGCGTTCTTACACTTGAATCAATCACATGGAATGACTGCATTTCGCTTGTTAAAAATGAAACTCAGCTTCTGCGCTTTATCAGCGGAGGCAGAGACCTTCCAAATACGGAATTGTTTAACCGCCTTATAGACCGCTCTTTTATCCCATATACTCAGGATATTAATTTAAACGAATGGCCGCGGGCAAGGCCCGTGATCGGCGAGACTGTTACGCGATCAGGCGCGGCGTGGTTTATCTGGCATTTGTACGCAGAAACTCGGGCGGACAGGGGACTGCTTTCCCGCTATTCCGCGCGTTATGCAACAGGTTCAAACCCGCGCAGCCCGATAGCGGATGTTCCCGCGCTTTCACCGTTCTTTGATTCAATACTCGGCTGCGTGGAAACGGAATATATTTCACTGCCGGACGGACGGAACTTCAGACCGGCTCTGCCCATGCGCGGTACGGAAATGCTTGCGGTTCTGAAGAAGATGGACAATTAAAGCTTTTTAAACACAATCCCGCCGCCTGATACGTCTGCCGTTACCGTTTCCCCGTCTCGGATAGCGCCCGCGATAACCTGCTTTGCAAGCGGATTTTCAAGCTCGGACTGGATTGTGCGCTTTAAAGGCCGCGCCCCGAACATTGGATCATAACCCCTCTCGGCAAGCAGGGACTTTGCCGCTTCCGTTACATTGAGCGTAATTTTGCGCTCCAAAAGCCTTTGCGAAAGCCGCGTTAGCTGAATATCCACAATTTTGCCGATTTCGGCTTTGTCCAGCCTGTTGAAGATAACCGTTTCGTCTATCCGGTTTAGGAACTCCGGCCTGAAGCTTTGTTTCAGTAATTCAAGGAGCGAGTTTCGCAATGTTTCAGGATTTTTTGCGCCGAGTATCAAATCAGAACCGAGGTTGCTTGTCATAATGATGATAACATTTTTAAAATCGACAACCCGTCCCTGTCCGTCCGTTAAGCGGCCGTCATCGAGTATCTGCAGAAAAACATTGAACACTTCCTGATGGGCTTTTTCTATTTCGTCAAAAAGAATCACGCTGTAAGGCCGCCGCCTTACCGCCTCCGTTAACTGGCCTCCCTGCTCGTAGCCGACATACCCTGGCGGCGCGCCGATTAAGCGGCTTACCGAGTGTTTTTCTCCGTACTCGCTCATGTCGATGCGGGTAAGGGCTTTTTCGTCATTGAACAAAAAGTCCGCGAGCGTTTTCGCAAGCTCGGTTTTTCCTACGCCGGTCGGTCCCAGGAACAGGAATGATCCCAGCGGGCGCGCCGCGTCAGAAAGCCCCGCTTTGTTGCGTCTTATCGCGTCCGCGACGGCGGCAAGAGCCTCGCTCTGTCCGACAACGCGCTTTTCCAGAACTTTTTCCAAATCAAGGTACTTCTGCAATTCGCCTGAGAGCATTTTTGATACGGGTATCCCCGTCCACGCGGAGACAACTCCGGCGATATCTTCCTCGCTTACTTCTTCGCGTAACAGAGTGGCGCTTTCGCGTTTGTTTTCCATCTGGGCGGTAAGGGCGGCAAGCTGTTTTTCAGCCTCGGGGATTCTTCCGTGTTTTACCTCAGCCGCTTTTGAAAGGTCGCCGTCTCTTATATATCGGTTTTCCTCAATTTTTAATTCTTCAATCTGCTGTTTAAGTTTGCGAATTTTCTGAATATCCAGTTTTTCATTTTCCCAACGGGTTTTCATCGCATCGCGTTCTTCTGTAATGCCCGCGATTTCTTTTTCCAGTTTTGAAAGACGTTCTTTAGATGAAGGGTCTTCCTCGCGCGAAAGAGCCTGCCTTTCAATCGAAAGCTGGAGCAGTTTCCGCTCAAGTTTATCAAGCTCCGTGGGGCGGCTGTCCAGTTCCATTTTCAGGCGGCTTGCCGCCTCGTCAACAAGATCAATCGCTTTGTCCGGCAAAAAGCGGCTTGTGATATAACGGCTGGATAAAGTTGCAGCCGCCACAAGCGCCTCATCTTTAATACGCACGCCGTGATGAACTTCGTACCGCTCTTTAAGTCCGCGCAAAATCGCGATTGTATCCTCAACGGAAGGTTCCGCCGTGTACACTTGCTGGAAGCGGCGCTCAAGAGCCGCGTCTTTTTCAATATGTTTTCGGTATTCGTCTAACGTTGTCGCTCCGATACAGCGAAGTTCGCCCCTTGCAAGCGCGGGTTTTAGCAGGTTGGACGCGTCTGTCGCGCCTTCCGCGGCTCCCGCTCCGACAAGCGTGTGCAACTCATCAATGAATAGAATAATTTTTCCGTCGGTAGCCTGAACTTCGTGAATGACGGCTTTCAGGCGTTCCTCAAACTCGCCGCGGAATTTAGCGCCGGCGACAAGCGCGCCCAAATCCAGCGCGAGCAGTTTTTTTCCTTTAAGCCCTTCCGGCACATCGCCCTCAACAATCCGGCGCGCAAGCCCTTCGACAATGGCGGTCTTTCCTACGCCGGGCTCTCCGATAAGAACGGGGTTGTTCTTTGTGCGCCGCGACAGCACTTGCATACATCGGCGGATTTCCTCATCGCGGCCTATCACCGGATCGAGTTTTTCCTGACGCGCAAGCGCGGTTAAGTCGCGGCAATAACGTTCCAGCACCTGATATTTTTCTTCGGGATTTTGATCGGTAACGCGGGCGTTTCCCCTAACCTGCTTGAGCGCGCCGAGTATCGCGTTTTTCGTAACGCCCGCTTTTTTTAAGAAGTCGGCGGCTTTTCCGTCCCCGGCGGCAATGGCGATTAAAATGTGTTCGGTGGAGACATACTCGTCCTTTAAAGCCGAAGCCTCAACTTCCGCCTTTGCCAGAATCTTCGCCGCCGCGGACGAAAAGTAAACCTGCGCCGCCTCTCCGTAGATTTTCGGCGCGGCGTTAACAAGCGCCTGAACGCCTTCGGTGAGTTTTGCTGCGTCGCCTCCGATTTTCTCAATTATCGGAGCGACAATTCCGTTTTCCTGTTGCAGCATCGCAAGCAAGACATGCTCGGTCTCGACTTGGGAGTGGTCATTTTTCTGCGCAATGGCGGACGCCTCATTCAGAGCTTCCTGCGCCTTAATTGTGAATTTGTCAATATTCATGTTTATGTAGTATATGTTATAAAAACAGCGCGTTCAACCATGTAAAACAGAATGTTATTTTCTTTTTTCAGTTATAGTCCTATCAATTTTTGGAATACAGTTCTGTTTAGCTCAATGGCACATAACCAATATGTGAAGACTTTTGCCCGCTTCAAACAGGTTATTTGACATAGGTACTTGTCGTCGCTATACTAATAAAGAAAAATCATGTTCCAATATATAGCGGAAAACCATGCTCTCCTTTCATCAATCAAAGGATATGACCGTCATTGCGGCGGTTTGAGAGGCGGCTCGTTTTGTTTTCTCAGACGGCTCCTTTTTTGCGGAAAAATCCATGTTTCCTCCTGAACTGCCTCCGGTATTAAATTGGCCGCTCTATGTTTACCGGGTACTGGCAAAATGGCTTTCGTTTTTTACCTTCGGCCTGGCTACGTTAACTCTGGTTATCATAGTTTTTCCGTTTATGCACCTCATTCTTCACCCCAATAAACGATTCAAAAAATACGGAAGGCGTCTTGTTTCGTCTTCCATGAGGGGTTTTGTTTCCTTTATGCATTTGTTGGGAGTTGTAGATGCGGAAGCTGATAACCGGGAGAACTACCGGAATCTTTCGTCAAAGATAGTAGTTGCCAATCATCCGTCCCTTCTTGATATAATTATACTTCTTTCCCTTATTCCCAACGCCGACTGTATTGTGAATACAAATCTGAACCGCAATGTAATTGTAAGAGGAGTGATACGTCAGCTCTATATACTAAATTCTATTGATCCTGAAAAAATTTTCCGGACTTGCGAGGAATCATTAAAACAGGGAAATTGCCTGATTATATTTCCTGAAGGAACCAGAACTCCAAGATCAGGTAAAGTGATTCTCAAAAAAGGTTCTGCCCGCGTTGCCATGTTTTCCGGTTGTAATATTATTCCGGTGCATATAGGAGGTACGGACAAATACGGTCTGGGTAAAAATGACCCATGGACCGGTTTTAATCCGCGTGAACGCTATGTATACTGTATCAACATGGGGGCTGAAATTAACCCCGATAAATACCGTAGTCTCCCCATGCCTAAAGCAGTACGGGCGTTGAACAGAGAAATAGAGGCTTTTTTGTTTCCGGTAAAAAATGCCGCGGCAATAAACGGCGCAGAAAAATACGATGAGAAATAAACTTGCGTTGTTTTTCCTGTTCATTCTGTTTTCCTCATGCCGGACTATAAATCACAGCAGGGCGGAACTTAACATACCCCTATCCATAGTTTATTTCAGTTTTGATGACGGGCCGAATGCTCAGAGCGATACTACATCCCGTCTGCTGGATGTGCTAAAAAAATATCAGATTAAAGCAATTTTCTGTCTGTTAGGTGAAAACGCAGAACAACATCCGGAACTGGTCAGGCGTATATATGATGAGGGACATTATATTGTCAATCACGGGTATTCATATAAATGGGCGATTAAAATGAAACCGGACGAATTTCGGGATAACCTTGTCCGAGGGGGAGCGGCAATTTCCGCAGCTTTGGGATTTGACATGAAGCCCGAGCTATACCGGCCTCACGGAGGCTTTTACAATTCCGTACAGGAAAAAATAATTCATGATGAAGGTTATATGATTGCTTTAAGTAATGTCAGAGTGTATGACGCGGTTCTTAACGGAACAAAAAAAAGCAAAGTTGTGAAACAAGTTATCGGAAAAATTGAAAAACAGGGCGGGGGAATTGTTTTGCTCCATGACGCGCGGGATTCCCATGTTCAGACAAATGCGCAGCTTGTAAAAAATCCTCATGGTGTTTTTGACCGCTCATGGATTCCCGACGCTGTAGAAGAAATAATCCATATCCTTTTGGACAAAGGTTTTATTTTAAACAGTCCGGATATTTTAACCGCAATTGGCTATTAGGAGGCTTTTTTTTCGGCAATAACGCGTTTCTAATTCCGGCTTTCTTCTGCAAAAAGCATTTCGATATCCTCTTTCTTCTTTTTTCCCTGAGCGTCAACAGGAAGCGACTCGAGATAACGCCATCTTTTAGGGATAAGGGTATTTTCAAAATATTTCAACAGGTATTCCCGCCAATATTTATTAATCTCGTTTTTTTCCAGACTTGCGAATTTTTCTTTTCCTTGCGGGTTAAAGACCAATGCGGCGGCAAGATACTGGCGGACATCTTCTAAAGCGATTACGCATACATCCGAAACAAGGCCTGACTCTGTAATACGGTTTTCAACTTCAGGGAGGGAAATACGCTTCCCTTCGATTTTAACTACCGAATCAAGGCGTCCCATCAATATAAACCGTCCGTCGGGAAGCATCTTTACCAAGTCCGCGGTTTCAAAAATGCCCGACGGGTCCTTGATATAATCAGACTTGACTACCAGACAGCTGTCCTCATTTACCCATAATTCTGCGTTGCCAAAGGGCGTCCATACAGGACCGGCGCTCTGCTGTCTCCATGCAACGCCGGAAGTTTCGGTGCTGCCGTACATTTCCAGCGGCCAGGCTCCAAAAACCTCGAATGTTTTTTGCGCTACATCCGGAAAAAGGAATCCGCCGGAAGCTAGGATGCACGGTGATTTTAAACGGAGGCTTAACGGTGTTTCAACTTCGACTGCACGTTTAAGGAATGCCGGAACGGTGATAATAAAATATTCTGTATCGGAAAATTTTTCTAATTCTTCCGGAAGACGTATCATCTCCCTTCTGAACGGTATTCCCGAAGTAAAAGGCAGGAGTATCGAAAAAAGAAATCCGTAAATATGGTGCTGGCTAACGGTGGAACATACTTTACGGGGATAAAATTCATCTCCCCATTTTGAAAGAATATTCCGGTTGTCAGTTTCAAATTCTTTAAGACGCTGTTTTATAGGTTTTGGCTTTCCGGTAGTTCCGGAAGTCCAAAAAACAACGTATGCTTCTTCGGTATTTATCAACGGAATCTCAGCGGGTGTATATGTTTCTTTTTTTTCATTGATGAGCGTAGGAATATGGAAGGTTTTTTCCATGTTTCGGTCTCCTGAAAAAACCTGGTCAGTAAAGAAAGGCGAATTACCTTTGATTTCAGCCAGATAAGCGGGACTTATATTGGCTGTGAGCATCACTTCCTTTTTACATTGAAGCAAAGCCGTAAACGCAAGGAGAAAACACCAGCAGTCTTCACTGTGGAGTAGCCATTTATCGCCGCCTGCGGCTTCTATCTTCCGGCGGAGTATGGCTGTACCTTCAAGAAATTCTCCCCATGTTTTGTGATCATTATCGCTCCATGCGCCTTTATAACATACAACCGCAGAAGGATCGCGCGAATCAAATTTTAATTCTGAAAACGGAATGTGTTTTGACATTTTTATTGTCTCCTCTTTATATTTTTCTGAAAATAAGAGAAGTATTAACTCCTCCAAAAGCGAAATTATTGGACATGATATATTCCCCGTCAATCTCCCGTCCGTTTCCGGTGATATAATCCAACGGTCCGCATTCGGGATCAAGTTCTTCAAGGTTAAGGTTGGGGCAGAACCATTTTTCCTTCATCATATTAATGGCAATCCACGCCTCAATAACGCCGCAAGCTCCCAATGTGTGGCCCACATAACTCTTTAAGGTGCTTGCCGGAACAGGCCTTTGAAAAATATCCGCAGTAGCCCAGCTTTCGGCTACATCACCCGCGTCGGTAGCGGTTCCGTGGGTGTTCACATAAGCGATGGAGGCCGGGTCTAGTCCCGCGTCTTCAAGGGCCAGCTTCATGGCGATGCCCATAGTGTTACGGTTCGGCTGGGTAATGTGTGTGCCGTCGGCGTTGGTTCCGAATCCGATAATTTCGGCGATTATTTTTGCCCCGCGTTTAAGCGCGTGTTCGTATTCTTCCAAAATCAGCGTTCCCGCTCCCTCGCCGATAACGAGGCCGTCGCGGTTTTTATCGTAAGCGGCGGGGGTTTTTTCGGGGGTGTCATTTTTTGAGCTTGCGGCAAAGAGGGTGTCAAAGACCGCGGCGTCCGCGGGGCTTAATTCTTCCGCGCCGCCCGCCAGAATAATATCCTGAATACCCTGCCGTATGGTCTCGTAGGCAAAACCGATAGCCTGACTGCTTGATGTGCAGGCTGTGTTAGTGGTAATAATTCTTCCGGTCAGACCGAAAAATACGCCGATGTTGGCGGCGCAGGTTTGAGGCATTGATTTGATGTAAGTGGTGGCGCTCATTTTGGAAAGATCGTCCATAACAAGCATACTGTAAAAGTCCATCAGCGAATCAACGCTGCCCATTGATGAACCATAGGCGATGCCGCAGCGGCCGTTTTTTACTTCCGGATCATCCTGATTTATGCCCGCGCTTGCCAACGCTCTGTCGGCGGAAACCAGGGCAAGCTGGGCGACTCTGCCCAGTCCCCGGGTTTTTTTGCGGGGGTAATCGGGCATGGTAAAATCCACCGGGGCAGCAAGCCTGGTATTCATGCGGGCATATCTGTCCCACTCATCCATGCGGCGGACGCAGTTTTTTCCCGCTTTGAGCTTTGCCAATATCTCGGGCCACTCACTGCCCAACGCGCTGACTATCGCCCCGCCGGTAATAACTACCCGTTTTTTCATATTATTCATAACATGCCTCCGTTAACTGAAATTACCTGCCGCGTTATATACGAAGCTGATTCTGAAAGAAGAAACACCGCCAAAGCCGCCACTTCTTCCGGTTTTCCTGTACGGCCCATTGGAATTAACGGCAGGACAATGTCCATCGGCACATTACGAATCATTTCGGTTTCAATAATGCCAGGCGCGATGCAGTTAACCGTTATGGAACGGCTGGCAAGTTCCGCTGCCAGAGCTTTTGTCGCTCCGATAATACCCGCCTTTGCGGCGCTGTAATTTACCTGCCCCCGGTTTCCCATGATCCCCGATACCGAAGAAATGGTAATAATACGCCCACGCTTTTTACGGCAGACCGGCATTATGAGGGGATGAAGCACGTTATAAAAACTGTCAAGATCAGTGCGAAGAACCTTGTCCCAGTATTCCCCGCTCATACCCGGAAAGGAGTCATCGGCGGAAATACCCGCGTTGCAGATAATTCCCCAAAATGCGCCGTTTTCTTCCGACCACTTATCCAGTTTTTCCTGACATTCTTCCCTGTTACTTACATCAAATTGGATCAATTCAACGCTTCCGCCGTTTTGAAGAATTTCTTTTTGCAGTGATTCTGCGGCTTCTTTTCCTTTGTTATAATGAGCCGTTACCTGATATCCCGCGCCGGATACGGCAAGGGCGATTGCGCGGCCTATACCTTTGCTTGCTCCGGTTACAAGGACTTTTTTTTCTTCGTTCACTTTAAAAATGCTCCCCCGGTCATCTCATTAAATTTTTCATCGCTGACTTCAATAACCATCAATTTTCCTTCCATAACTTTTCTGTCTTCCAAAAAAGCCGCTCCGTCAAAAGAATATATCATATCCGTACAATCAGTTTCCTTCACATGGACTTTTACTGAACTGCCGCTCTTAAACATCGGAATATCCATACGCATGGACGGGATGCTTAATATAAACCCGATTTTCGGTTTTTCGCCTTTTTCACGGCTTCCTATACCGGAAAGCGCTGAAATTGCCTGCGCCATACATTCAAAACCTATCCAGGCAGGCACGCCTTTTATAACCGGATCATAAAAAATACAATTCTCGGTAATATCGTATTCCGCTCTGATACTATGATCTGTAATATTATACTCAATAACCCTGCTAAGGAGTAGCATCTTTCCCTTGTGCGGTATGATGGTTTGCAGTTCTTCTCTTTCGATAATCAATTATCTTCCTCCCGGAGCAAAACTGACATTACATACTTGATAACCTTTCATGCATGAGACATACAATACATTTTTGTTCCGTCCGGTGCAGCATATAAGCCTCGGAGTTGACTGCAGGATGTTTTTCATTCGAAATTGCCTTCCAGTGTATATTTATAACCGCGCAGATGATTAGTCAGCTTGACTGTATTCCGGCTTTTTTCAATTTCTATAATGACGGTTTTTCCTTTAAAGATACGGCGGCTGTTTCCCGAGTTATCAAAGGAAAGACCGCAGTCTTCTACAGCTTTACGGAGCGCGGCGGCGCTGTAGAAACATAGTTGAAAATCGGCTATAATATATTCGGGTTTCATGGACTTTGGAAATACTTGAGATGATAGGGATACAAGCCCATCCCTAAATGAGAGTTCTCCCATGTTTACTCCAAGTTCGTTTAAAAGGATTATTTCCATTCCGGTTTTGTCAGCTTTTACCCATGCGTTGAAGAAATAATCCTTGTCTTGCCATGAGGCGGAAATGCGCTGCGCCGTGTCCATGGAGTTTTCAATGTTCTCGGCGGGCAGTAAAAAATATTTTGAGCTGTTGGTCAGGTAGATATAGGGCTTGTCTTCTCTGACAGAAACTTTTGAGGCGCAGGAACAGCAGCAGAGGACAAAAATTATGACGGTTTCTTTCCTGTTCGTAAAAAATCCTAAAATTTAACGTTATGTTATACTATATAAACCTGTCATTTTTGTCAAACAAACCTGATAATCCGCAGAAAAGAACAGAACGCCGTAAACTTTTAAGCGCCGAAGCAAGGCATATATTATCTGTGTGTGAAGGCAGGCCCATTACGAATGATGATATAGTCAAAGATAAGGCTGGACGGCCTTTTTTTCATGACCGTAAAGTTCAAGGCACAGATACGGATTTTAATATTTCCCATTCCGGAGCTTTGGCTGCGGTTTCTTTGGTAAGAGGAAAAAACCTGCATACCGGCTGTGATGTTGAGTTTGTGCGTCCTCGTGCAAGGGCAAGAGAAATAGCGGAAGAATTTTTTACCGTTCCTGAAATAGAGTATATAGATGCGGATAGTCGTTTTGACGGAACACGGTTTTATCAGATATGGACGCTTAAAGAATGTTACTTAAAATTACGGGGATTTTCGGTATTTGAAATGGCAAATGTACCGTCATTTATTTCCCGCGAAGGTTCATATACATTTGGCTCTGTCGGCGTTTTCCCTGTCTTGTTTGACCTTTATGAACTTACAGGCAATACCGGCGAACATTATATATTGGCGGCGGCTTTTGAAGGAACGGAAGTTGATCAACCCGAGATACGCTGGTTTTCTCATGTGTCTCTGGACTGTAAAAGCATAGCGAAAATAAAAGCCGCGCCCAGTCCGGCCGAGACGGTAAGACCGAAAATATGAGTCGGCGTAAAACTGCTGAAAGCCAGAGCGCCGAAAGACAGCAGAGTAGTTAAGAACGACAAAACTACCGCAAGTGAAGCAAGATATTTTCCTTCTCCTTGTTTTCTTCCGGTCATATAAAAAATATAATCAAGTCCTAACCCAAAGACAAGAACAAGAGCCGCAATGGAAAAAAATCCCAATGGAATTTTATTGATTGCCAATACTGTCACTGCGCTGAAAACCAGTATTACAGGGAGCGCGCAGATTTTTATGCTGTCATGCCATGGATATACAAAGCATACTGCAACGGATATGACGATATATGCGGCAAGAAAGAACAACAGCATAGTCTTGGTAAGAGTGTCCAGATCGCGGCCTATATCTTTAGCTTTGTTCACAAAATAAACAGAATCAAATTCTCCGGCAATAGCTCTGAAGCGCGCTTCATCAACAGGTTTTATCGGCAGAACACAGGAATAACAGTTTTCACCATGCTCTCCTATCCACAGTTTTGAGATACCGGCAAGAGAAGGCGCGTCTGACGGAAGACAGTATTGCGCAGCGGAGAATTCGTTCTCAAAGGCATGCGCATACTGTGCAGGAAAACCGAGATATTCAAACTGCGCCGGAACAAGAGGGAGCAGAGCTTTCATTGCGTTATATGTTTCTTTCTGTTTTTTTATTGAAGGTACAAAAATCGAAGTTCCCAGAAAAGAACCTAAATTTCCGCGAAGAACTTCTTTTTCCAGCCGCAAAACAAGAGCTTCTTCATTTTCCAATGTTTCTTCCTGACTTGAGCCGGTAACAATAAAGTACCAGCCTGAAGAGCCGTAATCTAAAACCTGCGCCGCCCGCTTTTCGGATTCCAGCAGGGAAGCGGACATGGTGTAAAGGGAAGAAATGTTGTTTTCTATTTTTACCTCTGAAAAATTTATTACAAAAAGAGTTATAACGGCAAGGGACAGGACAGAGGCAAGAACGGGTTTTGCAATTTGGGGCAAAGACAGGTTTTTAAGAAAGATAAAAATCTTTTTCTCAAAAAGAGGAAACATTCTTTTGTTTTCCTGCGGTATTTTAAGGCGGGGGTATATGCAAAAACAAGTGAGGAAAGAACTGAGAAGCCCCGTCATGGAAAAAACGGCGAATTGTTTCAGGATTGGGAACGGGGCGAACAGAAAAACGCAAAAACATATTTCCGTAGAAATAAAACTCATAATAACGCTTTTTGAAATAATAGAACGAATCTCTTTTCCGTTTTTTAAAGCCGTATTTCCTTTCCAATGAACAAAAAAATGCGCTGAATAATCCACGCAAGTTCCGATGAGGGTAGTACCGAAGACGAAGGTGATTATATGAATCTCCCTGAAAACCAGAAGCGCGGCGGCGGCGGCCATGCTCAAAGAAACTACGGCTGCCAAAATGGAGAAAAAGACGGGCAGGATTGACCGAAAGACATACAGGAACATAATCAGGATTATTATTATCGTAACGGTACTGATTAATGAAATTTCTCTTTGCGCGCCGGAAGCGCTTTCGTAACTGTGGAAGGGAATTCCCGAAAAATAAAATTCCAGTCCCGATACGGATTCTTTAATAGAAGGTACGGCGGCATAAATTTTTCCGACAGCGTTCTGTCCTGCCCTAAGAGATACCGCCTGCGGCGCGAGAGTTAAACGCAGCAATACATGCCATGTTCCGTCTTTTTGCGCGGCTAGAACATCATCCTTAACGCTGAGGCTGCCGCCGGTAAGCAGAGAAGATGATAAAAATTCTCCCATACGCCTTTGCGCAAGAAGGAAAGGATCGCTCTCAATATCGGCAAGGGAGAAAAAATTAAATGCGCCGAATGCGGACGCAAGCGCGTCTTGCGCTATTTCTTCGGCCTTGCCGTTTTCCAGCAAGGCAAGCGTTTCATTTCCGGCAATAACAAAACGGTAATTGTACAAATAGCGGTTAAATTCCTCCATGACTGCAGAATTAAAATAAAGAGAAATTTCCTCAAAATCATGCGAACGCTCAAAATTTGCATATAACATTTCGGCGCCTTTTTTCGCATTTTCAAAATCCGGAGCTGCGGCAAGGATAACAAGTTCCCGTCCGCTCTTTTCCCCAAGAATCATGTCCGCTTCCATTACTGCCTTGGATTGGCTTGATCGCGGGAGCATATCAAACAGCATGGTATTTATGCGTACCGGTCCGATAACAAAAATAGAAAGCGCCAGCAGCAGGGGAATAGCCAGGTGGACTGCCAGCCATAGCGACGCCTCTTTGGTTTTTACTGTTTTAGGGAAAAGAAAAAAAGGTTTTTTCATGGGCATTCAATTCCGCAGGATAGCTGTGGTTTGATAAAAAATAATGTACAGTGTCGCCGTTCTGTTCATATATGAGAATAGACTTAATCGCCGCATCGCCTTTCATAATGATTTTCTCCGCAAAAGAACCGATGGCGTTGTTTCTGGGGGAAAGCCCCAGTTCCCATGCGTCGCCGCTGCCGGAATAGTAAACCTCAAAATTATCCAGCAGTCCCTGACTGTTACCTGAAAATACCGCGCTGATGATTTCCGCCATGCTGATAAATGTTTCGTTTCCCTGTGCGCTTAAAACGGTTTTTTGTCCGCCCGGTCTGGATTGAATGAGGTAATCTTTCCCTAATGTAAGAGTAGAAGGAAAAGGTTTGACGGTATCCCATACCATGCCAAGGTCTGCGGCAATAATAAAATTGCCCGATGATTTAAGAGAGCGGTTAAGCCGGTTTAACGTCTTTTCCTGTTCAAAATTTCCCTGTACTACAGGATGATTCGCAAGCCGCGAACAAGTTGTTTTAAAGGCATCCATATTTCCTGTTTTCAGAGGATGGCGGAAAATTTCTTCCGCCGGAGCCTGCGCCCATAAAGCCACGGCAATAAATAACAATCCCGTTACAGCGGTGATTCGCTTCACTGGTGTATTTCTCCGGTACATGCTTCAATTTTTTTAATTAGAATTGTCGGACACACAAAACAGGAATCCCGAGCTTTAATATCGTAGGCCATCTGGGTGCTGAACCCTTTGGTGGTAAGGAGGCCTGTTTGAGCATTGCGGATTTCGTATCGTATCAAGACGCGGTTTTCATATTCCATAAGAATAGATTTTATACGCGCTTTGTCTTTAAACTTTAGCGGACCAAGATATTTTACCGAGATTTCGATTACAGGAAAAGAATAACCCGATTCAACCATTTCTTCATAACTGAAGCCGATTCTTTCCATAAGCGAGCGGCGGCCGATTTCAAAATATTTTATATAATTCCCGTGCCATACAATCTGCAAAGGATCAAGATCGAAAAATTCAACGGTAATTTCGGTTTCCGCGTAAATATTATAGGGTCCGTTATTCTCTTTGGGTTTCATCATCATGCCTCTTTTGCCCAGAAATCATAGAAATTATACCATTGAAAAGGGTTCTTTTTACAGTAGCTTTCCAGCAGAGCGGCAAAAGAACGGGCAAGAAGGGAACTTTGGTTAAACCTTTCTTTTCTGGAACAATCTAAAGACAGTCGGCTTCTGTGTACGTGCATATCGTATTCCGGTCTTACGGACAGATCCCCGCGGCGGAAGGCAAAGACAAAATATATCGGAGCTTTCATCAATGCGGCCAGATAAAAAATTCCGGTTGAAAACGGAGCTTCTTCTCCCAGAAAAGGTATCATGAGGTTTTTTCCCTGCCCTTCAGCGCCGTTATTTGCGCCGGCGGCAGTTCTGTCTCCGGCAATTGTCACCATTTCCCCAGCGGCAAGCTTTTCTTCCAGCAGGACTGCGGTATATGGGCCTATTTCACCGGCATTGATAATGTCCATGCCGGATTGGGGGTTCAGTTCTTTAAGCATACGGGTAAATTTTTCGCTGACCTTTGTATCAATAACGGCGGTAATCGGCGTTTCCCGCGACACCCCTGTCCGGTTAAAACTTGCAAGTCCCCTGAGAAGCTCAATATTCCCGATGTGAGAGGTAATTAAAAAAACGCCTTTCCCGTTTTCCAATTCCCGGATAAGTTCCTCTACATCATCATTTTGAAAATGAATGTTCTTAAATTGAAACTTGCCGCCCCATGATTCAAGTTTTTCCACCAAAGTAAGGGAAAAGGAAACAATGTGCCGCAATGGGCCGAAAGGGGAACTGCATCTTTGCGCAGTACCATGCGGAGTAACAAAGGGAGCGGCTTTTTGTAAATAACGTTTTGATTCGGTTCTCGCTTTTTTTGAAAAAAGAAAGTAGAAAAAACCAACAGGAAACGCAAGAACGCGCAGGATGATAATCGGAAACAACCTGAATAAAACCAGAAGGAGTTTTACATGCCAATATCCCGCAGCTTTTTCTTTATATTGCGACCAATGCAGAGGAGCATCTTTTGTTTCTTTCATCGTCTCTCTTTCCCGCGTTTTATTTTTCGGCCGATCAACAAAGGTAAACGCAGTAACATTCCTATAAAAAGCCTGGTAAACATTAAACTTATACGGACATTATCTTTGACTATATGAAAATTGGAAACCCCTCCTGCCGGGTAAATAACTTTTATCGGTAAAAATACCGGAAATACTTTATTCCAGTAAAGACGAACTAAAATTTCCACGTCAAAACCCATGCGTTTATCTATAAAAAGATGATGAGTTGCGCGTAATGAAGCGTCCACCGGGTATACCCTGAAGCCGCAGAGTACGTCTTTCAGCTCTTTTGAGAGTGTAACCACAGCAGCCCAGAAGTTTGAAATTTTCCGTCCTGTTACTCTGCCCTTTGGTGCGGTATCATCAAATTCAGGGTATCCGCAGACGATCATGTCAGGATGCTTAGCGGATTCTTCAAGAAAAAAGGCTGCTTTTCCCGCGTCATGCTGGCCGTCTGCGTCTATCTGAAGTACATGTGTCAGCCCTAATTCTGCGGCTTTTTTAAGGCCGCCTGTAACGGCGCCCCCTTTGCCCGTATTTTTTTTTAAGCTCACCAGCGTAATACCGGGCGTTTTTACGGCGCATTCCGCAAGAAGCGCACGGGTGTCCGCATCGTTGCCATCGTCTACAATAATTACCGGCAGGCCAAAGGACATAAGATGTTCAGCAAGTGAACAAGCTGTTGCGCCGTGTTTATATACCGGGATAAGAAAGCCCTGTTTCATTTACTCCCCCAGTATCACTGTTCCTGTTGAATAGACAGTTTCATTTTTCGGAGAACGTATGTTAAAGGAAATGGTTTTTTCTTTTTTCACAAGTTTAAGCAGAAGAGGCGTAAAAGGCCGGATAAGATTGGTAAACTTTACCCGCTTTAATTCCAAAGGATCGATACCGGTTTTCAGATACCGCGCCGCAAAACGGATAATCAATTCCGTCTGCGCTACCGCCGGAAGAATGGGAAGACCCGGGAAATGACCGTCAAAATACGGGCTGGTATCGGGTATAAAAAATTCCAGGCTTACGGAATTTTCCGTTTTTTCAATAATTTTTTCCGTGTCTATTCCGCCGAACCTTTCATTTTCAGCAGCTGAAAGCGGAATGTTTTTTGGCATTTTTTTCTGTACCATTTTTCGTACCATCAATTCTCCCGCGAAAAGGAGTCCTATCAGTATATAAGAAATTAAACCGTTATAAACAGACCACAGCGTATCGGAACCGGATAAAATAGTCCATGCGGCAATACTCCCGTTAAAAATAAAAAAACCGCACCACACAACAGTTACTTTACGGCAGTAGGCGGCGATTCTTTTTTCGTTCAGAGAACCTTGAATGGATTTATCCTGTATTACTGCAAAACGGAAAATCATGCTGGGAGGAAAAAAAAGAGTGCTGCCAAAAGACATAAGGAATAGGATATTCATCAGAAGGGGGTAGAATTTTAAGATAATTGCAGAGTTAATTATGAAACATAGCCCCCCAAGTCCCAAAAGCAATGCGGAATTCCAAAGAAAGGAAATGCCTTTTGTTCTGCCCTTTGCAGATGTTCCGGCAATAAAGACAATAAGGGCAAATACAACAACAAAAAGTGAAAACAGCCGTAACGGAATTTTACGGACTACCAGAAAATAAAAAATGAACGCCGGGTAAAGCGCCGCTGCTATAAAAAAGAAAACTTTGATAATACTTCGGAGCTTGGAGGGCATTAGGTCTGCTGAATCAGAGGATAAAGTATATCTACTACATCCTGAATAGTAACTGCTTTTTTGAACGATTCGGGATCAATCTTTCCGGAGATAAACCCCTTCATTTTTACCAAAAGGTCTACCGCGTCAATCGAATCCAATTCCAAATCCTGATAGAGTTTTGCCTCAGGAACGATGGCGCTTTTCTCTATTTCAAATTCTTCGGACAATATGTTTTGTATTTTTTGAAAAATCTCTTCCTGGGTCATGCAATTCCTCCCGCGTTTTCAATATAAGCCGCCAGAGCATCCACTGAGGCAAAGTGTCTCTTATTATCCGCATCTTCCGCAGAAAATTTTACCCCGAATTTTTTCTTCAACGCCACTCCCAACTCTAGGGCATCTATGGAATCAAGGCATAGACCTGCCCCAAACAGCGGCTCAGAATCAACAATATTTTCAGGTCTGACATCTTCAAGTTCCAAGGCGCTTATTATCAGTTCTTTGATTTGCTGTTTCAAGTCCATAATTATCTCTATATTAATAAACGCATTATAAACTATTATGTAAATGATGTATAGACCTTAAACCCACTTCCACAATTTCATGACAACTGGCATAATTACATCAGAGAAATAACATGAACCAATACAGAACACATACCTGCGGAGCGCTGCGTGAAGATCATGTAGGGCAGACAGTCAAGCTGTCAGGCTGGGTGGATACCATCCGCGATCACGGCGGCATAACATTTTTTGACTTGAGGGATCAATTCGGCATTACCCAGATTGTCCTGCATGACGAGGATTCCGTAAAACAGGTAAGCAAGGAAAGCGTCATTACCGTGTCCGGCCCCGTGAAAAGGCGGGACGCTGATACTGTCAACCCGAAAATTGAGACCGGAACTGTAGAGGTTCATGCCGAAACAACCGTCATTCAGAGCAAGGCGGTCCGCGCCCTGCCGTTTGAAATAAGCGAGTCCAAGAACACGCGCGAAGAAGTCCGTCTTCGCCACCGTTTCCTAGACCTGCGCAATCCAGCCGTGAAAGCCAACATACTTCTGCGCGCGCAGGTGATTAGTTTTTTACGGGTAAAAATGCAGGAACTCGGCTTTACGGAATTCCAGACGCCGATTTTAACTTCGTCCTCACCGGAAGGCGCGCGGGATTACCTTGTTCCAAGCAGAAAACACCATGGAAAATTTTACGCGCTTCCGCAGGCTCCGCAGATTTTTAAGCAATTGTTAATGGTCTCCGGTTTTGACCGTTATTTTCAGATAGCGCCGTGTTTCCGCGATGAGGACTCCCGCGCCGACCGTTCCCCGGGCGAATTTTACCAGTTGGACTTTGAAATGTCATTTGCGGGACAGGACGATGTTTTACAGACTGCCGAGAAAGTGCTTTACGGCACGTTTAAAACCTTTTCCGAAAAAGAAGTAAGTCCGGTTCCGTTCCGCAGAATCTCCTACGCGGAATCAATGCTGAAATACGGAACGGACAAGCCCGATCTCCGCAACCCGCTTGTCATAGAAGACTTAACCCAGTTTTTCGCCGACGTGAATTTCGCACCGTTTAAAAATATTCCCGTAAGGGGCATTGTCGCTCCCGGCGCGGCGTTGCAGTCCAAATCGTTTTTCGAGAAGATGCTCGCCTTCGCTACAGAGATCGGCATGAAGGGGCTCGGCTACATTTCCGTTCTTGAAGATGACTCTCTTAAAGGGCCGATTGTCAAATTTCTTTCCGATGAAAAACAGGCGGCGCTCAGGAAAAATCTTTCCCTAAAAAAAAGCGACACGCTGTTTTTTATAGCGGACTCTCCGAAACTGGTGAACGGCCTTGCGGGGCAGATTCGTACCGCTCTGGGCGGACAGTTGGGTCTTACAAACAAAGACAAGTTTGAATTCTGCTTTATCGTAGATTTCCCGATGTTCGGTACAAACGAGGAAACAGGCGCGGTTGAATTTACACACAATCCTTTTTCCATGCCGCAGGGCGGTCTTGAAGCGCTTAACACAAAAAATCCGCTTGATATTCTCGCGTGGCAGTATGACATTGTATGCAACGGCGTGGAGCTTTCCTCCGGCGCTGTGCGAAACCACCTGCCGGAAGTTATGGTCAAAGCGTTTGATATAGCCGGTTATACCCAAAACGACATAGAAACCAAGTTCTCCGCTTTATTCAACGCTTTCCACTACGGCGCGCCGCCTCACGCGGGCATGGCTCCCGGCATAGACCGCATTGTTATGCTGCTCGCTGACGAAGAAAATATCCGTGAGGTAACAGCGTTCCCAATGAACAGCAACGCTCAGGATTTGCTGATGGAAGCTCCCTGCGAAGTTACGGAACAGCAGTTAAGAGAAGTGCATATCAAATTACGGCAGAAACATTAAAGGATATACTTATTCCCACTCGATTGTTGCAGGCGGCTTGCTTGAAATATCGTATGTAACGCGCCCAATATCTTTTACCGAGTTTGTTATGCGCGTTGATATTTCCAGGAGATCGCGGGTTTCAAACGGGTAAACATCGGCAGTCATTCCGTCCGCGCTTGTTATTGCCCGTAATGCGAGAACCCAGCCGTATTTGCGCACATCTCCGGCGACTCCCACCGAGCGGATTGGCAGAAGTACGGCGAAAGCCTGCCAGATTTCATCGTAAAGACTGACTCCGGCAGAACTTGTACGGTGTTTTAATTCTTCTATATATATCGCGTCCGCTTCACGCAGAATATCGCACTTTTCCTTTGTTACTTCGCCCAGTATTCGCACTGCAAGACCCGGCCCCGGAAACGGGTGGCGGCGGACTACTTCATCGTCAACGCCGAGGTATCTCCCAAGTTTGCGTACTTCGTCCTTGTAGAGTTTATCCAGCGGTTCAATAATTTTTCCCGCTTTGCGTTTTGCGTCTACAAGAGGGCTTGCGACATTGTGGTGGCTTTTTATTACATGGGCTTTTTTCCCCACACCCTGCCCGCTTTCAATAAGGTCTGTGTACAGAGTCCCCTGCGCGAGCAAATAACTGTCAGGCAGTTTAAGGCGGGCGACTTCACGTTCCTGTATCGTAATAAACAAATCGCCGATTATTCCGCGTTTCTTTTCCGGCTCTGTTTTGCCTTTCAGCGCGGAAAGGAATTCGTCTTCGCAGTGAATAATGTGAAGGTTTTTCGCGCCGAGTTTTTCAAGGCTGGCGCGTACAGCCTCTGTTTCGTTTTTGCGCATAAGGCCGGTGTCCATGTACATCAGGTGCACCTGTTCGCTCTTCAATGTTTTTAAAAGCGCGGCTCCGGCTACAGTTGAGTCAACGCCGCCTGAAATCAACAGCAGAACCGGATTTTCTCCCGCGCGTTCCTTGAGCGACTGTCCCAATTCTTCCACATAATGTTCCATGCTCCAGCTTTTGCCGCAGCCGCATACGCCGAATATGAACGCGCCGAGTATGTCATCGCCGCCTTCGCAGTGGGTTACTTCCGGGTGGAATTGCAGACCGAACCAGGGTTTTTGCTCATGCGCGGCAACAGCCGGATAACCTGTAGCGCTTCTCGCGTATTCTTTGAAACCGGGCGCAAGCTGCGTCAGCGTGTCGCCGTGGCTCATCCACGCTGTGAATGTGTCTTTAAAACCGTTTAAAAAACAGGACAGAATACCTGTCTCCGGTTTTCCATTAGTTATCTTAACTTCAATGCGTCCGTATTCAGTTTTCGGCAAAGGTTCAACTTTTCCGCCCAGATCGTGCGTCATTCTCTGCAAGCCGTAACAAATCCCCAGCAGGGGCAGGCCGCATTCGTAGATTTTTTTGTCGGGCGCGGCTCCGCTGCCGTTCACCGATTCGGGGGAACCGGATAAAATAATTCCTTTAACATTATCTCTGAGTATTTGCGGATTAAGTTTCGCATCGCCGCTGACAATCTCCGTGTATACTCCCAAGTCGCGTATCCGCCGTCCGATAAGCTGTGTGGTTTGGCTTCCAAAATCTAAAATTAAAATTTGATCCATAAAAAATTAATGTCAAATTTACTAGCACAGCCAAGGGCTTTTACGGATTATTGTCGCTTTACGATCATAGCCGACCGACACAATATCAACGGAAGTTTCACAATATCGTTCGATAAACTCAATATACTCCATCGCAGCTACAGGAAATTCTTCGTAAGTGAGCGCATCAGCGAGAGACTTCTTCCAGCCTCGAAAAGTCCGTAAAACCGGTTTGGCATTGTTGAGTTCATCTATGGAAGAGGGAAATGATTCTACGATTTTATCTCCGATCCTGTAGCCGATACACGCTTTGATTTCCTCAAAAGTGTCATATACGTCAAGGTGAGTCATTACAAGGCTGTCGATTGAATTGGTAAGGCAGGCATAACGAAGAGAAACAAGATCGAGGTAACCGCAGCGGCGAGGCCGGCCTGTGGTAACGCCGTACTCGCGGCCGGTATCGCGGACAAAGCGGCAAAGTTCGTCTTCGGCAGTCGGATCAAATTCGCTGGGAAGCGGCCCGTTCCCTACGCGGGTAGAGTACGCTTTGAAAACGCCCAGTACTTTGTCGATGGCTCGCGGCCCGATACAGCCGCCGACAGCCGCGCCTGCCGCGCATGACATTCCGCTTGATACATAGGGATAAGTCCCAAGATCGAGATCAAGCAGAGTTCCCTGTGCGCCTTCAAAAAGCACCTGTGAATTTTTATGGTGCATCAGGTATTCGCTCAAGTTTATTGACATATCAAGAAGCCTGTCTGTATACGGCGCGAGAAAATCGCGGTCTGTCTGATCGACCTCGTTCATTTTTTCTTTCCACGCGAGGTCTGCGATACGAATGCCGTCACGCTCGCTTTTCATTGAGTATGTGATTCCGATTCCGCGCCCTGTTGTCCCTATTGGTTTTTTCCTCGCCGCGTCCCTTTCCTTATCCATTTGGATGTATTTTGGAAGTACAATGTGGGCGCGGTCAGAGATAAGAACTCTGCCCTTTGTATCAATTCCGCGATCTTCCAGCATTTTAATTTCTTCAAACAGAGCCTTTGGATCGATAACCATACCCGCGCCTAAAATCGCGATTTTATCGGGATAAAAAATACCGGAGGGAATCAGGTGCAAGGCGTACTGCTCTCCGCTGATTACGATTGTGTGTCCCGCGTTCGCTCCGCCTGCATAACGAACAATTATCTGCGCTTCGTTTGCCAGATAATCAACGATTTTTCCCTTTCCTTCATCGCCCCATTGGGCGCCTATTACTACAACTTTCAATGGATACCCCCGATAAAATTTAGAAGCAATAATTTATTAATGTAAACATTGTTTTAATGCCGACAGCAAACACTCCACATTATCCGCTCTGGCGGTGTGTCCCATTAAACCAATGCGGATAATCTTTCCGGCTAACGGTCCAAGTCCCGCGCCCACTTCAATATTAAAATCCCTTTGTAATCTGCCGCGCAAAGCGGCTTCGTCCACGCCTTGCGGAACTGTTACGGCGTTGAGCATGGGCAGGCGCGCGGACTCTTCAACTAAAAGAGACATGCCTAAATCTTTAAGCCCTGCGACAAGCTGTTTATGACATGCCGCATGACGGGCATACGCATTTTCCAATCCTTCCTCTAAAAGCAGGTAAAGCGACTGGTACAGACCGTACATCATATTGACAGGCGCTGTGTGGTGGTACACTCTTTTTTCACCTCCCCAATAGGAAGTTAATAAATTCATGTCCAGATACCAGTTGGGAACTTTGGTCTTTCGTCCCGAGATTTTGGCCATTGCTCGCTCATTAAATGTAATTGGAGCAAGACCGGGAGGACAGGAAAGGCATTTCTGCGTACCGCTGTAACCGGCATCCGCGCCCCATTTATCAAGCGATACATCAATGCCGCCCAGACTGGTTACACAGTCAACTATATACAGCGCTTTTCCATTAATCAGCTTACCCACTTCGTCAACAGGATTTCTGACTCCGGTTGAAGTTTCCGCGTGAATGATCGAGACAATGTCATATTCTTTTTTATCCAATTGCGCCTTTACTTTTTCTGTCAGTACCGGAGTGCCCCATTCAAATTCCAATTCATCGACTTCCGCGCCCAAACGCTGCGCCACATCGACCATGCGCTTTCCGAATACGCCGTTTACCAGCACTAAAACCTTATCGCCTTTTTCGACAAGATTTACGAAAGCGGCTTCCATGCCGGAAGAACCCGTACCAGACAACGGTACTGTTACGTTATTTTTCGTTCCCATGACTGTGCGGAGGTTGGCTTTTATATCATCCATTATTTTAATAAAGTATGGGTCTAAATGTCCCAAAGTTCCCCTGGATAACGCGTGATAGGTGGCAGGATGTACGCAGCTTGGACCGGGTCCCATCAAAAGCATTGGCTGGATATTTTCCAGTAAATTTTTCATGTTTTTCTCCTGTTTACGCCGTGTGAGCGGCGGAGTAAATCGAAAGCCGCCGTGAAACTGCGGCCGTTTCTCCTTTAGTCATTATATATAAAGGGTATAAAACCGTATTATTATAGTCAAGCACGCGCATTGTGAATAAAGAGATGCTGCACTATAATGATTGCAAAGTTATAAGCATGGAAAAATTTTGGTATCAAAAACAAATACGGACGCTGCAAACCGTTCTTCGGGAAATTGATGTCATTGATTATGACGCCGCCGGCGTGGTTCATTATATGAAGGAAGTCAAGGCAAATGTCTTAATAGTCAATGCGGGCGGAATTTGCAATTTCTTCCACAGCGATTTGGAAATCGCGCATGAAAATCAGTTTATGAGGGAGAACCAGGAGATTTTAAAAGACCTGTGTGATTCCCTTCACGCCGAAGGTTTCCATATCATCACCCGCATTGATTTCCGGGGCGCGCAGCAGTACCGCTATGACGTACATCCCGATTGGTTCGCTCTTAACGCGGACGGCTCTCCCAAGGTCAATATGTGGGGGCTTCACGCGCCGTGTTACATCGGCGAGTATGCCAACGCCTATGCCGTCCGGTTTTTAAAAAAATTGATGAGCGCTTTTCCTCTGGACGGTATCTGGGAAAACTCGGTGGCTTTCGGCGTTGGTGTCTGTTACTGCCGCGCCTGCCGTGAGGCTTACCGGCGCGATCTGGGCAAGGAAATACCCGTGGGTGAATTTTTCTCCCCTTTGTTTGATGAATACCGCCGATGGAAAGCGGGCAAGGCTGAAGAACACATCCTGCGTATTCGGGACACGGTAAAATCATTTGGTCAGGAAAAAGCGTATGCCGCCGAGGTTTTCGGCATGTATCATACGGGCATATCTTTTATGAACGGTATTGATACTTATGCGGCGAAACATTTTGATTTTATCGTTGGCGTAGGTTTTCTTTCCGGCGCGACAAACGGAAACGCTTTTGATGATCTGACATATCCTGCCTCGGCGGTTCGTTTTCTTAAATCCATTGATGAAGAAAAAACCACAGTGATACTGACCGGAAACAACGGTACTCGTTGGCGTTTAATCAAAGACCCTTCTCTTGAAAGCCGTATCTGGATGTGGCAAACGGCGGCAGCGGGCGGCAGTCTCTGGAACTGTATGTTTAACGGACAGCATCCGGATAAAACCATCGACCGCCGCAACGCCTATATCGAAAAGGACGTTTACTCTTACCTCAGCGATAACCAGGATATTCTCTGCGGTCAAACACCGGTAAAGGATGCTGCCATTTTCTTCTCCAAATCTTCCAGAGATATGTTTGGAAAAGAGAACGAGAAGATCGATGAATACGGCGTCTGCATAAAAGGCATTGAAGCTGTGTTGACGGACAACCATATCCCCTATGGTTTTATCAATGATATGAACCTTTGCGCCGAAGCTCTGGAAGGAGTAAAAGTATTGGTTCTGCCAAACGCCGCCTGCCTAAGCGATGAGCATATTGCAGTTATCAGGGAATATGTTCAAAACGGCGGCGGGCTTATGGCAAGTTATGAGACATCTCTTTATGACGAGTCCGGCGTAAAGCGCCCGAACTTCGGCCTAATGGATGTATTTGGGGTTTCTTACACTGGTATTAAAAAAGATACGTCTGCGGACTGTTACCAGATGGTGCGTGAAGGCGGCCATCCGATTCTTGCGGATATGCAAACCGACCGCACGAAATATTTGATGAACGGTTCAAGCACTTTGCTGACCACGCCCATTGACGGCAGCGGCGTTATGGTCTGCTCGTACATCCCCCTCATCCCCAACCAGTGGCCCGAACAGGCATGGATTAAAATTACCGTTACCGAGTTTCCAACGATTTACACACGCTCCTACGGCAAAGGCAGAGTAGTCTATTTCGCCAACCGCATGGACTCGCTTGCCTATACCAACGGTCATGAAGATTACTTTAATATCTTAAACAATTCCCTTAAATTTTTGGCCGGAAACGGCTGGTCTATGACAACTAACGCTCCGGATTCGGTGAACGCCGGCCTGCTGCGCCGCAGTACGGACGGCAGTTATCTGCTTTCCTTCGTTAACCTGACATCCTCAGGCCGCAGGACAATCCGCAGTCTGTACCCCGTAGGCGCTTTCAAGGCGTTCATTCAACCGGAAGCGGGTAAAACCTTTGAAAGCGCCGGAACTTTATGGGGCAGGGAAGTTTCCGTAAAACAGGAAAACGGACGGATAGTTATTGAAGTTCCGGGCATTGATGAGTTTTGCTCAGTTTACATACAGACTAAAAAGATATAAATACCGGCAGCGATTCTTAACTTCCAAAAAAGCGGTTAGTACACGGCATAGGTCAAAATCCAGCCGCGGTAAAACTATGGAAAGCATGGCAAAATATTGCGTTAATAATAAATAGAAAAATTAAAAATGTGGCATTTTATTTATTTATACTATATAATATAATAGACCTTTATCATAATACCTAAAGCAAGGAGAAATCTTTGGCTGTAAAAACATTCAAACGCGGTCTTAAACTTCCTACAAGAAAACACAGTACAGAAGGGAAACCTGTTGAGCAGGTTCCGCCGCCAAAGCAGGTTGTTATACCTGTAAATCAGCACTTCGGAGCGCCGAATAAGCCGCTTGTCAATGTCGGAGACAAAGTTATCCGCGGGCAAAAAATTGCCGAAGCCGTAACTCACGGGCCGATGACTGTTCCAGTTCACGCTTCAATAAGCGGAACAGTAAAAAAAATTGAGCCTCGCCTTCAATCGAATAACATTGCCGGACTGTGCGTAATTATCGAAGCGGAAGAGGGGAATTTCTCTGAGGAATTTATGCCGCCTCTTGATCCGTTTACCTGCACAAAAGAAGACGCTCTTACGCGGATACGTGAAGCGGGTCTTGTCGGTTTGGGCGGAGCGGGTTTCCCGACCCATATTAAACTTTCGCCGCCGCCTGCCAAACCCATCGACACAATCATCGCGAACGGCGCGGAATGTGAACCGTACCTTACCACAGACGAAGCCGCCATAATCGCAAAATCGCACCTGCTCGTTAAGGGGCTGGAAATTGTAATGAAAATTACCGGTGTTAAAAAAGCAATCATCGGTATAGAAGATAATAAAGAAGAGTTGATCCCGTTAATTGAACGCGAGTTAAGAATAAACGAAATCAAAGCCGACATTTCCGTCGATATGTGCAAAACGCTCTATCCTCAGGGCGGCGAAAAAATGCTGATTACAGCGCTTACGGGGCGCGAAGTTCCGTCAGGCGGCTTGCCGATGGATGCGGGCTGTATCGTGCAGAATGTGGGCACTCTTATCTCCATTGCGGAAGCGTTTTTGCTGGGGAAACCCGTCATAGACAGGGATTTAACAGTCAGCGGAGGCGCATGCAATACACCGAAAAATATCCGCGTACCAATCGGCGCTTTAATTAAAGACCTGCCGCCTGAATTTATGAATATTGATTATTCAAAAATAGCCAAAATTATTTTCGGCGGCCCTATGATGGGCAGCGCGGTTCATTCTTTGGAAGTGCCGGTTCAGAAAAATACTTCCGGCGTTATTTTGATGACGCGGGAAGAAACCATCGCGGAAGAGGAAGGACCGTGTATCCGCTGCGGACGCTGTGTCCGTAATTGCCCATGCCGCCTGTCGCCTGTAATCGTAAACAACAGTCTGGAAGTGCAGGATTTTGATTACGCTGTTAAAGCCGGATTGATGGATTGCATGGAGTGTGGAAGCTGCTCTTACATTTGTCCTGCGCGGATAAAACTGGTTCAGCGTTTTCGTGTCGGCAAACAGCGGTTAAAAATGAGGTCAAAATAATATGAGTGATATTAAACAAAAACTTTTACTGCAATCCAGTCCGCATATTGCGTCTCCTGTCGATTCAAAGGCGCTTATGCGCAATATGCTTATAGCTCTTTCTCCGGTTGCGGTTTTTGCCGTTGTTATTTTCGGATTACAGGCGTTACTCAACATTATTGTTGCGGTTGTGTCCGCTGTCGTCGGTGAAGCATTGTTCCGCATTGCCATAAAACAGCCGGTCAGGGCAAAAGACCTTTCAGCCGGAGTTACCGGTCTTCTTCTCGCGCTGGTTATCCCGCCGACTACTCCGCTGTGGATGACGGCACTCGGCGGGATTTTTGCCGTAATTGTCGGCAAGGAATTTTTCGGCGGCCTCGGCGCGAATGTTTTTAATCCCGCTTTAATCGGCCGCGCCTTTCTCGTTATGAGTTTTCCGGCGGCGCTGACAACTTGGCAGTTTCCTGTGCTTCCTGCGGGAGCGGCTTTTACCGCAGATGTTGTTACTGGAGCGACTCCGCTGGGAATTATTAAAATGGGAGGAAGCGTTGCCGATGTCGGCAAAGCGCTTGCCGCCGTTGGGCTTTCAGATTCCGCAGGTTATTGGCCGACAATGAAAGCGCTTTTTTTCGGGTTTAAAGGCGGAAGCATGGGAGAAATTCCAATATTTTTAATTCTGGTTTCATGTTTCTTCCTGCTTGTAACAAAAACAATTGACTGGCGCGCGCCTGTTTTTATGATTGGCACAGGCTTTATCGCCGCCCTCGCTTTCTGGCAGGATATTAGTTTCGCTCTGTTCAGCGTACTTACAGGAGGACTGGTTTTCGGCGCGGTTTTTATGGCGACCGATTATGTTACAACCCCTGTAACAAACAAGGGAAAAATAATTTTCGGCGTGGGCGCGGGCATTATCGCCATGCTGGTCCGCAGATTTGGAATTTACCCTGAAGGCGTATGTTTCTCGATATTGATAATGAACGCAATCGTACCTTTCCTGAACAAACTTCTGCCTAGAAAATACGGTCGGACTTTAGTCCGCAATGCGCAAAAAAAGGAGGCGGCTAAATGAAAACCAATATTTTGGGCATGGTAAAACTCGGCCTTATTCTCGCTGTCTTTGCCGCAGCCGCCTGCCTTATGCTTGCGTTTGTTTACAACGGCACTACGGCGATTATCGCGCAGCGTCAGCAGGCAGACCTTGAAGCGGCGTTAAAAGAACTTTTTCCGGATGCTGACAAGTTTGAAAAAATTGACGGAGTAACAAGCCAGGATAACACGGTTGTTGTCGAAGTCAGTTACGCGGCATATAAGAACAATAAAATAATGGGAGCGGCTCTTCGCGTCTCACGCGCGAGTTACAGCGGTCCGATTACGTCGCTGGTAGGAGTATCCGCGGGCGGATTAATCACCGGGGTAAAAATTCTGGAGCACAGCGACACGCCCGGACTTGGAGCAAACGCGGTGTCTCCGACATATTTTGTTGATCGCGCCAAAGGACTCACTTTTTACGGTCAGTTTGCCGGAAAAAAAATAACCGATCCGTTTGTTGTAAAAGAAGATGTTGTAGCGATTACCGCTTCCACGATAACCAGCCGCGCGGTTTCAATTTCTGTTAAAGCGGCCGGACTTGCCGTTCAAGCATGGCTTATAAAGGAGGGTGTACAATGAAACGGCTGATTAGTATTTTTTCCAACGGTGTTGTGCGCGAAAATCCGCTGTTGATACTGATGATTGGTCTTTGTTCGGCGCTTGCTGTAACAACATCGGTCGCCAACGGCATCGGCATGGGGCTTTCTATGACCTTTGTACTGCTTATGTCGGAAGTTGTAATCAGTATTTTCAGAAAGTTAATCCCCTCTTCGATTCGTATCCCTATATTCATAATAATCATCGCCGCTTTTACAACGGTAATTGATTATGTGCTAAAAGCGTGGTTCCCCGATCTTTCAAAGGCAATGGGCGTTTTTATTCCGCTTATAGTTGTAAACTGCGTAATAATGGGACGGGTTGAAGGATTCGCTTCCAAACAGCCGTTAGGTGATGTAATCGCGGACTCTCTCGGCATGGGGCTAGGTTATACATGGGTGCTGACCGGCATCGCGCTTGTACGCGAACTATTGGGAAGCGGCTCTATCGCCGCCATTCCCGTACTTCCCGCAAGTTATAACCCGGTTATCTTCTTTGTGCTTCCCCCCGGCGGTTTTTTTGTTTTCGCCATGTTCATCGCGCTCAATCTATTTATTAAATCGCGGCTTAAAGCTCAATCGGCTTCTGAACCGAATTGCGAAGGCTGTTCTGCCGCGTCTCATTGCGGCATACCCGAAAACAAGGAAGGTCAATCATGAATTTATTCAAAATATTTCTAACAGCGTTTTTAATTGACAATGTTGTTTTTATGCGCTTTCTTGCACTTTGTCCGTTTATCGGAATGAGCACGGACGAAGATAAATCGACAGGCATGGGGCTTGCGGTAACATTTGTTACAGTGCTCGCCACCTGCGTAACTTATCCGATTTATAAATTTATTCTTGAACCGATGGGACTTGTCTTCCTGCAGATTCTGGTTTTCATTCTGGTAATTGCCTCGCTTGTACAGTTAGTTGAATTTTTTCTTAAAAAAGCGGTTCCCTCACTTTACAGATCGATGGGTATTTACCTCGCATTAATTACAACTAACTGCGCGATACTTGCGGTTACATTTGATGTAATTTCCAACGGATACACATTTGCGGAAGCTATTGTCTATGCCGCCGGAGTCGCGCTTGGTTTTCTTCTGTCTCTCTTGCTGCTTGCGGGTATACGCAGAAGAATCAGAACAAGTCCCGTTCCGGCTTTTTTAAAAGGGACGCCGGTGCTGTTTCTCACCGCCGCGCTTCTTTCAATGGCGTTCATGGGTTTTAAGGGGTTGGTGCAATGAGCATAATTATAGTTACCGTTATATTCGCCTCGGTTCTTTCTCTTGTTTTGGGAATAACGCTTGGCTTTTTCAGGGATTTCTTTGCCGTACCGGAAGACCCCGCAGCGGGGCTTATCCGTAGCGTTCTTCCTGGAGCAAACTGCGGCGCGTGCGGATTTCCCGGCTGCGACAACTATGCTTCCGCCGTTGCGTCCGGCGACGCGCAGTCTAACGCCTGCACTGTGGGAGGCCAGTCTGTCGCGCAGAAAATCGCCGCCGTTACCGGTAAAGACGCGGGTGCGGTTGTGGAAACCGTGGCAGTGCTGGCGTGTCAGGGTTCTTCCTTGCACACGCCGTTAAAAGGCGATTACACAGGTCTTAAAACCTGCCGAGGCGCGAAGATCGCGGGCGGGACAAAACTCTGCGCGTGGGGCTGCCTTGGATTCGGCGACTGCGTTAGTATGTGCAAATTCGGCGCGCTCTCAATGACAGATAACGGACTTCCAAAGGTTGATTATTCAAAGTGTACCGGCTGCGGTCTTTGTTCCGGCGAATGTCCGATGGGGCTTTTTAAAATTGTCGAGAGAAGTCAAAAAGGCGCGATGGTTCTTTGTAACAACGTAAATCCCGTAAAACCGATGATAGCGAAAACCTGCAAGATTTCCTGTTTTAAGTGCGGGCTTTGCGTAAAGAACTGCCCTGAACATTGTATTAACCTTGATTCTCTTATTCCTGTTGTGGATTTGACAAAATGCACTTCCTGCGGGACTTGCGTGGATAAGTGCCCCAGTAAAGTGTTTAAAATTATTGAGAGAGATATTGTTGTTTAGAATTACATACGCATCTAAGGCATGCGGATAAATGAAAAATAAGAAAAAAGCAAACTTATTTTGATTTTTTTGCTTTTGATGTTTTTCTTGATTGAACAGGTTTTACGTTTTCTACACGGTCAAGCGCGCTTGCCGGAAACGTACCTTCCTGAAATTCATTATTATCGGAAAACCATGATGTTGTTATTATTTTGGTTTCCTCATCAATAGCTTTAACTACCATGTGAGGACTATTAGACAGCTCTGTTACAATAACTGCATCGCCGATAAGCCTTTCTGTCGCTCTTACACTCATATTTACTCCTGAATTAATAGTAATCTTTTTTATATCTTTGTCAAGTTAACGCACAGATTTCCTTTTCCGGCATCCAATCGTGAGTCATATATATTTCTTTGTTTTAATTTTACAAGCAACTAACCATGTACATTAACATATTATCCGTGTACAACGGCCTGTTGTACACGAACGCTATGTCTTAGTTCGAATATGCCATTTTGCCGCCGTTGCCAACTGCGACAAATTTGCCGTTGCCATAGGCGATTGCTTCCATACTGTAATCGCCGAATATGCTGCTGACATCTACGGCTGTCCATGCCGTGCCGTCCGTTGAAGTCGCCATTTTGCCGCTATTTCCGCCTGCGACAAATTTGCCGTTGCCATAGGCGACTCCTGTGATGCTGCTTGTGCCGAATATGCTGCTGACATCTACGGCTGTCCATGCTGTGCCGTCCGTTGAATACGCCATTTTGCCCTGAGCGCCAACTGCGACAAACTTACCGTTGGCATAGGTGATTGCGCCGATGTAGTTTGTGTTGAATGTGCTGTCCGATACTGCTGTCCAGTTAATACCGTCCGCTGAATACGCCATTTTACCGCCGATGCCGCCTGCGACAAACTTGCCGTTGCCGTATGCGATTGAGAAGATGAAGGTGTCGAATTTGCTGTCCGATACTACTGTCCATGTTGTGCCGTCCGTTGAATACGCCATTTTACCCTGAGCGCCAACTGCGACAAACTTACCGTTGGCATAGGTGATTGATAAGATGTCGCAGTTTATGTCGAATTTGCTGTCCGATACTACTGTCCATGTTGTGCCGTCCGCTGAATACGCCATTTTACCTTGGCTAGCGCCTGCGACAAACTTGCCGTTGCCGTATGCGATTGCACTGATGTTTCCGTTGAATTTGCTGTCCGCTACGACTGTCCATGTTGTGCCGCCCGTTGAAGTTGCCATTTTGCCGCTACCGCCGCCTGCGACAAACTTGCCGTTGGCATAGGTGATTGAGAAGATGCCGCTTCCGCCGAATGTGGTGTCCGCAACTAATGTCCAGCCATCGCCGCTGCCGTCTGTGAGTGTCATCTGGACTTTTGCGGAGGTGGTTTTTCCGGCTTCTATGGTTACGGAAGTGACGCCTTCGGCGAAGGGGGCGCCGTTAAGGGTGGCGGTTACGGTGAGCGTGTAGGTTCCGGCGGGGGCGCTTACGCTGAGACGCTGTTCAGGCGGGGTTGTCGGGCCTGCCGTTACGGTTACTGCGCCTTTTAACAGCACGGTGTAGGTTAACTGCGCCAGTGTTTCGGCATCGGGAGCCGCCGATCTTGCGGGACTTTCGCCGAAGTTGAGCGTTATTGTGCCGACCGGGCTGTCCGAAACCGCGCCGCCTGCCTCGCCGCCGCAGGAAATGAGTAAAAAAGCAAATAAAAGTAATAATAAAACGATAATTATTTTAGAAAAACTCTGGGGG
>Ga0268262_10000472_pt1 | contig 53455 bp, 53 predicted proteins | sample TergutNc150P3_FD_190354 | JGI IMG/M metagenome (GOLD analysis project Ga0268262, IMG submission 190354) | Nasutitermes corniger P3 segment gut microbial community from laboratory colony in Florida, USA - Nc150 P3 (SPAdes) (version 2) | ecosystem: Host-associated > Arthropoda: Insects >... | reverse complement strand
CCCCGCGCGACAGTTACTGAGCTGTCAGGGGATACAACCCCATTCCCTAATCACTATTCCCCAACCCCATATTCGCAAAAATGCCGAGCGTGTCCGTATGGGCGCATATCGGCTTTTTATATTTTACCACAAGCGGCTTGCCGCAGGGCTAGACGCATAAGAGTTTTTAAAGGAGTAAACAATGGCAAACAAAAAACTATTTACGGCAATGCTGGCAATCGTGCTGGTATTGGCAATGACGGCAGTCGGCTGCGGCAAAGGCTCAAAAACGGACAGCAAAACAGCGGAAAGCGGCGGCGGCAGTGTAACGGAGAGTGAAGCAACAGCCAGCAAAACGGGCGGCGAAACAACAGCCAAAAGCGAGGGCAGCACAACGGGCGGCACATCAGGCGGTGTTAGAAGTTCCGGCGGATGGACAGCCATAGATGTCAGCAGTATATTCGGTAGCGACCAATTAGCCAGTATCACAACAATCGCCTTTGGTAACGGCAAGTTTGTCGCAGTGGGCGGGATCACGGGCTCCACCAAAATGGCGTATTCGACGGACGGCGTAAAATGGACAGCCGTAGATGTCAATGTCAACAGCATATTCAGCGACTACGGCATCAATGCAATCGCCTTTGGCAACGGCAAGTTTGTTGCCGGGAGCCGTTGGGGCAAAATGGCGACTTCAACGGACGGCGTAACATGGACAGCCGTAACAAATAACCCTTTTCCCGACAGCGACACTATCTATACAATCGCCTTTGGCAATGGCACGTTTGTCGCAGGAGGTTCTAATGGAAGAATGGCAACTTCAACGGACGGCATAACATGGACAGAAGTGGATATGGAATGGATACTCAAACATCCGCATGCAAGCGCCTTTGGCAACGACACGTTTGTCGCCGTTGACTCTAACAATATAGCGTATTCGTCTGATAACGGTGCAACATGGACACGCGTAACGAATAACCCATTCGCCGGCATCGCCACAGAAATCAGTGAAATCGCTTTTGGCAACGGCACGTTTGTTATTGGAACCGGTTATGGCTATATGGCGTATTCGTCTGATAACGGCGTAAACTGGACACGCGTAGCGGAAAGCGCAATCAGACGCGATAAAATCTATGCAATCGCTTATGGTAAGGACAAGTTTGTCGCAGGTGGCTATGAGAGTAAAATGGCGACCTCAACAGACGGTGTAACATGGACAGCCATAAATATTGGTAACATATTCGAATATGTTTACTCTTACAATGGATCAACCTTTGATGCTAAAGGCAATATCAACGCAATCGCCTATGGCAACGGCATGTTTGTCGCCGGGGCAGGAGGTAGCGCTAGAGTAGCGTACTTTAAGGACTAGGGGGACTAGGAATCGGGGACTAGGTAACGGGGAATGAGCAATGAGCAATGAAGAATGTACACATCAGCAAAGAACCGTCCGACCAAAGGTCGGCGGTAGATAACGGCAATGAAAGTAAACCAGCTTATGGACGGGCGGGGCAGGACGGGGCATGACCTTTTGCGACAAGCGAGGAAATGGGGGTTGGACAAACCCCCGCTTTGTGTCTTCACGAAAGCGTCAAATAAAGAATTGGAGCAAAGAGAATGCCCCGCCCGCCCGTAGGCTGGGTATAGTGTCATTCACTATTTTTTAAAGGAGCTTTCGGGAAACGTTGTTTCCTGTTCGTTCGATTAATATCGCCGCTAACGCGGCGTAAAAGGAGGTAAAAAAGTAACAAGTCAAATTTATAAATCAAGTTAATAATTCAATGTAATAAGCAAATTAATAAACCAAATAATAAAACAATGCCAAAAGAATCCCAAGTGTCTGTCACCTATTCAGGCACGAATCAAACAAACCAGTCCCGTATGGGGCTGAAAACTGGAAGTAGTGAATAAGGAGATCATCATGTCAACGATCTATGAAGCCAAAGAGGAGATGCACCAGATTGAAGCGCAGCTCTATCCAAACCATCTGGCCGGAGGGGAAAACACCTACCTGGCCAAAAACACTAAGGAAAAGACCATTAATGTTGAGTCGATTTGCGCGGCCATGAGGAACCGTGGCGGGTATGACGGCAGCCACGACGAGGCGGTCAAAACCGTCAATCATTTCTTCAAGGAAATGATGTACCAGCTATGCGACGGCTTTTCGGTAAACACAGGCTGGTTTACGATTAACGTCCACATCGGCGGCCTTTTCCATTCGGTGAAAGAAATCTTTGACCCGAAAAAGCACCATGTCTCGTTTAAGTTCCACATGTTGAAAGCAATGAAGAACCTTACATCCCTCATTGATATAATCATCAATGGGCACATTGAAGAAACCGCGTATATATCCGAGTACAACGACATGGAAGACCCGGAAGGCAGTAATCTTTTTGAGCCGGGACATGTATGCGAGATTGTGGGACGCCGGATTAAAATCGAAGGCCCCGCCGCCGAAACCGGCCTCTGGCTGGTTCCCATGCTGGAACCCGCCAAAGCGGTGAAAATAAACCGCGTTGTATCCAACAACGCCTCCCGTATCGAATTCATCCCCGTCGCCACAGGCTATCCTGAAAACCGCCTGGAAATCCGCACGCGGTATTCCGGTTCCGCCACGCCCCTTTCCGCGCTACGCACCGTCACCAGTCAATTTGTCATAACCGAGGCATAAGGCTCCGGTAGCGCACCCGCCCTGTCGATGGGGCTTCATACGCCCTATCGATGGGGCTTCTTGTGGTAAGCAGAGGGGGCTTCTTACGGCAAGCCGAAGGGGCTTCTTGCTGGTAAGCCGAAGGGGCTTCTTAAGGCAAGCAGAAGGGGTTTCTTGTGGTAAGCCGAAGGGGCTTCTTGCTGGTAAGCCGAAGGGGCTTCTTAAGGCAAGCAGAAGGGGTTTCTTGTGGTAAGCCTAAGGGGCTTCTTTAGTGAAGGATAGTGCGTCGGTCATTAATAAACTTGTTGTGAAAACCGCCCATATAGAGTATAATTATACATATTATTAAGGAGCGATAAATATGAAAAAATCCGTGCGTCAATATTTATATATTCTTTTTGTAATCACCTGGGTGGGGCTTTTCGCCGCATCCCCGCTTTTCGCGCAGGTAAACCAGTCGGAAATAGAAAACCTTGGGCCCGTAGAATTTATCAACTATGAAGGCCCATATTCGAGGATTGAAACACGCGCCCAGATCCGCAATATCGGCTATTCTCTGGGGGAAATTATAAAAGGCGGCGCTGCCCGCGCGGGCGCTTCGGGCCGCTATTTTGTCATTCATTCGGTAAGCGCGCAGGACGGGTTTAAGCTGGACGCGGACATTTTTGGTCTTGGCCCCGATGTCGGCGTCGATCACATCCGCAACTTAAGGTGGATTATCCAGGGGTACCTGGAAGCGGCTTATTCATACACCGAAAGGGACGCCGCCCTTATCGCCGAATATGTCACGATTTATAACGCCGTATACCGCGGGGACATGGGCTACTTTGGTTCCCGGTATAAAAATCCGGTTATGACCAATATAACCGGAGAGAAAGCCGGCCTTGCCATCCGCTACGACGAATGGCCGGGACGAACCCTGATGCTTATCCCCCTTGGATCGGGCACCGGATTAAGTTCAATTGACACTACGACGATAAGCGATTCCCGCGTTGTTGAGCAGCTTCGCCAGGAACCCGACATGGGCCTTGACCAGCGCAAGGACATGGTCGATCTGAAAGAGCGGGAAGCCGATCAGGCCACCCAGCAGGCGGCCATTACCCGTGACGCCGTCAGGGAGGAAGAGGATAGGATAGCCCGCGAAAGAGAAGCGGCCCGGCAGCAGCAGCAGCAGGCCCAGGCGGATCAGCGCCAAATTGCCCAGGAGCGGCAGCAGCCGGGCGCCGACCAGCAGGCCCTTGACGCGCGGCAGCAGGAAGCCGAGCAGCGGGAACAAGAGGCCCAGCAGAAACAGGAAGAGCTTGATCAGGACACGGCCGCTTTGGAAACCCAGAAGCAGGAAGCGGATAGCCAGGAAGCGCTTGCCGAGCAAAAGACCAGCGAAGCCCAGCAGGATCGTCAGCAAATTGCCGAAGATCAGCAGTCTATTATCAGGCAGGAAGCTCCCCCGGCTCAGAGCGCGGGCGTTTTGGGCTTTTCCTTGCTGAACCCCGACCAGTACCTGGGCCGGCTTGTAAAGCTCGATCCGAGTACGGGCGCGGAAAACAGAAGATCGCCGCTTACAACAGTCAACGGAAGGACGGTTATCATCGTTAATAACAGAATATTCGCGATAGCCGGGGAAAACAGGGGCGACGGGGCAATCCGGCTTGTTGAAATTAACCCGGATACTCTGGAGATGATAAAACAGGGCGACGACGACATAGCCGCCGACAGCCTTCTCTGGATTAACGGTCAGGATCTATACGCGATTACAAGCGCCGGGGACAATTGCAATCTTGCCAGGTTTAATATGGATCTGGTAAAGCATGCAACTTCTGCTATTGCCGTAAACCCCCACGCGTCGGTTCTTTTCTCCGACGGCAATCTTATAACTCAGAAAACAGACGGCGGCGCGGCGCTGCTTAATCCAAGTGACTTAAGCGCAAGATAAGCTAAGACATTCCGTAAATGTGGGTAAGGCCGTGGAGATGCTCCATGGCCTTTTCTTTGCATTGCCCGCAGACCGTGCCGATTTTGGTAGCCTGCTGGAGCTTCTCCCAGGTATTGGCCCCATTCCTGAATGCGTTTTCTATGTCCTTGTCGCTTATGCCAAGGCAGTGGCAGATTTCCGTGGACGCTTCTTTTAGCTCCCCTGCCCTGCCCCGCTTTGCGAGGTAATCGTCAATCGCGGCCCTGAGTGCCTTGTCCCCCAGAACAGAGCAATGAATCTTGTAATCGGGAAGCCCTCCCAATTTTTCAACCAGATCTTCGGGCCGGATGCAATAAGCGTCTTTGATGCTCATCCCCTTGATAATTTCAGAAAGCATGCTGGTAGAAGCAATGGCGCTTGCGCATCCGTAGGTTTTCCAGCGCACGTCAGAAATTACATCGTCTTTTATTTTTAAAAGCATCAGCATCTGGTCGCCGCATTTTATATTTCCGGTCTGCCCTCGCCCGTCCGCGGAAAAAGACGCTTCGTCTCCCGACAGAACGTTTCTTGGGTGGGTAAAATGTTCCTTTACTGTATCTGAATAAAGCCAGTCAGACATGGGAAGCTCCTTTGGTTTTTTATTGGGTTTGCTATTAAATTTTTAATGTTGACATATCCCTTAATCTTTTAATAATGGGCGGCAGTTTCTCAATGATATAATCCACGTCTTCCCCGGTGGTTTGCCAGCCAAGGCTGAAGCGAATTGAGCCGTGCGCAAGCTCCGGGCCGATGCCTGTGGCAAGCAGCACATGGGAAGGTTCCAGGCTTCCTGAAGCGCAGGCGGAACCTGTCGACGCTTCGATTCCCTCAAGATCCATTGAAAGAAGTATGGCCTCGCCTTCCGCGCCGGCAAACGAAACGTTAAGCGTATTTGGAAGCGTGTCCACCGGGTGCCCGTTGATCTTTATATCCGGTATTTTGTTTAAAAGGCCGTCCTTCAATTTGTCTCTCAACGCGGATGTCTTCTTTTGGTATTCGCCCAGATCGCGCATCGCCAGTTCCGCCGCTTTTCCAAAGCCCAAAATGCCAAGGTTGTTGTAAGTTCCGGCGCGCAGGCCCTCTTCCTGATGGCCCCCGTGAATCAAGGGTAAAAACGGCGCTCCCTTTTTTATATAAAGCGCGCCTACGCCTTTGGGGCCGTAGATCTTATGGGCCGAAACGGTAAGGTAATCCACTCCCAGATCCTTAACGTTTACCGGTATCTTGCCCAGCGCCTGAACCGCGTCCGTGTGGCAGTATGCGCCCGCCTCTTTCGCCAGGCGCGCTATCTCTTTCATATCCTGGATAGTGCCGATTTCATTGTTGGCCATCATCACCGAAACTAAAAGAGTTTTTTCGCTTAACGCGGCCTTTAAGGCTTCCATTTTTATTTTGCCAGATTCATCTACCGGAATAAAGTGTACTGTAAATCCCTCTTCTTTTGTGAACTCGGCGGAATTTAACACGCAGGGATGTTCAATTTGAGTTGTTATAAATTCGTTCCTGTCCGACTTGAGCTGTCTCATGGTCTGGAAGACGGCGTTGTTGGATTCCGAGCCTCCGGAAGTAAAAATAATTGACGCCGGATCGGAGCCAAGAAGCAGACCCACAGCCCTGCGGGCTTCTTCCACTCTGGCGCGGGCCTGCCTTCCTGAGGTATGCAAACTTGAAGCGTTGCCATAAATATCAAGATCGGAAGCAATAGCGTCCCTTACTTCGCTTCTTAAAGGGGTTGTGGCGTTATAATCAACGTATACACGTCTGTCTTTTGTATTCATTACTTGTTTACTATAGTATTTTCTTTGACGTTGATCAATTATAGAAGTACGGCTATACTGAGCGCTCATGTGTCTATGGATTAAAGAAGCCCTCGATAAAATGATTCTCACCGCTTCCGGCTGGCGCGCGGTTTTTTCCGCGGACGGAGACGGGGAAAGCCCCTGCAAGGACATTTCGCCCGCGCATAAAATAATCGTAGCCGCGGCGGCAAAGGTTTTCTCCGATTCTTTAAGCGGCAATGACGGCGTAATCCTTGTCGGAAGGGACACCCGGCCTACCGGAGAAGCAATCGCTGATGCTGTGATCCGTTCTCTTATTGCGGCGGGGCGTAAGCTTAAGTACGCCGGAATTGCCGCCGCCCCTGAAATAATGGCTTTCGCGCGAAAAACGGAAGCCGCCGGTTTTGTGTACATTTCGGCAAGCCACAACCCAATTGGACACAACGGAATCAAATTCGGCCTTTCCGACGGCGGAGTGCTAAAGGCGGATAAAAACGCCCTTCTCGTCTCGGCCCTTAAAACGTTTATTGCCGGTGAGGAGCTAACAGAAGGTACCCTCGCCCTTCTTGAGGGCGTATCCGCCGAAAAACTGGCGGAGGTTTACTCCGCTCAGGATGAAAACAAAAAAGCGGCTTTGACCGCCTACAGGGAGTTTACGGAAGAAGTCATTACAGGATCTAAAGAGCCGTCCGAGCGTGAAAAGGTTTTTTCTGTTCTTAGGGAATCGATAAAGAAAAGGCCGCTTGGTATTGTCGCGGATTTTAACGGCTCAGCCAGGACTGTATCTATCGACAGGGATTTTTTCCACACCCTGGGATGCTATTTTTACAGCGTTAACGACAGGCCGGGCGAAATAGCGCATAACATTATCCCCGAGGGCGAATCCCTGGTTCCCTGCCGCGATTTTCTTGAAAGTACGCGTAAGACTGACCCGTCTCTTATCCTTGGGTATATGCCTGACTGCGACGGAGACAGGGGAAACCTTGTAATTTGGGATGAAAACTTAAGGGAAGCAAGAGCGCTGAAAGCCCAGGAAGTCTTTGCGCTGGCCTGCGTGGCGGAACTTTCGTACATGGTCTGGAAAGGAGAGCTAAAGTATGACAACAACGGCAGGGCGTTGACCAAGGCGGCTCTGGCAGTGAATGATCCTACCTCTTTAAGAATTAACCGCATCGCGAGAGCTTTTGACGCAGGCGTGTTCAGAGCGGAAGTGGGAGAAGCAAACGTGGTAGAGCTTGCGAGAAAATTAAGGGGAAAGGGCTATCTGGTCAGAATTCTGGGAGAAGGCTCATCCGGAGGTACAATCATCCATCCTTCAACCGTAAGGGATCCAATTGATACCCTGGGGGCGATAATTAAGCTGCTTTCGATTAAATCCAAATCCGGAGAAAAACCGGGACTCTTTGAAATCTGGTGCGCTCTATCAAACCAGAAAGAACTTTATCGGGAAGATTTTACGTTGGCGGATGTTATCTCTTCGCTTCCCGCATTTGTTACTACGGAAAGTGTTTCGAATGAGGCCATACTAAACGTAAAGACTTTGGATCACGGATTATTAAAAGGGAAATATCAGGAAATATTTATGCGGGAGTGGGAAGAAAAAAAATCGTTTTTAATGGAGACTTATGGTATATCAAGCTGGGATGTAATAGCATATAATGGGACTGAAGAGAAGCGGGGTATCTCCAGCTTTGCCGAGGCGCGCCGCGGCGGGCTTAAAATTGAGTTTTCGAATTTGGCCGGCGAAACCGCCGCCTTTATATGGATGCGGGGATCGGGCACCGAGCCTGTTTTCCGTGTCATGGCGGATGCCGCCGGGCCGGACAATGGTCTTGAACGAACGCTTATTGAATGGCAGCGCAAGATGGTATTAAAAGCCGATTTATAAGGAGTATTTATGGGAATCAGGGGAGAATTATTTTCTACAAAGGTAATATTAAAGAACAGAACGTATTTTTTTAACGTTAAGGAGAACCGGCTGGGCGATCTTTACCTGAATATTGTAGAAAGCAAGAACCGCGAGGAAGGCGGCTTTGAGCGGCAGTCGGTGATCCTCTTTGCCGAGGATCTTCAGGATTTCTTACGCGGATTTGACGACGCCCTTCATGTCCTGGAAAAATCAGTAAGGGAAAAGCGGAGGGGGGCACCGGACAGAGAGCCAAGAACCAGAGAACCAAGAGGCAATGATCAAGCATACAGAGAACCAGGGTATAAAGAGCAAAGAGGCGATGAGCAAACATACAGAGAACCAAGGTATAGAGAACAAAGGAACAGAGAGCCAAGGATCCCTGAGCGAAGATTCAAAGAACCGAGGGGCAATGGCTTTAGAAAAGCTGAAACTGACAGAAAACCCCTGCCCCGCCAATCTTCGGGACGAAGAACCAGAGATGACGCTTACGCCGGCAGACCGCGCCGGAGCGAAGATTCCAATCGCAGCCATTCGAGAAAAAGAGTGGTGGTAAAACATAACAAACCGCGAACAGACGAATAAGAAATATTACACCGGGTCAAGCACCCTGGATTTACCTGCTTTAATTTGCGCCGCCAGATCGAGGATATTTTCGGCGCGGCGCTCCAGCGCAATCCCGGTCAATTTTCCCTCGATATCAAAGTGGTGTGTGTCAGTCCCGCCGGTTTTTAACAGGCCGTATTCTTCGGCATAAAACATATTACGCCTGGTGAATTCCTTGCCTGAGCCGCCGCCGCCATGCACAACCTCAACCGCGTCAATTAATGAGGGCACAAGCCTTATTGAATCTATGTAATATGCCTGCAAAAACGGATGCGCGTGAATGATAAAAGCCCCCGCGTCACGTACGCGCCGCAAAACTTTCGTCATCCCGATGTCGCCCATATCGGAATTTTCCAATAAAAACTCAGGCTCAATCCCGTATAATAAAAAATCGTTCCCCGTGTCGGAATACTCAAGGCTGAAAAACACATCCAACCCAAGCTTTTTTCCCTCTTCGTGCGCCGCATTATAGCCTTTGCAAAAATAACTTACCTTGTTCTTCCAATTGTAGTACGGCGGAACTGTTGTGTTGCCTATAAAATGATCGGTAATTACGATTCCCGTATATCCCTTCGATGCATAGAATCCAACTAATTCTTTGGCGCTTACTTTCCCGCACTTGCTGCCCTCACTCGTATGGCAATGCGTCTCATACTTATATTCCATAAAAGACTCCTTAAACACAAAGATTTTCGCTTTTTATTCTATCAAATCAAGTATTCAGGCGCAATTGCGTAAACTACTAATTATTATTGTATTTTGTAAAGTTCCCTTACTTCCGGTTCCAAAGCAGCGATCATTTTTGACATAAATTCTTCCATTAGGAACAAATTTTCGTCTGACAATTTATCTAAAACGGAAAATGGTATGTTCCACATTCTCTCAAAAATAATTTCACTGTGGATTCTATAATATTCACTGCCTTTGTCTGAAGGTTTTAGAATAATATCCTTGCGGTTGCCTGATTGTTGATATCTATCCACTAATCCGGAATCTACCAATAGCTTTACGTTTTTGGAAAAAGTACTTTTAGGCAACCCTATTTGATTAGCCATAAAAAACATATTCCTGTTTTCATCCTCATGCTCGATTATGCATTCCAAGGTCTGCCATTGCTGTGCATTCAATGAAATACCAGAATTGCTGGGTATTTTTTTATCATAATGTGAAAAAAGGTTCTGGTATTTAAACAGCAATCTGACGAATTCCCTGTTTCGTCCCATCCATTCCAGTTTCATCTATATGCCAACCCCCGGTAGTCTTTAGTCTAATGAAACTATATCACATTCTTTTCTTTTTTCCTGCTGGTGATGATGCATTCAGAAAATGCCCTATTGCAACGAAAAGGCCGGACGGGGCTGGAAGGTAGGTTCTTCCAGCTTTTTTGCCGTACCGCTGCCATCCCTTTACCGGATTTTTACAGAACCAACGATGAACCTATATCATTCATTGAAGTTTGCAGATCATTTATTTCACGCGCATGTTTGCTTCGCATACCGGCAATGACCTGTACGCTTTTAACGTCAAATTCAAGAAGCTGAAACGTCTTTTTCGTATAATCAAAATACGATTGGAATAAAGAAGAATCCGGATTGCCCTGGGTAAATACAAGAACCATTTTCTTTTTCCTGGCATTTTCCTTAAAATAGGGGGAAAAACGGGGGGAAGTACATGCATAAAGCCTGTCGGTAAATATCTTCGCCTGGGCGCTCATCTGCCCCATGTAAACCGGTGATCCGAGGACGATAGCATCGGCATTTGCAAAGGCAGCATAAATATTCTGCATATCGTCATCAATAACACAACCCTTGTCGCCCTTTTTGCAACTCGAACAGCCACGGCAAGGTTTAATTTCGATGTCACTGAAACACCAGGATTGAGTCTCAGCGCCTTGTCCTTTCGCGCCTTCCAGTATTTTATTTACCGCCCAGGCGGTATTGCCTTCTTTTCGTGAACTTGCGATAAATCCGATGATTTTCATTTTACCTCCGCTTAATTTGTCCTTTTACTTAGTCCTGCTTTACAGAAAAGCTCATCCTCTGAATCGGAGACGGCCCATAACGCAGTATCGCTTCCCTATGGGCTTTTGTGGGATAACCCTTGTGCTGTGAATAACCGTATTGAGGATAAAAAAGGCCGTAATATTCCATCAGCCTGTCTCTTGCCGTTTTTGCCAGAATAGAAGCCGCCATAACTTCCGGCACGGTATTGTCGGCCTTTACCAGAGCTTCGCAGGGAACATTTATGTCGGGAACATAAAGCCCGTCAACTATGGCGCGGATTGTTTTAACTTCGATTATAGTTCTATCGGAGGCTTTTTTGATCATGGCCTCAAAAGCGCGTCTCATCGCCAACAGGCTTGCCTTGTGTATGTTGATCTCGTCAATTTCAGCTGCGGACGCCCAGCCTATGCCCCACTCCGCATCGCTTTCACAGATAGCCAGCCTGGCCATTTCCCTTTCGTCGGCTTTTAATTTTTTTGAATCGTTCAATACCTTTACGGGGAATCCGGAGGGGAGAATAACCGCCGCGGCGTAAACGGGCCCTGCCAAAGGCCCGCGGCCCGCTTCATCAAGGCCGCATATAAGCGCGCCGCCTTCTTTCAAAGGTCAGTTTTCCTTGTGCATTATTGCCAGCGCTTCCCGCAGCTCAGGATCGCGGGAGAAATAATACTTCTCCAATTCCTCAGGGGAAAGGCCGATTAATTCGTGGCTGGAATAGTGAATCCACATATCCTCTTCTTTTACGGAAAGATCGTGCCTTCTGCACCAATAGTCCGGCTGAATGGGCAATTGTTCCTCTCTGTCGTAAAAGTACTTGTAATCGTGAACCACAATTTTAAGATCCTTGCGGAGAATTCCCTTTTCCATGATGAGATTCGCAAGGTGGTTAATTGTCCTGCCCGTGTCGAATATATCGTCTATCAGAAGTATTTTATCGCCGGTTCTCAGGGCGTCGGTCGAGTAAGTCCAACCCTCTACCTTCACTTCTTCTGATTCCTTTACACCGGTATAGGAACGGGCAACGACGGCGGCATAGTACACCGGCCTTGCTCTGCGCTGCAAAATTTTAAAGTACTCGCTGATTATATTTCCAAGGTAGACGCCGCCGCGGAGCGACACATAGATCACGTCAGGATAGAACCCATCCTTGTAAATCCTATGCGCCATTTTAATTCCGTTGTTTCTAACAGTATCGTAGGGGAGAAATTCTTTCCTCATAATAAAGATAATAAACCTTTTACGGATGCTTTTCTATACCGTGTTGTCCGGTTGTTCTAAAAAACCCGAACAGGCTGCCTATAAATCCTCCCACCACATGGGCGAATTGAGAAATATTGCCGTTTGATTCCGGAGTAGTTCCAAAGGAGTTAAATACCTCCCTTCCCAGGTACAGGATCATAACAAGTATAAAAGTAAGGGGTATCTCTCCCTTGTTAAAATTGGTGAATGAAGCCAGAAGTATCATCATAAAAACCACTCCGCTCGCGCCCAAAAGTCCCGTAGGGAAGAAAAGGACGTTAAGTATCCCCGTTACCAGAGCGGTTATGAAAATCATGATTAAAAGCGAAAGGGAACCGTAAGTTTCCTCAAGAATGGGGCCTATCAGGAGTATAAACGAAAAATTGGAAACCAGATGCGACCAGTTCGCGTGCCCCAGCACATGGGTCACAAGCGTAACCCAGCATCTTAAGCTGGAAGCGGAAAAAGCCGCTTTTCCCGGAACCATGAACCATTGCGTTGTCAAGGAGCGCGAAACCGTCTGGGAAAGAACAAGGACAGCCGCGCTTATAAAAGTAAAGGTAAGTACCGCCGGGGCGTTGTATTTTATTTTCATTAAAGCTCGAGAACCAATTCCACCGGACAATGATCGGAACCAAACACCTCAGGGCGTATGATTGATGACTTGACAGCCGGAAGAAACGCCGGATCCGTGCAATGGTAGTCTATTCTCCACCCCACATTGCGTTCACGGGCGTCCAACCTGAAAGACCACCAGGTGTAATGATCTTTTTCTCCCGGATGAAAATGCCGGAAAGTATCAACAAAACCTTCTTTCGTAAAGGTATCCATCCAGCCTCTTTCTTCGGGCAAATATCCGGGGTTATTCTCGTTTTGCTTTGGCCTTGCCAAATCAATCGGCGTATGGGCGATATTGTAATCCCCCGAAAGAACAAAATGACGGTTTTCCTTGCGGTATGTGTTGCAGAGTTCCAGAATAGCGCCGCAAAACCTTAGTTTGTAATCCAGACGCTTTCCTTCATCCTGGGAATTGGGAAAATAAGCGGAAATGAGCGTGAAATCTTTGTATTCAGCCTGAAGCACCCTGCCCTCGTTGTCAAATTCTTCAATTCCAAGATTCTTTACATTTAGCGGCTCTGTTTTTGAATAAATTCCGACGCCGGAGTAACCGGGCCTTTTGGCGCACGCCCAATAGGCGTGATAGGGCTTCCCGTTTTTATCCTGCATTTCAAGCAGCCCGGGTGAAAGCTGTTCCGGCTTTGCCTTCGTCTCCTGAATACAGATAAAGTCCGCGGATTCGTTTTTTACCCAGGATACAAAGTCTTTTTTTTCCACCGATCTTATTCCGTTGACGTTCCAGCTTATTATGCGCATTCGTTAACCCCTGTCATCCGTAAATGAAACGAATTTTGTAAGATGTTTAAAGAAAGTAAGATCAACTGTCCCTACAGGCCCGTTCCGGTTTTTTGCCAGCATGAGCTGCACCTTCTGGGATAGCGCTTTTTCCTGTTCCTGCCTGGTTTTTTCCAGTTCCCTGTCCCTGTTAAGGAACATGACCAGGTCCGCGTCCTGCTCAATGGAGCCTGATTCGCGGATGTCGGCGAGGCCCGGTTTTTCTTTTTCGGCTTCACGCCTGAGCTGTGAAAGGGCCACAACCGGTATGTTTAATTCGCGGGCAAGCCCCTTTAAAGACCTTGATACGTCGGAAATAAATTCATAGCGGGCAAGCTGCTTGTTTTCCGAAGTTATCCGGCCAATATAATCTATAAAAATTATTTCAACCCTTTCCTGAATCCTTAACATTCTTGCCATTGCCTGGATATTAAGCATGGTCATGTCAGGCATATCTACAATGAAAAGCGGGGCGTCGTGTATTACTTCCGCCGCTTTAAAAATATCGTTGAAATCCGACTGGGCAAATTTCCCCACCCTCAGCTTATTGCCGTCTATTCCGGTTTCTGAAGAAAGCAGCCTCAGCATCAGCGCCTGATCTGACATTTCAAGGGAGAAAAAGGCGACCGGTTTATTTTGCCTGATTGAAATATTTGCCGCCATTGAAAGCGCGATTGCGGTTTTTCCCATGCCCGGTCTTGCGCCTATTATTATCAGCTCTGAAGGCTGAAATCCGGACGTGAGCCTGTCCAGATCATAAAAGCCCGAGGGGATACCGGTAAACTCGGCTTTTGTTTTAAATACGTCGTCAAGATAATTAACCGTGTCTTTAACCAGGCTTTCAACTTTTTTGTAACGGAAAATTCTTTGCGGATCGCTTATAAAAAAAAGTTTTTGCTGGGTTTCTTCCAGAATTAACTTGGGATCGACAGTCTCGTCAAACGCCCTGGCTCCGGCCTCGCCTGAAATTCGTATCAGGCCCCTGCGCAGGGAACAGGTCTGAACTACCTGCGCATAGTACTCGGCATTGGCGCTGGAAGGCACCGCTCCGGTCAGCGAGGCAATGTAATCATAACCGCCCGATTCATCCAGTTTGCCTGTACGTTCAAGTTCCGTCGATATGGTTAAAAGATCGGGCCTTGTCCCTTTGTGGAAAAGATTAAGCACCGCTTCAAAAATCTTGCGGTGTCTGGGAGAGTAAAAATCTTCCGCTCTTACATACTGCTGGGCGATGATAACTGCGTTATCGTCAATAAGCATAGCGCCAATCAGCGCCCTTTCGGCATCGTCATTATGGGGAGGTATTCTTTCTTTACCTGACTCGGCCATTTACTCCTGGCTTTTTGTTTGCTGCTGCGGCTCCGGCTTTTCTTCGTGAGCTTCCTGTGTCCTTTCTTCACGGCGTCTTCTAAACGGCTTTGCAGGAGGAGCTTTTGCCGTTTCGGTTTTTATCTCCTGCCCAATCACATTTATATTGATTTCCGCTGAAGCGCTTTCGTAAAGCCTTACGGTAACCTTGTACTTGCCGACGTTCTTTATATGAGTTCCCGGAATTTCAATTCTTTTGCGTTCAATCTGATGGCCGTGCTTTGCCAGTTCATCCGCCAGAGTCTGGTTGGTTACGGCGCCGTAGAGCTTTCCGTTGGGGCCCGCGGACATGGTAATTTCAATTGAAAGGCTTTCCAGTTTTTCCCTGAGTCCCGACGCGTCGCTGCGTTTTTGTATTTTTCGCGCTTCAATTTCTTCTTTGCGGCTTTCAAAAAGTTTAATTGTCTTTTCGTTATACGGAAGGGCGATACCCCGCGGAAAAAGATAATTCCTGGCGTAGCCTTTCGCAACGTCTTTGATGTCCCCTTCTTCTCCAAGGGGGGCAAGATCCTTGTTTAAAATAACTTTCATACACAAGCTCCTTTTTTAAACGGGTACAGCGAAGTAAAAACCTTAGTCTTCACTATCGCCCGCCTCCGGAGTAGAAGGCGGCCCGCTTTGCTTTGACACCCTTAAGGGCAGCCAATTTTCGGCAATTCCCAGGAGGACAAGCCCTCCCAGGAGAAATGCGTTAATAAACGGACTAAACAAAACAAAAACAAACGCAATAACCAGAATCATTCTGAGGAAAGGAGGAAATGAAGGCTTCATAAGAATAAACTGCATTATCCCCAAACCCTGAGCAAGATACAGAATAGAGCAAATGACTAAAACATTCCAGAGGATAATCTCGGGAATCTCAAATTTTACAGCCCTGGTTATAACAACAAGAAGAAGGGAAGAAGAAAAAAACCAGATAACCATCGGGTTTACATGAAAAACCGCCAGGGGACTAATCCCGTTCAGACCTGCTTCACCGGAGATCATCATACGGGGATCTTTCCCGAATAGCCTGAAAGACAGACGCGCAAATATCAGGCTAATCTGGCAGCAGACAAAAAACAGCAATACACAGGAAACAAGGCTGCCTCCGCGCAGCATGAAAGCCATAATCAGTTCCATAACGTATTCGGGAGTAAGTGATTCAAGCATGGCGCTCTGAACAACATCAATTTTTGCGGACTGATAGGCCGTGATCAGGGAATTAACAAAATAATTGACATATTCAAAAAAAGCCTGAGAATCCAAATTCCTGAAAAGAATGAAAATAAACAACAGAGAGCCCAAACAGCCTCCAACAACAAGCCTGACAGGCCAGGACATTTTTGTTTGTAAAGACTGAGGCGCCGCAACGATCCAGATAAAGATGAAAGTTATGGCGCTATAATATAAAATTTCCCATCCAACAGCTTCAAAAGAAATTGCCTTGCCTGCCGCGTAGGCAACAGTCAGAACGGCATTTCCAAAGATTGCCAGCAAAAAAGCAAGCCATGCGGTTCTATAGTGGTATCTACAGGCGACAAAACCCAGAGGTACAAGAAAAAAGAAAGAAAGAAAGCCGGTTTTAAGCATAATTAGGGATATTCCCGCGCCGATCACGGCAGGCAGGAAATCCCTTCGATTAAAATTCGATGTAAAATTCAAGGAAACTGGAGACACCGGATTTAGCCGTTTTGTAAAGCGTTTGTACGTTAGTCGGCAACAAACGGGAGGAGAGCGATTATCCTGGCTCTCTTTATAGCCAGAGCCAAAGTCCTCTGGTGTTTGGCGCAGGTTCCGGTCATACGCCTTGGGAGGATCTTCCCCCTTTCCGTAACGAACCGGCGCAGAGTATCAGCGTCCTTATAATCGATCTTTAGCTTTTGGGTGCAGAACCTGCAAATCTTTTTCTTTAAAAAGAATTTGCCCTTACCTCCGCGGCCGCCGTCGCCGTCCCGGCCTTCCATCTGCGGTTCAACGCCGCGATCCCTGTAGGAAGGGCGTTCACTGTTTTCGGCATATTTTTCATCAGACATAAAAAACCTCGTTAAAATGGAATATCATCGGTGAAATTATCATCCGATGGTGGCGGGCTGTTTTCGCCGCCTTTGCGCTGCCAGGAACCTTGCGTTCCTGAGGGAGGCGATGATCCGCCGTTGCCATGGCTGTTCCCGCCAAATGAGCCGGATGCTCCCGACGATCCTCCAAGCAGCTGGATATTATTGGCCACAATCTCTACCTTGGATCTGTTCTGTCCGTCCTGCTGCCAGCGATCCTGGCGCAACTCTCCTTCAACACCGACGGATTTCCCCTTTAGAAGATACTGGTTCAGCGATTCACCCTGACGGCCCCAAAGAACCACATCAAAATAATTTGCCTCGTCTTCCCATTGATCCCCGTTTTTTTTGCGCCGGTTTACGGCCACAGAGAATTTGCATACCGCCTGTCCTCCGGCGGTGTACTTTAGCTCCGCGTCTCGTGTAAGGCGTCCGACCAGAACAACGTGGTTAATGTCAGCCATGTTTTTCCCTGTTCTCAATGTTTACGAAGAGGTACTTCAATAAATTGGAATTGAGCTTAAAAATACGATCCAGGGTTACGATTTTTGCGGGATCCGAACGGATAGTAAAAAGCACGTACTTGCCGCGCCTTCTTTTTTTTACTTCGTAGGCCAGATCTTTGTCCCCGAGTTCTTCGGTTTTTTCGATCTCAACCCCATTACTTCCAAGGTCGGTTAATAATTTTTCCCGCCCTGCCTTGTGCTGGTCTTCTTCCAGTGGGAAAATGACCACGAGTTCATAATGACGCATGAACCCTCCTTACGGACTTAAGTTTCCCGTTAAAATTAACGGTTTCATGGCCCGTCCAACATGAACGGGCAAAGAGGTTAATATATTTAACATTTTTTTTCATAATAAATCAAGCGCGGTACAGGTAAAAAAATTTGAAAAATGGCCGATAGTATATGTAATATGAACAAAAGAATAAATTTTGAAGACGACATTTTTCTGTTAATGATCAGGATCCGCATGATTCGGGATATAGTTACTCTTGACGCGGATCCGGAGCTTTTTCTGGAAAAAACTCTGGACGATATCTGTTTCATCGATCAGACTCTGAAAACACTACTCGGAGAACTGGAACGAAACCACCACCTTATTGAACGGGATGAGCTGTTGGAACAACTGTCCAACACGGAAGGGCAGTTTTCAAAGGTTCTGAAAGATTTAAGCGACCATGAGGGTAATTTTTCAATCAGGGAACTACCCTCATTGATTGAAAAACTGGCTGTTTTCCGTTCCTGCAGCCTTGAAAGGCAGAAAACTGCCGGCAAACTGCAGCCGGAGGAAAATCCCGAAAACGTGGTTTACGTCGGCTCCGATGAGCTGGCCGAGCTTTTAAAAGCCTTCTGATTAAAAGCCATCCAATATGATAAACTGCCGCTATGAGGATTACCGGGGGAGAACTTCGGGGCAGGCAGATAAAAGTACCAAAAGGGCTCATTCGTCCGGCTATGGACAGAATGAGAGAATCGGTGTTCGCGTCCCTGGGTGACATTTCAGGCAAATCGTTTCTTGACATATTTTCCGGTTCAGGCATAATCGCCCTGGAGGCGGCTTCCAGGGGAGCGGAGTACATTGAGGCTGTGGAAGCGGATCCGTTAAAACGTTCCACCCTGCTGGAAAACGTAAAAATTTCCCCTGTCAGGATTCATTGTCACTTTATGCCCGCGGAGCTTTATGTCAAAAGGGCAAAACGGCGCTTTGACTACATTTTTTGCGATCCGCCCTTCCCTTACAAATATAAATGGGAACTGATAAAGTGTATTGCCGCTTCCAGTCTTATGGGTGAAGGCTCATGCCTGCTTTTGCACAGGCCGCGCGAAGATTTCTGCGACGCGCCTTCCGCCAATCTGCTTCTAAAAAACAGTAGAGAATTTGGACGTTCGGTAGTAAATTTTTATGAATTTTTTTTCCTGTAAATTGACTGTAATAGAGATTTTATATATATTATAATAGTAGTTAGTTAAACGAGGGCAAAATGAATATTGAAAGCATTTTTGAGAAATTCGATGATCAGAACGCTTTTATTAAGACTACCCAAAAAACTACGATTGAAGGAACACAAAAAGTCGCTCTTAATCGCAAGGGAAACGCCCTCTTTAACTCAGGAGATGTCGAAGGCGCAAGAAGAATATTCTTGACAACCGGTTATTCTGACGGGCTTGTACGCGTAGGCGACTATTACAATTCTCAGGGCAGACTAATTGAAGCCCTCAGGATGTACTGGATTGCGCCTGATCGCAAAAAAGCAGAGCCCATTATTTTACAACTATCGGCGGTAATACAAGGCTTATTACACGATGGAGGGCCGATCCAATGAATAATGAGGAAGCGTTCATTCAGGAAACATATCAGGATCCCAAAGAGATAAAGAACGATATTTCCATTCTTTCAAAAATGGGCTATCAGTATCTGAAAGAAAACAGGGCGGACGACGCAATTGAATGTTTTGCGAAGATCCTTGCGTCAGCGGAAAATAACAACTATGCCCTTGTTGGAATGGGAGACGCGTACAGAAAGCTGGGAAATTCCAGAAACGCAATACTGTTTTATCAGCGCTGCCTTTCATATCACCCCGGCAATAACTACGCGCTATTTGGCCTGGCCGACTGTTTCAAAGCCCTCAGCCAGTTTCACAAGGCCATAGAAATCTGGGAGCAGTACCTTGTTCACGATGAAAATAACATAACGGTATTAACCAGAGTTGCTGACGCGTATCGAAAAGTCCGTGATTATGTCCATTCAAAAGAGGTTTATCAAAGGGTACTTGATATGGACGCTCAAAATCCCTATGCCATTATCGGGCTTGGACATCTTCATTACGATTTTAAGGAATACCGTGAAGCCCTGTCATACTGGGAGAGGATGATACAGTCGGACAGCGACAATGTTGATATCAGGGTATTAACTTCTATCGGGAATTGCCATAGAAAATTAAAGACTTTCAGGGACGGTTTGGGCTTTTTTGAGATGGCGCTTAAGCAGGAACGCCAGAATTTTTACGCGCTTTTCGGCATGGCCGATTGTTACCGTGGTTTGTGCCAACAGGACCGTTCTCTGGAATTCTGGAACCGAATTCTGGAACAGGATCCCCGTAACAGGGTAATTCTGACCAGGGCTGGGGACGCTTACAGGAATCTTGGAATGTTCGATAACGCCGTTGATTATTATCGGCGGGCGTTAAACACCGAATTTGACATATATGCCGTATTGGGTCTGGCAATGGTTGATAAATTCAAGGGCAAATACAGAGAGGCAATTGATTCGCTTGAACGCCTTATCCAGCAGGATCCGAAGAGCTATCGCTTTTATATCGAGCTGGCAGATTGCCGCATTAATAACGGAGAAATCAAGGAAGCTGTGGAAGTTTTGGAAGATTTTCAAAGACAGGGCATTCGCAATGCAGTTGTAAGTGAATTACTTGAAAAGATCAGACCATCAGTAAATGCAAGAACAGTAAATGCCAAGCAATTGTGATAAACCTGTACTTGCCGGACTCACTTTTGAAGAAGTAAAAGAGATATTTTCCCGCTACCCGTTGTTTCGTTCTTCGCAAATTCACAAATGGCTTGTCGCGGGCGCCGAAAGCTTTGATGAGATGAACAACCTTCCCCTTTCGCTTAGAAAGGAATTAGCGGAAAAATACACGCTTTTTCCCGGTGAGGTTTCATCAACGCAGCGTGATACCGACGGGACTGTAAAACTTGCGATAAGCATGAAAGACGGAGCGGTGATTGAAGCGGTGGCTCTTAAAGACGGCAAAGATCGAATAACCGCCCGAAAAACAGCCTGTCTTTCCACTCAGGCAGGCTGTCAAATCGGATGCGTATTCTGCAAAACCGGCATGATTGGCTATAAGCGGAATCTTACAGCGGCGGAAATCAGCTGTCAGTTTCTGTATTTACGGAGAAACGAAAAAGAAATATCCCATATAGTAATTATGGGTATGGGAGAACCACTGCTTAATCTTGATGAATTGAGAAAAGCTATCGGTTTTTTCACAGATAAAAAAGGCTTAAATATTTCCAAACGCCGTATAACAGTTTCATCTTCCGGAATAGCGAAAGGAATCATTGACCTTGCAAATAACGGGCCCGATATACGCCTTGCCATCTCTCTTACCACGGCGCGGGAAGAGCTCAGGCAACGCCTTATGCCGCTAAGCTTTGAAAATCCCCTGCCCCTTTTAAAGGAAGCTTTACTGCAATACCAGGAAAAAATGAAACGCAGGATCACTTTGGAAATGGTGCTTTTAAAGGGGCTTAACACCGGCGTTTCCGACGCAAGGGCCGTGCGTGAATTTGCCGTCGGGCTTGATACGGTAATCAACCTCATTCCCTGGAACGCGGTGGAAGGCCTGGATTTTGAAGGCCGTCCTTTATCCGCGCCAACCCAAAAGGAAATTACCTATTATGCCGCCGCCCTTGAAAACGAAGGCTTAAAAGTAACAATGCGGATAAAAAAAGGCCGCGGTATTTCAGGCGCTTGCGGGCAATTGGGAAGTACAATGTGACTACATACAAATAGCAAATAAACGAATAAAGGGGACAGCGCAGGTCTGTCCAAAACAGATGGGGGAACCCGGACTGCGTAGCCCCCCAGAGCCTAAAAAAAAATAAGTCCCAAATTACTGTTTCATTTATACTTTAGGCTCTGGGCTTTTACTCCACTTTAACAGCAAGCATTTTTTCCCTAGTCTACTCCGCCGGAGAACCCCATAATATTTTGGCAGCCCCGCGCTGTCCCCTTTTCCGTCTTATTGCGATTATAACAAGGCAAATGCTGTTACCTTATGACGGTGAATGTTAGCCGAAGCGGGAGCCGTGCGGTTACGAAGTATGATGACTGATACCTTTTGCCGATTTCTATCATACTGTTCTATTTTTGCTTTCTTCTGCGAAAGATTGTTTTATTGCCTGTACTACTTCTCCTATAATGTCCTTCCTTAGCTTTTCTAGTTCAGTTTGGGGGCTTGGGACAGATGAAAAAAGCTCATGGGTCTCAATGCCTAAGGCTTCTGCAAGGAGATCTAGAACTTCAGGTGTTGGAAATTTACGGCAGGTTTCAACAGTGGCTAGATATTGTGAGGAAATATTTGCTAATTCAGCCAGCTTATCTTGAGAAAAACCGCACTTGCGACGGTACGTTTTTATATTATTCGCCAATACTTCCCTAATACTTGCCATTTATCAACTTTTAGCCTTTTAGAATAGGATAATTGCTTTTAAGTACTTGACTTATTGGCTTTGCGGATAATATATTATTCTTATAGGCTAATTTATGGGTTTCCTTGCTTTCCATAGTGGTAATTTAAGATATTTTGGGAAAACGCCGGAAGTATCCGTATGGGTGCATACCGACTTTCTATATTTTTATAAGCAGCGAAGCCGTAAGGCACAACCGCAAAGGAGTTAATTTTATGAAAATAAATAAGCTTAGGAAAAGCTTTCCACTTTTAGCCGTTTTCGCCCTAACCGTTGTTCTCTCAATAATGGCGTCTTGCGGAAGTTCACCTTCGCGGAAATTAACACCAGATGAACTTTTGTGGAATGCTGCAAGGAATAATCGTTTAAATGAAACTATAGCACTTATTCAAAAAGGAGCTAATGTAAATTTTAGGGGTCCAAGTGATACCACACCGTTACATCCCGCAAGTGGCTTTTCAGATTTAGAACTTGTTAAGTACTTAGTTGAACATGGAGCAGATATTGATGCAAAAAACCGTATAGGTAATACGCCTTTAATTTTTGCTGTTCAAGGTAGTAAGTTTGCTAATGCAAAGTATCTTATTGATAAAGGTGCAAATGTTAACGCAAGAATAACATCGGGGGAAGGTACTGGAAAATCAGCATTAACTTATGCATACGAACAAGGAGACATGGATATTTACGATTATCTCATCGCCCATGGAGCACGTGAATTCGAACCACGGCAGGTTGCCCAACAATCAGCTGCCACTATTCCACAAACCAATGTTTATGTCCAACCTGCTGCTCCCACTCAATCGGCCCCTGTACAGCCTAGACCATCAACACCAACACTTCAAACTGGAACTTATGCAGCCAATAGGACAAATATAACAATGCACCTAAATTTAGGACAGGTAATAGCTTACAGTGGTCGTGATCCTGTCGCATTTGGAACATACAAAGTAAGCGGTAACCAGTTGGCTGTTACATTTGACGCCAGAACACCCTCAACTGGTGCTGGAGCCTATCTGCGAGGTAACACATACATCTACACTCTAACCAGCAACACCACTTTTTCAGGCAACGGCGAAGATTGGATACGGACGGGGTATTAGGACGATTCCACAGCTTCCGTGCCAACGAAGTTGACGAAAATTTACACCCTCACCTAAACCCGTGAAAAACTGGCGACGTGTACGGCAGTTTTTCACTCATTACACCCAAAACAAAAATCTCCGTAGGAGATTTTCGTTTGATTCAGGGCCTCATTGCCGAGCCGCAACGGTGACAGTCATTCGTCATGGGCAATAGTTCGGTTTGGACAAAACAGCCGTAAAAGCGGTGACCGAGATAATGGAGTTGGCGGCAGAACCGCCAAAGATAACGGCATTTACCATGTTACATTGCTTATAATCGCAATAAGACTGAAAAGGGGACAGCGCGGAGCTGACAAAACATTATGGGGTTCTCCGGCGGAGCAGACCAGGGAAAAGATGCTCGTCGTTAAAGTGAAATAAAAGCCCATCGCCTAAAGAGAATAACAAGTTAAAAAACTTGTTATTCTCTTTAGGCGATGGGGGGCTACGTAGTCCGGGTTCTCCCATCTGTTTTGGACAGAACCGCGCTGTCTCCCCTTTACTGTTTTATTTGCTATTGCCCTGTAATGTGTGATTGACAAAAATTCCCTTTTTGTTTAGCATTTTTACAACAGTCAAATCGGGGTGGTTGAACGTTTGCCGGATGTCATTCGGAAGCGTAAAGCCTGAGATCACACCCGTTGAACCTGATCCGGGTAATGCCGGCGGAGGGAACTATGAAAACCACGCGAATAGTTTATTTTACAAGTCTCTTTGTTGGGTTAATTTTGGTTTTTGCCTTGTTTACATCCTGTAAGAAGGAAAAACCCCAGAATAAAACCAACGATCTTGTGATCTGGACGTATGACTCCTTTAATTCAGAATGGGGGCCAGGCCCTGACGTGTCAAAAGTCTTTGAGGAAAAAACCGGAATAAAGATCAACTGGGTAAGCCACGGGGACGCGGGTACTATCCTGTCCAGGCTCTTACTGGAAGGCAAAACAGCCGACGCGGATATAATCCTTGGAATCGACCAAAATATGGCAGGCCGCCTTCTGGACTCGGCTCTTCTGGAGCCGTATCGTCCCAAGGGAGCGGAAAAAATCTTCCCGGAACTTATCCTTGACCCTGAATTCCGCCTGACGCCCATGGATTACAGTTACTTTGCAATAGTCTATGACTCGGAGAAACTAAAAAACGTGCCTCAAAGCCTCGAAGACCTCACAAATCCAAACTTCGCTAAAAGCCTGATACTGATCGATCCCCGCACTTCTTCTCCCGGCCTTGGTTTTTTTACCTGGGTTAAAGAAGTTTATGGCGATGCCTGGCGCGATTATTGGCAGCGGCTAAAGCCTTCAATTCTGACTATTTCCAGCGGGTGGAGCACAGCCTACGGGCTTTTTACCAAAGGCGAAGCGCCGCTGGTTCTTTCCTACACCACCAGTCCCGGTTATCACCTGGAATATGAAAACAGCGAGCAATACAAGGCCGCGATTTTCCGGGATGGGCACCTATTGCAGATTGAGGCGGCAGGGCTTCTGAAAGCCGCAAAAAATTCATACAACGCAAAGCTCTTTCTCGACTTTATGTTGAGTTCTGACTTTCAGAACATCATTCCCCTTACAAACTGGATGTACACCGTAACAGACATCCCCTTGCCCGCTTCTTTCAGGGTAAATCCAAAGAGCGATAAACCGTTGAAGGGCGTTACGGTAACCGAGGCGGATCTGAACGAATGGGCCGCGTTAATGTTAAATTGATGCTGAATTGAAGTTTGTTTACCAAAAAAGCCTTTTATCGTGACTGCGCACTTTCGCCGTTCAACAATTTTATTTGCGCTGCCGCTGTCCGCGGCAGTGTTCTTTGCTTTCATAATTCCGTATGGCGCAAGTTTTTGGGTATCCTGGACATCAAGAGACTTAATCAGTGTCTGGAAAAATTCCGCGCTCTTGCGTATAACGCTTTTCACATTAAAGCAGGCATTTTTCAGCGTTTTGCTTTCCCTGGCTATCGGGCTTCCGGGGGCATGGCTAATCGGCACAGGAAAGTCTCCCCTGCTTAGAACCCTTTCGTCCATTCCCTTTGCCGTTCCGTCTATACTTACGGTTTTGGGATTTGTGCTTTTTTTTGGAAACTCAGGCTGGCTAAACCGGCTTATTTTTAGTTTTTCAGGCAAAATGCCGTTGAAAATTCTATACAGGCCGGAAGCCGTTATTATAGCACACGCTTTTTTAAACTTTCCCCTGCTGATACGGCTCGCGGGAGACGGACTTGCCAGGGTAAGAAAGGCTTACGCCCCTGCCGCCGCCGCCCTGGGGGCCTCGCCTCCGGTTATTGTCTTTACCGTGATCCTGCCCCTCATATTCCCATCCATTATGTCAGCCGCCCTTTTGGTTTTCCTCTACAGTTTTACCAGTTTCGCCGTTGTTCTGGTTTTAGGCGGTGGGCCTGCTTCCACAACCCTCTCGGTTGAAATTTACCGCCACGCCAGGATCTTCTTAAATTATCCAAACGCAGGGGCGTTGGCTTTTGTTGAAACCTTAATAGCGATTTTGATTTTTCTGGCGTATTTGTTCTTTGGGAAGAAATCCGCCGGGATTAAAATTGACACGCAGGAAAGAATTCATGAGAAGAAAGAACTTAGTCTTGTACCAAAAATTATAACAATTGTATATTTTATTTTTATGGCAATTTTTGTTTTAGGCCCAATTGTCTCCATAGTCATTGAATCACTGCTTTACCGCCCTTCCCGTTCATCTGGTGTGCATTTAGGCCTGACATGGTGGCGCAATTTGGGAGAAACCTGCTTTCCCGCTTTCTTTCGTTCCATTCTTTTGGCTTTTTTTTCCGCAAGCCTGGCCTGTGTAATTTCATTTTTTGGCGCGGGCACGGTGAAATTTCTTGAAGGGCAGGGAAATACTTTAGGCGCAAACTTTCTCCGTTTTTTAGCGGCGGCTCCTTTGGTCTCATCCGGAATCGTGCTTGGCCTGGGCTGGCTTATCGTTTACGGAAGGGGCGTTTCTTCCTTTCCTTTGGCTTTGGTTGCGCTTCACGCCCTTATCGCCCTACCCTTCGCGTTTAATTCCATCTCGGAGGGTTTTCGTTCTTTGCCTGAAAATATCCTGAACGCGGCCCTGGTTTCCGGGGCCCCTCCCCTTCGTATGCTTCTGACAACAGCCCTGCCCCTTTCCCTTCCACGGATTCGTTCGGCCTGGGGTTTTGCCGCGGCGCTGAGCCTGGGAGAACTCAACGCGGTTATGATGCTTGGAATTCAGAATTGGGAGACTCTGCCGCTTTATATCTATCGAGCGGTCGGGGCTTACCGTTACGGAAACGCCTGTGCCGCCGGAACACTCCTGATAATCGGACTAACAGCGGGGCTGTTTTTATCCGAGTGGGGAAGAAAAAAATATGGCTAGGGAAATATATGTCAATCGAAGTTAAAGGCGTTAAAAAATCCTACGGAAACTTCTCGGTTTCCCTGGACTTCTCGGTCAACAAGGGAGAAACGCTGGCTCTGGTGGGGCCTTCCGGCTCAGGCAAAACAACGGCGCTTAACCTTATTTCAGGCATTTCCACCCCCGATGAGGGAAAAATAATCGTTGACGGCGAAGATATCAGCGCCCTTCCGGTGTATCGAAGAAATATTTCGGTAGTTTTTCAGGATCTTGCTTTGTTTCCGCATTTGGATGTGGGCGGAAATATTGCCTACGGCCTTTTTATCCGTAAGATTCCGGGAAAAGAGCGCAAAAGGATTGTTGAAGAAACCCTGGATACCGTCCGCTTATCAGGCTATGCGCGGCGGCGTATCGACACCCTTTCAGGAGGCGAAAAACAGAGGGTCGCCATTGCCCGCGCCCTTGCCTCGATGCCCAAGGCGCTCTTGCTTGATGAGCCGTTCTCCAGCCTCGACGCCCCTTTACGCAAAGAGATGCGCAGAGAGTTTACTGATATTCGTTCCCGCTCTGATGCGCCTTGCGTGTTTGTAACGCACGACCGCGAAGAAGCCGCAATAGTGGCCGACCGCGTCGCTCTAATCTCAGGCGGGCGAATAATTGAAACCGCCTCCGTAAGGGAAATCTTTTCCGAGCCAAAAACAGAATATGCCGCCCGCTTCTTCGGCGCTGGTCAGGTACTGCCGTGCAGGATTTTAGAAAAACGCAATAACGGTATTGATATTTCTTCCCCTGCCGGGGTTCTGACAGTTACAACAACGTCCGAATTTAATCCTGAAAAACCCATGATTTTTATTCCCTATGACGCAATCAGCTTCTTTAACCCTGAAAACTCAGGCTGGAAAGTTCTTAACGCCAAAGTAACAAGTCTTCTTTTTGAAGGCATAAAACTTGCGATTAAGCTTTTACTACCGCCGTGGGAAACAAGCCAATCACAAAAAGAGAATGAGTCTATTTCTTTTGAGCTTTCCGTAAGACCAAGGGTAAAGATCCCTGAAAGCGGCGGTAGCATGGATATTTGGATAGATCAAAGCCTGATTCGGTTTGTGAAATAATCACGCTTTTCTTAACGCGGCGCTTTGGGCATGGCCTGCCAGGCCTTCGGCGTTGGCAAGAATTTCCGCCGCCTGACGGGTTTTTTCAAATCCATCGCCAGAAGTACAGCGCAGTGTTGTGACGGTTTTCAAAAAATGCCTGACGGAAAGCCCGCCTGTAAAACGGGCGCTTCCGGATGTAGGAAGCGTATGGTTAATTCCGGCTGAGTAATCTCCCAGAACTTCCGCCGAAAGAGCGCCCAGAAAAAGCGAACCGTAGTTCTCTAATTTCGGGATCCAGCTTTCAGGATCTGTCACATGAAGTTCCAGATGTTCAGGGGCTATTATGTTTGCAATGCGAATGGCTTCTTCTTTTTCTCTGTAAACGATAATAAGGCCGCCTGATTCAAGAGAAGAACGGGCGGTTTTGGCAGTCGGAAGTCCAGCGAGCTGTTTTCCGGCGGCATCGGCTATTTTTTGCGCAAACTCCCCGGACGGAACCAGCGCCCTTGCGCGCGCGTCGGGATCGTGCTCCGCCTGCGCTATCATGTCAGCCGCGATTAAGTTCGCGTTTCGCGAATTCACATTTCGCGAACTGTCTGCCGATGTGGAATTATCGCTGATGACCAGCACATCAGAAGGTCCCGCGATAAAATCAATCCCCACCTCGCCGAACAAAATCCGCTTGGCCGCCGCCACGTATTTGTTTCCTGGCCCGGCAATTACATCGACACTGGGAATGGATTCCGTCCCCAGCGCCAGGGCGGCAATTGCCTGTGCGCCGCCAACGGCAAAAACACGGATTTTTCCGGCGGCTATTTCCGCTGTAATTGCGGCTGTGGCAAGTATCTTTCTGTCGGGAATCCCGTCTTCCAAAGGCGGCGACGCGAAGATCACTTCTTCCACACCGGCGCAAAACGCGGGGAGAAGACACATCATCACGGTTGAGAACAAAGGGAAACGCCCCCCCGGAACGTAAACCGCCGCTCTCTGAACCGGAATTACCTTATGGCCTGTTACAAGGCCTTTTTCCATTTCATATTCAAAATCAAAAAATTGTTCCCTCTGTTTCTGGCAAAAGCGTTTTATGTGCGACGCGGAAAGCTCAATCGCGGAATACAGTTGGGGATCGCTCAGGCGCATTTCTTCCCGCGCCTCAAACGCCACGGACATGGGAACTTCCAGCTTTTCAGGAGAGCTCTTGTCAAAGCGGGCGGCAAAGCGGCGCAATGCCGCATCTCCTCCGCTTCTTATAGCGGCTATTATTTCTTTTACCACCGATTCGGTATCATCATCATTCTGCGCCGCACCGCGCTTCCAAAAAGAATCAAATTCCGCGGCCTGGATTATCTTCACTTTGTATTTCCTATGTTACCGATTATCGCTGCACAGGCTTCCAGAAAGGCGTCCATTTCCTCATCGGTTCCCATACTTACCCTGAGGTAATCGGCGATTCTGTTCTTGTTGAAGTGCCTGACAAGTATTCCCCTTTCACGCAAGGCGGCCATAAGATCGGCTCCGCTAATGCACGGCTCGCTTTTTGCGGCTGATGTTTTTTTACCAGGAGGAGCTTTAACAAAGACAAAATTTGCCGCCGAGGGCAGCACGGTAAAACCACTGCTTCGCAAAGTTTTTGTTACGCGTTCCCTGGTCGCTATAACGCGGCGGTTAACTTCATCGTAATAAGCCGCGTCGGAAACCGCCGCTTCCGCGCCGACTAAAGCAAGCCTGTCAACCGTATAAGAATTAAAGCTGTCCCTTACGCGGCAAAGCCCTTCGATCAATTCGCGGTTTCCGATTGCGTAACCGCTGCGCAGTCCGGCTAATGACGCGGACTTTGAGAGCGTATGGACCGTTAGAATGTTGCTGCGCTTGTTTATAAAAGGAACCGCTGATTCCGCGCCGTAAGCGACATAAGCCTCGTCCAGAATTAAAACCTTATCCAGCTTTTCAAGGTATTCAGCAAGGGAAAAAACATCGCTTAATGAAAGCGGTATTCCTGTCGGGGCATTGGGGTTCGGAAAAACCACGCCGCCTGAAGGTATCTTGTAGTCGTTGGTATTTATCGAAAAGTCTTCGCCTATGGGTATTGTGCTGTAAGGAATATTCCATAAATCGGCGTACACCGGATAAAAGCTGTATGTTATATCAGGAAAAAGAATCGGCTCATCGCGGTTTCCGCCAGAGCTTTCAAAAAAAGCCGCAAAGGCAAACGCCAGTATCTCATCGGAGCCATTGCCCGCAAAAACCTGTTCGCTCTTTACCCCGTAACGCCTGGCAACAGCTTCGCGAAGCTCAGTGCATTGAGGGTCGGGATAAAGCCTCAGGCGCTCGTTGGCGGCTTCCTGTATGGCCTTAATAACTTTCGGTGAAGGCGGGTAAGGATTTTCGTTAGTGTTAAGCTTGATAAACTTCCTGTCCCTCGGCTGTTCGCCTGGGACATAAGGCGAGATATTTTTTACGCGGCTATTCCAGTACTTACTCATTTTTTATGTCTGCGGTCAAGCTCGTCCAAAACTTCCTGAACAGTAAGTCCTTCACGGGTTATAAGCACTGTTGTAAAATAAAGCAGATCCGCAGCTTCCCAGACTACTTCAGCGTGTGTTTTTGCCGTACAAACTTCTTCCGCTTCCTCCATCAATTTTTCCCGCACAAGTTTGTCGTCCAAAGTCGCGGTGTATGAGCCAGGCGGCGGGTTTTTAAAACGCTCGACAATAATGCTCTGCAAAAATTCCCAGGTAAATTTTCTGCCAGTTTCAAAACATGACCAGGCGCCCGTATGGCAAACAGGGCCGGCAGGTTCCGCCACGGCAAGAAGCGCGTCCCTGTCACAGTCGGCGCGCATTCTGACAAGCTTCAGTATACTTCCTGAAGTCTCGCCTTTCATCCAGAGCCTGTTCCTTGTCCGGCTGTGGAAACAAACATTTCCCCGTTTGAAAGTTTCGCTTAACGCTTCGGCATCGGTAAAACCAGTCATTAGCGTCTGGCCGTCGGGAGACTGAACAATAAGGGGAAGAAGTGAATTTTTAATTTCCGTCCCCGGTGGGCAGCATTTTTTCCAGTTAAGCGAGCGCAAAAAAGCGTCGGCAAGTTGAATCTTACCGGTATAAAGGGCCATGCCTAACTGAACATCACAGCCTAAAGACGCCAGCTCCGCGACTTCTTCCAAACTTGAGACGCCGCCCGCGGCGGTGAGCAGGCAGGAAACCGCTTCGCGCAGTTTGCGGACAGTATCAAGATTTGTTCCCGCCAACCCACCTTCACGCTCTACGCAGGTAAAGAGCAGCTCGGAGACATAAGGCTCAACTGCCTTTGCTGTATCAAACAGGTCAAGGCCGGTGCGTGTCTTCCAGCCATCGACAACTATCTCAGAGTCGCGGGCATCAACGGCGACTATTAGCCGCTCCCGCCCGATTTTTTCCGCCATTGATTTAAGAAACGGAATATTCGGTTTGAATTCGCCGCCGCTTCTAAATGCCCCTGAACCTACAATTATTTTATGCGCACCAAGGCTCACCAATTCCTTTGCCTGTTCCGGAGTCTTTATGCCGCCGCCAACACGGCACTCAGCCTTCCGCAAAAGTGGCTTTATCATTTCGATGTTTGAACCCTTGCCCATGGCGGCGTCAAGGTCGATGACCGCCACTTCGCCGTAACGGTCGAATTCCTCGGCCAGTTCGATTGCGTTATCCCGTTCAAGAACCAATTCGGCGCCTTGTTTTAACTGGACAACTTTTCCGTTTTGAATATCAATTGATGCAATTACCATATCGTTTCCTATTTATAAGCGTTATAAGCTTCCCTTTGTCGAGGGAACTGTGCCGCGGTTTCGCTCGTCAATTTCACAGGCGCTGCGAAGGGCGCGGGCGGCGGCCTTAAACATGGCCTCTATCTTGTGATGATCGCTGCGCCCGCGGATAATTTCAAGATGCAAATTACAGAGCGCCGAGTTTACAAAGCCCTGCCAAAAATCCTCTACCGTGTCGGTCTGAAAATGAAAGGCATCCACGCCTTCACCGTTTTGCGAGGCAATAAGCGGCGTACCTGAAAGCTTGGCGTCAATAAAAAGAAATGGCCGTCCGGACAAATCGACGGCGGCGCTTGCCAAAGTCTCGTCCATCGGGAAAAGACAGCTTCCGTTCCGGCTAATCCCGCGCTTATCGCCAAGAGCCTTTTCAAAGCACTGGCCCAAAACGATGCCTGTATCTTCTACCAGATGGTGCTGGTCAACTTCAAGATCGCCAGAGGCGCGGACTTCAAGATCAAAAAGCCCGTGCCGCGCAAAAGTGTTGAGCATGTGGCCGATAAAGCCAATCGGATAATCAAATTTGCCAGCGCCGCTTCCGTCCAGGTTGAGTTTCACCGTAATTGACGTTTCTTTGGTAGTTCTCTCTACTTCCGCTGTCCTTCCCATTTCTGTTCCTCGTTTTACGGCACCACTTTTCTGAGGTCGTATTCCAGAATATCAAGAGCGCCCAATTTTTTTAGGCGTGGAATTATTTCTGAAACTTCGTTTTTCTTCACCGCGATTTTTACGGCGTAACCCTCATCGCCAAACAAAGGGGCAACGGTCGGGCTGCGCATTGCCGGAAGCCCGTTCACCGCGGCGGCGAAACAATCTTTGGGTATGTTCATTTCCAGCATCACACGATCACGGCCCTCAAGGACAGCGCGAAACAGCATCGCGAGTTCTTCAATCCGGTTGCGCTTAGTTGCGTTTTCAAGAGCCGTATGCGAAGCGACAAAACGGGTAGACGATTCAAGGACAGTACCGATAATTTTTAAGCCGTTATCCCGCAGGGTCTGTCCGGTCGAAGTATTGTCGATGATCATGTCGGCGTCGTCCGGCGGAAAAACTTCCGTAGCGCCGTATGTGCGCAGAATACGGTACTTGTAGCCGGAAGCTTTAAGCCAGCGCTCGGCAAGATTCACATACTCGGTCGCGACTACCAGCTTTTTTGATCTAAGCGCTGTCTCATCAAGTTCCTCTGGGATCGCGGCTATAATTTTTACTTTGTCAAAACCGAGATCGAGTATCTCTTTCACTGCGGAGCCGCTTTCTTCAACCCAGTCAATTCCGGTAAAACCAGCGTCATGGCTGCCCAATTCCAAAAGCTCAGCTACGTTCTGCGGTTTCATTATTTTTACATCAAGCCAGTCGGCATCCATTACAGGTCTGTAAGTACGATCCGCCATGGTAATTGGAAAACCGGCGTCGGCGAAAAGGTTTGCCACTTTTTCAAAAATCCGGCCTTTGGGGATCAATACTCGTAATTTATCCGACTGGTTCACGGTATTACTGTACTAAAATCATGGACATTACTCAATAGAGAACAAAGAAGCACCGATTAATCAGCCCAAAATTTTACCACGAACCACACGAACCAGCACGAACAACGGTAAGATCGAATAAAATTTCACGCAAGATTCTTACTATTTTGAATGTAATATATCTTGTAAAACGAGAATCTATAGGGTAGGAAATTCGGGAAGAATGTTTGTAAAGTTTTAGATGTTACAGACTACCAGGGACTGGGGAATAGGGTTGTTGTTAGCTATACCGGCGTTTTGTTAAGACGCTTTACTTCCTAACGATGCTCCCTATTCCCTCTTTCTTTGCTCCCTGCTCATTTTGCCGCAATCAACCTTTGGTCTGTAAGTTACTCCTGCGCCGCACAGCGCGCCTACACTGTTACTGCTTCGTCCACACTGCGACTGTATTAGGCTGCCCCGGATTACTTATTGTGTATGTCCCTGAGCCTCCTGCAAGGTACTTGCTGCGCAAGTCGCCGGGGAATGCAAAATTATTACTAAAATCGCCTGAAGCAATTGTGCCTTCAAACGTAACGCTGGTAAGGTTTGAACACGGGTAAAAAGCCCAGTTTTCAATGCTGGTCACGCTGTCCGGTATGGTTACGCTGGTAAGTCCGGCACATTCGGTAAAAGCTCCTGCTCCAATGCCGGTAACGCCGTTCGGTATGATAATGCTGGTAAGGCTTTTACAGCCGTTAAAAGCATGGTGAAAAATAAAGGTAACGCTGTCCGGTATGGTTACGCCGGTAAGGGTGGTAAAGCCGTCCAAAGCCTCATCCCCAATGACGGTAAAGGTACTGCCGGAAAAATCAAGGTTGACATATTTGTTGGTTCGTAAACCAACAAATTTAAAGTAGCGTTCAAGGTTGCTGAGGTTCAAAGCAACGTTATAGGCGGTGCTTGCTGTGTTCTCTGGCTGCGCTTCTAGCCAGGCTTCAAAGTCGTATACATTGTCAAAGGTGGGGATTACGGGGGCTGGAATGGTAACGGTAACATTGCAACTGGCTGTCCTGTTGCCGTCAACAGTTGTAACGGTGATAGTCGCTGTTCCGGCGGCAACGGCGGTAACAAGACCGCCATCAGATACCGTGGCTGTAGAGGTATTACTGCTTGTCCATGTAACATTCTGGTTTGTCGCGTTGGACGGCGTTATGGCCGGGACAAGGGTTTCGGCGCCACCCACATTAAGGCTTGTTGACGATTTGTTTAGGGAAACGCCTGTTACGGCAACGGCAGTCGCGCTAACGTTCACGGTACAGGCAGCGGTTTTGTTGCCGTCAACTGTCTTAACGGTAATGGTTGCGGTTCCCGTCGCGACCGCGGTAACCAAACCGTTCGCTACTGTGGCGACATTGGCATTGCTGCTGCTCCATGTGACGCTCTTGTTTGTGGCGTTGGACGGCGTTATTGCTGGGACAAGGGTTTCCGTGCCGCCCACAACAAGGCCGGTAGTTGATTTAAGGGAAACGCCTGTAACGGCGACAGTGGTTTGGTTTGCCGGGATCAGCGTACTCGGGGCCGGTACTTTCGTCGCGCTGTTGTCAATGGGAATGTCGCCCGTGATGCTGACCATTGTCCCGCCGCTTGAGCTGTTCGCGTTTACGGTTACGCTAAACGTCTCGCCCGTGCCTGTATGTTCCAGCGTAAAGGTGGTTCCGGAAACGGTTATCTGTCCTGTGCTTGTTTGGGTTGCGCCCGCCTTTGTTGTGATGGTAAGTGTGTAGAAATCCCCGGTTCCCGGGGTGAACTGAACCACGGCTTTGCCGGTTCTGGTGATTGTCAGTTCGTACTTCGTGCCGTCCGCGCCGTAGCCTGCGTATACCACCGGCTTATAAGTATCGTTTCCTTTGGCCGGTTCATCTTTAGGGATCAATCCCATGAGATCGTCGCAGGCCGCGAAAGAGAAGAAGAGTACCGCCAGCATGGCGATTGTCCCCAATACCTTGAATAGTCTTTTCATGTGAAATACTCCTTCGGACTTTAGTCCCAAACTCTAGTTCGCTCGGACTTCAGTCCGCTACGGCTTTGCCGCCCAAGATATAAAAGCCGGTATGCGCCCGTACGGACACAGTCGGCGTTTTGTGATAAATGTGAAAAACTGGTAGAGTTGTGAAATTGGGCTATCTGATAGTTGACTCGATTATTTAGAAGATGAGTATAATTGCCTGTTGCCTGTTGCCTGTTGCCTGTTGCCTGTTGCCTTTAGGCAATTCAGCTTTGCTGAATTGCAAGTGCCTTAGTTTTGTCCTGAAATATCTGTTGCCTTCGGCGGTGTTGTCGCTCATCGTGAGTTTATTTTAGCGGATAATGTGGGCTTTTGGCAAGATATTTCGGGGAATACTTCTTCCAGGCGGTATTGACTCAATACTCCGTGGTTCTCTGTGGTTATTTTCTTCTTCCTCTGCGTCTTTGCGAGCTCTGCGTGAGGATCTTCTTCAATCTTGTCCTTCTTCGTAAGGTTCGTGTGGTTCGTGGTAAAATTTAGTTTTTTATTTGCGAAAACCAAAGCAAACTACATCCCCGTGCAGTAATAGCAATGCCTTGCCAGAAGAAATATTATCACTTATTTTAAAGGGGAAGGAAAGCCATGACGATATAGAGAAGCGAACCGGAATGACCGATGCCGAGTGCGAGTATTGGGACAAACACATTACTGAAAACCCATATGAACCCGGGCCAAACCTAATGAAAATAGGCCTAAAACCCGGGTCCGCCAACATACCCCTTAAATTAAGCGAACTGGACAGTGAAGTTCTTTCATATTTGTGTGTACAGGCAGAAGAATTTCATAAAAGCCCCGCACAGGTAATCAACGATCTTGTCCATGAAAAACTTGCTGTAGGCGCCCTATAAAGCTTTGGAAAAAACAATTTTATTGCCGTTAATCACTCCTGATAACCCATCACTTGGCCCCCGCCCTTTAGGCTAAACTTGCTCCAAAATTTTCCAAATATGCTGGCAAAGGTAGGGCAGCGGGGCGCAAAAAATTTCTGGAGTTCCCTATCGTAACAGACCAGGGGAAAAAGCATAAACCTAAAGTGCAGTAATGGCATCCGGCAACAGAGACATGAAGATGTCGCTGTTCTATGAAAATTGAATATGCCCTGTTGCAGAGAAAAGGCCGGATGGGGCTGTGGCGATAGATTCTTCCAGCTTTTTTGCCGCACCGCTGCCCTACCTTTGCCGGATTTTTACAAATTTGTGAGTCAAATTTAGCCTTCACGGTGAATCAAGAATTATCGTCACCGGCCCATCGTTTGTGTAACTCACGTCCATGTGGGCCTGAAAGACACCTGCCTCGCAAACAAGGCCGCGTTCCCTGATTTTTTTCATGAAACATTCGTAAAGCCCATTTGCTTTTTCCGGATCCGCCGCCTCACCGTAGTACGGTCTTCGTCCCTTGGTTGCGTCGGCAAGAAGCGTAAACTGCGAAACCGCGAGAACTCCAACGGTGGTATCTGCGGTTTTATTTTGCGCGACAATATCCAGCAACGAAAGATTCATCTTTCCCTGGGTGTCTTCAAAGATTCGCAGGTTCGCTATTTTTTCCGCCATCCATTCGGCCTCTTTCTCGCCGTCCTCTCTGGCGACTCCCAAATACACCAAAAGGCCGGAGTCTATCCTGCCGGTTACGGCGTTTTCAACTTTTACGGAAGCGTTTTTTGCCCTTTGAACAACAGCCTTCACTTTTGCTCCAAAAGGCCGGTCTGGTTCAGGGCTATGCCCTGGACGCTGATTTTTTGCTCTCGCTCGGAAGAGATGGGAATTACGCGGCCCAGAATTTCCAGCGGACGCTCGGTGTTAACCGGAATGGCAAAATCAAAATCCACCTGAACTATTCCTTCCATAGTCCTGCGCGTATCATAGCCTACCAGAAAATCAAAGGAAGTATGGTTTTGCTCAACAACTAAATTGGTCGCCATGCCGCGCCAAATAACATGGCAGTCACGGTAAATAAAGGGATCCCGGATAATTTCGCTGTAGGAAAACCTGTCTTTTAAGGTGTCAAAGCCGGGCGTTTCCATAAAAGAAATTAAAAGCCATGCCCGGTTTTTAATAGGCTCTGCGGCGTTTGATTCAATGATTCTATTGAGACGAACCCTTGCGGCTTCATCGCGATAATCGGCAAACAGCTTTACGGCTTCGTTGTACTCTTCCAGCACCTGGCTTCTGGTAAGCACATAACGGTAACTGCCGCCGGTCTGAACAGGCGAATCCCGCTCTTCCTTCGCCAGGGCGATTTCGACCGGCAGCGCGCGGCGGCCCGGCCGATTCCCAAGCGAAAATAACCCCGCTTTAAGGGCAATTCCTGAGGCAATTAGTAGGACAGCCAGCGCGGAAAGAGCATATAAAGCAAGGGTCTTCTTCGGAATGTCCGCTTTTGGAAAAGGCGGAAAAATTGAAGGAAGGGAACCGCTGTCGATCCATGACGAAATATTATCCGGGCCCGGATACTTCCGTATTATTTTCAACGCCCTTTTGGCAATTTTATTCGATTCCTCAATGCTTTGTACTTCCAGATAAAGGTTCACCGCCTTGTCGGTGTCCCCGTGGTTAAGGTAGAGTGCGGCAAGTCCCAGCAAAGTTGAAGGATCCCTCATTTTTTGCTCTTGTGCCTGGCGGAGATAGGTCAAAGCCATGCCGAATACACGAGAATGCAGGTAAGAAAGGCCAAGCAGGTAGTAATAGGTAAAAGAACCGTAATAGCGGTTTGCTTCAATTTCCAGGGTTTTTATGGCCTGGTCGTACTTCTTTTTTCTGGCAAACCTGACTGCCTTTGTAAGAATCGGATCCAGCTTCATCGAACACCCTTCAATTAGATACCCTTCAAAAGGGCTGCAATTGCCGCCTTATCCGCGGCCTTGAAGAAGGCTTCCCCTGCTACAAGAACATCAACCCCCGAATCCCTGACACGGGATACCGTATCGGCGTTTACCCCGCCGTCCACGGAAATTAAGTAAGAATAGCCCTTTTCTTCCCTTATGCGCTTCAGGGTCTTTACTTTTTCAAGGCAGGCGGGAATGAGGCTTTGGCCGCCAAAACCCGGATTGACCGTCATGACAAGAACCAGATCCGCAAAGGGAAGAATTTCCTCCAAAACCCCTACACTGGTTGACGGAATGACGCTTATTCCCGCTTTTTTTCCTATATTCCTTATGGAAGTCAAAATTCTATGTATATGCAGGGCCGCTTCGTAATGAAAAGTTATATAATCGGCGCCGGCGCGGGCAAATTCCTCGATAAAATTTTCAGGATGGTTGATCATCAGGTGGACATCAAAAACCGTACGGCTTAAGGGCCTTAGATCCCTTACCATTTTGGCGCCAAAAGTCAATTCGCTGACAAAATTCCCGTCCATAACATCAAGATGCGTCCATTCTGCGCCCGAAGCGTCGATTTGCCCCACCGCTTCCGCCAGATATGAGAAATTCGCCGCGAGCAAGGATGGCGCCAAAATAGGAGGGTTCATACTCTGAACAATCATGCCATTATGATAATAATCGTAAAACGTCTTGTAAAGCACTATGCAAATAATAGCAAAAATTGTATAATCATAGAGGGCGATTGTAACCTGTTGGGTAAAATATTCAAAGCATGAATGGTAAAGTCGAGGAGTTTATTCAAAATGCTTATGAAAGCCTGAAGGATGGAGACGAAAATTCCGCCCTTGGCTTTCTCAAGGAGGCGTTAAGAGTCGATTTTGAGCATCAAGAGGTCCTTTATGCCCTCAAGTGCCTGAACTGGTGGCTTGAAAAATTACGGCGGCTGGATGATTTCTATGGTTCCTATGAGCGAGGGGAATACATTTTGTCCCAATGGGAGTCATATAACGCGTTTCTGGAGCTTATAGGAAACGCCTATGATTCCTGTCAATACGCTTTTAGGCGTTTTGTTTTTACGAAGGCGCTTGGTTATTACCTGGAACTTCTGAGGGATGGAACCAACCAGCAGGATCCCGCCCTGCTGCTTCAGGCGGGCCGTTGCTGCAAAGCCGCCGGAGAGTGGGAAGAGGCCCTGCGGTACATTGAGCAGGCAAGCCGCTTAAAACGGGAAGACAGCGCCATACTCTCCGAATTGGCGGATGTTAACGCCCTTTTGGGCGAAACAAGAGCCGCAAAAGTGCTTTTTAGGGAAGCGTTTTACCTTGATCCGCAGGGGGTGGATCTTACCGGTCTGGAATCCGAGATGATCCGGGGCCTTAGGGATAAAGTCCGGGATTTGGGATATTCGGGAAATGAATTGGCGGAATGGATACCTGTCTGGGGGTGTATCTGGGGAATTTTTTCGGTTAAAAGGGAATTGAAACCGGTGGAGTTGGGAAGGCTGAAGCAGTCGATCCTTTCACTTGAAAATGAATACCGCAGCAAAAGCGGCAAGGCTTCGGCCGATTTATCTGCCGATAAATCGCGCGTAAAACCAAGGCTTTTGAACCGGTATTTTTGGCTCATCGATTATTGTGAGCATAACAGGGATACTACGGGTTTGATCAATACGGGTTTGATAGATGAGACCATGCTAAAGATAAAATTGATCGATCCGTTAGTGCATGAACACTATAAAACATAGTTTTGGAACACAGGAGTTATATGATGTCTGAAGCATTGCTAAAAAATGTCCAGGAAATGCTCAATGAAGAAAAATGGACCCGGGCAACACTTAGCAATTACTCTACCAGCCAGTTTAAAGAGCTGGACGGGATTCTGAAAGAAGCCAGAGAAGGCCGTTTTGATAACGAACTGAAAAAACTCTGCGACGAGCATTTGGTTCACACAAAGAACAGCATAATCGCCCTTTACATGGGAGGAATGACCGCTCTTTCACAGCAGATCATCGATGATTCCGCAATGGTGAGCCTTGTAACAATATTTTTTGACAACCATAAATGGGTTATTGTAAGGTACCTTTGCGAAAGAATTCTCGATTACGGGGAATCAAAGTTCGCCCTTCGTACCCTGGCGGAATGTTATAAAAACGAAAACGAGGAAGAAGCTCTTTACGGCATTTGGGAAAGGTTGGTCAAGATTGATCACGAAGAAGCGGATCTTGCCAAAACACTGGCAGAGCATTATGAAAAATTGGGAGACATTGGAAACTCGGTTGATTACTATAAAAAAACCCTCTACCGCTATATTGCTAAGCGGCTTTTTAACAATGTCAAGGAAATATGGGACAAGCTGCTCCTCTACTGCCCGGACGAGATTGATTTTTTTCTCCATGTCCAGAAAAAGATTGCCAAGAATTTTGACGAGCTAAAGGCGGGGACATTATTAAAAGACGTTTACAACGTATGCATTAAAAGGGACGACATAAAAACAGCCATTGCGGTGCTGAAACTCATCCTGGAATACGACAATGACGATCGTCAGGCCAGAAGGGACATTACCGAATGTTACAGAAAAAAGTACGCGGGACACAGCCATCTTGAGGATTACATACGCGTTTCCAGCCTTGCCCAGGGCCCCAGGAACGTTAAGGAAGCGGTTCAGGATTTTGAAAAGCACATAGCGTTTGACAAGGGCAATTTTGTCTTTCACAGGACCTGGGGAGTCGGGCGTATCTCAAATGTCCAGGGAGACGATATAATCATCGATTTTTCCAAACAGCGCAGCCACTCAATGTCCCTGAAAATGGCGGTTAACGCCCTTCAAACCCTGTCGAAAAACCATATTTGGGTATTGAAAGCCATGTGGAAAAAGGAAAAACTCCACGACAAAGTAAAAAACGAGCATGAGTGGGCCTTAAAGACGGTGATTAACAGTTTTGACAATTCCTGTGACTTAAAACGCATAAAAGCGGAGCTGGTTCCGTCCGTGCTTTCCGTATCGGAATGGAGCGGCTGGAGTACCAGGGCAAGGGAAATACTTAAAACCGATCCTTCTTTTGGATCAAGCCCGGAGAACGCGGATCTCTACACCGTCAGGGAACGCCCCATAAGCGTCGAAGAAAAACTTTACAATGAATTCAAATCGGCGCATAATTTCTTTGAAAGAGCCCAGTCCATTAGAAATTACGCCGCGCAGAAAGACGCGGATCTTGATTCGGAATATTTTACCGAAATGTTCGCGTACTTCGCCGGTTATTTGAAATCGTATAATCAGGTTAACGAACAGGTCGTGTCTTCATATCTTCTCATAAAGGATTTAATAGGTCAGTACCCTTACCTTGGAACAGGGATAAAAATGAATTTCACCGAGCTTTTCAACAATATCGACAACACTGTTGAACTCTTTCTTAATTTAAAAGATCCGAAGCTCAAGGAAGAGTTTTTAAAGAACATCAGGTTGTTTATACCGCACTGGGAAAACATCTATATAAGTCTTTTTCCGCGCTATCCCCATAATTCCATTATTCATTATATGCAAAAGGAAGATCACGCGGATAAACTGAAAGCCCTTACGCTCAATTGTTTTGAAAATTTTCGGGATAACAGGGAAGCTGTCGTTTTCCTTTTTAAAAATTACAGCGCGGAACAGTGGTATAAAGACGCGAATATCCCATACGAAAAACAGCTCATCACCCTGATTCATGTCATGGACCTTTGTTACCGTGAAATCGAAAACCGCAGGGACACTACCGAGAACCGCAAAATCAGCAAACAGGTATACACAATCCTCTTTAAGGAAGGGGTGATCAACAGTTACATTGATTCCGCGGATCCCGAGACAATTACCCGCATATATACCTTTATCAACGATGTCAAAGATCTGGATCCCGCCGATAAAATGGATTTAAGAAACAGGATCACCAAAAAATATCCTGATTTTAAATTCTTTGGAATCGAAGAAAAGAAGATCACCAATCTGGGCCTTTTGGTTACCCTCGCAAAATATCAGGAAAAGCAGAAACAGTTTGCGGCTATTATTGAAGTGGATATTCCGGCCAATTCAAAAGAAATAGAATCAGCCAAGCAGCATGGCGACCTGAAAGAAAACGCTGAATACATCGCGGCCAGGGAAAAGCAGACCCAGCTTAACTCTCTTGCGTCCAAGCTAAGCGAAGAGATTGACAGGGCGCAGATTTTTGATCCTTCTCAGGTTAATACTTCCAGGGTTTCTTTTGGCACACACGTTGTGCTGCTAAATAAAAACAGCGGCAAAAGGGAAGAGTTTACGATATTGGGTCCCTGGGAGTCCGATCCGGACAATTATATCATTTCTTATCTTTCACCTTTTGGAGGGACTGTCCTGAACAAGGTTGTTGGCGATTATGTTGATTTTACCAACAACGATGAAAAAACGTCGTATCTGGTAGAAGGTATTTCTTCCGCCTTTTGATACCGGTAATTGAGGGAGAGATATATGAAAAAATTATTATTTGTCCTGATAATTGTTACACATCTTGTTTTTGGTGTTTTCTGCCAATCTGCCAATTCATCCGGTCCCATAGACCTGGTTGTGCTTCTGGACACATCCGCCAGTATGAGCGCCAGTTACAGGGAAACCGGCGATTATCTTATCGGGCCGTTTTTAAGGGAATTCCTTCACATCGGCGATACTTTTCACCTTATCTCTTTTTCCGGTACTCCAAAACTTGAAATTTCCCGCCGGGTAGAAGGCGTAGGCGATGTGGAAACCATTATTGCCAGGCTGCTTTTAATGTATCCCCTTGATCCCGAATCCAATATTTCCGGGGCGTTAAGTTTTGCCGAGAGCTTTGCTTCCTCATTACCCAGCCGTTCAAAAAAAATTGTCCTGATTTCTGACGGTGCTGCGGAGAATACGCAGAATCTGGTTAATGATAGTTCCGCCAGCTTGCGGAGACTTGGAGCGGATTTGCAGTATATCAAGGTTCCGGTCACAGCCGGCGGCCCCAGCTCCGGCGCTGTCCTACAGCCCGCGCAAACAGCGCCAGGCGCGCAGGCAACTCAGCCTGCACAACCGGCACAAACCACACAGCCAACTCAGCCCGCCCAAACAGTGCAGCCAACCCAGCCTGCACAGACACCAGGCGCGCAGACAACTCAGCCTACACAACCGGCGCAAACCACCCAGCCGACTCAGCCCGCGCAAACAGTGCAGGCAACTCAGCCTACACAACCGGCGCAAGCCACCCAGCCGACTCAGCCGGCGCAAACAGCGCAGGGCACACAGGGAAGCGGCGCGTCAGGTCCCGCCCAGTCCTCCGGCCCGGCGACAGGCCAAACTCAAGCCGCTAAAACTTCTTCCGGACTAAATATTCCCCTGCCTCTGATAATAGGTCTTGCACTACTGCTTTTGCTCATTTTGATTTTAATTATTATTTTCAAGTCAAGAAAGCTGGATAAATCTCCAAACAGAGTTATATCGAAGGCAGCATCTCCCGCCCCATCGGGAACAACAAGACCGGGAACAAAACCGGAACCGAGAGCAGAAATAAGATCGGAAACGAAACCGAACCGGTTAACGGAAACCCGTAAAACAAGTCCGGTCCTTGAATATCCTCCTGCCAGGATGAAGCCTCTTCCCAAAGACAAGATCTATGACGAAAGAACATTAAATGGCAGCCCCGTTTTGCTTAACCTCTTTGTGGCGGATCAGAATACAGCAATTGGCAAAAGAAATATCCATTCGCTTAAACCAGGCTATTCCCTGACAATTGGCGGCGGCAAATCGGATTTTCTTATCTTCCTTGTTCCCGTTCCGCCGAACATTGCGGAAGTCAGACATGATGGCAGAGATTGCGCTCTTATACCCAGAAAACCACAGTACTTCCCTGATATAGGCTCTCAGACGATTCCACACTGCATAGGCAAAACTTTCAGGGTAATCTCGGATAAAAAATACGAGCTTCACATCCGGCTTGAAAAATACGAGGATCCGCTACACGCCTTGAACAAGATGCTGCGTTCAATCAAAGTACCCGGACCGATAGTATAGCTCCGTTTTTGTATGGTTGTTCAATCGGTCCAATCGAATGGGGCTTATGTATATCAGGGTAATTCTCTAATTGTGCCTGAAGGAACTCCTGATGCCCTTATTCATGAAGAAATCCCCCTTGAATTGATAGAGAAAACCTTTGCGGGTATCAATAATATCGATAGTTTCATTGTTCCTTCCCTGGACGGACAGCCCGGCATTTGCTCATTCGTCATACCAGGGGAAGAACTTCCGACCGGATGGAAATCAATTCCCCTAAGGCAGGCGCTTGGTATAATGACCGGCGGGACACTGGCAAGCGGTCAGGGCCCTGTTGGAAGGATTCTGCGCTCATACCACATAAGCCAATGGCGGAAAGATTCCCTCTTCTGCGGAAGCTGCGGCGCCCCAAACAGGGATGCCGATTCCGGTATTATGGCCCGACAATGCGGCGCATGCGGCAGGCTTGAATTCCCCCGGATAGCGCCCGCTGTAATTACAATCATCACCAACGAAAAGGGAGAAGCCGTACTGGCGCATAATAAAAATTTTTCATCCAATTTTTACAGCCTTATTGCGGGTTTTAACGAAGCGGGGGAAAGTCTTGAAGAAACTGTCGCAAGGGAAATAAAAGAAGAAATAAATATTGACGTTAAGGACATTCGCTACATTTTATCCCAGCCCTGGCCTTTTCCCGGTTCCCTCATGCTGGGCTTTTCCGCAAGTTATAACGGCGGGGAATTAAAACCTGACGGCATTGAAATTGATGACGCCCGGTGGTTTTCGAGGGAAGCTTTGCCCAGCCTGCCGCCAAGCGCCTCGGTTTCAAGGTTCCTTATTAACCTATGGGCGGCGGGCAAGCTGTAGTTCACGCTTAATACTTTCAATACGCCATGAACCTTTTATTAAAATTAAATCAAGTTTATCCTTATAGGAATTGCTCAAGATCGTTTGAACGCTGTTTTCATAATCGTAATCAGGCATCCATAAGCTATACTCTGCCGTAAGACTTGCATTATTTTCATTCACTGAAAAGCCGCTTATTTTTAGGTCTGTAATTCCAAAAACAACCTTATCTGTGGCAGGACTGCCTTCATCAAGCCATTTTTGGACGGGAATAAACGAATCGGAATAAACCTCATAAGCCTGCCGCACACGGGTTATCACAAAAAAATTAACTGCCATGTCAATGTCTTCCTTTCCCGCTTTGCCCCTTACGCATTTTTCCATTAAGGCGTGATCCAGTTCTCCAAAGGCATTGTAGTAAGTTTCTGCTACTTCGACAGGGCTCATTCCTTTGGTAATATCCGCGGAACGGCTTTTAATAATGTCGCGTACAATAAAAGCAATAATTACAAGAACCACTACCGAAGTGGTGATAATAATTTTATTTCTTGTTACAAAACGTCTGGTTTTTACGGTAAGGGCGTTCTTTTTGATATAACGCGCCTTCTCCGTGTTTATTTTTGTTATTTCATTGTTATCAAGAGTTCTTAACCATGAAGAAACCTGTCTTGATATGGAAGCGGAAGAACCTATAAATTCCATTATCTCATTGGGAGCAGGTCTTTTTGCCGATTCGCCTTTTAAGCTTTTCTTTCCTATTAACCTGCAAATTAATCCCGACATTTCAGGATCAAGGACAGGCAGGGCCAGATTTGGCGGTAAAAAAACACCTTCGCGCATATTCTGGTGAATTTCGTCTATGCTGGTGCCGGAAAAAGCAGAGACGCCGCAAAAAACGCGGTAAAGCATGGCGCCGGTACAAAAAGATATTTCTTCGGCTTCTTCCAGATCCGGATGTACCCATTCAGTTTCGATTTCATCCAGAATGAAGCGCTTAAAAAGATCGGCAGGGGGAAAGAAAACTGTGCCAAAAGGAAACAAGTCGTTTTCTTTCTGTATAATAAGCGCGCCTGATGAACCGCTAAGAGTTACTTCCTCCGTTCTTACGAATTTTTCTTCTAAAATAATCCGCGCTTTAAGCCAATAACGAAGCGCATCCAATGCGTGATCTTTATTGTCTGATTTTATAAGCTCCGCTAATCTTTCCCCGGGAAAGATCGGGCCCCAAATAACAATGGTTTCATCCGTTCCGGAACCGATAGGCGTCACTCCCCCGCTTTGCCAAATATCAACCTTGCCGTCAGGGTAAATTATATAACCGGGTTGTGAAACCGATTGGGCCATTTTTGTCCGGGCAAAATCCCTGGGTTTTAGCCCGGTATTAATGCCAAGGACTTCCTTTCCGTTTAGTTCAAAGGTAAAAATGTTTTTTTCCAATTAAGCTCCTTAACTTAGGCTCCTTAACTGTCATCGCCCTCGTATTGAATAAAGATATCTAAAATAATCCATATCTGTCGAAAATGTTTTATCGAGCGGTGGAATTGTTGTCCGGTAAGATTCTATTGCCCTCCAGAAATCAAAGAAATCCCTGTCGCGGTTATAGGCTTCCGCGTAAATTCTTGTCGCCTCGGCGTCAGCCGCCCCTTTAATGAACTCCGCTTCACGGTAGGCCGAGGAGAGGATAGTCATGCGTTCACGCTCCATCTGCCCAAGAATGTCCGCTTTTCTGCCCTCGCCTTCCGATCTTATGGCCTGGGCTATCTGGTTTCTTTCCTTGATCATCCTTGAATAAACGCTTTGGGTTAATTCGTCGTTATACCGGATCTGCCGGATTACAACATCAATAAGCTCTATGCCGTATTCGGGAACCATACGCCTTGAACGTGAAAGCATTTCGGCGGAAAGCTGTCTTCTGCCCCTTGAGATTGGCTCGTAATGGACATCGGTTTGTATCGAGGACGCGATAAATCCCGGATCCAAATCACTGCTTACGCCCAAATCATCCATGCTTATTTTCCGTTCCATAATGATGTTTGAGTTCCGGACGGATTCATTAAAGTAATTTTCCACTACTACGGTTTTTACTTCGGAATCTATTACCTCGCCAAGTTTTTCATAAGCCATGTTGACTGTCTTGATTGATTCGTAAAACTTTAGCGGATTCGAAATCCTCCACCTGGCGGTTACATCCACCCATATATACTGTTTTTCTCTTGTTGGAATGCTTTTCTGTTCTCCGTTCCAGGCCATAATTTTTTTGGGATACCTTATAACGTCATCAATAAACGGAACCTTCATGTAAAGCCCCGCTTCGTTTACAGAGTTGATGACTTTGCCCATCCTTACGATTACCGCCTGTTCCCCCTCATCAATGACGTAAAACGGCCCGATAAAAGCAAGAACAAAAATTACAATCACTAAAACCGCAATAAACTTCATTTTTATCTTCATGCTTTTACCTGCCTGTTCCCTGAGCGCTTCCCAGATTCATCATCGGAAGAAAATTGTTAAATCTGCGATCTATAACAATTGTATTACTCCCGTCTTTAAATACGTCTTCCATCATTTCATAATAAAGGCGTTGGCGGGTAACATCCGGCGATCTCCTGTATTCATCATAAACTGCGTTAAAACGGGCAACGTCTCCTTCGGCGTGGTTTTTGCGTTCTGTCGCGTAACCCTCGGCTATCTGAACAAGCTTGTCGGCTTCTCCCTTTGTACGCGGTATTTGTTCGTTATACGCCTGCTGGCCTTCGTTGATCAGCCTGTTTCTGTCCTGTATTGCCTTGTTCACATCATCAAACGCTTCCTGAACTTTAAGCGGAGGATCGGTATTCTGAAGCTTTACCGTAATAACATTGATCCCCAGGCCGTAACTTTTAAAAGTTTCGTTCATATAGTCCGCTCCGAGTAGTTCTATGGCGCTTCTTTCAAAACCCATGATGTCCATTATTGCCCTGTCTCCTACCAGCATATTAATAACCGATTGCGAAACATCCCTGATAGTCTGGGTTCTTTCATTTACGTTGAATGTCCACGCAAACGGATCAACAATCCGGTACTGGATTATCCATTCTATTTCAACCATATTGAGGTCTCCGGTAAGCATCGTGGAAATGCTCATGTCTCCGGTGTATGTCGAGTTAATTCCGGAACTTATCGTACGAAACCCGAATTGCTGTGTTTGAACATTCTTTACATTTACCAGATATGTTTTGTCGATGCCAAAGGGCATTTTGTAATGCAGGCCCGGCCCTATAGTTTCCCTGTATTTTCCAAACCTGGTAATAACCGCCTCTTCCGCCTGATCAACAATGTAAAAACTTGTCGCGACAAAAAACAGCGCAAAAATAATAATAACCAATACGGAAATGGTTCCCATATTGATTACTTTTCCGGCCTTTGGCGGCGTGAAATGAAGCATTATTGGCCTCCTGAATTAGTATCCCATGTTTTTGACATATCAAGAATATTGTCGATTGTACCAAGCAGTTGTTTCGCAAATTTATTCAGGTTTTCAATATGCCCAGGCAATTTTTCCGGAGCATCAACGCCTGCGGCTTCGTCCAGCATATTATTGAATAAGTTTATCGGATTTTTTATTTCACTCAGTATCTTTCGATAGGCAATAAGAGAAAAATGCATTTCAATACGTCTGAGAAGCAGATGGCTTATAAACGGCTTGTGAATATAATCAAGAGCGCCAAGATTAAATCCTTCCATCTCGCTTGTTGAGTCGCTTCTTGCGCTTAGAAAAATTATTGGGATATTTTTATACCCATCATTGCTTTTGAGCTTTCGCGCCGCCTCATACCCGCTTACATCCGGCATCTCCACATCCAGAAGGATCAAATCCGGTTTAATATGTTCCAGCAGTTCAAGCATCTTCTCCGCCGATTGGGCGGGATATACTTCATAATGTGGCTTTAATATATTCCTGCACGCAATCAGGTTTCCGTTGTTATCATCAACAACGAAAATTTTCTTTTGCTCGTTTGCCACTCGAATTGTCTCCCTTCAGCAAAACTTCCAACCTTAACAGAGTATAATTAACTTAACTAATGGGACATAAAATGTCAAGAAAAAATCTTTAAACGAAAGCTCCGATCAATTACTCTACGGGTACCTCAAGCTCCAAATCCGAAATCGGGAAAGCGCAGCACGGGTGTATGTAGCCGAAGGTATAGTCGGCAGCACGCCGGCCGTCCAGCGGCGCAGGCGTATAGGTCTGCCCGCTAATCAGCCTGGAATGGCACCATCCGCACTCGCCGCTGCGGCATTTGGACGGAGCCCCAATCCCGGCCCGCTCCAGCGCGACAAGCACTGGCTCGCTGCCAGACGCCGCTATTTCAAGTTCTTCATCGCGTAACCTGACTTTGATTTTATACCGCTTTGCCATCGCTTCCGCCGGGTAATCCGTAAATTCGCGCGGATCCTTGACGGGACCAAACAGCTCATGACGGATATACTTCGCGGGCAGACCGAGAGTCGCGATTTCTTTGTCCACAAACTTGTACATCTGCTGCGGCCCGCACAAGAAGATGGAGAACGCACCGTTTCCCGGCGCGTATTTTTTTATCAAATCCGCCGTAATCAAACCGTGTTCAAAACCTTCCGCCCGCTCGTCCGAAAGGACATGGATGACTTTGATTTTATCCGTGCGTTTTTGCAGTTCGTCAAATTCCCCTTTTAATAGAATGCTGCCGCTTGTCCTGTTGCCGTAAATAAGCGTCAGGCGGAAATCTTCCGTGCCGTCCGCAATTGCGGAAGCCATTGCGTAAAACGGCGTGATTCCTGAACCGCCTGCAATCCCGACGACGGCGTTTGTATCACGGATAGGGTCGTAATAGAAGGTACCTTCCGGGCCGGAAGACTCAAGTTTGTCCCCTGCCTTGAGGTTTTCAAATAAGTAATTGGCCGCGAACCCGTCCTGAACGCGCTTTATGGTAAGCTGATAGCGGTTGTGGTTCAACGCGTCCAACGGCGGCGAGCAGATGGAATAGGGTCTGGTAAGTACGCTGCCGCCGATTTTGAGCTTGAGGCTCAAATACTGACCGGCGCGGAAATAGGCGAGCTTTTCAGTACCCGCCGATGGATCCGGCGCAAGGATATAGCTTTTGGTATCAGGCCCCCGCTCTACGATCGACTCAACCGTCATATACTGGCGTGCCGGGTGCAGGCCCCTGGCGGTTTCATTCACCGCCCAGGTTTTCGGCAAGGGCGCGGTCGACGCGGCGTCAATAATACTCTTGCGCTTTGACAGCATATTCTTGAATTCCAGCATATCCAGGAGGCCGAACGGTTTAATATGAAAGTTTTTCATGTCACGCACCCTCTTTTATGTCTTTCATCGTGAGTTTGGCCGCCAGATCGCCGGACAGATAAGACGAACTGTAACCGAGCAGGCGCACCGAGTGCCCTCCGCAGAAGCGGAGTCCGGGCACGGTGTTTTCCGTATACATCGTCTGCAGCCGTTGCAAGAGCCCGTCCCAACTCTGGGCGAGATAGCCGTAAATGGTACCCTGAGGCGTACCGAGATATCGGGCAAAGGTGAGAGGGGTGGAGACTTCCGCCTCTTCAATATAATCGGAGATCTTAATGCCGGCCGCTTTTTCATAGCCTTCAACAAAGCGGCGCGCCAGCTGGTTTTTCACCTTAAAATAGTTTTCAGGCGCAACATTCCGCCACGCGTCCTCGGTATAAATCGATGTGATGTAGATAATTGATGTCCCTGCCGGTGAAGCGTCCGGGTTTATCACATTCAGGCAATTTGTGGCCTGCATGTTGTTGCTTGCAATGCTGCCCATGCTTTTGCGGTTTTTCACGCTGTCGGCGTAGTCGGTGAGGAAGACGGTGTAGTCTTTGATCCCAAGCTCCTCAGCGGATTTGTTGAGGCCCAAATAAACGACAAACCCGCGGCTGCCAAACTCCCGTGCGTTGGCCTTTTTTATTTCGGCGGTCGGGATAACGCTTTCATCCATCATGTTCGCGTAGACCACGTGCGGTATGACATTGGAGATGACACGCTTGCAGGGGATTTTCTTGCCTTTTACCTCGACGCCGCACACCCTGCCGCCCTCGGTCAAAATGCGGGTTGCCTCTGTGTTGTACCAGACATCGCCCCCGAAATCCCGGACGCGCTTCTCCAACGCCAGCGAAATCTCATGGGAACGGTTTTTGGGGATATAAGGAGAGCGCTCAAGGTAAAGGTCTAGCATACGCGAATAGTGTACAAAGCTGAGGGTATCGGCATCTGCGCCCAGGTAGCCCCAATAAGTCGCCAGGATGTCCTGAGCCTTTTTAGGGATTTTCAAAGCCTTCAGTACCTTGTTGACCGAGTAGGCTCCGGCCTTCAGGAAATTCGGGTGGTCGCGCTTCATTACCTCGGGATCGGCCTTCCCGGCGTTTGCGGCGGTGTAATCCATCGCCTTGCGGACGTCGTCGATTAACGCGAAAAAGTCAATCATGGACGGCCGGCTGCCGGGCACATAACTTTCCATCCGGTCAATAAAGTTTTGCCTGCCGACCGGCATAGTCACGTCATAACCAGACGGACCCGGAATAATAGCGCGAAAAGTGTCCGGCACGGGGATCCACTGTATCTGCGCGCCGAGTCCTTCAAAAAGCTTGCGGACATCACCCGGGTTGTCGTCGGGACCGTAATCACACAGCTCGTGCAGCGACACCTCGAACTCGAAGCGGCCCCGCCTGAAGCTCGTTGCGCATCCGCCCGGAATATTGTGCTTTTCCAAAAGCAGCGTTGACAGCCCGGCCTTGGCACAGACCGCGGCGGAAATCAGCCCGCCGTTGCCGGCGCCTATTACAACAACATCGTATTGTTTTGCCATTCGACTTCCTCTTATTGCATGATAACCCGGAGCTAACCATCTGTCAAATTAATTCACAATGAATGTAATCTGGTAATAAGGCAAGGCTATGCTATTACAACTTTATCCGCTATTCATGTAATTATATTAAAAGATGTATTGACTGCCATTTCAAAAATAGTTATACCAATAGTGAAGATGAAAGCGACTGAAGATATAAAACAGATTTTTGATTCTCATGGAGGGCTTCTACGTACCAGGGAGCTTAATGCCCAAAAAATCTTTTACAAGGATATAAGAAAGCTTGTTTCTGATGGCTATATTGAAAAAGTCCGCTATGGCTACTATCAATGGCTTGATGAGGATAATCCTAGTGAAGCTCGACTTATCAATCAGCTTTTCCCGGACGGTATCCTGAATATGGACACAGCCCTTTTTTACCACGGTTACAGCGACAGAACGCCTTCAGCATGGCATATCGCCGTCAGTAAAGATTCGGGAAAGTCAAGGTTCAAGATAGACTACCCTTTTGTCCATCCTTATTTTATAGAACCAGTGCTGCTTGATATCGGGCTAATTTCAGGGGATATTGATGGCAATACTGTACGTATCTACGACAAGGAACGGACAGTATGCGACTGCCTCCGGTATCGCAATAAAATGGACCGTGAAACATTTAATAAGGCTATTCGCGCTTATGTCAATGATTCGTCAAAAAATATTCCCCGCCTGATGGAATATGCCGGAATCTTGCGGGTTAGTGATACGGCAAAAAGCCTTGTGGGGCTGTGGCTTTAATGGCTGACCGTCCTGCCCACGTAGATATAGGGGCTTCTCTATTGGCAAAGCTGAAAAACAAAGCTAAAACCGCTAATATCAACTACCAGCAGATTTTACGTCTTTTCTTTCAGGAGGAGTTTTTAAGGAGGCTTTCCAAATCCAAATATGCGGATAACTTTATCCTGAAAGGCGGTCTCTTTATTTATGCCTTAACTAATTTCAAGAGCAGGTCAACGGTTGATATAGACTTCATGCTTCGCCGTATTGATAACAGCCCGGAGCAGATAGACAAAATAATAGCGGAAATCCTCACAGTTCCAACCGGGCTTAATGAGACAGTTATATTTGAAGCGAGTAAATCTACGACGATAGCTGTCCAACGGGAATACCACGGCATAAGCTGTCAAATTACTGGTTACATAAAAAAAGTACGCTTACCTTTTAACGTGGATATTGGCGTTGGGGATGTGATTCTCCCCAAGCCTAAAAAGCGAATTATTATGCCTCAGCTTGAAGGCTATGAAGCGCCTTGCATATATACCTATTCACTTGAAAGCACGATTGCGGAAAAGCTCGATGCGATACTCCAGCGGTTTGAACTGACTGGGCGAATGAAAGATTTTTATGATATATACTATCTAGCGCTTACTTTTGACTTTGAAGGGGAAAAGCTGTCATCTGCTATTTCTAAGACCCTAAAAAACAGAAACACAAATGTGAACCCGGATAGTTTTGCTCGAATTATTAAGCTGGCTGATGATAACGATATTCAGGTACGTTGGCGGTATTTTCAAAAGACAATAAACCAGACAGGCTTACCTATGTCTGATGTTATAGGTTTGCTGGATATTTTTTTGTGTCCTATTTTTGACAGCTTATTATCTGGCAATAAACTAAACAAGGGATGGAGTGCAGATAAAAGGAGATGGGAATAGGCACAATGAAAGCAAATGTCTGTGAACCTCACAAGTCAGGCTCTCGAAAAGGTTCGAACAAACAATAACCTTTTCGTACATTCACAGATACAATGTATATAAAATACAATGGCTTCTGTAAACTACATGGAGGTGGCGGGAGTCGAACCCGCGTCCTGATACGCGAAATATAAGCATCTACAGGTTTAGCCGTTTATCGGGTTTTCGAGACGGGCTTGGCTAAACGGCGCGCGGCCCGTCCTTATTCCGGTAAT
>Ga0268262_10000471_pt1 | contig 53463 bp, 51 predicted proteins | sample TergutNc150P3_FD_190354 | JGI IMG/M metagenome (GOLD analysis project Ga0268262, IMG submission 190354) | Nasutitermes corniger P3 segment gut microbial community from laboratory colony in Florida, USA - Nc150 P3 (SPAdes) (version 2) | ecosystem: Host-associated > Arthropoda: Insects >... | reverse complement strand
GCAAAACATAAAAACCTTTCTCCAAAGCATATTTAATAGATTTCTGTTCCGCTATTGCCGTAGAAAATGCCCCATATATCTTTTTACCCTTAAACCTAGAAATCTTGCGAAGTGCTTGCAAGCGTTTTATATATACATTCACATCTTTAATAGTAAGCTCGGTTTTTGTTTCAACAGCTATCACAAACTTGCCGTTTTCAAGAAGTGCATCCAGCTCCGCAAGTTTCCCATTTTTCTTCTCATTCAAAAACTCAACATTAGCAGACACCGTATCAAACTTAAAACCCCTCTCATTGAACTTATCAACTATACCAGGAAGCACTATTTTTTCCACAATGCGCCCAACTTTATTGCTTAAATCACCCACTCTATGATTATTCACACGTAGCTCATCAAGCACTTTATCCATACGCTTACCTTGATCATTTAACATTTCGCACACTACATCTAAGCGTTTTCCTTGGTCATCTAACCTTTCACATACAGCATCTATGCGTTTCCCTTGCTCTGCAATGCTCGCACGAAGCTCGGCTGTCTCTTGCTCCATACGCTTACCCTGTTCTGCAATGTTTGCACGAAGCTCGGTATTTGATTCGGCAATGCTCTTGCGAAGCTCTACAATAGATGCTAAAACTGACTCTGCATTTAATTCACTCATAAATTATCCTCGTCATATTTTAATTAAATATAGAAATTACAAAATGGGTCATTGTGTTGTTGTGCCAATAATTGCAGGGGTGTATTGAATACGCCTGTAAATTTGAAATGATTTGCGTATTGAATACACCCACATATTTGCCATTAAGTTTATTTCGCCAGTTTATTCGGGCACGAAGGGGTAGCGGAAAACGCCCACCTGTTTGCTGTTATGTTAGAGGGCGGTTGGAGCTAGGGGGAGACTTCCCCCTTTATAATATTCACAACGAACTAGACCTATGGATAATCGCCGTTCTCCAAGACGCGGAATACGCAAACGAAAAACTAGTCCGCCGAATGTCACTGGTTAGAAGCGCCATACCTCCCTGCCTAATGCTAGTCCGCGAGGTAGCCGAAGGCTTGGCGGTTGAAGCAGACGAAAACTACACCATCGCTTTGGACTTGAAAATAACGCCAGAGCTGCGGCAAAGCTGCATAGCGAGAGAACTGGTAAATCGCATACAGAACCGCAGGAAGGAAATGGATTTGCAGATTACGGACAGGATAAGGATTTCGCTGAGGGGGCTGGGCGGTGATTTGCAGGCAGCGGTGGAGAAGCACAAGGCGTATATTTTGGAGGAGGTGCAGGGGGTGGAGATTGGCTTCGGCTCCGCTCAGCCAACGGGTGGGGAGTGGGTGCGTGTTAGTGTGGAGGGGTTTGAGGTGGAGGTTTGTGTTTTCTCCTGTTAATTATCCTTTATGCAACGAACACTGTAAAATCGGCGTTTATCGCCGTAGTGCCAGTTTACGTCATCATAGAGGTTGTTTATGCCCTCGTAGTAGGCGTAGTCGTTGCTGTATTCGGAAGAACTCCACCAAAGGCCGTAGATACCTAAATAGCTGAAATTGTCACTAATAGAACTGCCTATGCCGCCCGGCAGGGTGGAAAATCCATAGGCATCTGTGCCATTGCTAGACTCCCCATCGTGTTCTTTCCAACCGCTAGTAGATTTAAGATATTTACCTGCTACTTTTTCACCGCCAGTCGCTGCCACCAATATCTCCCACTCTGCCTTGCTTGGCAAATGCCAGCCTTTGCAACAAGCCGTTTTAGATGTTTCCCAACTATACAACCTGCCGTATTGTTTACAGTAGGCTGTGCTGTCTTTGTAGCATTTTGAACCGTCAGCGTTGTAATTCAAATTCTCCGCCAGCCAAACCTGCTCGCCGATTTTTACGGTTTTGTATATTTTGCCGTCTCGTTTATCGGTGAATGAGCCTTTTTGTTGTGCGAGGGTTGCTGTGCAAAACAATGTGCAAACAAGGGCAAAGGTTGTGGAAAGGTTACTTGTCATTTGGAGTTTCCTTTGTTTGAATTTCCATTTAAGAATTTTTTTCAGCGAGTTTTGTTTCAATATTTGAAATTATAGTTTCAACTTCTGAAACAAATTGCTGCGTTTTTTTTGCAATAGTATTTTTGTCCCGTTGTTTGCCCGCTTCTTCTAAAATAAATGCCATTTGCGAAAGAGTGTTTTCGCCAATATCTGCTAAGAGGCTTTTCATGGAATGGGAATTCACGGCAAACATTTGAAAATCATCGTTTGAAGCATCTGATATGTTTTTGGAAGTTTGATCAATTTCAAACACAGCTTTTTTGGCATCTTTGGCAAAAACGGCAAGATATTCATCGCTTTTTTTGTACATTTTCATCGCATCTTTTTTTTGCTTACGAGCATCTGCAATTACTTTTGGAGTTTGCTTGTTGCGAATTAATTTGTTGAGAATAGAATCCAACTGGCGGGCGTTTATAGGTTTGGAAATAAAATCATCAAAACCATTATCAAAAAATATTTTTGCCTGCCCTGTCATGATATTAGCTGTTAAAGCAACAATGGAATTTGTGTATTTCAATGTTTCGCGTATTATCTTTACTGTTTCAATGCCATCCATTTTAGGCATCATGTGATCCATAAATATAATATCATATACGCGGCCGCTTTTTATTCTATCTATTGCATCAAAGCCGCTGGAAACAGTGTCTATGGATAAGCCATAAGGAGACATAAGTTCTTTTGCAACGTATAAATTGGATTCCACATCGTCAACAATAAGAACACTGCCGTATGGCATATATTCTTTTGTGAATGCTTTGCCGGTTAACTCCATTAAATTTTCTGCTAATTCTTTGCCTAAAACATCGGAACTGATTATTTTTTGAGGCAACCGCACTGTGCAAACTGAAATTTTGTCTGGTTCGTTTTTCACTGTGATTTCGCCGTGCATCAGATTTATCAGGTTTTTTATGATGCTCATGGAAAGGTCTGCATCTTCAACAAAAGTACCTGTTTCTGCGCTTATGGAAAAAACAAGAGTTACATCTATATCTTCTGCTTTCTCCGCAAAAATCGATAATTTTACAAGCCCACTTTCTATATTTTTAAATGTATTGAAAAGCAAACTATTTAAAATCTGCTTAATGTGAATTTCATCGCCGATCAATTTAAGCGGTATATTTTCGTCAATGTCAAGTTCAAGCTCTAGGGATTTATTTTCAATTTGCTTTAAGTTCAGTTGCAAGCTATCACTCAGCAATTCAGAAACTTTGTATTTGCCAATCATCAATTCCATTTCGCCAGATTCCATTTTAAATAGGTCTAGCGTGGAGTTCACGGTGTTGAACAATAGATGCGCAGAATTATTTATCATTGCAAACGCATCTCTTACTTTAAAGTCCAGTGTTTGGTCGTGTTGTTGGGTTTCGCTTGTTCCGAGAATAACGTTCATAGGAGAACGAATCTCGTAGCTCATACGAGACAAGAATAAATTTTTGTTGCGGTTGTTCTGTTCAACAAGTTCTTTTGTAGATATCAACTCTGTGATGTCTGTGGAATACTGAACGTGAGCAGTTTTGCCGTTATGCCATTCTATATATCTGTCTGTGTTGCGATATATGCGTTTTGTTAAATTGTTGCGTTCTTCCCATACAATAACTCCCTTGGGGTTATTGTCCAGTTTGCGGCAAGGACAAAATTCGCACATCTGGTCCATTCCATTTTGCAAAACTTTATAGCAGAGTTTCCCTATGCAGTTCCCTTTAATTGAATAACGTTCTTTTGCGCGCTCGTTTATAAAGAGAATTTCTCCGGTATCTGGAACGGTTACGTATATCAAAGAATCTGAACTGCCGAGTATGCTTGTTAAAATGCTAAGTGATTTATTTGATTCTTCCAGCTTTTGCTGGGCAGCCTTTTGCTTGCTTTTTTCATTGACAAAAAGAATTAAGATAGAAATAAAAGAACCCATAACTAATACTGAAATCAAGTATTTAGGACCTAAGACAATAGCAGGCGCAAACACAATAAAGGTCAATAAAGGAACCCATACATACAAAGGTACCTTTTGCTTTAAGAAATTGAATATTTGCATCCTTATGTTAAATATAGAAAAATTCAAAAGTTCCATTTTGAACGCAAAAACATTCGCACCAGCGTTTCAATTTGAAACGTAATAGCTTGGCTAATGTTGATATATCGGATAAAAACCGCAAAATTTGCTTAAAAAAGGCATTTTTGTTTGAACAAGCCATTCGGCACGGCTTTTGCCTTAATTTAAGGCGTATGGAAGAAAATTTAGAGAAAAACGAGGTATCAGAAGAAGTAGATAGGCTTGTGGAAGAGGCTGAAAGCACCTCAGTAGAAGAAATTACAAAAGAGGCGAGCATAGCAGAGGCGCAAGAAAAAGAGAGAATTGCCCAAGATAAATATTTGAGGCTTTTTGCGGAGTTTGAAAACTACCGCACACGCTCTGCAAAAGAGCAACTGGAATTGATAAGCACAGCCAATGGCAAGCTTTTGGAAAAACTCGCCGATGTTAAGGATAATTTTGACAGAGCCTTTGCTGAAGAGAATAAAAGTGGAGATTTGGCGGCTTTTGAAAAGGGAATTAAGTTGATACAAGAGCAGTTTAACAAAATTTTGAGCGATTTTGGGTTGGAAACCATAGATCCATCTGGAGAGGCATTTGACCCGAATATGCACGAGGCACTTATGAAGCAGCCTTCTGAAAACGTTGAAGAAGGCAAAATCATTCAAGTGTATCAAAAGGGCTATAAAATTAAAAATAAACTGCTGAAAACCGCGAAGGTAATTGTATCTAGCGGAGCAGCATAAAAATTAACACAGGAGAAAAGACAATGGGAAAAATCATAGGAATAGACTTGGGCACAACGAATAGCTGCGTGTCTGTAATGGAAGGCGGAAAACCGGTGGTTATAGCCAATGCCGAAGGTTTTCGCACCACACCGTCAATAGTTGCCTTTGGAAAAAACGGCGAAAGGCTGGTTGGGCACGTTGCAAAAAGGCAGGCGATAACAAACCCCGAAAAAACCATTTATTCAATAAAGAGGTTTATGGGTAGGCGCGCAGAAGAATGCACAGAAACAGAAAAGCACATGCCATACCAGCTGGTTGGCAAAGGCTCCGATTTGGTTCGTGTTCGCATAGACGACAAAGAATATGCTCCGCCGGAAATTTCTGCTGTTGTTCTGCAAACGATGAAAAAAATTGCAGAAGATTATCTTGGGCAACCGGTTAGTCAGGCGGTGATAACCGTTCCTGCATATTTCAACGATGCGCAAAGGCAAGCGACAAAAGATGCTGGGCGCATTGCGGGCCTCGAAGTTTTGCGCATAGTGAACGAACCAACCGCAGCTGCGCTCGCTTATGGCTTAGACACCAAAAAGAACGAGAAAATAGCCGTTTACGATTTGGGCGGTGGAACTTTTGATATTTCTATTCTGGAAATTTTTGACAGCTCATTTGAAGTGCTCGCCACCAATGGCGACACAATGCTAGGCGGTGATAATTTTGACGAGGTTGTGATTGACTGGATAAATGATGAATTCCGCAAAGACAACCCCGGCATAGATTTGAAAAAAGACAAAATGGCTTTGCAGCGTTTGAAAGATGCAGCCGAAAAAGCGAAGATAGATTTGTCTGCTGCAACAAGCACAAATATAAACCTGCCCTTTATAACAGCAGATGCAAGCGGGCCAAAGCATTTGGATTTAACGCTCACTCGTGCCAAATTCGACCAGCTCACCTCGTTCCTTGTGGAAAAAACTCTGGGACCTTGCAAAAAAGCATTGGCAGATGCAAAACTAAAAGCCTCCGATATAAACGAGGTTATTTTGGTCGGTGGCTCAATACGCATTCCGGCTGTTCAAGAAGCAGTTAAAAATCTGTTTGGAAAAGAACCTCACAAAGGCGTGAACCCAGACGAAGTTGTTGCCATCGGTGCAGCAATTCAGGGTGGAGTTTTGTCTGGCGATAGTTCTTTGAAAGATGTGGTTCTTTTGGATGTTACCCCGCTTTCCCTTGGCATAGAAACCTTGGGCGGAGTTATGACCAAACTGATAGACCGCAACACCACAATCCCAATTCGCAAAAGCCAGGTGTTCAGCACAGCAGACGATAACCAAAGCGCGGTTACAATACACGTTTTGCAAGGAGAGAGAGAATTTGCAAGAGACAACCGCACACTTGGTCGCTTTGATTTAACCGGAATTCCGCCAAAGCCGCGTGGGTTGCCGCAAATTGAGGTTTCTTTTGATATTGATGCAAACGGCATTGTTCACGTTAGCGCAAAAGACAAAGAAACAGGAAAGGAACAGAGCATTAAAATTCAGAGTTCTTCGGGACTTAGCGAAGATGAGATAAACAAGATGGTCAAAGATGCCGAGGCCAATGCGGAGAGTGATAGAAAATCCAGAGAATTGGTGGATGCAAAAAATCAGGCAGAGCAAATTGTTTATCAGGTTGAAAAAACTCTGAAAGAAAACGAAGGCAAATTGCCAGCAGATATGGTCTCTAAAGCAAATGCCGCTGCTCAAGATTTAAAAGCCGTTGCCGAAAAAGCCACTACAAAAGAGGAAATTCAAAGTGCTATGGACAAAGCCCAGAGCATTGTAGGCGAAATTCTGCAAGCTGCTCAAATGGGTGGTGCCCCCGGTGGCGAACACCAGCATGGAGAAAACTGCGAAGGTTCTTGCGGAGACGACTGCAAAAACAAAAATGAAAAAGGCAAGGAAGGCCCGGTAGATGCAGATTTTGAGGTTGTTAACGAAAAGAAATAAAATATATGGCGGCAAAGCGAGACTACTACGAAGTTCTGGGCGTTCCCAAAGACGCTTCCGCAGACGATATTAAGCGGGCGTATAAAAAACTCGCTATAAAATATCATCCGGATAAAAATCCAGGTGATAAAGAAGCGGAATCCAAGTTCAAGGAAGCAGCCGAGGCATACGATGTGCTTTCCGATTCGCAGAAGAAAGCGCAGTACGACCGTTTTGGGCACGAGGGGCTTAACAGCGGCGGATTCGGTGGCGGTTTTAGTTCGGGTGGTTTTTCGTTTGAAGACATATTCTCGCACTTTGGAGATATTTTTGCAGATATTGGAGGTTTTGGTGGGGGTTTTAGTGGCTCTCAAAGTTCGCGAAGCAGGGGGCCTGCCCCGGGCGAAGATTTGCAAATTGGCATTGCCCTAACCTTAAAGGAAATAGCAGACGGCACTGTTAAAAAAGTTCGCATAAAACGCCAAAAAGCCTGCCCCGATTGCAACGGCAAGGGTGGCACAGGCAATAAAACCTGCCAAACCTGTTCCGGTAGCGGCAAAGTTCGCCGAAGGATGCAGAGCATTTTTGGTGAAATGGTAAATGTGGCTGCTTGCCCGGATTGCGGCGGTTCGGGCGAAACCATTAGCAACAAGTGCAAAACCTGCGCGGGTCAAAAGCGCGTTAAAACAGAAGATACCATTGAGGTTAAAATTCCCGCGGGCGTTACAGGCGGCAACTACATTAAACTGCGCGGCGAAGGCAATGCGAGTACGCAAGGCGGCCAGCCAGGTTCGCTTATTGTTCATATAGAAGAGAAGAACGATGATTTTTTTGTGCGAGACGGGCAAAACCTGTTTTGCAAAGTTGCGGTTCCTGTTTATCGTTTAGCTTTGGGCGGAGAGCAGAGAGTTCCAACTTTATATGGCGAAGTGAAAGTGAAAATTTCAGCAGGTTTCCAGCCCGGAACCCAACTAAGAGTTAGGGGTCAAGGTTTGCCGGGTTACAATTCCGATTACAAAGGCGATCTTTTTGTGGAAGTTGAAGCGCACATTCCCGAAAACTTGTCTTCAAAAGAGAAATCCCTTTACGAGGATTTGAGCAAATTAGGCTCAGACAGAGATGAACGCAGAGAAAGCGGTTTGTTAGACAGGATAAAGGAGTTTTTTAGCTAGAATTGAGATTGTGAGTTAATTAGCACTTACTATATTTCCTAATATGGAACCCCTCAAAGAACTTCACAGGGAAATGGCAAATGCTCTCACTCATGGAATGGGAATATTGTTTGGCGTTGCGAGCATTCCGGTGCTTTCTGCCATAGGGGCAAAGACGGGCAATATATCTGGAGTTGTGGGGGCAACTATTTATGCTTTTTGTTTTATTATGCTCTTCACATTCAGCACCGCTTACCACAGCATACAAAATCCAGAAGCAAAAAAAATACTCCGCACCTTTGACCACGTTTCAATATATTTTTTAATAGCCGGCACATATACACCCTTTTTGCTCATCTATATGCTGGATTCTTTTGGCATAACATTGCTCTCCATACAATGGTCGCTTGTGCTCTTTGGAATTATTTTCAAGGTTTTTTTTACAGGGCGTTTTAAGTTTGCAAGCACCTTAGTCTATGTGGCTATGGGCTGGCTTTTGCTTGTTGGCGGCAATAGATTTTTTGTTGTGCTGCCAACACCTGTGCTGGTTATGGTTATGATTGGCGGCGGGCTTTACACACTTGGTTCTGTTTTTTATTTGAACAAAAAAATTTACCACCACCACGCTATATGGCATTTGTTTGTGCTGAGTGCGGCAATTTGCCATTATGTAGCGGTGTTGCTTGCGGTTATTTTACAATGAGGTTAAAATGGACTTGAACGAGATTTTAAAAAGAGTGCTGGAACAAAAAGGCGATGTTTCTTATGCAGAAGCAGTTGAACTCGCTGGGTATCCAGACAAAGACTTGCTCTATGCCGCCGCCAATGAAATTCGGGAAAAATTCTGCGGGAATGCTATGGATACCTGTTCCATAATAAATGCCCGCTCTGGATTATGCAGCGAAGATTGCAAATGGTGCGCTCAAAGCGCAAAGCACAAAACAGGCATAGAAACATATCCCATAAAAAACGCAAACGAGGTTTTGGACTGCGCCATTCAAAACGATATAAAGGGCGTAAAACGATTTTCTATGGTGACCAGCGGTCGCAAAGTTAATAGAGAAGATATGGAAAAATTTTGCGATATGTACAAGCGAATAAAAGAAAAAACAGGTTTAACCCTTTGTGCCTCAATGGGTTTGCTAGGCAAAGAAGAATTGCTCATGCTCAAAGGTGCCGGAGTTAGCCGCTATGAGTGCAATTTGGAAAGTTCAAGTTCGTTTTTCCCAAATCTTTGCACAACTCATACCAGCGAAGAGAAAAAAACAACGCTGCGTTTAGCTGCGGAGTGCGGCTTGGAACTCTGTTCCGGTGGAATTATAGGAATGGGGGAGAGCTTGGAGCAGAGGATAGAACTTGCTTGCGAACTGCGTGAATTGAATGTTAAATCCGTTCCTATAAATATATTGAACCCAATAAAAGGCTCGGCCTTGGAAAATGCAAAGCCACTTGCAGACGAAGAAATTTTAACCACAATGGCGGTGTTCCGTTTTGTGCTTCCAAATGCTTTTATCCGTTTTGCAGGAGGGAGAATAAATATGAGCGAGTCTTTGCAAAAAAAAGCCTTGCAAGCAGGCATTAATGCAGCTTTGGTTGGCGACCTTTTAACCACAGTGGGTTCAAATACAGAGCAGGATTTTGAGATGTTTCAAAATCTGGGCTTTAATGCAAAACGCCCTTAAGGAGGATTATTGCTCACTTCATAAGCTTTTGTGAGCGCGGAGTTCAAATCTTCCACAGAGAGAAGCAGCCTGTCTAGCAATAATTGAACTTTGTTTATGTCGTCTGTTTCCACGGCTTCTGTGAGGGCGAGCAAGTCGCCCAAAGTTCCCTCTTTGTCTAAAAGGGCTTTGTTGATTTCTGAATCCAAAGGCAACTGTTCCAGAATAGTTTGCATTGAAACCTTGTAGAGAGCATCTAAATGGCTTATTAACCCCATTAAATAGGCTTTATCTGCTACATTTTTGTCTAGGTTCATCAATTTTGTCACTTCTTCAAAGAATGTTCCCCTGTGGATTGCATTGTTTAGGAGCGGAGACTGCTCGGTCATATCGTTTTGCTTGTTTGCGTAAGCTAAAATTAAAAGCCAGCGTTTTAGGTTATCGTAGCCTAGTAGCGAAATTGCGTGCCTAATGCTTTTGACTTGAGTACGCAGGGCAAACTGAGCGGAATTCAAATATTTTACCAAATTAACCGAGAGTTCCGGTTGTTGCTTAAACGCTGAATTCAGTTCCTCAATTTCTAAATGCTCATATACAGACCTCAATAATTGGAGCGCACCAAAAGAATTTATGTCTATTTTGTCTGAGTTCAAGTTTTCTGGCTTGGCAAAGAAATAGCCTTGATAGTAGTCGCAGTCTGCGGCTCTGCATATATTAAAATCCACTTCAGTTTCAATTTTTTCTGCGAGAACTTTTATTCCTTTTTGATGAAGAGATTTAACTGTCTTTTCTATATCCCCAAGAGGAATTTGAGGGTATTCCAGTTTTACAATGTTTGTGTATGGGAGAATTGGCAAAATACGTTTGAATTCCTCAATGCTTGGCACAAAATCGTCTATGGCAATGGTATAGCCTTTTTCGCGAAAGTCTTTTACGGCTGCTACTACTCTTTCGTCTATTGGCACTGCTTCCAAAACTTCCAAGACAAAAATTTTAGGGTCAAGAAGGTATAGTATATCGCTCACTAAAAGGTCGTAGCTGCAATTTACAAAGGCTTTGCGATTGCCAACCAAATTCGTTACGCCAATATTGTTGATTGCGTTGTCTAAAACTTGTGCGGTTGCCTGCATATCGTCTTCTATTGAACTTGTGGAGTCCCCCTGTTTTTTGCGAAATAAAAGCTCGTAGGCGACTAAACTTCCTTTGCTGTCTAGTATGGGTTGCCTTGCTATAAATGCTTCTTTGCTCATTATAAGTGAATATAGAAAATGCAAATTAACCCATTATTTTCCAAAATACTCAAATTTACCTGAACATTCGTTCAGTGTTTTTCTGCTAATTTTGTTAATCCTTTGTTGGTAGTTTTGGAAAACGGGGAAAAAAGTGGAAAAAAGTGTTATTATAGGTATGAAAGTGGAAAAAATAATCTATATTTATGTTATGAGTTTTCAAGGAAACGAAACGGCGGCATTGGACGGAAATGGGAGAGTTCCCTTTCCACTCTCTTTTCGCAAACTCGTTCCAAATGAAAGAGAATTTTGCATATCTCCAGGGGATAAATGCCTGCATTTGCGCAGGGTGTGCGATTACGAAGATTGGGTGTTAAAATTAAAACAGCTTGGCAATAGTGATGCAGACAACATTAAGCGCGTAAAAATTTTGTCCCGTACAGCGCGCGTTGTTTTAGACGACAAGCAAAATCGTTTTCTTTTGCCAAAAGAACTCAAAGAATGGGCGAACATAGATAAAGATGTGGTGTTTTTGGGCATTGGCGATGTGGTTATCATATCCAATGTTGAAAACGCTGCTCCTTATGCCTTGAGCAAAGACGATGACTTTAAAGGAATGGAGTGGCTTTAATGAATTACCATACTCCAGTACTTTTAAATGAATGTATAGAGAGCCTGCACATAAGGGCTAACTATGACTATGCAGACTGCACCCTAGGGGGGGGTGGACATTCCGAAAAAATTGCCGAGCTTCTGGGTGAGGGTCAAAAACTGCATTGCTTTGACAGGGATATAGATGCGATAAATGCTGCAAAACCGCGTCTTGCAAAATTCGGAGAAAAGATAATTTGCCACTTAGAACCATTTTCAAATTTGGGAAGGGAGCTTGCACCAGAGACTCTTGGCGGAGTGCTTTACGATTTGGGAGTGAGCTCTCATCAGATAGATGCGGGCAGAGGATTTTCTTTTGCAGGCAACGAAGTGCTTGATATGCGCATGGATGCAAGTTCTCCAAAAAATGCGCAAGATTATTTGAAAGAAGTTTCGGAAGAAAATTTGGCAAAAGCTTTTAGGGAAAATTCCGATTTGGAACATGCTACCCGCCTTGCAAAGCATATATTGCAAAGCATTTCGCATACAGAAAAAATTACAGCGGAAAATTTGAGCACTGCAGTTGAAGAGGTTTATAGCAAAAGAAAAGAAGACTGGAACAGTTTGAAAGCTCGCGTGTTCCAGGCAATTCGCATGGAGGTGAATAGCGAAATTCAGGAGATTAAAAAAAGCATAGAAGCGGCAGTGCGTTGCCTTAAGAACAGCGGGCGGCTATGCATAATAACCTATCATTCAAAAGAAGCCAGAGCGGTAAAAGACGTTCTTTCTGTTTTTGAGAAAAATTGCTTGTGCAACAGCAATTTGCCTGTTTGTGTATGTGGCGGTAGCAATAGAAAGATTAAAAAAGTAAACAAAAAAACGCCAAGCGCAGACGAATTGAAAAAAAATTCTCGTTCTCGCTCTGCGGTTTTAAGAGTTTATGAGAGGGTTTAGGGAGGTGTTATGAAATTGCTATTCGTTTCAATATTGCTTTTTTGTTTTATCTTCGCTTTGGCAGTTCCAATGAAAATGCAAAACGATAGACATACATTTTTGATTTCACAAGAAAAATCTTTGGAAGACTCGGTTTCAATTATGCGCCATAATTTGTCTTTGATAGAAAAGAGCATAGATAGTTTATCTTCAAGGAGCAGAATAGATACTGCGGGAATAAAAATGGGGCTTGGAGTATATGCGGTTCCAACTAAAATAACGAGGTATCCAAAATGAAAATTAGATTGATGATAATAGGCTTTTTGCTCTCTATGATGACAGTTGCTATCGTAGCGAGGCTTGCAAAAATTCAGCTCGTTAGAGATGAGATTTACTACGAAGACAAAACTCAGAAGCAGGAGTATAGAGAGGCAAATTATGGTCGCGTTTTAGACCGCAATGGCACAGTGCTTTGGCACAAATTGATCGCAGATGGCAAATCCGGTACAGAAAAATGGAGAGAGATTTATTTTCACGAACATTTAGAGGGTTTGTCTGCTATTTTAAACGGAGTGGTAACTTCAAAAATCAGAGACTTAACGCCGCAAAAAGCTGTTGAACATTCAACATATAAACCCGGCAATAAAAATCCAATAGATATAATTGAGCTTGCACCTTCTGTTGATGGCAAAGATGTGCATTTATCCATAGATTTGCGAATTCAAGAAATTGTGGAAAATACGGTTAGGGAATATGTGCCAAAGTTTGGTGCGGCAGGAGCCTCTGTTTTGGTTATGGATCCGCGCACAGGGCAAATTCTTGCAATAACCAGTTTTAATCCAGAGAAAAAGAAATACGAAAATGTTTTACATTCCTTTGAGCCAGGTTCCATTTTCAAACCCATAACTGCGGTTATAGCTTTGGAGAGTGGAGTGGATCCGAACAAGTCTCTATATACAGAAGATGGCAAATGGCAAGTGAGCAAAAATGCAAATGAAAAGATAATAAAAGACACTCACGTAAGGGACTCTTGCAATATGCAAGAGGCTATGGTTTACTCCTCAAATATAGCATTTGGAAAATATGTTCTTGAAGAAATTGGTTATGAAAACTTTTTTTACGGAGTAAAAAAATTCGCCATAAACGAAGCCTACGAATTTCCGCTTAGAATTAGCCACAAGGGTTTTAGCAGAGTTTGGGATTCCAGAACTCAGGCAGCGCAGGGGTTTGGGCAATCCATAGATGCAACTTCTTTGGATATTGCAAAAGCCTTTGGCTCAATAGCAAATGGGGGAATTTTATATAATCCAAAATTGATACTTGAATACGGCATGGATTCTTCTGCGACAGAAAGGGATTCTGTTCGTAAGGTTATTTCTTCTACTGAAAATGCCAAACTTTTAAGAGATATGCTTAAAGGCGTTGTGGAAAAAGGCGGCACGGCAGAGAATGTAAAATCTAAATACAGTTTCTTTGAATTTGCAGGCAAAACAGGCACTGCTCAAATTAGAGACAGTTCTGGCAAATATACGAATGAATTATACAATTCTTCTTTTGTAGGAATGGAAAGTGCCACCGACCCGCATTTTATATGCCTTGTTACAATGTATAACTCAAGAAGAGCAGGTGCAACTGTTGCGGGGCCTGTGTTTCAAAAAATAATGGAGCAAATATATTTGCATCCATCTCTGTCTCCCGTTGCTTTTGCTAGGGAATACGCTCCAGCAGATAGCTTGTGCAACGATGTGTCTTTTGTGGGATATACCAAACAAGCCGCAGAAAACAAAGCGAGCGGTTTGCGTTGCACGGTGCGTTTTGACGATGCTAGCAAAACAGGTTCTGTTGTTGCGCAAACAATAAAAAAAGATTCTTTAGGAGAATATTTGGAACTCTCTTTAAGAGAATATCAGAGAAACACCGGACTTATGCCAGATGTAAGGGGACTTGCGCTTAGAGATGCTCTTGGTATGCTTGAACATATCAGCAATGTTATTTACGAAGGAGTTGGAAAGGTATATGAGCAGTTCCCAGAACCAGGCAGCATTGCCGGCAAAAGAAGCACAGTGCATATAAGACTGAGGGAGGGTATATAGAGTTGAAAGCTGGAAATAGGTTAAGGGATGATTCTAGAAGAGTTAGCGGCGGGGATATTTTCTTCGCCGTTCCCTGCCTTGACGGTTCAGAAAAAGCACACGCTTTAGAAGCACTTGAAAAAGGAGCTTCTTCTGTGGTTTCTGCCTTGCCTGCTCCAAAGGGTTTTGAAGATAGATGGGCTACTGTTAATGATGTTATTTTCACCAGATATTTATTTGCAAAAGAAAATTTTGGCAATCCATTTTCCAAACTCAACTGCTATGCGGTAACGGGTTCAAACGGAAAAACGAGTTGCGTATTTATGATGAATGCGGTTTTGAGAGCGGCAGGCAAAAAAACTGCTTTGCTCAGCACAATTCACAACCTTATAGACGATAAAAAAGAAGAAGCCCATTTAACCACTCCGGGATTTTTGGAACTGTATGAATTTGCATATCACGCAGTTGAAGCTGGTTGCACTGAACTTGTTATGGAGGTTTCCAGTCACGCTCTTGTTCAGGGGCGCGTTATGGGAATTCATTACAAAGCTGCTTTGTTCACAAATTTAAGCCACGACCATTTGGACTTTCACGGTACAATGGAAAATTATTACCAAGCTAAAAAACTGTTGTTTATCTCGGAGCTTTTGGGCAAGGGAATAGGGCTTATAAATGTTGATAATTCTTATGGCAACCGTTTGTATGGGGAATTGTTTTTCAGGGAGAGAATTGGAATTTCAAAAAAACAATTCAAAATTTCCAGCAATGAAAAGGGAATTAAAATAGACAATGTGAAAGTTTCGCTTTTTGGCGAACATAATGTGGAAAATGCAATGCTCATCATAGAATGGGCAAGGGAGATGAATCTTCCAGAAAGTGCTTTAACCACTGCGCTTGAGAATATACACGTTCCTGGGCGTTTTGAAGTTGTGTGCAATAAAAGCGGAAAACTTGCCATTGTTGACTATGCCCACACTCCAGATGCTTTGGAAAGAACTCTTATTGCTGCGCGCAAAATTTGCAGGAAAAATTTGTTGCTGGTATTTGGTTGCGGCGGCGACAGAGATAAAACCAAAAGGCCAGAGATGGGTGCCATTGCAGAAAAACTTGCGGATAAAATTTGGGTAACCTCGGATAATCCTAGAACCGAGGAACCTGAGCAAATTTTAAAAGATATTGAAAAGGGATTTTCTGCAAAAAAATACAATAAAATAGCAGATAGAAAGGAAGCCATAAAAGAAGCCTCTCTTGCCTTGCAAAACGGCGATGTATTGGTAGTTGCTGGCAAGGGGCACGAAGATTATCAGATTATTGGAAAGGAAAAACATCACTTTAGCGACAAGGAAATATTGATAGATGTCTTTTGAATTGAACATAACAGTAGAGAGCTTCTTGCAAATTTTGTTGCAAGAAGAGCCCTCTACTGTTGTGGCGGAAGTTCCGCAAAAAATTAAAATGCAAAAAGCGTGCCTGAATTTTGATTCCAGAGAAATTAAACAGGGCGAAATTTTTTGGGCACTTGTTGGAAAGAATTTCAATCCGCATAAGGGCGGGTTTATTGAAGAAGCATTTAAAAAAGGAGCAGTTATGGCAGTAGTGAATGCAGCAGAAGTTGAAATTGCAGAAATCCCGCTTGCGGTGGCCACAGAAGACACAACCAGAGCATTGCTCAAATTTGCCAGAGGCTATAGAAAGAGCTTCCCGAATTTGAAGGTTGTTGGCATCACAGGTAGCGCAGGCAAAACCTCAACAAAAGAGATGCTTGCCGCGGTTATTGGCAAAAATTTCAATACCCTTGTGACAAAGGGAAACCTCAACAACCTCTTTGGCGTTCCAATGACGCTTTTGGGTTTAAAAAGCGAGCACGAAGCAGCCGTTATAGAAATGGGAACTAGCTTGCCTGGCGAAATTCTCCAGCTCACTCAAGCGGCAATTCCAGATATTGCCGTTATCACAAATATCGCTCCGGCTCATTTAGAGGGTTTGGGTAGTTTGGAAGGCGTGTTCAAAGAAAAAAAATCCATAGTAGAAGGCTTTGCCAAAAAGAAAGGACATTTAGTTATAAACGCAGACGACAATTTGCTTTCCAAAATTCGCAGCACAGTGAAATATAATGTGATAACTTATGGAGTTAAAAGAGGAGTTGTTAAGCCAGACGAAATTCTGTGGGAAAACGGCTGCGCTAAATTCCGCGTGGCGCGCACTTGGTTCAAACTCTCTGTTCCGGGCATGCACAGCGTGTACAATGCTCTTGCTGCTATTGCCGTTGGCGAATTGTTTAAAATTCCAAAAAGTGCAATTGCCGAAGCTCTTTTAGAGGTTCAGTCCTGCAATATGAGAATGCAAATTTTTGAAGAAAACGGATTTACAATAATATCTGATTGCTACAATGCAAATCCACATTCAATGAAAATGTCTTTGCAAACACTTTCCAATATGCCTTGCAATGGCCGCAAAATAGTGGTTTTGGGCGATATGAAAGAGCTCGGTGAAGATAGCAAAAAATATCACAGAGAGATAGGTTCATTGCTACCGGAATTATCGGTTGACTATTTGGTTGCGATAGGCAGTGATGCGGTGGAATATTGCAAAGGCGCAGAAAAGGCAGGGCTAAAATCTTCTAGAATAAAATATTTTGAAGATAAGGAAAAGGCTATGGATGCTTTGAAATTATTGGTGTGTGAAAAAGATATGATTTTGGTAAAAGGATCTCGTTCAATGAAACTGGAAGAAATTTCCAAAAAACTGATGGAGATAGCCTAGATGAATTTTCTCTACGATTATTTTCACAATTTATTGGAAAGAATAAAATATGGCAAATGGCAGTTGCTATTGCTTCCTATTTTATTTTCCATAATTGGAATTTACATAGAGATAAGTACCCTTAATGGAGCGTCCATTCCATTTGAAAATATCGCTATTAAAAACGCTCTTGTTCCGTTGACGTTTTTTGTTATTGGATTTTTTATATCGGTTTCTCTGTGGAGACGTTATATTTGGCGTTTTTCTGTGGGCGGGAGCCTTTTGTGGAATAAAGATGGTTTTAGCTTTGCCTTTGTGCTTTTTGCCCTAGCTGTGCTACTACAAATTTCTGCTATATGGGTAGATGCGGGTTGGGACAGGGTTTATGTTTCTGAGCTTCGCGGGTATTATACAGAAGCTGAACTTAAAAAAATTGGTGGCTATAAAAATGAAATAGTTATGCTAAAGAGGCAGCTCACAATAGCTGGCGTTACTTTTCAGGTTGGAGAGATAGTAAAGGTATTTTTTATGATTTTTGTTGCGAATTTGCTCACCGATATGAAAGCGCGAGGGCGTGGACAAATAAAATTCGGTGGGAAATTTTTTATTTTACCATTGCTTGCAATTTTGCCAGTTGGAATGCTAGCTTTTTGCATGCCTAATTATTCTATGGTTATGATTTTTGTTTTGATTTTGTTTTTTATGATTTTGATTCAGGAAATGGATTTAAAATTGCGTTTACCCTTGCTTGCGCTCGTGGCTCTTCCGATTTTGGCGATTTCTTTTATATCTGAGCTTGACGAAGAAAATCCTCTTGTGAAAAAACACGGCATCAACAGGGTGTGGCATTATTTTCACGAAGGTGGAATAGGCAATGAACAGCAAAATGAAGCTCTGCAAGCAATGGCAGACGGAGGAATAATAGGAAAAGGCTTGGACAAAGGAACTATAAAACTCCGTTTGTTTGGAGCGCGTAATGATTTTGCCTATAGCATTTTGGGTGAGGAGCTTGGAATGTGGCTTTTGCTCCCGATTACAATTGCCATGTTTGGATTTTTATTCTCCTGTTTTTGGATTGCGGCAAGGCTCAAGATAAATAACAGAGATGCCATGCTTGCTCAGAATATAGCTTGGGGCATAGCTATAATTTTTGCATTGAATATACTTTTTCATATAGGCGTTAATTTGCGCCTGCTTCCAAACACTGGGCAACCACTCTCTTTTGTGAGTTCTGGTGGCGCAAATTTAACTATGAATTTTTTTCTTATGGGTATGCTGGTTCAAATATCATCGTTTAATAAGGGGGAACCAGCATGAAAACAATTCTCTTTGCATGTGGTGGCACTGGTGGGCATGTATTCCCTGCCCTTGCTGTTGCCGAAAATTTTATGAGCGATAATAACTCGTTCAACGTAATTTTTGCAGGCCGGTCTGCACCAGCTATGGAAGAGAAACTGCTCTCCAAATATAATTATAGAACTATTAAAGCAGTGCCTTTAAAAAGAGGTAGCATAATTCAAAATTTATTGCTGCCACTTAAATTGTCGCTTTCTGTGCTTGATTCTGCAAAATTGCTCAAAAAAGAAAAGCCTGCATTTATAGTTGCAACAGGCGGCTATGTTGCCTTGCCGGTTATGCTTGCTGCAATAGTCAAAAGAATTCCATTTTACGCCATTGAACCAAATGCCGTTATGGGAGTTGCCAATAAAATATGCGCAAAATTTGCAAAGAAGGTTTATGTAGCATCTAAGACTCAAGGAAATCCTGTTCGCAAAATGCCAGAGAATTTGCCTGCTCCAGAAATTTTTGCAGACAATAAAAAGTTCCGAATTTTAATAACAGGCGGCTCACAAGGTGCGCTTGGGATAAATAATAAGATAGAGCAAATTTATCAGCAAATATCTACAAATGAAAATTTATCCGTTGTTTGGCAGGCTGGAGCAAAACACGCAAATACCCTTGCACAAAAATACAATGCTTCAAAAAATATTTCCATAACCGCTTTTTTAGATAACATTTACGCCTATATGCAGCACGCAGATTTAATAATATCGCGCTCCGGTGCTTCAACCCTTGCAGAAATACTCGCTTTTGGAAAAGCCTCCATTCTTTTGCCTTATCCTTATGCAACCGCAAATCATCAGGAGCACAATGCAAGGGCTGTGGAAAAAGATGGCGCTGCTTTTGTGGAACTGGATTCCGAACCAAATAATCTTTTGGAAAAAATAAACTCTTTGATGAACAATAAAGAAATGCTAGAAAATATGTCTAAAAAGGCAAGGGAGCTGGGCGAGCTGAATCGCAGAGCTGCTGGTGATATTGCGAGGGATATATGCTCGATTTAGGAAGGCTTATACCCAGCAATCGCATTCACAAAACCTATTTCATAGGAATAGGTGGAGCCGGCATGAGCGGCATTGCAGAAATTTTGCACCACAATGGTTTTGAGGTTAGCGGAAGCGATATGCAAGAGAGCAGTCAAACCGATTATCTCAAAAATCTCGGTATTGAAATATTTATAGGGCACAAGGCAGAGAACATTTCAAATGCTGAACTTGTTGTTTATTCTTCTGCTGTTCACGCAGACAACCCAGAGATGCAGTACGCTAAAAAAATGGGCATTCCTCTTATTAGACGTGCAGAAATGCTCGGCGAGCTTATGCGCCTAAAATACACTTTGGCAATAGCTGGCACTCACGGAAAATCCAGCACAACCTCTTTGGTAGGCTCAATTTTAGAAATGGCAGACGAAGACCCAACCGTTATAGTTGGCGGCATTGTGCAGGGCAAGGGTTCTGGAGCAACCATTGGAAAAGGCTCTTATTTAGTTGCTGAATCCGATGAATTTGACCACAGCTTTTTGCAAATGATGCCAAGTTCTGCGATAATAACAAATATAGATGCAGACCATTTGGATACCTATAAAGATTTAGACGATATAAAAAATGCCTTTGTGCAATTTGCAAATAAAGTGCCTTTTTACGGGCAGGTGATTTTGTGCTTAGACGACAATGGCTGCCGAAGTGTTTTATCAAGGCTTGCCAAACCCGTTGTAACTTATGGCTTTAGCCCACAGGCAACCTATAACATAAAGAATTGCCACTATTCAGAAAATGGTTCTGCATTCTCGGTTTATAAAAACGGCGAATTGCTCGGCGAATTTTCAATTAAACTTTTGGGCAGGCATAATGTTCAAAATGCCGTTGGTGCCCTTGCTCTCTCTACGGAAGAGTCCATTTCTGTTGAGGTTTCAAAAAAAGCACTCGCTGCTTTTGCTGGTGTTAAAAGGAGAATGGAATTTAAGGGCAAAGTTCGCGGTGCGCTGTTGTTCGATGATTATGCCCACCATCCAACCGAAGTTGCGGCAAGCCTTGCCGCATTCAGGGAATCTTTCCCAAATAGGCGCGTTATAGTTGTGTTTCAGCCTCATCTGTATTCTCGTACAAAAAACCATGCAGAAGGATTTGGAACAGTTTTTGGAGACAGTGATATTCTTTTGCTCTGCGATATTTACGGGGCTAGAGAGGAACCTATAGAGGGAATTACCAGCAAACTTATTCTAGGCTTTGCGGAGGCAAGGGGGCACAAAAATGCGCATTTTATAGGCGAAAAAGAAAACGCCTTAAAATTTTTGACGGATGAAATAAAAGAAGGAGATTTGATTGTTACAATGGGTGCAGGAAACATAACTTCGCTTTGCGCGAAAATTTTGGAGATTGCCTAATGCTTAAATATCACGAAAAAGAGAGAAAAAGGGCCGTGACAAACCTGATTTCAAAGAGAAAAACAACTATTGGAAGTTTTTTGCGGCGTAATAATAAACGTATTGCAGGCTTGTTATTTTTGATTTTGCTTTGCGGTACGGTTTTTACTTTTGTTCTTCCAAACATAGATTTAGATTTTATGGCTTTTAGCGATGTGAAGCCTCAAAAACTTGATAGGATTTCGGAATATACTTTTAGAAAAATAATAGGTTATGGATATGAAGAAAAAATTTACATAAAAGATACTTCAGAAATTCGCTCTCGCTTGGAAGCCGATAGCATGATTTTCGGAGAGGTTAGTTTTGCAGTGAAGTTCATTCCCTATGAACTTGAAGTTGCGTTCAAGGAATCCAGCCCACTCTTTACTCTTATGTCGCAACGCTCGGATACTGTGCCCATAATATATTCCGACAAGGGCAAAATTTACCCGTATAGCACAAATGCAGCAGATTTGCCAGTTGTGGATGCAAATAATCCAGACGATATTTTTTTGGCTACAAATTTTTTGATGGATATAAAGAAAAACGATGCTATGCTTTATTCCAGAGTTTCGCAGCTTATTCCGAGAATAGCCGAGAGAAAGATAACTGTATTTTTCAATGATGTTGATTTTAAAACGGTATTTTCATTGGAAGAGGACTATTGGAAAACGGCTTTTAGGTATTACAGGCAGTTGACCAGAAATATGCGGAATTTGGATATAAATTCCATAGCCGTTTTGGATTTGCGTTTTAAGAACTTGGCGTTTACAAGGGAAAAGGATGGAGGGCTATAATATGGGTGCTAAAAAAGCAAAACTCAATTTGGATTTTGGCTACAACGGCGTTAGCATGAATTTTGCCTCAGCTAACGATGTCCAGTCCCGAGATGGTTTAGAAAGCGAGTGGACTGCGGGAACAGTCAGCCTTCGCGCAGACGAATTTGAGGACTTCCCCGGAATTGCACAAAATAGAATTGATGAAAATCGCATAAAAGCTATAGCGAGCTGCATAGAGAAGAACATAATTTCTTGGCAGTGCGTGAACGGTTGCGACTTTGATTCTCTTATGGAAGTCACAATTTCTGCGAATTATTTTGAGGTGCTATTTTCTCCGTTCAGCTTAAAGTCTGCCAAACCGAGGATTATCACAGAAGAGGAGATGAAGGAAATAGAAGAAAACAAGCGTTCGGAAAAAATGTTTCAAACACCTTTTCCGGGTGAAAAAATAAGGTTTTTCACAAGTCCTTATTATACCATTTTCGATGAGAAAGAGGATACTGTGAAAATTTTGAATCCTATTGGCAAGCAAACAAAAAGCCTTGGTTTTGATGTTTATTTTGTAACCAAACATCCCATGCTCTCAAGGCTTTTGGAGATTATGAAGGAAGAAGATGAAAAAATAAGGGTCTCTCTATCTTGCGAAAAAGAGTTTTGGGCTCTTTCAAATAAAAAAGAAAAAGAAGGCAAAACCGCGTTAATTCACATTACAGATACATTCTCTGAATTTTCCGTTTGGGAAAAATCTGAACTTAAATATTTGAACAAAAAAGAAATAGGTTTAAGGGAATTAAAGGAAATGTTCTGGCGTTTATGCCTTTGCTATCATAAAAACCCCAAATTAACCGAGGAAGATTTTGAGTTAAGGCAAAAAAGCGACTATATGCAAAAATTTTACGCTAAGGTAAAAAAAGCGGAAATTTCCGATGATTCCAAAGAACTTTTGTCTTCGGACGATTGCCTCGATTTGCTGGAAGGGGCTTCTTGCATTTTTGATAACGAAACCGATGAAAACTTTAAGTATAGCAGGTTGGGGTTGCCGGGAAAAAATAGAACAAAAACAAGGCTTACAATTAGCAACTATATTTTATGCTACTTTACACGCGAGGTTATGCGCGATTTGTTTACGGAAATAAAGCAAACCATGTACAAGGATAATTTTTGCAAACCCGATTCCATTATTTTGGAGTGCTCATTGCCTTTAAAGGGTGTAGAAAAACTGGCAAGCGAAATTTTTGAGATTCCGGCAAAAAAGGCAGTTGTGAAATGGGATGGCGAAACAAGGGATGACCTGTCTTCGTCTGCGGTTGGGGCTTTGCAGAGCTTGATTGCTCCCGAGGAACGTAAAACAGGCACAGAAATCAAGAAAAAAACCTCAAAATTTGACTTTTTCAAGTATTTTTCAAAAGCTTCGTAAATTTTACTCACCCTGCCAGCTTCACTTCGTGGGCAGGGTTTAATGCCTGTTTTATTGGCAAAGCTTTTAGACAGGCACGAAAATTTTTTCTATATTCAAGGTACACGGAGGTTTTGATGCCCGATATACCGGAGAAACAGAAGAAAATTTTGCAAGCCTATAAGCGCTATGTTGGGCCGGAAAGTGATATTTTGCAAGAACCTTTGATTCAAATTGAAGCAGATGAGGAGGCCAAACGGGAGCCTTTAATAGAAAGTGCCGGAGATACTTATGGCAAGCCAATTCGGGTTTGCTTTGCGGGGGTTGGTACCTGCGGGGTGAATATCCTTATGAGCCTCAAGTCGCAGATTTCAAAAAATGACCTGGTTGATTTTGTGGGCATAAATTCCGATGGCGGCTCTATTAGGGAGCTTGAAAAGAATGGTTTTCAGCATAATATTGGCTTGGGAGACGACTCTCACTATTTAGGTGCCGGAGGCGATATATTAATAGCTAAGGCTCAGGGCGAGAAACATTTTGACGAATTTGTGGGGATTTTCAAAAATGCGGACTTGGCACTCGTTGTAACCGGCATGGGCGGCGGCACAGGCACAGGAGCTGCACCTTATGTTGCCAAAGCTGCAAGAGAAGCCCAAAAAAACAAAAGGAATGCGCTAACCATAGGCGTTACAACAATGCCCAATTTAGTTGAATCAGATAGGTTTGAAATAGCAGAGCAGGGCATAGAGGAGCTCAGGAAACACGTGGATGCTCTAATTGTTATAGACCAAGCTCGCATAGAAGAGGTTTTGGACAATGAAGATGCCCCTGCTGATTTGGCTTATGAGCTTGTGGATTTGCGTTTTCATACTGTGTTGCAGTCCATAATGGAAACTGTGACAAAATACACCAAAAGAAACATAGATTTTGCCGATGTTTGCTCCACTCTTAAAAATTGCGGAGAAGCCATAATAACCACTGTGGAGGCAGGGTCTGAAAATATTGACGACATAAAAAAGAAACTCGCAAGTGCCATAAACGATAAATTGCTCTTGAATCATAGTGGCAAAGTTGCCTCACGGCTATTGGTTTATCATTTTTACGAACCCGGTTATTCTCAAAAAAAGCATTTTGATGTTGTTAGCGAAGTTCAAAAACTTTTTGGTTGGACGAAAAAAGAAGGAACTAACATTGCGTATTATAGCTGCGTATTGAATAATCCACCCGAAGGCACAGTTAAATTCCTCAAAATAGGCAATGACTCTGGCGATGAATACAAGGGCAAAACAAAGGTAATAGTTATGGCGGGCGGTTTTGTGGAAGTTCCACAAGAAGCTCCGCAACCAAAGATAGTACCTGTGCCTCTTGCGCCGCCGCCAGTTAAGGTTCAACCAACCAGTTCGGCTGTGCAACAACACATTCAAAATATGTTTAAGCAGCCGCCACAACCTGCACCGCAACCTGTTCCGCAGCCAATTCAACAACTTCCGCAAACAATGCCTCTGCCAGTGGCTGGGCACGCGTCGGTTGCAAGCTCGCCCACTAGAGAAGCTCCTGTTGAACCGAGTTTTCTTGAGGATTTTCTTTCAGATGGAAATAAACCTGGTTTTTCATTATGACAAAAAAAACATTATCCCTATATAACACCGCAAGCCGCGCTAAAGAAAACTTTACGCTTCCCGAGGGAGTTCCCGAAGTTCGCCTTTATGCTTGCGGGCCAACCGTTTACCATTATGCTCATATAGGTAACCTGCGTACCTACCTTTTTGAGGATTTGCTCCGCAGAAGCCTTGAATATTTTGGCTTTAAGGTTCGCCACGTTGTGAATATAACCGATGTAGGCCATTTAACAAGTGATGAAGACGAAGGCGAAGACAAAATGGAAAAAGGTGCTGCACGCACAGGGCAAAGTGTTTGGGAAGTAGCGGAATTTTACACGCAAAAATTCAAAGAGGATTTGGAACTTTTAAACATATTGCCCCCCACTGTTTGGTGCAAGGCTACAGATTACATAAAAGAACAGATTAAATTGATAGAAGATTTGGAAAAAAAAGGCTATACCTATAAAACAAGCGATGGGATTTATTTTGATTCCATGAAGTTCCCAAAATATACGGAATTTGCCCGTCTTGATATTGTTGGCTTGAAAAGCGGAGCGCGCATAGATATTGGCGAAAAGAAATTTGTAACCGACTTTGCCCTGTGGAAGTTCAGCCCCAAAGACAAAAAAAGAGCAATGGAATGGGATAGCCCTTGGGGAGTTGGTTTCCCGGGCTGGCACATAGAATGTTCCGCTATGTCTATGGCACTTCTTGGCGAAACTTTGGATATTCACTGCGGCGGCACAGACCATATACGCGTTCACCACACAAATGAAATAGCTCAAAGCGAATGTGCCACAGGAAAGTTGTTTTCAAGATTTTGGATGCACGGAGAATTTCTCAGAGAAAACAATACCGACAAAATGAGCAAAAGCACCGGAGAATTTTTAACCTTGGATGCTTTGGTCAGAAAAGGGTTTGACCCTATGGCTTATAGGCTTTTTGCTTTGACAAGCCATTATAGGAATTATTTGAATTTTAGCTGGGAAGCGATGGGAAACGCGGTGGATTCTCTAGGTGCACTGAGAAGAAAAACAGACCCTTTCATCGGTATTGAAGGCAATGTCAAAAGTGTGGAAGCAAGAGAATGGAGCTCCGCTTTCAAAAATGCCATAGCAGATGATTTGAATTCCTCTGCGGCTATTGGCGTATTGAATTTGATGCTTGCAGATTCCTCTATAGAGGATTGCGAAAAAGCCGCTCTGATAAAAGAGTTTGATGGCGTTCTTGGGCTTCGTTTGCTCAACAAGCCAGAGAAAGTAAAGCGTTCTGCAAAAGAAGAGGCAATGGCAAAAGAGCTTATTGAAAAACGAAACGTGGCACGCATTGCAAAAAATTGGGCAGAGAGCGATAGGCTTCGCGATGAATTGTTATCCATTGGAGTTGTGATTAAAGATGGCAAAAATGGCACCGAATGGGAATGGAAATGATAGAGAGAATTCGCGGGTTGCTTGTACATAAGGCTCCCTTGCTTGCAGTTGTTGAATGTGGTGGAGTGGGATATGGCGTTAATGTAAGCGCTCGCACAGGCGAAATGCTACCTAGTGAAGGTTCTGAAGTGGCGTTTTTAACTCACCTTGTTGTGCGTGAAGATTCTCTTACTCTTTACGGATTTTTGGAAAACCGAGAAAAAGAATTGTTCTTGAATATGATAGAGGTCAATGGCATTGGACCAAAAATGGCGCAGAGAATTTTGAGTTCCATTTCGCCAGGAGATTTGCTCTCTTTGATTGTGATGAATGATATCGCAGGTCTTTCCAAAATAAAGGGCATTGGCAAAAAAACTTCTGAGATGCTTGTGCTTGCTCTAAAAGACAAAGCACTTTCAATTTCTGCTACTGCCGGAGAACGCTCGTCTGCGAGTTTGCCTTTTGCAGAGCAAGAAGCAGTGCTTGCATTGCACACCCTTGGGGTGAAAGATCCAGGGGCAAAAAAAGCGGTGGAAAAAGCCTCCGAAATTTTAGGAAGAGGAACAGACGTGGGCAAGTTAATTGCCGAGGCATTGAAACATATTTGACACCAAGTAGGGGCAGCCACGTGGAGCTGCCTCTACTTGGCGTATAACCTTTGCAAAATGGCTATGGCATCGTTGCTTTTCACAGGAGCTAAAAGACATTCAAATTTTGGATAATTAGATTTTATATCTGCTATTTTATCGTTTTTTTCGTGGAATATCAATATGACTTTTGGGAACATTTCGGAGATTTTCTTTATTTGAATATTTGAAAATTCATCTGCTTCGGCTATTAGCAAATCGCGGTTGCTAAGGTTAAAAATTGTATTTATGTTTGTGGTTTCTTCTGAGGTTCCTTCAACAGCTTGTACGCATTCTTTGATAAACGAAAGCACTATTTTCTCTTGGTTGTAAATTACAACTTTCTGATTTTTCTCGTTTAGGAATTTTTTATAGAATTCGTTTTCTTTTGCTTTGGTGGACAAATTAAAATAAAACCGGCTGCCGTTTCTATCACTTTGAACTTCTAAATTGGAATTCATAGCTTGCAAAATGTTCTGCGATATTGTGAGACCAAGTCCAGAACCTCCGTATTTTCTTGTGTGACCGGAATCAATTTGTTCAAATGGTTCAAATATTTTTTTGATTTTTTCTTTTGGAATTCCAATGCCCGTATCAATTATTTCAAAGAGTATTTTACTTTCATCTTCTTTTGTCTCAGGGTTAATCAATAATTTTACCGAACCTTTAGTTGTGAATTTTAGCGCATTGCTAACCAAATTTACCAAAACCTGTTTTAATCTTATTGGGTCTATTTTTATGAATTTTGGCATATAAATAGATGGCAAAACATAAAATTTAATTTGTTTGTAAATCAAGTAATGGCTGCAAACACTTATCAAATCGTCACATAACGAGAATATATCAACCCATTCATCTTCTATTTTAAGATTTCCAGCTTCAATTTTTGAAAAGTCAAGTATGTTGTTGAATGTGTCGCGCAAATGGTAAGAGGATATTTCTATGTTGTTGCACCATTCCCTTTGCTCATCGGTTAAATTTGTGCTTTTATGCAAAAGCAATTCTGAAAATCCAAGCATTGAATTAAGTGGGTTTCTTATTTCGTGGCTCATGTTTGCTAAAAACAAACTCTTTGCCTTGCTTGCTCTTTCAACAGCATTTTTTTCTTGCAAAAGCTTTCTGTTTGAATATTTGAAATATGTATAAAAAGAAAATCCGAGTAGCAATATAATCACAAGTTCTGAAATAATTGCGTTTCTCATATTATATACATACTGCTGATACTTGCTGATTATCCAAGATTCCTCTTTGTTAAGCCTGATGGTTTCTGGAGGGAGTTTATTATTATATAGTTTCAATTTTCTGCTTGCAACTGCGTGGTCGTCCACCACAGGCATATTTGAGCTTCTTCTAAATCCAGAATTGTAAGTATCGTTGCCTACCAAAATTGCCTCTGCAATTAACCCTATGTTTTTTCCTATTAAAGGTGCAAGAATTATATTTCCGCCAATAACTCCGTTTTGTATTCCAATATCCCAAAATGAATATACGGGGGCTGTGCTGTTGCTGTCCACGAATTTGGTCATATCTTGCCATAGTTTTTGCGGATTTCTAGTGGAACCATTTAGCTCCACACCTACCAGTACAACAGCGTCTTGGCTTGGGTTCAAATGACTAAGGGAATCGGCGAGACTTCCCAGTGATGGCTTTTTCCATTCTTCCAGATTTATGTTTTTTTGCACAGATACGGTGGAATTCAATTGCTCACTAACATCTTTGCTGGCTTCCGAGTTATCGGTTATGAATATAATTCTTTTAATATTGCTTTGTATGCGTTGTATAAAATCTATTTGAGCAGGCAAATCGTAAAATTCATAAATACCAGACCATAAGGACTTTTTTGTTGCTACAGAGTCCATTTGCTCTAGTGATACCTCTGTGAGTTCAGAATCCGAAGCTTCAATAAATTCTGTTGCCGCTGGGTCAGATACGGACTCGGCTTGTTGCTTGCTTATTCCGCAGGCTACTATAGGGATATTTTCCCACAACACACTTTCGTGGTTTTTCACATAATTAAACGCTGTTTCGTCCACTGTGATAATCACATCAAATTTCATATTTATATCTATATATTTCTGCAACATGGACTTAATTAGTTCTTCGCGCATATCCATATCTTCTATGTGAATATTCATATTGCTTTTTCTTAAAACATCTTGTATAGCCCTAGTTATATCGTTTGTTTTTACAAATCCTTGGTTATAGGAGTTAAGCACAAGCACATTCTGATACGCAAAAACCCATGCCACCCAAACAAGGGCAAAAAACGCAGATTTTTTTAATATGCTACAAATGGGCATAATTGTAATATAGAAAACCTTTTTTACTATATTTCCAAACATGGACATTAAATCTTTTATTCGTGATATTCCGGATTTTCCGCAGACTATGGTAATTTTCAGAGATATTACTCCGCTTATGTCTAATGGAGAAGCTCTCAGGTATGCCGTTCAAAAAATGGCGGAACCGTTTAAAGGTGCTGGTATTCAGAGTGTTGCCGCTATAGAGTCAAGGGGATTCTTTTTTGGACCTTGCATAGCTCTTGAGCTGGGTTGTGGATTTACGCCCATCCGCAAAAAAGGCAAGCTACCGTGGCAAACTGATTCCGAAGAATATTCTTTGGAATACGGCACGGCAACCATAGAAATGCACAAAGATGCTCTTAGCAAAGGCGATAAGGTTTTGCTGCTAGACGATGTTCTGGCAACAGGAGGCACTATTTCTGCTGCCTCACGCTTAGTGGAAAAGCAGGGAGCTTTGGTAAGTGGAATGGTGTTTTTGATAGAGTTGGATTTCTTGCAAGGTCGCAAAAACATAAAAGTGAACTGCCCTATACATTCAATAGTACATTATTAGAAATTTTCTAAATTGCAGTATGTTTCGTTTTTTAATTTTCATATTAATCAGTGTCATATTTGCCTTTGCAGGTACAGAAACCGAAGGTAAAACCGCTGCTTGGATAACCCTTGAAGGCGATGTTGACCCCGGCATGAACGACTATGCGCGCCGTGCCATAGCAGAAGCGGTTGCAAGAAAGCCAGATTTAATAGTTTTTGAAGTAAACACCTTTGGCGGTCGCTTGGATGCCGCCTTTGATATTGTGGACACAATAACGGCTATGAAAATTCCAACCATTGCTCTAGTGCAAAAAAAAGCCATAAGTGCAGGAGCTTTAATTGCACTCTCCAGCGACAAGCTCTATATGCTTCCGGGCACGACCATTGGCGATTGTGCCCCCATAGTTCAAAGCTCCGATGGCCAGCCTCAAATTGTGGGCGAAAAAATACAATCCCCGCTAAGGGCAAAATTCCGCAATTTGGCAGAGAGAAACGGGCACCCACGCCTGCTTTCAGAAGCCTTTGTTAGCCCCGACTTGGGCGTTATGGAACTCTCGAGCAAAGACACCACCATTTACATAAACGTAGCCGAGTATAGCGATATGTCAGAAGAAGATCAAAAAAAATGGACGAGCAAAAAAACTTTGGTGAGGGCAGGTGAACTTTTGACAATGACAAATGAAGAAGCACATCGTTTGAAATTCTCAAAAGGAACACCGGAAAACATAGAGGCTTTTAAAAAAGAAGTTGGCATAACAAGAACCGAGATTATCGAAATATCCTGGGCAGAAAAACTCACGAGATTCATAGGCGCAATATCCGGAATTTTAATGATACTCGGCTTTGGCGCGCTTTACATGGAATTTAAAACACCGGGTTTTGGAATTTTTGGCGTGATAGGCATTGTGCTTTTGGCAACCGTATTTTTGGGTCAATATGCGAGCAACCTGCACGATAAACTCCCCCTAGTTCTGCTTTGCCTAGGCGTTGTATTTATGCTTTTGGAAATTTTTATTTTGCCCGGTGCTATGATTTGCGGTGCGCTTGGCATAATGTGTTTTGTGGCGGCTCTAGCTTTGTCTTTTGATGGTTCAAATTTACCGAATTTTGCGCCTGCGGTAGGTTCTCTCTCAAATTGGCAATACGGCTTGATGTATATAATGATATGCGCGGTACTCGCCTTGTCTTTGCCCATTGTCGCTTCAAAATATTTAATCCCAATGCTCCCAGATTCTTTAACTCCAATAAATAAAACCGATTTATCTAAGGCACACTCCCCTGTTGAAGAATTTGTTGAGGAAATAAAAAAAGGCGATACAGGCGTAGCTTTAACGGATTTGCGCCCTTGCGGTCACGCGAAGTTCGGGGACAAAATGTTTGATGCTCAATCTAGAAGTGATTTTATAGTAGCTGGTTCTGCGGTTAAGGTTGATTTTGTGGAAGCTGGAAAAGTGTGGGTGGTTAAAGAGGGGTGATGGAATACCCATGCTCAAAGTTTTAACCAGCTCCGAACAAGAAACTGTGAAATTGGCTTTTTCATTTGCAAAAAACCTAAAACCAGGCGATGTAATTGCTTTGGAAGGAGATTTGGGTGCGGGTAAAACGGCATTCTGCCGAGGAATCTGCGAGGGGCTTGGCTTTGCCGGAGCGGTAAATTCGCCGAGTTATGCCATCGTTCACGAATACCCAAACAAGCCACCAATTTATCACTTGGATTTATACCGCTTAAAAAACACAAGCGATTTGCAAGATACCGGAATAGACGATTTCTCAAAAGGAATAACTTTAATAGAATGGCCAAGAAATTTTCCGCTAAACATAACGCACAGCGTTGAATTCAAAATAATCAGCGAAAACGAAAGAGAAATATGCTGCAAATCTATATCTCTCTAGGCACAAATATAGAGCCGCGCGAAAAAAGGCTTGCAGAAGCTAGAGCTTTGTTAAAAGAGAGTGAGCAACTAAACTGGCAAGAGAGCCAAATTTATGAAACTCTGCCTTGGGGCAAAACAGAGCAGGCAAATTTTTTAAATCAAGTTATCGGGTTCAGTTCAAAAAGAACTCCTTACGAACTTTTAGAGCTTTGCAAAAATATTGAGCAAAAACTTGGCAGGCAAAAACGGGAAAAATGGAAAGAGCGAGAAATAGACTTGGATTTGCTTTACTGTGGAAATGAAATTTTGCAAAGCGAAATTTTAAAAATTCCGCATCCCTACATTTCTGAAAGAGAATTTGTTTTGCGCCCCTTATTCGATATTGCTCCGGATTTTATAGACCCTATTAGCAAGCTAACTGTTAAAGAGATGCTCGCTCAAACAACCAAATCTATGGCTTCGCCATACATTTTATCTTGAGTTTTGATAACTGCGGCATTGGCGGCAAAATCTTTTTCGCTCTTTATCTGTTCCACAGCCTCTTCTGCAAGGTCTGTTGCAGAAAAATCCGGTATTGCAGAATCTATTTTTTGAATTGCCGAAATTTCCGTTCCGGGTTTTAGCGAAGTCTGAATAGGGCGGCTTTGCGAAAAATTTGGCGTATTTACATTGGCAACATCGTGCGCGCTTAAATCCATTCTAAGCGAGCTTGCCGAAAGCGCAGAAACAGAAGGTATATCCATAATAATAATATAGAAAAAATCATTTACTATATTAAAATACTTATCCAAATTTAGAGGATTTATGTATAAAAGAGTTTTGGTTGCAAATAGGGGGCTTATACAGGCGGCGTGTGTTAGGGCAATTAAAAGCCTTGGGGCAGAGGCCATAGCTCTTTGCGAAGAAAGTGATTTTAATCAAGTTGGGGTTCGCGAGGCAAGCCGTGCCATTGTCATTAGCTCAAACAAAACAAGTTCTCCATATTTGGATGTTGAGCAAATCGTGCTGGCTGCAATGGAATGCAAGGCAGATGCTGTTCATCCTGGGTATGGATTTTTGGCTGCAAGCACAGAACTCAGCAAAAAATTATCCACTTTTGGCATCGCTTTTATATCCTCTTCTAGATTAGCCAAGGGTCGTAGCATTGCCGAAGAAAAAAAATTATTGAACGAGGTTGCAATAAAAGCCGGATTTGCAATTTTGCCACACAGCGAAGTTTTTGAGGACATTGCAAAATTATCAAAAGAGGCAGAACACATATCCTATCCATTAATGGTAAAGGCAGCAGGGGCAGCAGGCGGCAGGTGCATTAGAGAAGCCAAGAGCGCAATGGAATTGCAAACCGCCATAGACAGCGTGCTTCGCCAGTGCGAGCGTTTTGGCTATGAAAAAAGCCTTTATTTAGAAAAAACATTAACACATCCACATATAATATCTTTTCCGGTTCTGCGCGATAAAAACGGCAAACAGGCAATTCTCCCAGAAATAGAAGGCTCTGTGCAGTTTCGTTTTCGCAAATTGCTGGTAGAAAGCCCAAGCCCTTATCTGTCAAAAGAAAACAGAAGCAAAATAATGGCTATGCTTCCGGCTCTTATAGATGGTCTTGATATTGTAGGTCACGCAAATGTGGAGTTTCTCGTTTCCGAAAACGATATTTATCTTTTAGATGTTAAAGAAAACATACAGCACTTTCACGGCGTAACCAACTTGCTAACAGGCGTTGATGTTTTGCGCGGGCAAATAAGGCTGCATTCCGGCGAACCTCTTTTATTGCAAAAAGATGGCATTAGAACAGAAGGCTCTGTTATAGCCGTAAATGTTGATGCTATGGACCCCTACAGCAATTTCTCCGCATCGCCTGGCAAAATAGAGAGAATGTTCGTTCCCTTTGGCGATGGAATACTGGTTCAAAGCCCCTTTGTCTCTGGCGACACAGTTTCTGCCAACTACGAATCTGTTTTAGCAAAAATTATGGCATATTCCAACACAAGGGAAAAGACAATTTCCAATATGGAATCTGCTCTTGCAAACTTCCGCATAGAGGGCATAAGCACAACACTCCCCTTCTTGCGCGGCGTGCTAAAACATCCAGATTTTTTAAACCTCAAATGGACTGGACTGCACCTAGCTTCCGAACACCGTGTACAAGAAGTTTTGGAAAATATCCACGTGCCAGACGAAGAAGAGCAAGCAGCCCTTGTAGCCGCACTTGCCCTCAGCACCGATAGCAATGCCTCTGCAATTATGGCAAATGCCGAGCACGGCGGTTTATTGTGGGCAATGTTCAGACCAAAAAGGAAAATGGAATATTGATAAATTTTCCACTAGCCGCATCAAGAGCAGAAATAGAATTGCGCTTGAAGCAACAAAAGCATCTTCTTTTAACCGCACCAACAGGAACGGGAAAATCCTCTTTTTTGCCTTGGCTCTTGGCAGGCGAGCGAGATCGCGTAAGGGTATTGCAACCCCGCCAGCTCGCAGCAAGAGAGTTAGCAAAATTCTTAGCAAAATTCTATAAAGAACCGGTAGGCGAAACTGTGGGCTACAAATTTCGCTTTGAATCCAAAATCTCAAAAAACACAAGAATTCTATTCCAAACCTATGGCAGCTTTTTAGCCGAAATTCTTAATGGGGAATATTCTCAATTAAATTGGCTAATCTTTGACGAATTCCACGAGCGGCGAGCGGAGATGGATTTGCTTTTGGGATTCGCCCTCTCAAAGGAGCAAAGAGTGGCGGTGCTTTCTGCGGAGTTGGAAAGAGAGGCTTTGGAAAAATATTTGGGAGTGAAGTGTTTAAAAATTGAAAACCCCGGTTTTCCAGTGGAGATAATTAGGCAAGAAGCAAAAACGAATGAGCCTCTTGTAAATCAGGTAGAGCGAGCTGTTAAGAGCGTTTTGTACAACGAAATCGATGGAACCGTGTTGGTCTTTTTGCCGGGGAAAGCGGAAATTTCCGCTTGCAGGGCACGTGTGGCAGATAGCCTTGGCAAAAATTCCCCAGAGCTTTTTTCTCTTTTTGGCGGTCAATTAAAAGAGGAACAGGAAAAAATATTTGAGCCGAGCGAAAGCACAAGGATAATTTTCACAACGAACATAGCAGAAACATCTCTAACCATTCCAAATGTAAAGGTGGTTATAGATTCCGGATTTGAACGCATGGCTTTTGACGATGCCGGACTGGGTTTAAGAACGCTGAGGCTTTCGCGAATCGCTATGCAAAACGCGGTGCAAAGAACAGGCAGAGCAGGCAGAACGCAAAAAGGCTTGTGCATACGTTTGTGGAGCGAGCGCGAAGAGGCAAATTTTGCAAGGTCTATAAAACCCGAAATTGAGCGTGTGAATGTGGAGAGATTTTTATTGCAAAAAATTTCACTCGGAGCATCTTTTGATTTATTGACTGAGTTGCCAAAACAAAAAGAAAATTCCGCTTTGCAAAAACTGGAAAATTTGAATTTGATAAAGGAAAATAAAATAACTGAACTAGGCAAAAAAGTTTTGCTTATCCCTGTGCAATCTTTGGAACTTGCCGCCCAGCTCGCATTGCAAAAAACGCTTTCAAAGAATATTTTAGCAATAACAATGCTTTTGGAGAGCGAAAATAAAAGCGGAAATATTTTGCATTTGGCAGAGGATTTTTTAGAAGGCAGGGGAAAATGGCAGCGCGAAGAAAAATTGCATTTTGAGCAGTTGCAACGTTATGCAGGGGGGCGTGATAGTGGCACAGGAAATGGTTTGGAGTTTCTCATCTCTGCCTTTCCGAATGCACTCGCTTTTAAAAGCGATGGGGAGCAATATTACAAAACCAAAGATGGACTTTCTGTTTTTTGCGAGTCAAAAGAAAAAGCGATTTTGGTTTTGGGTTTAATGCGCAGCGAAAACGCAAAATTGCAAAAAACAAGCGCAAGCCTTTACGCTCCTGTTCCAGACAAATATTTGCAAAGCGGCACTTCCAAAATGGAACTTCAATGGAAGCCGTCCCAAAAACAATTTGTGGCAATGCGAGTTAGCGATTTTGGCAAAGAGGAATGTTCTGTGGAAGAACGCAAATCTTTGGAAAATCAAACATCTGAGGCGTGGAAAACCTTAATGGCAAAAGAGGATTTCACAAGCCAGTGGCAAACCGATTCAAATTTAAGTTTGCTTGCGAAAATGAAACTAGCGACCAAACTTTTTCCCGAACATAATTTTCCCAAATGGGACGAAGAGGATTTTTGCTTGATTATGGACGAATTTTGCAGCGGTATTTTTTTGCTAAAGGATTTGAGTGAGGAGCGGTATAGAAAAATTCTTGATGAATATTTTGGAACCTATTGGCTTGACTGGCTGCATAAATGTTTTCCCAATTCCTTGAAACTCCAAAACGGCAGAATTGCAAAATACATATACAATCCAGATGGCATAGTTGAACTTTCCGCCCGAATCTCAGATTTCATGGGTATGCAAGGCGAGCATTTTATAGCCGAAAATCGTTTGAGAGTTCGCTACGATATTTTGGCACCCAATTACCGCACCGCTCAAAAAACTTGGAATCTAAGCGATTTTTGGCAAAACACTTACCCCGAAGTGCGAAAAGAACTGAGAGGTCGCTACCCTAAACATCCTTGGCCGGAGAAACTATAGTAAATGCTGATTAACTAACAACCTCAATTTTATCCAATCAGCATTCCCCCCTTAAATGGAGATTTTTTTAACAAAAATCACCATTTGTCCCCCCGTTTTTCCGCTCGGAGAGCTAACGGGGGGAACGCCACTGCGAGATTCAGAGTTAATCAGTGGCTACTATAGAGCCGGCGTTGCAAGGTTCCCAGAATTTTCTACTTTTGCACTCTTATGGCTTCCATGTCTAAACCTTATCCCTCAGGGTTGTCGCAGTGACGTTGCAGTTAGCAACGTCGTTTCTTAATCAGATAAATGAATATACAAATTTTAAAAATTTGACAGAAAAATTTTCAGAATTTCACCATTCAACCCTTAAAATGGAGGTAACACAATGAGAATACAATTCTCTAATATCGTATTGGCGGCAGGCATTTCGCTTGCTTTGGCATTAACACTCAATTCCTGCGCTTCAAAAACGCAACAAGCTGCAGCCGGAGGTTTTGAAACAGTCAAAACACCAGCTACCGAACTTGAAGAGATGAAAAGGGATATGGAGAGCAAATTTATCCCTTGCGGCATCGGCATAGGGGAATCCAACGATGAGATGGTTGCCCGTAATGTTTCTGGCGATGAAGCCCGCACAGATATGGCTAAAACCATAAATAATTTCGTGGAACGCCTTAGCGAGGCGTATGCACAGAATGTGAGCAACGAGGCGAAAAAGATATGGGAAGAAGGCGTGAGGCAATCAACACATCAGGAATTGAATGGAGCAACTTCCTATAAATCCATTGTGCAGTTCAACAAGGAAAATGGACATTACAAGATATATTCCCTTTATGTTATGAATCCCGATTTGCTAAAGAAAGCTGTGCTGGCAGCCACTTCAAATCAGGAAGAACTTGAGCTTAGAGTGAAAAAAGACGATATGATGAAAAAGCTGGACGAGGGTACTGCGGCATATCAAGAAAAATATAAAAGATAAAAACGATGCCTGCGATTTTGCTTGCTTTGGTAATTTCAATATTTATCGGCTGTGCTTCCGCACCGCCGCCGTCTGAGCCTATGGCTGAATGTCCTTCCAGTGAATTCCGTGGCTTTGGCGTTGGTGAAAACGAGAACGAGGCACTCGCAGAAGCCCATTCCGCCCTTTCAAGGCAGATAAGCTCATCGGTCAATGTTACGATAGAACGAGTGGTGAGCCAGCAAATCTCAAACGGAAAGGAAAATTTGAATTCAGGATATGAATCCAAGACAACCATAGAATCTTCCCTTCCAAACGCCAATGATGCCCGTGTTGTACGCAACAAACGCAACGGGAATAAGACAAGTGTAACGGTCTGTATGAGCAAGGCAGATGCCGCCAAAGGCTTTTTGGAGAGGCAACGGCTACTGTTGGATTCCCTAGGGCTTGCTTCCAACACTGCCTTAAATACGGAACACCCCAAGCATAAAAACGAGGCTTGGCGAAAAACCCAGATGCTACACAACGATTTTATGAAAATTCAACATCTGCTTGAAGGTTGGGAAATCAGAAGTCCTTATTCAGCAGATGAGATTTATTCCAAAACAAGGGAAGATTACAAGAATTATTGCTTGACCACCAAGCTGCATTGGAATCCAGAAAAAGAAACCCCCTATTCCGAGATAGCCTTCTCCAAACTTTCCGGCAGCATAAAAATGGAAATATCTCCTTGCAATGGCAAAAATATTTTACTAGCCTACAGAGGCTCGGAACCTGAATGCTCGGTTAAATTCGGGCTCAACACCTGCTCTTACACTAATTCGCTTTCTTTGGATGCTTGTGATGGCACGGAATACACGCAACTAAAAGGCAATGCAATTGGCGCACACCAAAAGTCCGATTTTGCCTTGGAAAAATTACAGAATAATCTGAAATCCGCAGAATTTTGGAATCAATGGATACAGGAAATAAAACAATGGAGTCCGCAATGCGAATAACACAGATGGCAATTTTACTAGTAGCCCTGCTGCCTATTTTCTCTTTTGCCGAAAAATCAACCCGTTTAACTTTACCAAACGAATTGAAGCAGGGCATAATCCCAAACTTTTTTGTGCTTGAAAAGAACGGCATAGACGAATTGTACAGAGATGACATCAAGGAAGCGGTGAAAAAGACAGGAGCCAAGCGAGTGGTTCTTTCCTTTTTTGCCACCTACTGCGTTCCGTGCAGGGAGGAGTTTGCCATTCTCAAAAAGAACAAGGGCGAATTGGAAAAGCGCGAAATTCTTGTGTATTTGATAGATGTGGGCGAAGATATCCGTTCCAGCGGCGGTAAGGTGAGCGAGATGGTGGAAAAGAATGCAGGAAGTGCATTTCCATATTATTTTGACCCAAATGTAATTCTGTTCAAAAGTTTTGGTTTGGCAAAGCAGGGAGAGGATCCAGGTCTGCCCCTGACCATTATCTTGGATTCAAATTTGCAAGCTGTGGGTATTTTGAAGGGAAAAATGGGAAACGATTTTCCGCAAGTTTTGTGGGGTGAATTATGAAAAAAATCCTTTTACTTTTCTTGGCACTTGCCATTAACATTTTTGCCCAGCAAACTTCTGTTGCTGTGCTGCCTTCCGAAGGTGCAGTGTTAAGCAATGACGAACTTGAAGCACTCACAGATAAAATGCGTGAATCTGCATTGAAGGTTCTGCCTACGAATGCCTTTGTTTTGCTTAAACAGGACGTTGTTGTTAAGCGACTTGGTGGTGCGGAAAAGTACATCAAGGAATGCAGCGAGAGTTCTTGCATAGTTGATTTGGGCAAGAAAGCGCAGGTTGATTATGTTGCGCAAGCAAGCGTGGGTAAACTAGGCGGCAAAATTCGGCTCAAAGTTGAGTTGTATAATGTTCGCACCGAAGGGCTGGTGGGTATGTTAAGCGATGAAGCGGAAAACGTTAGTGGTTTGCTTGCCATTGTGGAAAAACGGATTCCAGCCGAAGTGTTTGGCAAGATACCTGGAACATCTGGCGGAAAATCCTCCGCTCCTTCTATTGCAGGCGGCATAGGCGGTGTGCAAATCAAGGGAACAGATTACGAATTTGCAGGCGAAAAGCGTTATTTGGCGAGCATATCAAGCGACCCTGAAGGAGCTAGTTTGAGTTTTAACGGAGTGCCTGATTCTCGTTGCACAAAAACACCGTGCAATGTTGAACTAGGGGAAGGCAGTGTTCGCATAATTGCTGCGTTGGAGCAGTATGATATGGCAGATACAACTGTTTCTATAAAGCAAAATAATCAGAGCGTACGTATTCGGATGAAGGCGAATTTCGGGGTTTTGGAAATAAAGCCTGCTTATTCGGATGGCATAGGTAAAGATGAACGGTGGAGTTTGAATATAAATGGCAAGGTGGCTTCTTCTTGGGAAAACAGGCTTTCGCCAAATAAATACAAGGTGGAACTTAGCCATAGATGCTATGAAGATTTAAGTTTTGATGTGGGTATAAATAGGGATAAGCGTGAAGTTTTTGATATGGCGAGTTATGTAAAGTTGAAAAAAGGTGGTTTGGTTTTGAATGCGGAGAGAGATGGAAAGCCTGTTAGTGAGGTGGTTTTTGTGAATGGGGTACAGGTTGGGGAAACGCCTTTTAGCGGGTCTGTGGCTGTGTGTGCTAGGGTGGAAATTGGGAGCGGAAGGGAAAAAGTAGATGTGAATTTGAAGCATAATGAGAAGGTGGTGCATACGGCAAAAAGTAGTAGCTATAAGCCTGCTGTTTCTGCGGGTAATGGCTTTGTAGCTCAACCGCCTACGGCTACGCAGAAAGCCGAAGGACAAAAAAAGTTGAATGCCTTGAACAGCAAAGCAATAAGTGTTTACAGAGATACAAGAGGCACAATTATCTCAATAAGTGATGTTCTGTTTGAGTTTGGAAAGGCAGACTTGAAGCCGGAATTAAAGGAGAATCTTGCCGAAGTTGCTAGTATACTCAAAAATTTGCTAACCGAGTCCACCGTTATTGTTGAAGGTCACACCGACAACGTAGGCAAGGCAGATGCCAATAAAAAATTGAGCGATCAAAGGGCAAGCGAGGTTGTGAAATACTTGATAGGTAGAGGTGTTGACAAAAAACGCTTAAAATCTGTTGGCTATGGTGCAACAAAGCCGATAGCAGATAACAGTACCGAAGCAGGCAAAGCCAAAAACCGCAGGGTTGAGCTTGTTATAAAAGATGGGTAAATATATGAATAAACGATTTTTCATTTTGCTATTTCTTGCCCTTGCCGCTTACGGGCAGCAAACCTCTGTTGCCGTACTGCCTTCTGAAGGTGCAATTCTAAGCAATGACGAACTTGAAGCTCTCACAGACGAAATGCGCGAGGCTGCTTTGAAAGTTCTGCCTGCGAGTACCTTTGTTCTGTTGAAGCAAGACGTTGTTGTTAAGCGGTTGGGCGGTGCGGAAAAGTACATCAAAGAATGTAGCGAAAGTTCTTGCATAGTTGATTTGGGCAAGAAAGCACAAGTTGATTATGTGACGCAAGCTAACGTGTTTAAGCTAGGCAACAGCATTAGGCTCAAAGTTGAATTGTATGATGTACGAACAGAAGGATTGGTGAGTATGTTCAATGACGATGCAGAAAACGTCAGAGGTCTGCTTACCGCTGTGAAAAATAGAGCACCAGAAATATTTGGCAAAATCCCGGGCATTTTCGGCGGTTCAAAAGTTGTTTCTCCTTCTGTTGCTGGCGGCATAGGCGGTGTGCAAATCAAGGGAACTGATTACGAATTTGCGGGCGAAAAGCGTTATTTGGCGAGCATATCAAGCGACCCTGAAGGAGCTAGTTTGAGTTTTAACGGAGTGCCTGATTCTCGTTGCACAAAAACACCGTGCAATGTTGAACTAGGGGAAGGCAGCGTTCGCATTATAGCCGCATTGGAGCAGTATGATATGGCAGACACGACTGTTTCTATAAAGCAGAATAATCAGAGCATACGCATTCGGATGAAGGCGAATTTCGGGGTTTTGGAGATAAAGCCCGCATATTCAGATGGCATAGGCAAAAATGAACCGTGGAGTTTGGCTATAAATGGCAAGGCGGCTTCCGCTTGGGAAAACAGGCTTTCGCCAAATAAATACAAGGTGGAACTGAGCCATAGATGCTACGAGGATTTAAGTTTTGATGTGGGTATAAATAGAGACAAGCGTGAAGTTTTTGATATGGCGAGTTATGTAAAGTTGAAAAAAGGTGGTTTGGTTTTGAATGCGGAGCGTGATGGGAAGCCTGTTAGTGAGGTGGTTTTTGTGAATGGTGTGCAGGTTGGGGAAACGCCTTTTAGCGGGTCTGTGGCTGTGTGTGCTAGGGTGGAAATTGGGAGTGGTAGGGAGAAGGTGGATGTTGTGTTGAAGCATAATGAGAAGGTAACGCATACGGTGAAGGGTAGTAGTTATAAACCTGCTGTTTCTGCACCTGCAAAACCTTCTAACTCTGGCTTTGCTGCCCAAATGGAGGCAAAGAGTATGCCTCCTACTAAGGGTGAATACGAGAAGCAGAGTGAGTTTGAGGCTCGCAAGGCGAAATGGGAAAAGGAATATGGTGAAAATTCAGATGTTTTTTGCGATGAACAGAGAAAAATTGCTGCGGCAAACTTTGCGGCATCTCACAAAAATAGGGCAAAAGAAAATGCTCTTTTAACAGAAGCTATAGCCGCTTTGAATAAATGCTTAGAAAGAACTCCATCGCCAGATATGAGAAAGAGAGTTGAGCAAAATAAGTATGTGTTGGAGAAAAGGTTAAATTAGTGGAGTTTGAGAGTTGTACCACGGTGACGCGGAACTTTGCCAAGCCTTGTGTTCCCAGGGGGTTTGGTGAGGTGAACAAAAGTTGGGAAAGGAGATATAAAAATGCTATTTAAAAAAGTTATAGAAAGATTAGTAAGCGAGAAATCAGCAAATACTTCTCGTGATCTGCTTTTTATGTGTATTATAGCGATAATTACTTGTTTAATCCAAGGTAACTACGAACAAATAATACCCATAGCAATAGCTTTCATTATTTTTCTAACAATTTATATAGTAATAATTAGGACTCTAGTAAAGGCAAATCTTCCTTTTCAGGAAAGATTCAAAAACGAAAATAAAGCAAAATCTAAAATTGTAGAATTATTGAGAGGGACAAAGAAAAGTATGGATATTCTTTCAAAAGTAGGAACAACAATTTTTGATTTATTTGATGAATATGTAACTTTACTACAAAAAAATGTAAAAACAACCGTTATTTTAATAGACCCTACAGATGAACAATTACTAAAATTGATAAATAAAATGTTTTTTCAAGCAGAATCACCTTTTCCTTATGGTGAGAAATTGGAAAATTTGATAGAAAATATTATAAAAAAACTAACTCGCTATTTTAAACGAAAAGTTATTACGGAAGAAGAATATAACAAATTAATTATATTACTTGACACTGCAAGAAAAGATGGATATAAAACTTTAATAGAAGCATCAACATTTATGTGGGAAACAGCATTAAAAAGGGCTAATGAGAAAGTTGCTTCAATGGGAAACAATTATACGTTGACATTAAATACTCTTGAAATTTATTATTGTAGCAGTTTGCCCGATATTAAGGCATGGATTTCAGATAAAGATAAAGCGTTAATTGGAAATTATGATGCTTTGAATATAGGAAGGGATAATCCTATTGATTTTTATAACCCTCGTAAAAAAGATAGCTTAGAATATTACCACTTCCAGAATTTTCTTAAAGTGTGGGATTATAAAATTGATTCAAGTTATTCAAAAAAGGTATTTCCAAAGGATGAAATATAGGAGAAAAAAGTTATGTACTGTTCAAAGTGTGGATATGAACTGAAAGACGATATAAACTTTTGCCCAAAGTGTGGAGCAAAGGTTACGAGTATAGTTCCTAGTGCTTCTAGCAATCTTAAAGATACTTTCAACGACCCTAGAGATGGCAAGGTGTATAAAACCGTAAAAATAGGCGAGCAAGTTTGGATGGCAGAGAATTTGAATTATGAAATTCCAGGCTTTTTTGCAAAAAGTAATAGCGTATGTTACTATAATGACCCTAATTACTGCAAAAGATACGGCAGACTTTACAATTGGATGACAGCTACAAAAATTTGTCCAGCAGGATGGCATTTGCCGAAGCGAGAAGAATGGCAAACTCTTGTAAATTTTGTGGGTGGCGAAAATGTTGCTGGAAAGATTCTCAAGTCCAAAAGTGGCTGGAATAAGGATTACAATGGTACTGATGATTTCGGTTTTATGGCTCTGCCCGGCGGTCACAGCAATTCAAATGGTGATTTTTTCTTTGTTGGTACTAACGGTTACTGGTGGAGTGCTTCGGAGATGAGACTTTTTGGTGGAGCCTACTATCTTGGTCTATGCTACGATTGTGATTCATCATACTTGGACGACCACAATAAGAACAACTTGTTTAATGTTCGTTGCTTGAAAGACTGAACGTATTATGCTAACGGAGCCGAAAAATGCATCATAGTGGTGCGAACCTTGCCTATTCTCAGGGCATAAATACGCAATCGGGAATAAGTATGCCCGCAGAATTGGTGAAACATTTGTGGATGGGCATTTTTATGTTCTTGCGGGTAAATCCTAAAATCGGGTGAAATAAGCATAACAGACACTTGGTAAAGATTTTATAGATAGGCGTTATTATATATTCGGGTAATCGGGGTTCAGACAAAAGCAATGACTATAAGTACTTCCTGTTTAGTGTTCGTTGCTTGCAGGACTAGGGCGTAGGGCAACCGCAAAGGGTTGCCCCCTTGCTACGCAGTTGCAGAGCGGGTCTGTTTGCTAAGGAAATTCTCAATATCGGCTAAAGTATAGCCTTTCTTTATGAGGTCTAGGATTTCGGTACGTTCAGCGTTGCGACCAATGCCAACACCATCTTCCAACGCTTCTTCCCTCGCAACCGCAAGGGCATCGTCCAAATTCCATTCGGTAAAAAGCATATTCAACACCTCCGAAGCGTGCTTTTCTAGGAAATATACTAAAATATTTCGCTTCACACAACTCTTTATAGCAGATTCTATAGCTTCTGCCAGTTCCATCGTCTGGCGATTTTTATTTATCTCCGCTATAAGCTCGTTGTAGCCGCTCAAAACAGGGCTTTTACCCGCTATCTCAGCATTGCGACCCTTGTTGATGTTGTAAACGCTTGCCACAAGCTCAAGATTACCCTTGCCTTTGGTTTTAAAAGAATCCGAAAGCCTAAGCTCCTTGAAGTCGGGAAACTTGTCCTTACCGTTGTATAGAACTATAAACTCCGGTGCAGGAATTTTTATTGGCTTTTCTCTGTACAAATCTTTGCCTTTAGTTATTCGCTCATATTCCCTTCCCAAGTACATAAGCATCCTGAGTGGTATGTTGTTATTCACGGTTGACTGGTGCTCTATGAGCACTACAAGCCTATCGTCCACTACGAAAGCTACATCGTTCAATTGCCCTTTGAATATGGCATTTGAAAGCGTAACTATCTCTATTTTGGTATCTGGTGGGTAGTTTTGCCCTGTCACTGCATTGTAGAGTTCCAATGCGGCAGGTGGGTCGCTGAATAGCATTGTAAAAACGCTGTCTTTGTGGTTGCGGTTTGGTTGGGTCTCGGTCATAGAATTTCTCCTTTTGTTACTTACTTAGACGTAAAAAACGGGAAAAAAAATCCTAAAAAGTGAAAAATGCAAACAGTTGTTTGCAAGAATGTGCATTTTTTTTGGAAAATCACAGAAAAAAGCCAATAAATGTGGTTCATTCTGAAAATCCTGTAAATTCTGGTTATTCTGGTTCTGACAAATAAGCCAAAAACTAGTCTTGTCGCGCCATTTTTTGGCACACTCTAAATACTCCTTTTTTCTTTTAGCTTCCTTTTTGCTGGAGTTTTCATTTGTTAGCTCCGCACATCTTTCATAACTAGCGGCAATTTCCAAATAAGAATCCACTATTTCTGCATAATTTACCATATACTGTTTCTCCTGCGGTTTGGTTTTTTTTACTGGATTTTCGCGGAAAAACGGACTAAATTCAAAGATTAATTGAACTCAGTAAGTATAACAGACATTTACCATCCTGCGGATGTTCAGTCGCTTCGCTTGGTGTGGTAAAGGTTTTACAGATGGACGTTTTTATTGTTCTGGTAAAACCTCAAAGAAACAATTTTGTATTTTCTATCTTTACTAATGTTTCTCGGAGGTATTGAAAAATGTCCACAGCGGTAGCAACAAATTTAAAAACGAGCAAATTTTCTCGCAAACTTGCTGTTGGCGGTAAAATACGCTCTTTCAGAAAAAATTGGAAAGAACAACTAGCGGCCTATTTTGGCAAAGTAGATTTAGAGATTGACCTTAAAGCTACAAGGTCTAGATAATGAATGAACATAAATCTTACGTTTTAATAGACTCGTCAGTATGGATAGACTTTTTCAAAGGAAATGAAAAGGTAGCCTTTATTTCAGGTATTTTGTTAGCTGGTTTGGCTTGTACCAATGAAGTTGTTTTAACAGAATTATTACCATCTATGAGAGTAAAAAAAGAAGAAAATTTAATAAAACTTATGAGGCAAGTACGAAAATTCGATATGGAAATAGACTGGCCGCAATTGAGAAACATTCAATCTATAAATTTGCAGAACGGAAATAACAAAGTTCCTCTTACCGATATTATGATAGCCCAAAACTGCATTCAAAATGATTTAAAACTTTTAACGACAGATAAACATTTTATGAAAATGGCAGAATACTTGCCTTTACAATTTTTTGATGGTATGCGTTAAAGTTTTTAGGACATAAATACGAAATCGGGCAAATCCTAAAATCGGGTGAAATAGGTATAACAGACACTTGATAAAGGTTTTGTATATGGGCGTTTTTTATTGTTCTGGTAAATAGGTATAACCGACATTTACCATCCTGCGGATGTTCAGTCGCTTCGCTTGGTGTGGTAAGGAATTTATATATAGGCATTATTATATATTCGGGTCATCGGGGTTCAGACAAATAAGCATAACAGACACTTGGTAGAGCGTTTTTATATGGGCGTTCATACTGTTCTGTTTAATTTACTATATTTACACTATGATAGAGCATACAATCAGCATACCAGAAACAGTAGATATAGATAAAAGGCATTTATCTATGATAGTTGCTGGCAAGCTTTATGAACAAGGTCGGCTTTCGCTTGGGCAGGCAGCCGATGTTGCAGGGCTAACCAAAAGGACTTTTATAGAATTGCTCGGCGATTACGGAGTTTCTATTTTTAATTTTCCTGTTTCAGATTTATCAAAAGAAACAATAAATGTCTAAAATTGTAATATCAGATGCAAGTTGTTTCATAATTTTATCCAAAATCAACGAATTGGAATTATTGCATAAAGTTTATGAAAATATTTTGACAACGCCAGAAATTGTCGCCGAATATGGAGAAGCCTTACCGGAAACCTAAAAATTAGGAGATAGCGTTATAGGCAAAAAAGAAAACATTTATTTTTTCTATCTTTTCTTTATGTCTCCTATGGAAAAAAACTGGCATTTGGTAGAAGAAATGACCGAACGGCTAAAAGAATTGAAGCCACACAAGGTTATTTTATTCGGTTCTTATGCTACAGGCAACCCAACAGAAGACAGCGACCTTGATGTAGCGGTCATTTTGGATTCCAATGATTTTGCCAAAAGTTTCACGGAAAAAATGGAAAGATGGCATCCTGTGGCAAAAGCGGTCAGAGAAGTACATCATCAAATTGCTATGGATATAATTGTGTACTCTAAAGCTGAAATAGATTACTTAAAAGAAAAAGAAAGCGATTTTGTGAAAGAAATAGAAAATACCGGAAAAATTCTTTACTCGTTATCCTGATGATATAGGAATAAAACCCGATGGTTTATTGCCTACACAAGAAGAAGCTCAAAAATATTTAGATTTTGCTAAGAAAATTGAAAACATTTTCAAAGACTTAGTTAAATAAAATCCGATATTTCTGCATTCTCAGGGCATAAATACGCAATCGGGTTAATCCTTTAATCCTGTGAATCGGGGTTCAGACAAAGGAAATTTGCACCAACTTGGTGCAAAACCTTACCCTGCTACCAAATAACCTGCACAGGATATTCTTTAAAAATGCCATCTGACGAAATAACAGGAATATTCTCTGATATACTCTGTGCTATTATCATTCTGTCAAAAGGGTCTCTATGAAAATATTTCAAATCGAATAGCGAAATTAAATGTTTTACTTCAATGGGCAAAACTTTAAAACCATTTTCAAAAACCAAATTCATAATCTCGGTTATACTAAAAGACAAAACTAATTTTTCAATGCTCATTTTTATCGTCATTTCCCATAAACTTGCTATACTCACTTTTATATTATTTTCTTTATTACTAATTATATCTCTAACCTTATTTGGCAATTTCTCATCGCCTTCGCAAAACCAAATAAATATTTGCGTATCTAAAATAATATCCATTTACATATACTCCTTAAAATCTTCCAGCGGCTCATTGAAATCATCGCTCATATACTTCAACATACCTTTCATACAACCAAAAGTAGGATGTTTTCTTTCGGTGTGCTTATGTTTCAATAACAAAAATTCTGCAAAGTCATAAAGTTCCTGTAATACATTTTGCGGCAACTCATTAAGAGCCGAATGCACAGGGTTGGCTATTGTAGCAGAAAACTTTTGTGGCATAATTTACCTCATCGTTAAATATAGAAAAAATATTGCAAAAAAAGCATATATATCCAGCAATCGGGCAAATCCTAAAATCGGGTGAAATAAGAATAACAGACACTTGATAAAGGTTTTGTATATGGGCGTTTTTTATTGTTCTGGTAAATAGGTATAACCGACATTTACCATCCGTCGCTTCGCTTGGTGTGGTAAGGAATTTATATATAGGCATTATTATATATTCGGGTCATCGGGGTTCTGACAAATAAGCATAACAGACACTTGGTAGAGCGTTTTTATATGGGCGTTCATACTGTTCTGTTTAATTTTCTATATTTACCCCTTCCCAACTATGCTTCTTATAATTCTCGTCTCTCTCTTATCCCTAGCCTATTTTGGGCTAATGCTATACTTATGGCTCGGCTTGCTGAAAAAAAACTCTGGGCTATCAACTACAGTTTCTAGGCTCCCCCACGTTTCCATTGTAATCCCAATGCGAAACGAAGAAACATTTATTGAAGTAACCCTAAATGCTGTGAATGCCCAAAAATACGCAGGCGAATGGGAAGTTATAATTGTGAACGACCGTTCGACGGATAAATCACCGGAAATTGTCAGGGCTTTTTGCGAAACGCATCCAAATTTTTCGGTTATAAATATTCCGCAAGACTGCCCTCAAATTGCCTCGCCAAAAAAGAGAGCTTTGAACGCAGGTTTTTTAGCCGCAAAGGGAAAATTTCTTTTGATAATGGATGCGGATTGCGTTCCTCCTACAAACTGGTTGAATTCAATGGCTACCCTTTATGCTAGCGGTGCTTCTGTTGTGCAGGGTTCAAAGGCGAACAATGGTAAAAAAAGTTTTTTGCACTCCTATCAAAAATTGGAAACACTCGGCTTTACCTTAATTGAAGCCGCCGGATATAACCGCAACAAGCCTCTTGTGGCAAGCGCAGCATCTCTTGGCTACAGCAGGGATTTGTTTTTCAAATGCGGTGGCTTTGAAGGGCTTTACAATTTAGCCTCTGGCGATGACGATATGCTCATTCACAGAATGGCAAAAATTGAGGGAACCAAATTTGCCTATAATTGGGACACGAGTGCGGTTATGCCAACAGCTCCGGTTGATTCGTGGATGGCGCTTTTGCAGCAGCGCGCTCGCTGGGGGAGCAATGGGGCAAAATACGAGAGCAAGGCTTACAGCGTATTTTTGTTCTGCATTTACGCTTTTTTCGTTTGGCTTTTTGTTTCACCTTGGCTAGTGTTCTTTGGAATTTCGCCTGCTTATTTTTTGATTCCTTTTGCCATAAAGTTTGCCGCAGATTTTTTAATGATTTTCACGGGTGCGCTTCGTTTGCGTTCTGTTAAACTTATGTGGTGTTTGCCCCTTTTAGAAATAATCCAAATCCCGCTTTTCACCGCCGCCGTGCCACTTGGATCGTTTGGGTTGTATAAATGGAAATAAATTACTATATTAATGTTATAGGAGGCATTTATGAAGTATAAATGTTTGTGTGTGTTTTTCGCAAGTGTGCTGGTCTTTGCCTGCAATAATAGCAGTAGCGATGGTGGCAATAGTAATGGCAGCTCGGAAATTTCCTCGTCTTCAAACGGATCTTCATTCCCTAATGAAAATTCATCCGCTAATAGTGAATACTCATCTTCAAATATTTCTGAGCCTATACCCGGTGTTTCTTCATCTTCAGATATTTCTGAGCCTAATCCCGATATTTCTTCGTCTTCTAATTCTTCTAATATTCTCAGTTCATCTTCAAACGCAAATTTATCCTCTAGCGAAGCGGCAATATCCACTTCTTCTTCTTCTGAAGCTCCGCCAGAAATCAAAAACTGGCCTACATTGAAAGAAGGTCAAAGCGGCGTTCTAAAAGGCTGGGGTTCACGCTACTGGGACGGTTGCAAACCGCATTGCGCTCTGCGCAATAATGTGGATACAAGTGCAACTCCCTTTAAAATTTGCAGAAATTGCAATAAAAACAACAAGGAAATTCCAACTTTTACCCTAAACCCAGATATTGAAGTTCGCTATGACCAGTATGCAAACAAGATAGTTGAAGACTGGGTTGGTTATAGAGAAACGGTTAGCAGTTGCCAACAAGGTGGTATATCTTATGTATGTTGGGACATGGCTCCAATGGCGTTAAATGATACTCTTGCTTATGCTTTTGTAGCTGGTACGCTTAAAAAGCCTGTTTGTGGTCATTGTTTTCAAGTTCAATTTGACGGCGGAAATCACGGCAACGATGTAAAAGATGCTCATAAAAAACTTAAAGGAAAAACCCTGATAGTGATGGCTACAAATACCGGTGGTGATGTGGAAGAAGGTCAGTTTGATATTATGGTACCGGGCGGAGGTCCTGGCCTGTTTGACAGTTTTGCAGAACAAATTGGTGTACCTAAAAACCAGTTGGGAGAAGGTTTTGGCGGTTTTCTCACAACCTGCCAACGCGAAATAAATGATTACGATAAACCTGCCGAAGTTTATCAAGAATGTGTTAGAAAGAAATGCAATGCGGTATTTTCCAAACCTGAACATAAAGACCTTTTGAGGGGATGCTTGTGGTTTACGGATTGGTTTATGGCGGCAGATAATCCAACATTTATCTCTAAAGAAGTAGAATGTCCAAAATATTTTACGGATAAATACCCATCTACTATAAACAAATCAAAGGACAACAAAATTGAGCCTTATGAAGGTTTCAATAAAAAGATACCCGCTGGTTATGAAACGGAAAAATGGAAATCAGAATGGAATTGGAAATGAAACTTGAGAACATAAGTTCGCCCAAAGACATAAAGGAATGTAAGATAGAAGAGCTGGAAGCTCTGGCAGAGGAAATAAGGACTGCCATTCTGCGGCAGGTGTCTGAGCATGGCGGGCATTTATCGTCTAGCCTCGGAACTGTTGAACTTGCCATTGCCCTGCACTATGTTTACGATACCCCAAAAGACATTTTGATTTGGGATGTGGGTCACCAAGCCTATGCACACAAATTGCTCACAGGTCGCTATGAAAAATTTTTCACCATGAGGCAACGTGGTGGAATTTCTGGATTTCCAAAAAGAAGCGAAAGCATTTACGACCCCTTTGGTACTGGACACGCAAGCACGTCAATTTCTGCGGCTCTTGGTTTTGCGGTTGCACGTGATATTATTCAAAAAAAAAATCATGTTATAGCGGTTATAGGCGATGGCTCAATGACTGGCGGAATGGTTTTTGAGGCTTTGAACAATTCAAGACACACTAAAAAGAATTTTACCATTATCTTAAACGATAACAAAATGAGCATAAGCCCAAGCGTGGGAGCTCTTTCAAAATTATTTAGCAATCTAACTGTTAAACACAGCCACTCTTTAGAAGAAATCGGCAAATTTTTTCGTTCCATTCCCGAACATATAGGCGGCGGCAAGCTGCGAGAATTTATGGAGAGCGGAAAACTCGCTTTGGAAAATATGGTAAGCCCGGGGCAGTTTTTCAGAGATTTTAATGTGCGATATTTTGGACCTTTTGACGGGCACAATTTGCAAGAATTGATAAATACATTAAATGGCATAAAAGAATTACCGGAGATTTGCCTAGTTCACGTTTTAACGCAAAAGGGCAAAGGCTATGAACTAGCCACCACCAACCCCACAAAATGGCACGGCCCAGACCCCTTCCACATAGAAGACGGCACAGTGATAGTGGAAAAACCCCGCCCAACTTTAACGTCTATTTTTGGAAAAACCCTGCTCACCCTTGCAAAACAAGATAAAAAAATAATAGGTATTTCTGCCGCTATGCTAGACGGCTGCGGACTAAACATATTAAAAGAAGACCCTGAAACCTCAGACAGAATTTTTGATGTTGGCATAGCAGAAGAACACGCGGTTACATTTGCTGCCGGGCTTGCCTGCGAAGGTTTTACCCCTGTTGTGGCCATATATTCCACATTCCTGCAAAGAGCTTACGACCAAATAATACACGATGTTGCACTTCAAAATTTACCTGTTGTTTTTATCATAGATAGAGCTGGCTTGGTTGGCTCAGATGGACCAACTCACCACGGAGCCTTGGATTTATCTTATTTGCGCACAATACCCAATATGGTGATTATGGCACCCTCAGACGAAAACGAAATGCGCAATATGATTTACACGGCAACTCAATACAAAGAAGGACCTATAGCACTTCGCTACCCCAGAGCTGTTACCTACACAAACGAAATTCGCACCGAATTTTCGGCACTGCCCATTGGCACGTTTCGCGTTGTTAGCAAAGGGAGCAAAGTTTTGCTTATCGGTGTTGGCTTTGTGCTTGCCAAATGCCTTGATGCTGCCGGAGTTTTGGAAAAAAATGGAGTGAAACCCACGATAATAGATGCGCGTTTTGTAAAACCGTTGGATGTAAAAGCATATCAAGCTCTTTTCAAGGAACACCAAGTTGTTGCAACGGTAGAAGACAACTCCACAACAGGCGGCTTTGGTTCTGCCATTGCAGAAATCATAGCAGAGATGAAACAAGCACCCTGCCTAGTTCGCATTGGGCTTCCGGATTCTTTTGTGGAACAAGGGGAAATTGACGAATTGAGAGAAACGCTCGGATTTTCTGGCAACGGAATTGCAAGCAAGATTTTGGAAGTTCTTTAATATGTTTTTAAACGGCGTTTGGTTCCCTGCCTAGCTTAAAACCAAACGCCGCATTATATTTATACGAATATTATCCTTTTATTTTGTTATCAACCCATTCTGCATTGCCTTTAACGGCTTCCACAGATTTGGCAAAAGCGGCTTTTTCTGCATCGTTCATTTTAACTTCAAGTACTTTCTCAATGCCCTTTGCTCCGATAATCACTGGAACCCCGCAATACAAGCCTTTAACGCCATATTGCCCGTTGAGTTCAGCTGCGCAGGTTACAACGCTTTTTTTATCCAGCAAATATGCCTCTGCCATTCTAATTGCAGAAAGCCCTGGGCTGTAGAATGCAGAGCCTGTTTTCAAAAGACCCACGATTTCATCGCCTGCCATTGCGGTACGTTTGGAGAGTTCTTCGAATTTCTCTTTGCTCATAAGCTGGGGAAGCGGAATGCCGCCAACGGAAACAAAGTCGTAAAGGCTAACCATAGAGGGGCCGTGACCACCCATTACAACAGCCTGAACATCGTCTGCCGCAACGCCGAGTTCCATTGCAACAAAGCAAGCAAGGCGGCTGCTATCCAAAACACCTGCCATGCCAACAACCCTTTCCGAAGGAAAGCCTGTGACTTTTTGCATTGCATAAACCATCGCATCTAAAGGATTGGTAACAACTATGACAAACGCATTTTGCGCGGTTTTTTTGAGAGCTTGTCCAACTTTTTCAATAATGCCGTAATTGATGTTCAAAAGGTCATCGCGGGTCATGCCTGGTTTGCGCGGAACGCCGGCCGTCACAATAACCACATCTGACCCTGCAAGGTCGTCGTAATTGTTTGTGCCGGTCAAAACTGCGCTGGTACCTATTGAAAGGCGACCTTCCATGATGTCTAGGGCTTTGCCTTGAGGCACGCCTTCCACAACATCTACAAGCACAACATCGCCAAGCTGCTTCTGCGCCAATACAAGTGCCATTGTACCGCCTATTTGCCCTGCGCCAACAAGCGCAATTTTCTTTTTAGCCATAAGAACCTCTTTGAGTGAAATTTCAAGGTAGAATATAGTAAATTATTTTGCGGGAGGTTAAGTTGCGGGGGCAGGACTTGAACCTACGACCTTCGGGTTATGAGCCCGACGAGCTACCAACTGCTCCACCCCGCGGCAAAGTTATGTAAAATAT
>Ga0268262_10000470_pt1 | contig 53596 bp, 47 predicted proteins | sample TergutNc150P3_FD_190354 | JGI IMG/M metagenome (GOLD analysis project Ga0268262, IMG submission 190354) | Nasutitermes corniger P3 segment gut microbial community from laboratory colony in Florida, USA - Nc150 P3 (SPAdes) (version 2) | ecosystem: Host-associated > Arthropoda: Insects >... | reverse complement strand
GCCATTCAAAAACACTGTTTTAAGTACTTTGTGGCGGCGTTGCGTGAAATTTTTTCTCAAAAATCATCTCTAGGCTTTTATATCAAATATATACGAAAGCTGAATGAGTTAATCAGCGTTTACTATATTATTTTTTGAAAAAAAACTTATATTATACTTAAATTATCAATAAAGTTACTATTTTTCACATCTTTTTCAAAGCAAATTTTGGGCGTAATCATACGCCCCTACTGCATTTAACCGCAATGGCAAACGGACGGCAACTCCTATTTATTCGGTTACGGTTAAAGGAATGGATTTTTGGACATTTGGCAAAGAGTGCGTGACGATTTTCCAGTCCGTTTCTCCGTTCATTTTGGTGACAATTCTTAAATTGTATTGCCCTGCGTTCACGCTATTTGGTACAGAACAATTTATTGTTGGAGTGCGGTAAGTATTAGGGTTTAGAGCATCGTAATTTCTCGTTCCTATGACTGCCACAATGTTTCCGCTATTGTTTACCAATGCTACTCCTGCCTGACCGCCTGTGAAATAGCCTGTACTCTTTATTTTGGCAGTAACGGTAACCTGCTCATTTTGAGATACCGTTGTTTTGCTTACGGTAAAGCTGTCTAATGCCATTTCGTTGCTGCCAATGCCGCCTTTATCGGGTTTGATGTTGATATATATAAAATTGCCATAATTGTAACGTTTTCCGTTGCCAGCGTCTATATCATTAAGGGAAACCCACCTGTTATGAGAAGCACCCCACCCCAAATTTATATGAAATTTGCCAGCGTTATCATAACCATCCACAACAAAGGAGTGACCGCTCTCAACACTAAAATTTTCTGGGTCATCGTTCGCCACAGAGTTACCTATATAGAATACTGGAAGCCCTAAATCCAATTGCCGCCGTATTATTGCTTCCCATTCGGCATTGCTGTAATATTCACGTGAGTGGATTTGAAGACTTTTGTCATATCCAAAATGGTCGGTCAGTACTTTTCCCAAACCGTCGCCCATCATCCCCCTTACCAAACCGAAATGGTAATTTAATACGGCTACAGCACTCCGTTGTTGTTCGGTGCCTGGGTTTGCGGTGGTGTATTCATTTAGCATATTATCCCAGTCATACGCTACATTCATATTCGTTAGCGGAACAGGAACGTTGCCAGGATTAACTACTGAGCTTTCTCCCTTGCCACGTGCTGGATATTTGTGAAACTTCATTATCTGTACCATAGCAGTAGTTCCGCAATTGGTAAGTTTGCGTTCACCATCCACAATAGGGAATAAATCGTTGTATGGGCTGTATTGTATCCATTTTGTTTGTGTCAATGGTGCAACAATGATACCGCTCTGCTGCTGGCTGGAACTGCTAGAACTGCTCAATTTGAGGCTAGACGAGGAATAGTTGTCGTCTTGTTCGCTGGAACTGCTGCTGCTCAACTTAAAGCTAGACGAGGAATAGTTGTCCTCTTGTTCGCTGCTACTGCTGTCGAGACCGAGTAGTTCTTCAAAGGTGTGGTTACCGCAGGAGAGGGTGAGGGTGGTGGCGAGCGCCAGAGCGGCGGTGAGGGCGAGTTTTGTGAGTTGCTTTTTCATTGGGTTACCTCTGTGGGTCATAGGTCGGGGGTAAATATACTAAATTTTTATCCTTTTAACATTCAACCTATCAATATCCATAGTTCCCACTTTCAACGCCTGCCCTCGCGAAAGATATTGCACATCGCTTAAAGGCATTTCGCGGATTTGGTTGAAAAATTTTGCAGCCGCTGTGTCCACAGCTACCATATCTTGCGATATGAACAGAGCTTTGGAGAGAACCGTGTCTTCTACCGATTTTCCACGCGGACCGCTTGTTTTGAGAACTCGGTAAGCATCAACAACGTTTAGCACGGGCTTTTTTTCCAGAGTGCACATATCCGCTATGCACTGTTGCAAATCGGAGATGTGGAATATTCTCCTGTTCCAGATAATTCCCATTAAGTTTTTCATGGAAATGCTCATATTCGCGCCGCCGTGGTGCTTTAATATGGGAACATTTATCCAAGCATCGCAATCTAGAATAGCTTGATGCACTTTCATGTCTTTCACTTTCTTTCCTAGCGGCAGAGAAATTTCTCTATAATAAGAACCTTCATCAGCAGGCAACACCTTTGCACCCGCAGCTTTTGCCGCCGCTTCAATGCCGCTGCTCTCATAGCATTTTTTCCAATTATCGCAACTATTGTCAAAAACAGCAACCTCTTTGGCTCCTGCCGCAATGCACTGACGCACAATTTCTTTCACCAAAATAGGGTTGGTATTTGCCGCAAGCTCAGGCGTTTTGTCCCAGCCTATATTGGGCTTAACAACAACCTTGTACCCCTTTTTCACAAACCTGCCAATCCCACCCATTTCGGCAATGGCTTTTTGGAACATAGTATCTGGTTCTCCGCCCAAAACGGCTACCAAATCCACAGGGTTTTCTGCTTGATTTGTTATAGTTTGAGCAAAAACATCCATTCCGCCTTTCATTTTAAGGGTAAAAGCAGTACCCACTATAGCAAGGTTTTTTAAAAAATTTCGTCTATTCATATTGATAATATAGCAATCTGATTTTTTTCTATATTTACCGCTATGCCACTCCATGTAAATGCTACCGATTTGGATACAGTAATTCAGGTTTTTTACCGTGAATTGCCAGATGCAAAAGTTTATGCTTTTGGTTCCCGCGTTTCAGATGCCGAGCCAAACAATGAAGCTGATTTAGATTTAGCCATTATGACAGGACATATAATCTCCACTGAGCGCATGATTGCCATTGAACGCTCTATGGCAGAAGCTGGATTGCCATTTACGGTGGACGTTTTTGATTATGCAAAATTAACAAATAAGTTGAAATATTTAGTTGATGAAAAACACATAGCCATAAGAGGCGCAGGTAGAGTTGAGGGTTAAATGATTTTTGGATTTTTATTGGCACTTGCCATTCCGCTTTTGATTTATGCAGCCCCGCATATCGGGCAAAAGGAATTTATTTCCGCACTGGATTTGAATTTACCTTTTTGGCTGTATCTGTTCCAGTTTGTGCTAGGTTTATGCCTTGCAATAAATTTAGCAAAAGATTTCAAAGAGTGGTTCAAAAACATAATAAGCAAGCAATGGCTGATTACTGGCGGAGTTCCAGTGGTTGTAGTTGCCGCGTTGGCTCTCTTTGTTTGCCTTGCTTGGATTGCCCCTCGTCACAGGGTTCAAAGCGACGAAAGCGTATTTTTAGCCACCGCTCAAAACCTATACGCAAATCAGATATCGGGCTCTTGCGATGAGGGCGAGTTCTCTGCAAATGGCCATTTAGATTGCCAAAAAAGCGTACATAACTTTAAAACCAAGGGCGAGCCTTTTTTATATGCCGTTCTTATGCCCATTCTTGGGCAAAATCTAAAATGGATTTTCCCATTGCACATATTTTTGCTAATCGCAACTATCTTCCTTCTGTTCCTCGCCGTTTACGCATGGACATCAAATAGCAATTTGGCTTTTTTAACTGCAGCTTTGTTCGCTGCGCAACCCACAACGCTTTTTCAATTTCGCTCGGCCTCGGTTGAACCTCTTTACACATTCCTTTTTGCATTGAGCGTTTTTTTGTGGAAGTGGGCTTGGGATAAAAATACTATAAAGCACTGGATACTGCTGGCTTTGGTACTCGCATTTTTTGCGCAAACAAGGCAAGAAACCGTATTTTGTTTAGGAGCCTTTGTAGTTATATCGGTATTCAAAATATGCCCCGTTCTAAATTCCAAATTTCAAAACCCAAAACTCAAAACTCTATTATTATCAATTATAAACTCTCAGTTCTCAATTTTTTTGCTCACAATATCGATCTTCTGCATACCTATTCTCTTAACCATCAGTTATTATCAGGGCTATAATTTTCAGGGCGGTGAATTTAGTGCGCATGGTCATTTCTTTGAAAACGTAAAACAAGCTTGGAATATAAGCGTTAACACAAATATGGACAAAGGTCTGCTTAAAAATCCATTCCTAAGTTCATTCAGCATTTTAACCGTACTTGGAATTTTAACTTTGATTGGTTTTTCTTATTTTGAATGGAAAAATCGTAAATCAAATAAAGGAAAAGGGCAACCGCAAGGGATTGCTACGATGGCGATTCCTGCATATTATATTCTCGCATTTTTCGTTCTTTATTTTCCGCAGATATTTATGATTTTGGAAAATGTTTCTGGAGATTTGACTATTGAAATAAATCAGAGATATACCCTTGTTGCATTCCCTGCAATGGCCTTTTTGTGCGGTTTTTTCATAGACAAGGCGAGCTTAATTTTACCGCAAAACAATAGATTGGTTTTTGTGCTTATAGCCGTTGGGATTCTGTGGGGCAACACTCTTAGGTACAACGATAGTTTTGAAAAAAACATAATGTATAACCGCAACCATTTAACAACAGAAGAAGCAGAAATTTTAAAATGGCTGGGAAATGAACCCAAAAACAACCGCATATTTGTTTATTCAAGACCGTGGCATTTTGTAGGATATGGAATAAGCGCAATTCATTACAACTCACTAAAACCTCAAAGATTGAGCGAGCTTCTGCAAAAATATAAAGGCGAAGTTTATTATGTGAAAGGCTTGGACTGCTGGGATAGCCAAACCTACCATAAAAAAGCCGTTGAACACCGCATAGCCACAGTGTGCGATCGCTTTGAGCAAATTTTTCCAATGGAGCTGGTTTTCAATACGCTTATAACAAATAACTATCGCTTGGCAATAGCAAAGCTAAAGGAAAATGGCACAGGTTCCCAATTATTTGCTCCACAAGAGGTAAATGTTGAACTGCCAGAAAATGCAGAGTGGCTTGAAACGCCCACAGAATATCGCCAGGAATGGGGTTCTTTGCAAATAGACAAATCTGTCACAGGCAAACCTATAACCGTTGCTAAAAAGCGTTACAAAAAGGGAATAGGTACGCACGCAAGCGGTTCTCTCCGTTATGAACTAAATGGCAAATACGAAAAATTAACCGCAGTTCTCGGTTTAGACGAAGATGAATTTTGCAGCAACGGAGTTCAAATAAAAGTTCTGGGAGATGGAAAACTGCTAGCAGACACAGGAAAATTAGGGCAAGGACAGGAATATCCTTTGGATATTTCCTTGAAAGGCATTAATCAACTAGTTATTGAATCAAATGGGCTTGGCGATATAAGTTGCGACCACGTGGATATAGCGGCTGCAATACTATTCAAACCTATCCCCTGACTTAGGGTCAAAAGCATCTCTTATTCCCTCTCCTATAAAAGAAGCTAGCATAAGGGTTATGAAGAGTGCTAGTATTGTGAAAATGGTAATCCAAGGTGCATAGAGGTTTGCCAGACCCTGAGAGAGCAAATCGCCCCAGGAAGGTGTTGGAGCCTGCAAGCCAAAACCCAAAAAATCAAGAGATGTAAGCCCCGAAATTCCGCCTATTATGGAAAATGGGAAAAGCGTGATTACAGGCGTTAAAGCGTTTGGCAAAATTTCTTTGAAAAAAATTCTCACATGCCCAATGCCAAGCACCGCCCCGGCTTTCACAAATTGCATATTCTTTATTTTGAAAAATTCCGCTCTCATATAATAACTGAGTCCAATCCAGCTAAATGCCGCCATAATCACAGCCAAAAGCCAAAAACCCTGCCCATAAATACTGCCCAGCAAAATAACCACATATAAAAAAGGAAGCGCAGCCCAAATTTCAATTAACCTCTGAAAAACAATATCCAATTTCCCGCCAAAATACCCCTGAATTCCGCCTATCACTATGCCCATAAAAGTTCCTATCAAAGAGAGCAAAAGGCTAAAGCTCATGCAAATTCTAAACCCGTGAATTAGCCTAGACAAAACATCTCTGCCGTGGGCATCTGTTCCAAGCCAGTGATCGGTGGAAGGATGGTATGGTGGTGCGCCATCTGCACTTAATTGCGATTTTATTGGGCTCCAAGGTATTGGGGGGAAAATGGCAAAAAATGGCACGGACTTAGCTTTTGCGTAAACAACCAGTTCTTTGTAGTTTGGCTCGGTTGCATAATTGCCATAAAATTCGCTTTGCCCGTAATGAAAAAGAGCTGGACAGTAAAATTTGCCATTATATTTTAGAAACAGGGGTTTATCGTTCACCAGCCAAGGGCTTGTTAAAGAGAGCAAATACGCTGCCGCCAAAATGACAAAAGAGAACCAAGCGAGCTTATTATGCCTGAATTTCGCAAGCCTTTGTTTGGCAAGTTCTGTCATAGAATTGTAAATTTAGAATTTTCTATATTGTTTTTAGTAACCAAACAGAGGAATTATGTCCGTTTTTCCTAGTGGATCTGAACTGCTTGCGGTTTTGGAAAAGGAATCCAAATTACCTGGCACGGCTGTAAATTTGAGCCTACTCAGGCAATTCATTAAAGAAGCAACGCCAGAGCAGATTGCTCTTTGCCTAACAGTTTTAGATACCAAGCCAGATGTAAATTCACCCACCACCTTTGTCGCTATGTGCGGGGTAGCTGCTTCTGCCAACTTAGAAGTTTTTAAAAAAGCCGCAAACAGCAGCAACTGGCGAATAAGGGAAGCCGCGGTTTTTGGCTTGCAACATCTCGGTTTAAAAGATTCAGAAAAACTTTATTCCGTTTTTGATTCTTGGGAAAATGCAAATCTGCTGGAAAAAAGGTGCATAGCGGCAACGCTCTGCGAACCGGCTCTAATAAAAACAAAAGAAAATGCAGAAAAAATTTTAGGTATTCTCAAAGAATATATGGAAATTATAGAGTTAGAGAAAAATGTGAAAAGCGAGGAGTACAGGGTATTCAAAAAAGCTATGGGTTATTGCATAAGCGTAGCCATAGAAGCAAACCCAGAAAAGGGAAAAGAATATTTTGAAGAGTGGATGCGTTCTCCAAGCCTAGAAATTCGCTGGGTTTTGAGCGAAAACCTTAAACACGACCGGCTCCGTAAAATGGACTCCGAGTGGGTAGATGCCCAAATAGAATTCTTAAGCGATGTGGAATAGTTTCTATCTTCTGCATACTAGCGTTTGTAGCTCAGTTGGATAGAGTGGTGGCCTCCGAAGCCGCAGGTCGCGCGTTCGAATCGCGCCAAGCGCATTAGAGCTAACGGGGGGAACGCTAAATAACCAACATTCCATCTCCATAGCTAAAGAGATTTAGAGAATTTTCAACAGCGTATTTGTAAGCATTCAAGGTGTTTTCCCTGCCATAAAAAGCAGAGACCAGCAGAATTAAAGAGGATTTTGGCCAATGGAAATTTGTCAGTAAAACATCTGTTGCTTTGAATTTAAAACCCGGATAAATAAAAATATCCGTTATGCCACTAGAGGCTTTAACAAAGCCATCTTCGCTTGCCACCGTTTCTAAAACTCGTGTGCTTGTTGTGCCTATGCAAATTATTCTGCCGCTTTTTTTTTTGCACTCGTTTATCATATTTGCATTTTGCTCGTTTAATTCGTATTTCTCGCTGTGCATTTTGTGACGGCGAAAATCCGATGTTTCCTTTATGTTTTCAAAAGTACCAGGACCAACGTGCAAGGTTGTTTCTGCAAACAACACGCCTTTCGCTTTAAGTTCATTTACCATATCTTCGCTAAAGTGCAAGCTCGCAGTTGGGGCAGCCACAGCTCCTGAGTATTTTGCAAAAATAGTTTGGTAATCGCTTTTATCACTTGGGCAAGCACTTCTGTTTATATATGGTGGCAAGGGAACTTGCCCGTTTTTTTCCAAAAAAGAATTGAACTCCGAATTTGAAATGGAAAAATTTATTATGCGGGTTTTGGAATCCTCTGTTTTTGCAAATCCAAAGCTTTTGCATTTTATGTTTGAAACAAAAATTTCTTTTCCATTTTCAAAAGCCTTGCCGGGTTTAACCCAAGCCTCCCACATAGCGGTGTTATCTGCGGCAGGTTCTAATTGTTTGAGCAAAAGAATTTCTGCTTTGCCCCCGTGCTTGGTTTTTCCCAGAAGCCGTGCGGGAATAACCCGCGTATTATTCACAACTATGCAATCATCCGCTTTAAATAAAGCCGTTATTTGCTTGCTATCAAAAATCTGCAATGCACCGCCACTTTTTGGGCAGCATAAAATTTTAGTTTTCCCTTTGCCTGCTGTTTTTTGCGCAACAAGCTCTGGTGGAAAAACAAAATCATAATCTTGTAAGTTGTAAGTCAATTTTGCTAAATTAGAAAACATGGAAACCATAGTTTCAATTTTAAATAAAACAACCGATTTTTTGCAAAAACACGGAGTGCCAAATGCAAAGCTAGATTCGCAGCTTTTGCTCTCGCATGGTCTTGGTTTAAAAAGAATGGATTTGTTCCTGAATTTTGACCGTCCTCTTTCTGAACCTGAGCTTGCAAACCTACGCCCGATGGTAGCGAGGAGGGCAAAACGAGAACCATTGCAACACATAATTGGCAACACAAGTTTTAGAGGGCATAATATAAAATGCGATAAAAGAGCGTTAATTCCCAGACAAGAAACGGAACTGATTTTGGATATTATGCCCGCTTTTAGCGGGGTGTCTGCGAAGCAGACAGGGTGTGCTGTGAACATTTTAGACATTGGCACAGGCACCGGAGCCATTGCAATAGCGGCTGCTTTGGAATTGAATGTAAATGTTGTTGCCTGCGATATTTCAGAAGATGCACTTAGCCTTGCAAAGGAGAATGTCGCTTTGCACAAATTGGAAGAAAAAATTTCGCTTGTAAAAAGCGATTTGCTCTCCAATGTACCAAACAATACTCAATTTGAAGCCCTGCTCGCAAATTTGCCCTACATTCCTCTTGGCGATAAAAATTCTCTGCAACCAGAGGTACTCAGTGGCGACCCTCACTTAGCACTTTTTGGCGGCACAGATGGCTTAGATTTAATCCGCAAACTCCTAAACACCTGCGCAAATTATTTAAAACCGAATGCTCCTATAATTTTGGAAATTGCAAGCGGTCAGGAGAAAATTTTGCAAAGCGAAAGTTTTGCTGGAATGAAATGGATTGAAAACCGAAAAGACTATGCCGAGCAAACGAGATTTACTATATTCAACAAATGTCAGAATTAGCATATCACAACGAAAAATTCATCAATAGCGAACACGGAAGGTCTGTTCGCATTATGTCTGAGTTTTTGGCTTCAAAGGCTATTTTAGACGACAACAATATAGACAAAACCATTGTTATTTTTGGTTCTGCAAGAACAAAACCAAAAAATAAATACTATCAAGCGGCAAATAGCCTGGCTTTCAAGCTTGGAGAATGGGCAAAAAACCAAAAAGAAAAATACGCTATATGCACAGGCGGCGGCCCCGGCATTATGGAAGCTGGCAACAAGGGAGCAAAAGAAGCAAATGCTAAGTCTCTTGGTTTTTGCATAGAATTGCCTTTTGAGCAAACCACAAATCCTTATGTGGACAAAAATCTGGAAATTCAATTTCATTACTTTTTCTTGCGCAAGTTTTGGTTCTTGTCAAAATCTGCAGCAATAATAGTTTTCCCTGGTGGGTGGGGAACTTTTGACGAATTGTTTGAATCACTCACTATGCTTCAAAACAAAAAAACAACCAGTATTCCGCTTGTTCTGTTTGGAACAGAATTTTGGAAAAACACTGTAAACTGGCAAAGGCTTATAGACGATGATTTAATAGATAAGTCAGATATGAAATTTATTCACTTTTCTGATGATGTGGACGAGTGTGTGAAAACCATAACACAGCGGGTTGGTTCGCCAAATTCGTAATTTCGTCAAATAATTTTTTTTCGTCTTCTGCTGGTAAATGAGCACCTGGTTCATCGGCTATGATTAAATCTGCATTGCATAGCATTATGCGAGCCGTTGCAAGTTTTTGTCGTTCTCCCCCACTCAAAGCAAAACCGCGCTCCCCTATCCACAAGTCAAGGGAAAAATTTTTGAGTCCCGCTTTTTGCAAAACACTTTGCATTTCTTCTTCTGTTGCATTGGGACTAACAAAAAGCAAATTATCTCTTATTGTTCCTGTGAACAAAAAAGGTTCCTGCTCCAAAAAAACAAAATTAGAAGTTCGCTCTATGGGTTCGCTGCTTGGCAAAAATCCTGCAATGGTATTTGCCAAAAGCGTTTTGCCCGCACCAGAAGGAGCCGAGAGAATTAGAGCATCGCCTTGATTCAGAGTTATAAAATCTGTGTCAGTAGGGACGCGATTAATAGCACCCTTATTGACAGGGTGTGCCAGTCTATCGTAGGCAGATTTTGATAGTGCGCTTTGCAAAGCTACGGCAGGCAATTCCTGCAAAAGTTCAAAAGCAGCTAGAGTTCCGAGCAATATCCCAATCCACACAGGAAAAGAGTAATTGCCTTGACCTATGAAAAACATTCCCGCTAGGCATAGGAATGGAGCGGTTGTTGAAAACATCTCTGCCGCACAGTAAATTGAATAAGTTTTTTTTCTCTTTTCTTCTTCTGTATTTCCCAAATTTTCCCAATTGCTCAAAATTTTTCCAAAAATTCCCCAAGATTTTTTTTCTGCCATTCCCTGCGCAACAGAAAGAGAAAATTCGCTGAATTCTTCGCACGAGCTGCCCCACTGCCAAGCTCTTTTTTTGATTGAAAAAAATGCCAAAACCGAAATTCCAATAAGCAAAAACGAAGCCAAAAAAAAACAAATCGCATAGAGCAAATTTAAATATGCAAGAACGCAAAGGCTCGCTATAAATGAGAGTGTGCCAGCAAACAAAGAAACACCAGCACGTGGAAGCCAAGCCTTATATTCTTCGGCATCTGCGGAAATCCTTGAAAGCATTTCTCCTTCTGAAACTCCTGCTAATTTGTAAGGTACAAGGGGTTCCAAAATTTTATACAAGTGCAAGCGAAATTTTTTAAGCTCTTCAAAAGCGAGCGAATGTGAAAATAACCGCTCAACATAGCGAAAAGCCCCTCTTGAAATTCCAAAAAACCTAACCCCCGCAATTCCAAGCGACAAAGCCGCCATCTCAGGCTGTTCAGATGCCCGCGCAATTAAATAACCCGCAATAGCCATTAACGCGGTGCTGGAAAACCAGCATAAAAATGAGAAACATACCGAAAGCATTTGGGTTAAAATATAGTAATGATTAGCTTAATGTTTGGGATAAGGGATAAGGGACAAGGGACAAGGGATATGAATATGCAGAAAATATGAATAGTTTGGAGGTTTTTTAAAGTTGAACTTTAAAAAACACACAATATTTTTCTATATTTATAAAATGATAAAAAGACACATTTTAAAGCATTTGCTTAAAGTAGCAAGGTTTTTCCCTGCTGTCACAATACTTGGGCCAAGGCAAAGCGGCAAAACTACGCTTGCCAAAATAGCTTTCCCAAAATTACCATACACATCACTAGAAAATCCAGATATCAGAGCACTTGCTTCTGAGGATCCGCGTTCATTTTTGGCAAAATACCCTAAAGGAGCAATTATAGACGAAATACAAAGGGTTCCTCACCTGCTATCTTATTTACAAGAAATTTTAGATAATAGCAAACATAATGGACGTTTTGTGTTAACTGGTTCTCACCAGCCAGAAATTCATGCAGAAATTTCCCAGTCTCTTGCGGGCAGAACAGGTATTTTACGGCTATTGCCGCTTTCCATAGCGGAACTTACCAGCTTTGGAATTGAACAAGATAGAGATAAATATATATTAAATGGGTTTATGCCTGCGGTATATTCAAAAAAAATTCCGCCTAATTTATTTTACAGCAATTATTACTCAACTTATGTGGAACGTGATGTAAGACAACTTGTGCAGTTGAATAATCAAAAATCATTTGAATTATTTATTAAACTTTTAGCAGGTAGAATTGGGCAAGTGGTCAATTTAAATTCCATGGCAGGCGACATAGGTATTTCTTCTGTTACGCTAGCTTCTTGGCTTTCCGTTTTGGAAGCAAGTTATATTATTTTCAGATTACCCTGCTATTTTAACAATTTTGGAAAACGGCTTATAAAAAGTCCAAAAATTTATTTCACAGATGTTGGATTAGCAGCATATTTGCTAGGAATAAACTCTGTTGAGCAAATTTCAAGAGACCCTCTTATTGGCGGATTATTTGAAAATATGGTTGTGGCAGAAGCATTAAAACAGCGTTATAATTCTGGAAAAGAAGCAGAACTCTATTATTTTAGAGACCAAAAAGGGTTTGAAATTGATTTAATTTTGAATGAAAGTCAGAGTATTATTCCAATAGAAATTAAAGCGTCAAGAACCTACAACGCTTCTCTGGCAGACAATATCCGCAAATTCATTTCTTTTTCCAACTCTGCAAAAAAATCTGCCGTTATTTACGCAGGAAAAGAAAATGGGAAAATAAACAATGTGAATTTTGTGAATTTCAAAAATACGACAAGCGTGTTATAGTAACCTCTCCAGCCTCATCACCAACCTCTCTCCCTTCTTGGACTCTGCCAAATCCACAGCGAACACCATTTGCCAATCGTTTTGCTCATCATAATCTTGCAACATTCTGGAAACTTCCCAAATATCGCCCTTCTTTTCAATAGATGTGTGCTTGTTGGAACGACCCTCTGCATCCAGCCTTAGTTCTTTGTGCGTTTCAATATATTCCTTGTGGAGAGCGGCAAGTTTTTTCTCGCTGAACTCCTCGCTAGGTTCAAGGCAATCGGCGGCGGCAGCAAAATCACCTTTGCCCCAGGCAACCAAAAATTGCAGCACAAGAGCTTTGACCATTCGCTCACTAACCGCAAAAGGTGGGAGTGGTTCTTCTTTTTCTTCGGGCAAAATGTATTCTGGGTTTTGCATACGCTGCCACTCGTCCAAAAGCGAAGAATCAACCCTTTGCAGCATTTCACGCAGATAATCTTGCATTTCCAAAATTTCTTCGTTCTTGTATTTTTCTGGAACGGTGTGCGCCAAAACTTTGTAGGCACTGTTTATATGGCGAAGCAATAAACCCTCTATGCGCTCCAAACCATACTGCTTTATATAACCCGAAAAAGAAAAACACTCCGCGAACATTTCCAAAACTATTGTTTGCGGATGAACCCGCTCACCGCACACCCAAGGATGCTTTTTCGCAAACTCGCCAAAACTCTCCTCTAACCACTCCGCATTTTCCGGCTCCGGTGGGCGCATTTCTTCTAGCCTCGCTTGCCTCTCCTCAAACTCCACGCCTTGTGCTTTCATTTCAGAAATGGCTTCGTTTTTTAACCTTGAAAGCTGCTTGCGGCGCACCATTTCTGCTTCTTCCAAAATTGCTTCCACAAGAGTTAGCAGGGTTAGGGCGTTTAAGTCTGCGATTTTTTCAAGGCTCTCCAAAAGCCAAAGGGAAAGAGGCTGGTGCATAGCGAAACGGTCGCTCAAATTCACAGCGGGTTTCCCATTTACTATTATTCCCTGAGCGATGAGAGAGCGGTAAATTTGAATGGCTCTCCTTATATGAACTCTTTTTTGCTCCTTTGAATCGTGGCAGTTCATTATTAGATTGTGCAAATTTCTGCATCCGTTTGTTTGCAAAATTATATTGGCATCCACTGCAAATCTCGAAACCAATTTTTCTGGTTCGCCATTTATGAGCCTTTCAAAATTTGTTTTGTCCCAAGTTATGGCACCTTCTGGCGCGCTTGCTTTTTGAAATTTGCGCCCAGTTTTGCTAAATTTTGCCTCTCTCAATTTGTTCTCTATAACGTGCTCAGGTGCCTGCGCAACCACATAGCCCACGGAATCAAAGCCTCGCCGACCAGCACGCCCGGCAATCTGGTGAAAATCCCGTACGGGTAGCATAATTGTTTTTTCGCCATTGAATTTGCTGAGTTTTGTGAAAAGCACGGTGCGAATTGGAACATTAACTCCAACGCCAAGGGTATCGGTTCCGCAAATAATCGGCAGCAATCCCTGTTGCGCCATTTTCTCTGTTAAAATTCTGTACTTGGGTAAGAGACCCGCATGGTGAAGCCCTATACCCTGCCTAAGCCATCTTTTTATGTCTGCACCAAAGGGGCTGGAAAACCTGAAATTTGCCATTGCCTCTGCTATCTTGTCTTTTTTGAGCAAGCCCGCTATATCTAAGCTCGTGAAAGCCTGTGCGTTTTCTGCCGCCTCGCTCTGCGTGAAATGCACCACATAAACCGGACCCTTGCCCTCGTTAAGCAGTTTTTGAATTTCGTTTGCCAGCGGGCTTTCTGAATATGTGAATTCCAAGGGAACAGGTCGCTCGGCATTTCTTATGCACACGCTTTGCAAACCGTTTAATTTTGTCATCTCGCTTTCAAAAAACGAGGTGTCGCCAAGGGTTGCAGATATTAAAAGAAATTGGGTGCGCTTCATTGTGAGCAAGGGAATTTGCCAAGCCGCTCCCCTTTCTTTGTCGCTGTAATAATGAAATTCGTCCATTGCAACCGCACCTATGTTTGAATTTTCACCCTCTCTAAGCGCAATTTGCTCCAAAATCTCCGCTGTGCAGCATAAAATTGGGGCATTGTGATTAACTGTAGCATCTCCGGTGGAAAGCCCAACGTTTTGCGCCCCGAACTCTTTGCAGAGTGCCATCCATTTTTCATTTACCAAGGCTTTTATTGGGCAGGTATAAACCGAGCGCATATTTTTGGAGAACATAAATCGGTGCAAAAAACTGGCTACCAAAGACTTTCCAGAACCTGTTGGGGTGGCAAGAACAACATTTTTGCCCTCCAAAAGCTCCATAACCGCCTCTTCTTGGGCAGAATAGAGCGAAATACCTTTATTTTCGACATCCGTTAGGAATTCGGTTAGCACATCTGGCATTGGCTTGAAAATTAGTAAATCAAATTTTTACTATATTTATAAATATGATTTACTCCTCAAATTTTCTAAAAAGCAAAATTTTTGCTCTGTTTTTTGCCACAGTTGTTCTTTCTGCTTACGCCGCCGAAGGCAATTTGAATTTTTACGGGCAACGCGGCGTTCACAAAACACAAAGTGCGCAAACACTTGGGCACGGGCGTTTCGGGATCGGTTTTTATGTGGAAGGAGGAAGTCTTAAAAGCATAATAAAAGACCAGCAATTTGATGTTCCCGTATTTTATGTTGACGGAAAACCTTACGGAAACGGAGATGTTCCTTATGAAATAACCGATTATTTCGGCGGAAATGTCTATCCATTTTTGTCTTTGGGGCTTTCTAATTATTTTGATATTTCTATTAGCATTCCGTTCCCATATTTAGAATGGTTGAAAATTGAACCTAAAAACGCTGCAGATAAACATTTGGGAGATGAGTACCCTGGGGCTTGGGGATGGGGAGATTTGTTTATTTCAACAAAAACACGCATACCCTTTGATGAAAATTACCCACTTGATATTGCTGGTTTAATAGGATTTGGTATATACACAAGTACAATAGAAGCTTCTAAAGTAAATTCTTATGGCCCTTGGTTTCGCGACCCGATGTTCGTAAAAATTGAAGGACGGAGTCAAGGCCCACAGTACACATATTCAAACTCATATCCTTTTGTTAAACTTGGGCTCGCATCAACTTTTGATTTTGATAGAACAAACGCAACTATTCCTATCATGCTTCACGCAAATTACACGTATAGATGGTCGCTAGAAGAAGGAGGCAAGAGTTATCCAAATATTCACAGTTATGCCGTTGCCTTAGAATGGACTCCCCTTGAATTCCTTTCTCTTTTTGGGGAACTATATAGGGATATTCCGCTCAGCGGACCAGACGAATTAACGAATTTATCTACCACATCTTTTGGCACAACTTTCCATTTGAGCAAATCGGTTGATTTGCAACTCGGTGCTCAAATATATGTCGGAGACAAAGATTATAAAATAGATTCTTTAACCGTAAATCTTAACTCTGACCGCAGAGCTTCTTACCAAGCAAGATTAATTCCCAATTATTTGGTATTCGGCGGTTTGACAGCTAAAATTAATACTATAGAACCCAAAAAAGAAGAGAAAAGAGAATATCGCAATCCAGATACAGACGAAGACGGAGTGTGCGATGCTTGGGTAGCAGAAAGTGGCAAGCAGCAAGAATTTACAGGTATATGCAAAGGCATAGATTTGTGCCCTTATGAAGCAGGACCGCGAGAAAACAAAGGTTGCCCCGTACAAGAAGCCAAAGTTGAAGTGCAGGCTCCAGCTCCAGCACCAACTATTATATTTACAGCAATGCCAGATGTTGTGCAAAAGGGCGGCTCTGTGACATTAACTTGGCAAGTGAATAATGCCACTAGTGTGAGCATAGAAGGCATAACAGAATATCTTCCAACCACTGGCACCAGAAAAATGAAACCCACCGAAAATACGGTTTACAAATTAACCGCAGTTGGAGAAGGCGGAACGCAAACGGCAACCGCAGATGTTGAAATAGCGGCAGGTCCTCTTCCTGTAATTTTGTTTACCGCAAGCTCGGAATCTGTGCAAATAGGGCAACCTGTAACTTTGAAATGGCAGGTCACAAATGCTACCGAAGTGAGCATAAGCGGTGGCATAGGAAAAGTTCAGCTCAAAGGCTCAAAGCAGCTTAAACCCACAGAAAACACAACTTACACGCTAACCGCAATTGGTGAAGGCGGTACTCTAACAGAAAACGTATCTGTTGAGGTAACGGCTGTTCCAGTTATTGAAGCGAGAGTTAATTTGCAAGGCGTTACATTTGGCAGCGGAAACGCCACATTAACGGCAAATGCAAAGAAAATTCTGGATGGTGTTGCGGAACAGCTTTTGGCAAATCCAAAGGTTAAAATTGAAATTCAAGGCCACACAGATAATGTTGGCGGCCCAAAATCAAACCAAGATTTGTCTGAGCGAAGGGCAAAAGCCGTTGTTGGTTATTTGGCTACAAAAGGCGTAAAAATAGGCCGCATGAAAGCTGTTGGCTATGGCCAAGATGTACCTATAGCAGACAACACCACCGCCGATGGTCGCGAACTAAACCGCCGTATTGAAATGATAAGGGTGGATGATTAAATACGACTGATAAACTCGCTCGCATTTAATACTGAAATTTTGCAGTTTGAGAAATGTCGTTTATTTGCGGTTATTATAAAATCGCAGTTGGCTTTTAATGCGGAGGCATATTGCACGGAATCTTCGTAGTCTGGAAGTGCCTCAAACAATGCTTGTCCTAGCATTTGCCCATTTACAGGCACAATTTGAATTATGTTCAGCAAAAATTGCAAATCCTTTTCCACAATCCTTTTTTTATCCAATCTGTTTAACAAATAATTTATATTGCAAAAAGATACGGAAGAAGTACAACCTAAAATTCGCCCGTGAGCAACCTTATCCATAATTATTGCCGAAGCCTCACAGTGAGGCTCTCTTATCAAAAAATAATCTAAAAATACATTGGTATCTATGAAAATTCTGCTAATCATGAAGAACGTGCTTGTTAAAAAGATACTCAAATCTTAAATCATCTTCGGTTTTGCCTTCTGGCAACTTATAAGCTCCATACATTTCCTTAATCTCTGGAGAAAGTTCGTAATTTGATTTAGCTTTAGGTGGAGGCTCTTCAAGATTCTCCAAAAAATCGCTTATTAAAGCAGACAGGCTGTTGTTTTGCTTTTGCGCTATGCGTTTTCCCTTTTTTATTAGAACTGGCGAAACGCTTAATGTTAATTTTGCTACACTCATACGTAGTATTTAATATAGAAAATTACGTGTATAAATTCATTTTCACCACCCAATATCCACCAATATCACACAAAATTGCCGTTTTTCACCTCCTCACTAACTCCCAAAAATCGCTGTGTGCTTACTTTTTCAATTTGTTCTCTTGGTAATTATTTAGCCATTCTTCGAGTTCAAGAGACATAGATTCTCGCTCTGGTTTTGCTATATATTTAGATTTTCGTATTTTTTCTAATATTTTTGACATATCGTTGAAGTTAAGATTGCCTATTTTTTTGATAATAAGATTGCTTTCCAGTGCGTGAGCCTTTGAACATCCAACATAACTATTGTGTTTCAAGAAATTATAATCAGAAGCATTAATCTCAAAAGTATCATACATTTCTCTGTTTTCAGAGTTGATTAAGAAATATTTATTAATTCCCGTTGTTATACATATACAATATTTTGTTTCGCAATGCGGTAATATTTTTGACACGTCTATGATGTAAACTTCGGATATTTGTGGGACTATGATTTTATTCATATCAAATCACAAGAAAAGATGAACTCCATGCCAATTCTTCTCTTAGCCAATCTTCGTCTATGAGGTCTTCAAAATTTATTGAAACTTCTTTTCTTATACCGCGTTTTTTCCAAGCATTTTTCCAAGCAAGTTCTTTATGATTTTTTTTCTTTATGGCGTCAAAATCCATCCCTGCATATTCCTTATATCCATGCTTTAAAGCTTCTATATCAGTATCGGAGAGAAAATCTTTTATGCAATTGCGTTCTGCAATCAACTTTCTTCCAACCTTGACAAAACCAATGCCAAACTGTTCGCAGGCTTCTTTGTAAAGCCATTTCGGTACAGTGCCAAGTTGCATAGCTAGGTATGTTTCACCAGTTATAGGTCTGCCGTATTTGTTCAAATGATATTTTTCAGCAGCAAAAAGCATTTTCCATATAGCATACATATCATTGATTTTCTTTGCTTTAATAAACCAAAGGACAGCTTCAACAGCTTTTCGCTTATTTAACTTGAATTTTATCGTCATAAAATGTCCTCGTTATCCTTATTTATGAATATACAAAATCACAAATATTTTATCAATAATCAATCCACCAATTTATATAACATTTTTCAGGTTCAATGTTATTTTCTTTGCATTTCGCTAGTGCTATATCGTGTAATCTTTGCAAATCATCAACTACTTCATTTAGTTTTATTTTACCTTTTTCATCTAGCTCTATATCCAATTCAATTTCTTTTTTTATTATCTCTATCTTCTTGGCAATTTCTTCTATACCCCATGAACTACACGCAAAACAATCCCCTAATCGCTCAAGTGTCTTAATTGAGTTTTTCTTATAAGAATATTTATTTAGATCTCCATCGTGTAAATCTTCCCAATTTCTTAAAATTGAACATTCCAATTCACTTATGTCGCATAAAAACGTAGTCCTTATGGGATTTTTCCCATCGTATTCCAAGATTATTCTAAACTGCCTGCTCATAAAGCATTATCCTAAATTTTAATAAACTCGCTCGCATTTAATACTGAAATTTTGCAGTTTGAGAAATGCTGTTTGTTTGTGGTTATTATAAAATCGCAGTTGGCTTTTAATGCGGAGGCATATTGCACAGAATCTTCGTAGTCTGGAAGTGCCTCAAACAATGCCTGTCCAAGCATTTGCCCATTTACAGGTACAATTTGAATTATGTTCAGCAAAAATTGCAAATCCTTTTCCACAATCCTATTTTTATCCAATCTGTTTAACAAATAATTTATATTGCAAAAAGATACAGAAGAAGTACAAGCCGTTATTTGCTCGTGAGCAACCATATCTAAAATTATTGCAGAAGCTTCCCAGTGAGGCTCCCTCTTTAGGAAATGATCTAAAAAGACATTTGTATCTAAAAAAATTTTACTATTCATGGAGAACGTGTTTGTTGAAAAGATACTCAAATTTTAAATCGTCTTCGGTTTTGCCCTCTGGCAAACGATAAGCTCCGCACATTTCCTTAATCTCCGGAGAGAGTTCGTAATTTGATTTAGCTTTAGCTGGAGGCTCTTCAAGATTCTCCAAAAAATTGCTTACTAAAGCAGACAGGCTGCCGTTTTGCTTTTGCGCTATGCGTTTTCCCTTTTTTATTAGAACTGGCGAAACGCTTAATGTTAATTTTGCTACACTCATACGTAGCATTTAATATAGAAAATTACGTATATAAATTCATTTTTACCGCCTAATACCACAAATATCACACAAAATTGCGATTTTTACACAAAACAGCAGAAAAAATGACAGAAAAATGACATTTGTGCTGATTTTTTAACCGCAATGCAAAAAAAAAATCTATTTTAATTATGTTAACATAACCCGGTCAAATTTTTTGGCCATAAAAATAAGGAGTCTCCTATGAAGACACAAAGAAAGGGTTTTACCCTCATTGAATTGATGGTCGTTATTGTGATCATCGGTATTTTGGCAGCTATTGCCATTCCAAAACTTTTCGGTATGACTGCCAAGGCAAAGGCTCAGGAAGTTCCGGGAGCTGCTGGTACTTGGACCAAAATGCAATCCGCTTACCTAATGGAAACTGGAAAGTTAGGTGGAAATAAAAGGATTGGCTATCTGTTCCCCGGCCAGTCCACCTATGGCTCAACCAGCACAGAATCATCGGGTTTTATTTATACCGTTAATACCCTTACTGATACTGAGATTGATGCTTCTGCTGCTACTGCTTCTCTTAGTTGGCAAGCCGCACCTAAAGTATCACTTAACGATTGTGTTAGTGGTGCCGCTAAGTGGACAGTGACGATAACTGGCGGTAACACAGTTACTGCTACTCTTGATGGTACCTGTCTAGCGTTGACCCCAAACTTTGAAAAGTTAAAATAAATTGTGTTTATGAATAATAAGCTCCCTCTCCTTAAATGGAAAGGGGGTGTTTTTCTTTTGTTCTTTGCCTGCCTGGTTCCTTTGGTAATTTTCATTTTGCCAATACTCGGTTACAAAGATTTGGTTTACAAATTAGACTCTTATTCCCCCTTTTGGGTCTTTTCCCTGCAACTGGGTCTTGGGCTCCTGCTATTTGCAAAACTCTCCAAAGATTTCTATATATGGCTTAAAAACCTTATCCCTTATCCCATATCCCTTATCCCTATATCTCTGGTTATAATCTTCGCCATAGCCATGAGCATAGCTTTTATAGAACCACGTTCACGCGTTCAGGTAGATGAATCCATACATTATGTTATTGCCCAAAACCTCTACCACAACCAAGTGGGCCAGCTTTGCGTCCAAGGTCTTTTTATGGAAGATGGTATGGCTTGCGTTATGGATGCTACTGTAAAAACAAGAGGGCTCAGCTATATCTATATGCTGGGGATGCCATTTTTTGGCACTGATTTACATTGGGTACATAATTTGCATCTGTTCTTTTTGGCACTTGCATTGCTCTCGTTTTATCTGGCATTGGTGGCGTGGGTTGGTGGGGTGGTGCCCCTACTGGCAACGGCGTTATTGGCAACGTGCCCGATTTTGTTGTTTTGTTTTCGTTCTGCTTCTGTTGAACCTATTTATGTAACGTTGTTTGGGGTTTCGCTTTTGTTTTTGAAATGGGCTTATGATAGAGACTCAACTAGGCACTGGCTTTTGCTCGCTTTGACTCTTGGATTTTTTGCCCAAACTCGCTCAGAAACTATATTTTGCTTATTCGCTTTTATTGGGGTGGTTTTATATAGAAAGAAATTCAAGGTTCTTGATTTTGAGTTCGGAGCTTTCCTCTCTATCCTTTCCTTCTTTTCGCTCCCTGTTCTTTGCACTCTTTCTTTTAATAGAGATAGTGATTTGCAAGGCGGTGCTTATGGGGCGCATGGGCATTTGCTGAGCAATATAGTAGATGATTTTAAGATAATGGCTTTGCCGCACACCAGCGATGATGGCACGCTTGTATATCCATTTTTGCCCTATTTCACTTGGCTTGCCATATTTGGCTTAATAACGCTAATAGTTCTAACTATAAAGGAATTTAGGTCTAAACTACAGCACACCCCGTCAGTTAATAACGAAGCGGGGAATTATATATCTTATAAATACATCCTTATATTTCTCCTTCTACTTTCCCCTCAATATCTAATTCTCTTTGACGGTGTTAGTGCAGATTTTAATATGGGTGTTCAGCGGAGATTTGCCTTGGTTATTTTGCCAGCAATGGCTTTTTTAGGAGCCTTGTTTTTATGCCAAGTAGGAACAATATTAAGGAGAATAAAATTATTCAATCCTGTAAATCCCTTAATCCTAAGAATCGGGGTTATTGCAATAATTTTAACTACTTGCCTAGTTGAATATAAAACATTCATAAAAGATATTACAAATACACGTAATTTCGCTGCTATAGAAGAATATGAGGTTAATAAATGGCTCAGGGAAAAAGAACAAAAAAGAGTGTTGCTTTTTTATTGGCATCCGCTTATGACACTTGCCCACGGTCACTCCACATACCCCTACGATAATCTTTTGGATTTGAACTCCAAAGATTTAAATGAAATACTAGAGGATTACAATGGAGAGATTTATTTTATTAGCCCAAGTTCCTGCCATATCACAGTTGGAGCTTTAAAAATGCAATCCGCCAATACTTTTAGATATTGCGATAGAGCTATACGTTACTTCAACACACAGGAAGTTTTTAGCAAAAAAATAGTTGAGTACTTTAATCCATTAAACATTCATAAAATTTTGGGTTTTAATGATATAGATACTCTTGGGTTATTAAGGATTATAAATAAAGTTGAACCAAATGATACAACTGTGCAGTTTTATTTTAAAATACCAAGGGAATTAGAAGAACCCTGGAAAGTTCAGCATTTTGTAAATGATTCTCTTGTTTCTGAAACCCCTTATACAAAATATAACTATATGGATACGTACAATATTTCAGTTTTTAACAGAGATACCAACGTTTGGAAACTCACCATTGTTGATACCATCACAGGTGAGCAAGTACATTCTGATTTTTGGGATTTGGTTAGGGTGAGGAAGTGAAATTTTGTATATTATAGATAGGTTTGGAGATAAGTATGGCTATAGAATTCAAATTGAACGAGCGTAAGGCAGTTGAAGCTGTTCTTTGGTTAATCCAAAAAGGAGAAACCAGTATGTACCATATTTTCAAAATGCTATTTGAAGCCGAAAAATATCACGTGAACAAATATGAAAGACCCATCACAGGGGACACTTATATGGCTATGGAACACGGTACTGTTCCAAAATGGATTTATACTGATGCTTGCAAAAAATCAAATATGGATTTCGTAAGGAGTGGAAAACGTTTATACGCTAAACGCCCGCCAATAACCAATATGCTATCCGAATCTGATATAGAAGCTCTGGAAATAGGCTACAAAAAATACGCTGGTTTTGACTTCGGTGGGGTTAGAGATATAAATCATAAAGAATCGGCTTGGCAAAAAAATTGGGACAAAAGAGGAATTTCAAAATGCGTTGATATACCATTTGAGGATATTGTAGAAAACGACCTCTTGCGAGAAGATTTGAAAGAAACCGCTAGATTGACGGTGATATGATGCTTGATATATCGGAAGTTGTTCTAGCAGACACATCAACATCGGAAATTATAAGAGACAGAGCCAGAAAACTTTTTGTCCGAATATCAGTAACCAATGAAAAATTCCTCATCATCAATTCTCGCGAAAGTGAAGGGAGCATTAAAATCGAATCAGCTACATATAGTTTTTTAAGTCACGATAGCTATATTGCTGGTTTAAGAACATTTACGTTAGAAGAATATGAAATTATTAAAAAACGAGGAAATCTTTACTATGACGACATGGTTAAAGTATTGAATATGATTAAAAGTTCAAAATCCATACCACCAGATGAAAAAGAAGAAATACTTATTGACTTGGAAGAATTCATAAATGATTATGCAGCAAATAAACTGAAAAATAAATTAAGTAATAGATAATCTTATGCACCGCAAATTTCTCCTCTTTTCCTTGACCCTAGCTCTGCTAATCTCGCTTTTTCTTGAGATAACGCTGTTTAACTACACGCATTATGCAACCTTATTCACTAGCAAAAATTTTGGCATTGTATATAGCGAACAAGAGCAAAGTTTTATAAGCAATGCAAATGAATATTTGCTCACTGGAATTGCCGTACAGGATTCTCTTTTATTGCCAGATTCATTGAGCAGTTTTGAATTTAAAAATTTAAACACAGAAATTGCTTCAATATATATAGAACCTGTATTTTTGCAGGGAAATACTCAAAGCATAAGAATTATTTGGGCAGACGAAGAATCTTCTGCGCGCTTTATAGATGTTAGCATAATAAAAGGCTTGGATTTCAGCAATTATATAAATATAAATCCACGCGGGAAGGTTTCAAATTTAATTATTGCATTTTTAGAAAATAATATAGCCATTAAGCAGATTGAACTCAATAGAGAAATTCCTATGGTGATTATGCCTATTCGTTTAGTTATTGTTTTTGGAATTTTATTCTTGCTGATTTGTTTGAAAAATGCAGAAATTCGTGAAAAAATTTCTTGGTTCTGTTTTGATTATTTGTACGAAAAAACCAACTTTAAGCAGCATATCGGTTTTGCCGTGCTTATTTGCGCCATGCTCATTTTTAATTTTCTCGTTTCTTATACTGTTTATGGTTTTAAAGATAATGAACTCGCTGCAGAATTTATCAAAATGTATAGCCATCAGATGACAGATGCTTTGCTAAAAAAACAACTACATTTAGACATTGAAGTTCCAAAAGCATTGCGGGTGGCAGAAAGACCTTATGATAATGAATATAGGAAACTAAAAGGGATGTTTATAAACTGGAACAATAAATCTTTAGATACTTTGGAAAATGCTCTTTTAGGCGACCGTACATATTACAAAGGCAAATTTTACAGCTATTTTGGTATGGTTCCTGTTATCATTTTATTCGCTCCATACAAGTTAATAACAGGAAATTATTTGCCAAGTTCAATGGGGGCATTTTTATTTGCTTCCCTAGCAACCGTGCTATTAATGCTGCTTTGGAAACAAATTGTACAAAATTATCTAAAAAACCTCCCTTATTTTTTCTTTTTAATGGGTGGAGTAGCTCTATATGCTTGTTCCCTTATACCCGTTGTTTTAATAGAGAATAAATTTCATATAATAGCGCAATATTCGGCACTTGCTTTTGTGATTTTAGGTGTGATGGCGTTATTGCAAGCAAAGGAAAATTTCTCTATTAAATACCTCGCTATTTCTTCGCTTTCCTTTGCCCTTGCAGTTGGCTGCCGCCCCAGCGCTTTGTTTTGGAGTATATTGATTCCGGTGGTGTTGTGGGATAAAAGAAAGGAATTGATGAATTCTAGTAAATATATGCTTGCGATAATAATTCCATTCATTATTGTAGGTTCAATTCTCGCCTGGTATAATTATGCTCGCTTTGATTCTCCTTTTTTGTTTGGCGATACCTACATGATAACAAAGGCTAACCAAATTATGCTCAATAAAATCAGCATAATTGGAAAAATTCATTCCTTTATAAAAACATTTTTATTTATGTTATTTAATCCACCAGTATTAGATTTAACATTTCCTTTTATTTCAGCAAAAACATCAATTATACCTTTAGCTAAAAGTTCCTTTATGTATGATAGTTCTATAATAGTTGGTATTTTATGTTTTCCTATTATATGGTTTTTGTTTTATGTCAGAAAAGTTGTTCTTTTGAGGAATTTCATTTTTGCCGGAATTTTTATTTCATTGCTGAATATAATAATATTTGCATTTACAGGCGGCATAGTTTCGCGTTATACTATGGATTTTTCTTGGATTATGGCACTCGGGGCATTGATTTGCGCTTTTCAACTGCAAGAAAATGAACCTGCGATGAGAAAGGTTATTTTGAAAGCCTTTTATTCTTGTTGCATATTCACCATATCATTTGTTTTCTTTTATACGATATCTTACAGAATACTTATGGGTTTTGGTACTAGTGTAATTTTAGACCCAAAAATACAACACTACCTAGCCCGTACATTTGGAGTTATTTGCAATGTGCCGTAATTCCCTAGAATTAACCATACTCATGCCCTGCCTAAATGAGGCAGAAACTTTGGAAAAGTGCATTTCAAAGGCAAAAACATTTTTGGAAAAAAATAAAGTAAATGGAGAGGTTTTAATTGCGGATAATGGCTCCACAGATGGCTCTCAGGAAATAGCCTTAAAAAATGGGGCTAGAATTATAAATGTTCCTATTAAAGGCTATGGGGCAGCACTTATTGAAGGAACAAAGGCAGCTCTTGGAAAATATGTTATAATGGGAGATGCAGACGATAGCTATAATTTTTTGAATTTAATGCCCTTTGCCCAAAAACTGCGTGAAGGCTACGATTTAGTTATGGGCAATAGATTTGCAGGAGGCATAACAAAAGATGCCATGCCTAAACTCCATAGATACTTAGGCAATCCGGTTTTATCTTTTATAGGAAGATTATTTTTCAATTCTAAAATAAAGGATTTTCATTGCGGGCTTAGGGGTTATAATAGAGAAAAAGTTTTGGCTTTGAATTTGCAAACCAAGGGAATGGAATATGCAAGCGAGATGATTGTAAAAGCTACATTAAATAAATTCAATATAACAGAGGTACCTACAACTCTTGATAAAGATGGGCGTTCCAGACCGCCCCATTTGAGAAGTTTTAGAGATGGTTGGCGGCATTTAAAATTTTTGCTTATGTACGCTCCGAACTGGCTTTTTGTTTTGCCCGCAACTTTATTGATGTTTGTTGGAATTATAAGTACTTGCCTAATTAGCGCAGGTTCGGTGAAAATCGGGCATATTACCTTGGATATTCACACTTTGCTTTACGCTGGAGTTAGCATTATACTCGGTTTCTCCTTGTTTTTATTCAACATATTTTCAAAAATATTCGCTTTTGAACACGGTTATTTGCCTAAAGATAATACAAGTTCTTTTTATATAAATTTGAGTTCCGAAAAAATTATGCTTTTTGGATTAATTTTATTTTTCTTGGGAATTTTGGTATCCATTACAGCAGTTGTTTTTTGGCAAGCTGTGAATTTTGGAGAACTTGACCCAAGCAAGGTTATGCGATTGACAATTCCCGCCACAGTTTCTATGGTTGTTGGAATTGAAAGTATTTTTGCTGGATTTTTCGTTGGGATTTTGAGGATAAGGTAATATGCCAGACCTTCAATACAGCCGTAATTTATCTCTAATGAACCGCATTTCTTATGCAAAGCGAAAAGAGATGTTTAACCTATTGCAAAAATTGGCAAACTTTGAAAACTTGCAGCAAGTTTTAGATGTTGGAGCAACAGCAGACAAATTGCACCCTGAAAGCAATTTTTTTGAGCAATTCTATCCATATAAAGAACACATAACAGCTCTTTCCAACCAAGATGCAAAATTTTTGGAAACGGAGTACCAAGGATTAAAATTTGTCCAAGGCAATGCTTTAAATATGCCTTTTGAAGACAATAGCTTTGATTTGGTGTTTTCGTCTGCGGTTTTAGAGCACGTAGGTTCTTTTGAAAATCAATGCAAATTTATTAACGAATGTTTAAGAGTTTCAAAGAAATATGTTTTTTTAACCACTCCAAATAGATTTTACCCCATTGAATTTCACACATACCTGCCCTTTATCCATTGGCTGCCAAAAAAGGTACATCGCAAAATACTAAATTTAATAGGGCAAAAAGAACTCGCCTTGGAAGAGAACCTGAATTTGCTGAGTAAAAAAGCTCTTAAAACCATGTTGAATTTTTGTTCTAAAAATTTAAAGTTCAATGCTCAGATTTTAAATGTTAAACTTTTTGGAGTACCAAGCAATTGGATTTTGTTTGTGAGTAAGTAATTTTCTACATTATTTGCTTATATGCACCGCAAATTCCTCCCATTTTCCTTAACCCTCGCCCTGCTAATCTCGCTTTTCCTTGAAATAACGCTGTTTAACTATACGCATTATGCCACATTGTTCACAAGCAAGCATTTTGGCATTGTGTACAGCCAACAAGAGCAAAGTTTTATCAGTAATGCAAATGAATATTTGCTTAAGGGAATTTCAGTGCAGGATTCTCTTTTATTGCCAAATCAATTAAGCAGTCTTGAGTTCAAAAATTTAAATACAGAAATTGCTTCAATATACATAGAGCCTATATTTTTGCAGGGAAATATTCAGCACCTAAGAATTACTTGGGCAGATGAAGAATCTTCTGAACGCTTTATAGATGTTAGCATAATAAAAGGTTTAGATTTCAGCAATTATATAAATGTAAATCCGCACGGGAAGGTTTCAAATTTATCCATTGCATTTCTTGAGAATAATATAGCCATTAAACAGATTGAACTCAACAGAGAAATTCCAATGGCAATTATGCCAATTCGTTTGGTTATTGTTTTTGGAATTTTGCTTTTGCTGATTTGTTTGAAAAATACAGAAATTCGCGAAAAAATTTCTTGGTTTTGTTTTGATTATTTATATGATAAAACAAATTTTAAGCAACGTATCGGTTTTGCTGTGCTTATTTGTTCTATGATAATTTTCAATTTCCTCGTTTCTTATTCTGTTTATGGTTTTAGAGACAACGAACTTGCTGCAGAATGGATTAAAATGTACAGCCATCACATGACAGATGCCTTGCTGAAAAAACAACTGCATTTGGATATTAAAGTTCCACAAGCATTGCTGGAAGCCGAAAGACCTTATGATTATGTATATCGGAAACAGAAAGGAATGATTGTACACTGGAATATGAAATCTTTATTATCAGACACTCTAGAAAATGCTCTTTTTGGCGACCATACATATTACAAAGGTAAATATTACAGCTATTTTGGAATGGTTCCTGTTATCATTTTATTCGCTCCTTACAAACTAATAACGGGAGATTATTTGCCAAGTTCAATGGGAGCATTTTTATTTGCATCTATAGCAACAATACTACTAATGCTACTATGGAAACAAATCACGCAGAATTATCTAAAAAAGCTCCCTTATTTTTTCTTTTTAATAAGCAGCGTAGTTTTATATGCTTGTTCTTTTATACCTGTCATTTTATCAATAAGCCCATTCCATATAATAGCGCAGTTTTCGGCACTTGCTTTTGTAATTTTTGGTATGATTATGTTATTGCAGGCAAAGGAAAATGGTGCGATAAATCGCACCACTACTAAATATCTCCTTATTTCTTCATTTTCCTTTGCACTTGCTGTTGCCTGCCGCCCTAGTGCTCTTTTTTGTAGTATTCTAATTCCTGTTTTGCTGTGGGATAAAAGAAAAGAATTAATAAATGCAAGGTATTTACTCGCTATAATAATTCCATTCGTTATCATAGGTTCAATTCTTGCATGGTATAATTATGCACGCTTTGATTCTCCTTTTTCATTTGGCAATACTTATACTATATCAGGATTTAACCAAACGATGTTTAACAAAATAAACATTATTGGAAAAATTCATTCTTCTATAAAAACATTTTTATTTATGTTATTCAATCCACCAAATTTAGATTTAACATTTCCTTTCATTGTGGCAAAAATATCAAATATACCTTTAGCCAAGAGTACTATGCCAGTTTATTTTTTACCAACAGTTGGTATTTTCTGCATTCCTCTTATGTGGTTTTTATTTTATGTTAGAAAAGTTAATATCCTGAGAAATTTTATTTTTACAGGAATTTTTATTTCATTGTTTAATATAGCTTTATTCTCATTTACTCATGGTATAAGCTATCGTTATATTATGGATTATTCTTGGATTATGGCGATAGGGGCACTGATTTGCGCCTTTCAATTGCAGGAAAATGAAATCGCAATGAGAAAAGTTATTTTAAAGATTTTTTATTCTTGTTGCGTATTCACTTTGCTGCTTGTTTTCTTTCTTGCAATATCCACTAGAATATATAACATTGATAATACTGGTAACTTTCTAGACCCCAAAATATACCACTACCTAGCCCGAACATTTGGAGTTATATGCAACGTGCCGTAACTTGCCTTTATCCATTACCCGCCACAAAAAAATTATTCATCCAAAATTGAAAATACTTATGCTCAACATTTTTGAAACCCGCCCCAGCAAAAATCTCCAGCAAATCTTTTTTATTAAAATACTGCTTATGGTCGCGAATTTCTGCCTCGCTCACAATTCCAATTTTGTAGCTCAAAAATTCCAGCACAGGCTTTGCCGCTTTGCTCGGCACGGTTCCAATCAACACGCCACCTTCTTTTAAAACCCTGCGAATTTCACGCAAAATATCCAAAGGCTTTTCTAAATGCTCCAAAACAGCCATTAAACTAACCACATCAAAGGAATTGTCTTCAAACGGCAGCTTATTGTCTAAAGTAGCGCTTATTGTTCTCAGTTTTGTACTCTCCAAACTCGGTGCTTTAAAATCTATGCCTACCCCACTCGCTATATAAGGCTCAACCGATTTTAGGAATTTCGCTTCCCAGCCACAGCCAACATCCAAAAGTTTACATTCTGGAAATTTCCTCAAAATAGGCAAAACCTTAGCTATGCGCATTCTGCGCAAAATAGGTTCTAAAAAAGGTTCTTTCATGGGTGTTTAATATAGTAAAGCATTTACTATATTCATTATTTAGAATGGCGAATTTTACTCTTTCTTTGATTATCCCGTGCTATAACGAAGAAAATACAATTGAAAATTGTATAGAAAAGGTTCGTAAAATAAACGAGAATCAAAATTTTGCCCTAGAGCTTGTGGTTGTGAATGACTGCTCTACCGATAAATCAGCAGAAAAGCTATCCGAAATTTCCAAGAAATACCCAGAAATTAAAATATTCACCCACGAAAAGAATCGCGGTAAGGGAGCAGCACTTAGAACTGGTTTAATGGCAGCTACTGGTGACTATATAGGCATACAAGACGCAGACGATGAATATAATCCCCTTGAATATTTAGAAATGCTTAGACCGCTTATTGAAAATAAAGCCGATGTTGTCTATGGTTCGCGATATTTAAAACCCGATACACGAAGGGTACTTTATTTTTGGCATACATGGATGAATAAATCGCTCACTATGGTTTCAAATATGTTTACGAATTTGGATATAACAGATATGGAAACCTGTTACAAGCTATTCAGAAAAGAAACCATTAAGCAAATAGCACCGCTGCTTAAAGAGGAAAGATTTGGATTTGAACCGGAAGTGACGACAAAAGTTGCTCAAGGTGGTTATCGCGTTTACGAAACTGCTATTTCTTACTATCCTAGGAGCTATGAAGAGGGAAAGAAAATTGGATGGAAAGACGGCGTTTGGGCGTTGTATTGCCTATTTCATTACGGAGCGCACAGTGCTCCGCTTCCTATGCAAATATTGATATATCTGTTCATAGGTGGAGTATCATTGCTTGCCAATATGGTATTTTTTGTGTTCGGGAACTTTCTCTCAATTCCGATAGATTATTCGATTGCCGGTTCTTTTATTTTGGCTGCTGCCCTTAATTATATTTTATGTATTTTGATTTTATTCAGGCATAATTCGCGGTGGAAAACACCTGGCGAGTTATTTATGTACTTAATTTCGGTATCATTTATGGGTGCGGTGGATTTTGGTTTAACACGAGGGTTAATTGCGCTTTCTTGCGGAGTGGTTTTATCAAAGTTCATTGCTGCAATTCTAGGCTTTATTGGGAACTTTGTTTTGAGAAGATTTTTGGTTTTTCCAGAAAGATCTCCACACCCGCGTAGCAACCATGCTACACCTTCATCACCATTATCTTAGAGTGCCGCTTAACATCGTACTTCTCCTTTTTTGAAGGTGGCAAATCTTCTGCGGAGCCGTCTTTAAAACCAAAGCTATAGAACCAGTCGGAGGCTTGGGTTGTTAATAGGAAAAGTTTTTTTGCTTTTTGTTTTTTTGCCTTCTCTATTAAAAAATTCACAACAGCTTCGCCAACTCCAGCATCTTTGTAGTTTGCGCCAACGGCAATGGCGGCTATTTCGTAGCAACCGTTTTCATAAGCGTGCAAGGCACCGCAACCGTGAATGGCATTGTCCACAGCATAAACAATGTAGTCTTCAAGTTTGGCTTCAATATCTTCTTGGCTTCTAGAAATCAAAAAACCGTGTTCCACATAACTCTGCATAATGCGGAGCATATCTGGAATATCCTCTATGGTTATGGGGCGCAAATTCCAATACTCATTTGCATAAACCATTGTTCCATTGCCCCTGCTGGAAAATACCTCTTGCAAAATATTTCCCTGCACAATTCCAGAAAGCAAATGAACGCGCTTTACCCCGTTACGGCAAGCCTTTATTGAATTTTCCAAATAATCCCTTTGCGCAAAAGTCAATTTGGGATGTGTTTTCAAAACTTCACCCGCCTGATTGATATCCAAAGCAGAAATCAAGCCTTGACCTGGAAGCTCAATCCCGCCTTCTTCCCCTATAAAAAACAGTTTTCCAACTGGAAGGTAGCGGCCAAGCTCGGTTGCAAGCTCAGTGCTGGAAATATTATAGGCATGCCCAAGTTTATTCCAGCCAATTGGCGGCAAAATAGGGACAAAACCGTCGTGCAAAAGTTTTTCTATAATGCTGCGTTCAATACGCTCTATTTTTCCAGTTCGCATATAATCTATGCCATCTGCAACGCCGAGGCTGCCGGCTCTAACCCAGTTCCCCTGAATACCGTTTATCCCGTTTGCGGTTAAATATGAGAGTATGCGCTGCGCTGCTCCAAGCGAAGCCTGCTCCACCAGCGGCAATGCCTCTTGCGAGGTTAGGCGAATTCCGTTGTGAAAACTGGTTTCTAATTTATATGCTTTGAGCTGACGGTCTATGCTGCTCCTTGTACCTGGCACTATAAGAACTTTTATCCCAACAAAGTGGAGCTGGGCAATGTCTTTGACAAGCACCGGAAACGCAGGATTGTCTAAAAGAGAATCTTCTATTTTCAATATGAATAACTGGCCTTTGAACCTTGAAATGTATGAGAACACTTCACGAATTGCGCTGGCTAGGGCATTATTTGCGTTCTTATTAGCGGGCATGAAGAGAATTTAGTAATTGCTGATTTAATTTTCTATATTTAATCCAAATTTCATAGAGGCAAATCTGGAAAATATATCTAAATTAGATTCTTTGGTGCTTGGCGCGTGCAAGCGCTCTGGGGTGGATTTAGTTGAAATTGAAAAAAATTTCATAGGCAAGCGAAAGGTTTTGAGGATTTTTATAGATAAAAGCGGCGGAGTTGATGTTGAGGACTGTGCAAGCACAAGCCGTTATTTAAGCGAAGAATTGGACAAAGAAACTAATTCCAACCTAATAGAGGGAGCTTATACCATAGAGGTCTCTTCCCCAGGGCTGGATTTTGACAAGAACTCTAAAAAAGGTGGAAAATGGCAAAAAAAATAGCAAAGAAAAACAATATGGTGAGAGAAGCTTTGGAGCTTTTGGCAAAAGAAAAAAACGTTGCCATAGAAGATGTATTCACCGCTTTTAAGGAATCTCTCATCGCTGCAGCCCGCAAATTCATGAAGCTGCACAAAAACATAGAGGTGGATGTTGACCCAGAGACCGAAGACATAAAAGTTGTGCTTAGGGTAGAGGTTGTTGACGATTTCCCCGACTATGACCCAAATCTCTCTCCCGAAGAAGTTGAGAAAATGGACGAGCATTATATGCTTGAAGAAGAGGCAAAGGAATATCACCCCGAAGCTGCCGCAGGCTATATGCTGGAAGTTGAGCTGCCATTTGAGAACTACGGCCGTTTAGCCATTCAAGAAACACGCCAGCGATTGAAAGCGCGCATGGGCGATGTGGAACGCAACCGCGTTTTTGAGATTTTCAAGCATAAAATAGGCACTCTGATTAACGGGCAGGTTTTGAGGATTGAAAAGAACAACGCCATAATCTCCATAGGCAGCAATGTAGAAGCCGTGCTTCCAAACAGCAACCGCATGAGCAAAGACCGCTGGAAACTTGGGCAATCCGTGAAAGCCGTTATAGACAGCATTTCCGAGCCATCAAAAGGCACGGGAGCACAGGTGGTTCTTTCCAGAGTTAGCAAAGAATTTGTCAGGGAATTATTCAAGCAAGAGATTCCAGAAGTGTACGATGGCACAATAGAAATAAAGGGAATTGTCCGCATACCGGGCTACCGTGCCAAGGTCGCCGTTTTTTCAAGAGACGACAGGGTTGACCCTTCCGGTGCTTGCATAGGTCTTAAAGGCCAGCGTGTGCAAGCCATCACAAGGGAATTGAACAACGAGCGCATAGACGTGGTGCATTGGGATCCAGACCCAGATGTGTATTTCCGCAGAGCGCTTGGCGCAAGCAGCAATATAAATATAATAAAGTCCTTTGAAGTTCCTGGTTTTAATCCGCCCCGAACCGTTGTGGTTGTTGGCGATGAAGATGTTGGAATTGTAATAGGCGACAAAGGTCAAGCCGTTAGGCTTGCTGGCATGTTGTTAGGCAAAGATATTTGCATATTCAGCGAATCGGACTGGGCAAATAGCTCTGAAGAGGAAAGAGAGACTCTAATTCATTCTCAAGACCCTCGTACGGTTGCAAAAAAAGCAGCAAATTTGGAAACCTTGTTCAACAGTAAAGAAAATGTGGAAAAACCTTCTCCAAGCGGGGCAAAAAACTCTGATGAGTAATGAACTAATATCAATTAAAGCGTGGGCAGAAAAACATTCCTTTGACCAAGGAGACACGTTTGACTATTTGAAAGGAAAAACCTTAGATGGAGTATTGGTTAAATCCACAAACACAAAGGTTTCCGAAGCAGCTTTGGATTCTTTCAAGGGCGATGTTCTAAATGCCCAAAAAAGAAAACCCGCTAATAAAGGTGTTAAGAAAACCAAAGCCAAAGAGTCGGAAAGTTCGGGTGGAAAAAGTACCTTAACAACACTAAAAAAAATAGACAAACCAGCAAAGCCTGCATCGCAGGCAAAGGCTGCGCCACCAAAAGAACCACCACCTGCGCCGCCACCAGTGGTAGAGCCAGAACAGCAGGCTGCAAGCGTGGCTGCTGTGCCTTCCCAGCCGCCTGCACAAAAAGCGGAACGCCCAAAGCCGCCGCCAGAAAAAAAACAGGCAGAAAAGCATACTGCCGTAAAAACCGAAATCCCTAAAACAGAAACGTCCCAAGAACAAGAACAGGAACAAGAGCAAATTGAACATACCGAGCAGCAGTCTGTTGCAAGCGAACCTAAAAAAACAGTTGCATTCACAGCCGATGTTTCAAAGGTTGTGGATCCAGCAATTTTGGCGCGAATTCAAAAGAGCAAGCAAGAAAAAGCCACCATGCGCAACAACCAGCGCGGAGATAAAAACAAAGGCAACAAAAACCAGCAAAACAATAACAACAGAAACAACGGCTCAAAACAAACTTCCGCAACTGGCTACAGCGGAAATTTGCGCATACAGCCAAGGCAAACAGAAAATAAAGCACAAGCCGGCTTGCAAACCCGCAGACCAGGCTTTGGCACAACTCTGCAAGACGTTTTATCTGCAAACGCACCCGCTCATAAAGACTTTTTAGACAACAGAACCCGTAGCGGCAAAGGCGGGCACGGCGATTCCCGCAAGCGTGGCAAAAAAGGAAAGGACTCTCAGAGAGAGAGGGAAATTCAAAAAGAAAATATTGAAAAGGCACAAAAAAGAGTTTCTGATGTTTTGGTTTCTCTCTCCAAAACTCCCGTTAAAAAAGTATATAACAAAGACAAAATCCAAGCCGAGGGAGCCGAAGCCTCAAAGGTGATACACGTTTCTGCTTCTGTTTCTGTTGGCGAGCTTGCGAGCCTTATGGAACAGCCCTCCGCAAGCGTTATTGGCAAGTGCATGGAAATGAACGAAATGCTAACCATAAACAAACGCTTGGATTTTGATATGGTGCAAATAATAGCATCCGAATTTGGTTTTGAAGCCAAACTTCAAGAGGAATATCAAGAAGAAACCCTCGGAATTCAGGCAGATGCAGAAGAGCATTTGAGACCAAGGCATCCTGTGGTTACTGTTATGGGTCACGTTGATCACGGAAAAACATCGCTTTTGGATTATATTCGCAAAACCAATGTGGTACGAGGAGAATCTGGCGGTATAACTCAGCACATAGGTGCTTATGAGGTAGAAACTCCAAACGGAAAAATCACATTCTTAGATACCCCAGGTCACGAAGCCTTTAACGCAATGCGTACTCGCGGTTCGCAAGTTACCGATGTTATAGTTTTGGTGGTTGCCGCAGATTCAATGGTTATGCCGCAAACGGTGGAATCGATTGAACTTGCAAAAATGGCAAATGTTCCAATTGTTGTTGCCGTAACAAAAATAGATTTGCCCACCGCAAACCCCGATAAAATAATGTCTCAGCTCTCCGAAAGAGGTGTGCAAGTTGATGAATGGGGCGGCAATGTAAGTTGTGTGAAAATATCTGTTAAAACCGGAGAAGGCATAGAAAAATTGCTTGAAACTCTCGCTTTGGAATCTGATGTTTTGGAATTAAGAGCAAATCCACACGCAAGCGCAAGAGGTGCTGTTGTAGAAAGCCGCTTAGATGCGGGCAAGGGAACTATAGCCACCATTTTGGTTCAAAACGGAACCTTGCGTGTTCGCGATTGCTTTGTGTGTGGAAACTATAGCGGAAGAGTTCGCGCTCTGTTCAATGAACACGGCGATAGCTTAAAAGAAGCAGGCCCAAGCACACCTTGTCAGGTTTTGGGATTCAACGGAACTCCGCAGGCAGGTGATGATTTGGTTGTTGTGGAAAGCGATCAGGCTGCTTCTGAAATTGCGGCTAAACGTCAGCACACAGCTCACGAAAGAGCCTTGCGCTTCAAAACTCACATGTCTCTTGAACAGGTTTACGACGAAGCAAAGTCTGGCAAAATATCTGAACTCAACCTTGTGATAAAAACCGATGTTGCAGGTTCTTGCGAAGCTCTTGCAGAGTCTTTGACAAACCTTTCAAACAACGAAGTGAAAATCAAAATTGTTCGCAAAGGTGTTGGCGCAATTAACGATGATGATGTGCGTTTGGCTTCTATTTCCAATGCAATTATAGTTGCTTTCCATTTAATGCCTTCTCATTCCATAAGAGAACTTGCGGAGCAAGAGGGCGTTGAAATTAAAACCTACCGTGTTATATACGATGTTATAGAAGAAATAAAGGGCGCAATAGAAGGCTTGCTAAAACCAGTGAACAAAGAAGAGGTCACTGGCGAAGCCGAAATTCGTCAGGTGTTCAAAATACCAAAAGTTGGCTTGATTGCTGGTTGTATGGTTAAGAGCGGTGAAGTTGACAGAGAGTCTCAAGTTCGCGTTTATAGAGATGGCGTTGAGCTTGGCTTAACAAAAGTCCAGTCGCTAAAGCGCGTGAAAGACGATGTTTCCTCTGTTAAAACCGGCCTTGAATGTGGTATTGGTCTCAGAGGCTACGATAATATAGAAGAAGGCGATGTCTTGATATTCTTTAAACAAGTATCCGTTGCTCGTACTTTGGCAGACGTGGCTAGGGAAAACAGATGAGCATAAGAACCGAAAGACTAGGCGCAGAAATGCAAAAAGAGATTTCAACCCTTTTGCACAACGGTCTAAAGAATCCAAATGTAGGTTTAGCCTCCATTTCCCGTGTTGATGTTAGCACAGACCTTTCTTATGCAACGGTGAGGGTTTCTGTTTTGGGTTCAAAGCAAGAACAGATGAAAAGCCTAAACGCTCTGCAACAATCTGCGGGCTTTATACGCTCTCATTTGGCAAAACATATAAAGCTACGCAAATTCCCTGAACTCCATTTTGTTTTTGACGAAAACCTGCAACACGCCGCAAGGATAGACGAGATTTTGCATAATCTAAAAGAGAAGGGCGAGTTGTAATTTACCCTCTTTTTATCCTACATATAAGATAAAAATTTGCTATATTATCCTGTATGGAAGATAAAATAGACATCAGTCTCTTGCAGAGAATTTTGGTGGAAAACCAAGAAGCGGTTCAGAAAATAGAACTTTCTGAGCGAGAGCTTGCTCTGGAGGCAAAAGGAAATTACATTTTCATTGGTCCCAGACAGGCGGGAAAAACTTTTTGCTTGTTTCAGATAATAAAGCAATACATAAAAAAATATTCTGCAAAAAAAATACTATACATTAACTTTGAAGATGACAGGCTTTTGACTTTCAACGCCTCGCATTTTCAATTGCTCTTAGATGCCTATAAAAGCCTATTCAAAGAAACTCCGGTTTTGTTTTTAGATGAAATACAAAATATAGATGGCTGGGAAAAATTCTCCAGAAGGCTTGCCGATTCAAAAGAATACAAAATATTCATAACGGGCAGCAATGCGAAAATGCTTTCAAAAGAAATGGCTACCACGCTTGGTGGCAGGTATTTAATAAAAAACATATATCCATTTTCCTTTTCGGAATATTTGGCGGCGAACAAGGTTAAATTAACTGAGCATTGGCAATTCTCAAACAAACGCTATGAAATTCGCAGAAAATTTAATGATTTTTTTAAATTCGGCGGCTTTCCAGAACTTTTGCATTTCAAGGAAAAACGCTTATGGCTTGAAAACCTTTACAAAAAAGTGTTTTATGGGGATTTGATTGCCAGATATAAAATAAGGAATGATTTTGCTCTTAAAATCCTTGTGTCTAAACTATCCGAGAGCATTCACGATGAAATATCTTTCAACAGAATGAAAAATATAATTCAATCAATAGGAACGCCAATAGGAGCAAGCACAGTTATAGAATATTTGAATTTTTTGGAAGAATCTTTTTTGATTTTCAGCGTTAAAAATTGCTTGGCAAAAATAACGGAGAGAGAAAGCCAAAAGAAGTATTATTTTATAGATAACGGTTTAATAACCATTATGCAAGACAGCCCAGAAACAAAGCTTTTGGAAAATCTTGTTGCCGTAAATTTAAAAAAACGATTCGGCAGTGAGTTTTATTTTGCAAAAGATGGCGCAGAAGTTGATTTTTATATTCCGCAAACAAAAACGCTTATTCAGGTTGCCTATTCACTTTCTAGGCAAACAGAAGAACGAGAACTTGATAGTATGTTAAAAATCCAGCAAAAACTTGAGGCAAAAAAGATGTTGCTAATAACCTTAGACGAAGAAAAAACAATAGAATTCAAAGGTAAAAAGATAGAGTGTATTCCTATTTGGAAATGGGTGCTGGGAATTTTACTATATTCTACCCATGCCAAATTCCAATCTCCACATTCATGAACGCTTTGCAAACTGGTATATATCCTTTGTTTGCAAAAATAAATTCAAAACACTGGCATTCTATGTTTGCTTTGCTCTTATCTGCCTGTTTCCCATACTTGTTTACCCCGGTTTGAAACTGGATGCAGATTTATCTAAGCTCTTGCCAAATTCAACTCCTAGCGTTATTGCGCTAAAAGAATCTTATACTCGCTTTGGTAGCACAGACCGATTTATGATAGCCATTCAGAGCGAAGATGTGAATCTTGTGGACTCGCTTCAACGAGAAATAAGGGCTTATATTGAAGAAAAATGGAAAGGAGATTATGTTTCCACTCAAATAGACAACGACAATAAATTTTTCAAAGATAACGCTTTGCTTTACCTTCCTATTGAACATCTGGAACGCATTAGAGATAATCTAGACGAGGTGCAACTGGAAATAGGCAGAAAAAATTTGCCCTTTGTGGTTGATTTGGTGCAAACCGAGCCAAAGAAAAAGCGTATCTGGTTTGATGCAAACATTCCACAAGAACTCGGACTCCCCGACGAAGCCGCTGGTGCATTTGATTCATTTTTCAAATCCGATAAAGAAAAAGATACCGTAGAAGTCCAAGGTCCTCCGCCATGGGATAACAAGGGTCCTGTTCCAGAGCACTTAAAAACAAGATTCATAGGCTGCCCCAAACCCGACAGCACTGGAAAAATTTTATTTAACGGAACCGTGCAGGCAAAATTAACCCTGCCATCCACAGATTACGCCTTTGTTGCACACATACTCGCTCGCTCAGACACACTGCTGCAATATTTTTCAAAAAAATATCAAAATTTTCCAGTACGCTTTTCCGTTGAAGGAACCTACGAAGGCTTAAAAGAAGTAGAAGATTTGCAAAACGATTCCGTCACATCTTTTGCCATAAGCCTCGTTTTAATAATAGCCATAACAATTTGGTTTTTCAGAAGCGTAAAAGGGCCTTTCCTCGTTATAGCAACCGTGCTTTACGCCTGTCTTCCTATGCTCGCTTTTACCGCCATTTTTTATGGAACCTTAAATCCATTCACAGTTTTTGTAGCTACCATAATTTTAGGCATAGGCATAGATTATTCCATACACATGCTCGGCACAACGCAAAAATTTCTTGAAAATTCCAACTTGGAAACAGCCTTGAAGGAAGCCCAAAAAGAAATGTTCAAACCATTCATATTAGCCAGCGGAACAACAATCGCCGCGTTTTTAACGCTTTTAGCTGCGCATTTCCGTGGTTTTTACGAGTTCGGAGTTGTGGCATCTTTTGGCGTTTTGTTCAGTATGATAACCTCTTTTTTAATTTTGCCAGTGTTTGCAATATGCTCTGGTGGTATTCCTCATGCACCGAGAAACAGCTTTTTGCCTGCCGCTTGGGACGAATCCAAAATTTTCAAATTCTTTAAACGTTGCGCTATAACAACTAGTATTTTAATTGTAATTTTATTGTTCTTTGCACCTTATGCGGAATTTGAACATAACCTCAATAATTTACGCAGAGAGTCCACTAAGAAAACTGCAGAAAAAGGCATTTCGGCTTCAGTTACTATGTCTAGCAACCGCAAATCTTCTCAACCAGCTGCAGTAATGGGTTCAAAGCCAGAGCAGCTAGATAAACTATACGATACTCTGATGGTTCTATTGCACAAAGAAAAAGTACCTACTTTGCGTAGTTTCTTAACCCTTAAAACATTTGTGCCACCGCAAGACGCACAAAAAGAAAGGCTGGAAATAATAGAGGAAATTCGTGAACTCGCAGAAGCAAGGGTTTTCGACAAAGCCTCCGGCGATGATTCCACCAATATAGCAGCGCTTAGGGATTTAGCGCAAATTGAAAAAACCTTTGATGCCAAAGACATACCTGAGTGGGCACTTGATTTGCTCAAGGAAAAAGACGGAAGTTATGGCAAAATAGGTTTTATTTACGGGCGTTATGAAAGCTGGGATGCTCGCGCTGTTCATAAATTCCAGCAAGATTACAGCAACTGGAATTTTGATGGAGAAAAACTCAGGGTATTCTCTTCGCAGTTCATTCTTTCAGATGTTATAGATTCCGTTAAGGAAGATAGTTTTAATTTGGCAATTTTAATAACGGTTATAATATTTTTAACCCTTGTGATTAGCCTCAGAAAACCATCTCTATTTGCATCTGGATTTTTATCTTTTGCCTCTGGAATTCTCTTCACCATTGGGCTTATGGGCTTTTTAACCCATTTCTTTGACTTTGGAAAAATAGGCATTTACAACGTTATTGTTATTCCAATGGTTTTGGGGCTTGGCATTGATTTTGCGGTTCATCTCATTATAAAATGGACAAATAGCGATGTTGGAATTCGAGAACTTTTAGATACAACAGGCCGCAATGTTATGGCAAGCGCAACCACAACAGCTGCTGGTTTTGTGGGTATGCTCTTCACCGCTCACAGGGGTTTAAAAAGCATTGGCGACCTCGCTTGCATGGGAATAATGGTTTTCCTCTTTACCAGCATAGTATTTTCAATATTCCTATGTGCTACCCTGCTTAAAAGGCAACCTGCCACACTAGGGCAAAAAACACCATAGATAAACGCTCAACCAACGCGCTCAGTAGTCCTGCACGCACCGAACACTAAACAGGTAGCACTTATTGTCGTAGTACCAGCTTACGCTTCCGCTACCGTAGTACAACGACCCCTGCGGAGCAAGGATCTGAAATTAATTTAAAAAACTCTAAATTGAGAACCTCTCTTCGTATGCCAAATACCAAGAATTGTTATTGATTCTCTTTTTATTCTGTAATATACGTAGTAATGATACTTTTTTAAAAGCTTTTTACGAACATTCTTTATATATATTGTCCCTATATTTGGATTTTTACCAATTTTTGCAATAAAAGCATAAACCGCCGATAAAAATTCATCTGAATATTGCAAGGAATCACAACGAATGTACCAATAAGCAGAGTTTATTTGTTTTTGAGCTCTCAAAGTAATGTTTATATTCATTCCGAAACTAATCCCAGACGAATTTCTTCAAATGCTTGCTTTATAGGAATTGTTTTGCCTTCATCGTCTTCTATTAAACTGAGTTCTATATTTTTTCGCAGTTCAAGAGCATCTATTTTTTCTCCTATGGATAAAACGGTTTTTCTGCGAGAAAAAACAGGAAATTTGGCTTGTTCAACTACACTCATATTCAATCCTCAGTAATAATATATAAAAAAAATCCCAACTACGCCCCAGCGCGCTCATTTCGGCTACGCTCAATGAGCGTTAAGCCGAGTAGTTCACTGAGCGAAGCCGAAGTGAACTCAGTCCTGAACGCAACGAACACTGAACAGGTAGTCCTTATCGAAGTTGCCGTAGTACACGTACTCGTCGTCGTAGCTCATATACCTGAGGTCGGCGCCGCTGCTACTGTACTCAGAGGCACTCCACCAATTGCCGTCATTGCCGACATCGTAGAAATCGCCACTAGAATTGCCGTAGCCGCCCGGCAGGGCGGAAAAGCCATACGTGTCCTCGCACGAATAACTCTCGCCTGAACCAGTAGGACCGCAACTATTCCAGCCTTCTTTTGCCTTCAAATGCTTGCCAGCTGTTGAGGAACCGCCAACCGATGTCACTAACGCATTCCACTCCGTAGTATCAGGCAAATGCCAGCCGTTAGGACAAGCAGACATTGCCGCTTCCCAAGTGTAAAGACGGCCGTAGGTATTGCAGTTGCTTTCCTTATTATCGTAGCATACACTACCGCTCACATCTATGTTGAGGTTCTCTGCAAGCCAATTTTGACTGCCGATTTGCTTTTTTTTGCAATTCGCTATATCGGTGCATTTGTTATTGCCAACACCGCTACTAGGGGAAGACGTGCCGCCATTGGAAGACGTGCCGCCATCGTCATCGCCACCGCCGCCAGAGCAGGAAAATGTGAATGTTATGGCTAATGCGAATATAGCCGAGAGTGCGAATTTTGAGGGAATGTCTCTCATTTGCGAATTTCTCCGTTAAATTAGGTTTTATTTACGGTTTTAAGATATAAAATTATGGGAAAGTTTCACATTCAGGGCGTATTCAATACGCCCCTACAATGCAACCTGCCACACCAGAGCAAAAAACGCATAAAGAGCAAGCACAATAAAAACATCGAGCTTTCCTATGGGTTCGCCCCAGTGGAGCCATTTTTTTGGCGGGGCAAAACCCGCAATGGCACCCATAATCAAACCAAAAAAATGCCCAGGTATATCAACTTTTGAAGTTTCATCTCCAATGCCTAAAAATACCGCAAGCAAAAATGCCGCAAACCAAGGAACTATGCGCCTGCCAAAATTTTCCCTTTTCAACACCCTAACTTCAAGTGTAGCAAGAGCGCCCAAACCCGCAAATACCGTTGATGAAAAACCGAGAGAAAAATAATTTTTCATTAAAAAAGCTGTCTCTAAATTTGCAAGTGCCGCCGCAAGCACTATAAAAGGAGCAATACGGGCAAGCGGCATTTTAAATGATATTAAGGAAAACACAAAATAACCTGTGAGCAAATTTGAAACCAAATGATAGTTGCTTGAATGAAGCGTTTGCGCTGTGAAAAGCCTCCACCACTGTCCCTTCAAAATTCTGCCTGCATCTGCTATTCCAAAATTTTCCAGTCCGTAATTTGAAAACTGAAAAAATGTGCAAACAACGGGAATAAACAAAAACCAAAGCGGTTGTGTACTTGGCTTTAACATAGGAAGGGCTATTGTTTCTTTGTCCCAGTCTGGGTTTTCTTGTTTGTAAAGGGCTATTTGGGTCTCGGCGGCATAAACATCATCTTCATAAACAAAAAGCTCCCAAGGGCCAAGGCTGTTTTGCAAAACAATGTGGTTTATTCTTTGGCTGCTCAAAACAAGGCTAAAATCTTTTATTATGCGAAGAACGCCCTGTTCAATGCAAACCTCCATCAGTCAAACCTCACAAATTCTTCCATAGCCTGCCTTTTTTTTGCACCAATTCCCGGAACTTTTTCCAAATCTTTTGCTGTGTGAAAATTGCCATTTTTTTCTCTATAGTCAATTATCTTTTGCGCAAGAGAAGGACCCACTCCTTTTATGAAACACAGGTCTTCATTGCTTGCGGTATTTATGGAAAGCGGGAATGTCGGAGCTTTCTTTTTTGGTTTCTTTTCTCTTGTATGTTTGGCAGATTTGGCACCTTCTTCGTAACTCGTTGCTACCGTTTCATTATCAACAGTATCAATAACAGCAACCGAATCCGAAACAGCCTCTTCGCTCACAGGCAAAAGAACATTTTCTAAAGGGGAAATTTCGCTAAAAAATCCCAGTCGTGAAATGCCACCCAAAGCAAAAAGAAAAAGAGCTAAACACAAAAAACTTTTTTCTGCGCTATTCATTCTAGGTTCTACCGCTGTTTCTTTTTTCACCAGCTTTTAGTAAATGATAAAATAAGGGAGCTGGCTTCAATAAATTTGATGTTAGCTCTGGATGAAATTGGCAACCCACAAAAAATGGATGCTCTGTTATTTCCATAATATGCATTATACAGTCTTCTTTAGCAGAATGACCAGAAAATAACATTCCGTTTTCTTCTATTTTGCTAACATATCTTGGATTAACTTCGTGGCGGTGTCTGAATCTCTCTCTTATTATAGAAGCTCCACCGTAAATTTTTTCCGCTAAAGAACCTTTTTTCAAAAAAACATCGTGCCCGCCTTTTCTTAACATTCCGTCTAAAACTTTAACATATTCTGGACCTGGCAAATATGCAATCACAGGTTCTTTTACCTCTATGCCCTCAGATTCAACTTCCACAGTGCCTGCAAGAGGCAAGCCGCATTTATGGCGGGCAAATTCCACAACCGCAAGCTGCATTCCATATCCAATCCCAAGAAAAGGAATTTTCATTTCGCGAGCCGCCTGTATAACAGAAATTTTCCCTTCCATTCCACGCTTGCCGAGTCCGCTCGGCACTATCACAGCATCAACATCTGCAAGCTGATTTTTTATGTATTCCAAATTATTTGTGTTTTCAGATTTTTCAAGAAGTTCTGTATCTATCATTTTCAAATTGCAAGAGAGGTTCAAATGCGTAGCGGCGTGAATTATAGCCTCTCTAATGCTTGCGTAAGAATCTTCCAACTTGGTGTATTTTCCGCACAAAGCAATTTTCAGCGTTTTTTTCGGTTCCTTGTAATTTTTTTTGTTCACCTCAACAAGGCGTTTCCATTCGTTCATTCTAGGGGAATTTGCGCCAGCCAGTTTTAATTTTTTAAATATTATGTCTAAAATTCCCTCTTCTTGAAAGCCTAGCGGAATTTCATAAACAGATTTCACATCAAGCTCTGATATAACATTTTTGCTCGGAATATTTCCGTATAGCGCAATTTTCTCCTTGATTTTTGGAGTGAGCTGCTTGCTACAGCGGCCTATTATGATATCTGGGTAAATTCCCTTCTCATTCAAATCGCGCACGGACATTTGCGTTGGTTTTGATTTTTGCTCTTGGGTGCCTGTTGGAATTGGAACATAAGTTAAATGCGCAAAAAAACATTTGTCTGGACCAACTACGTGCGAAAGCTGGCGCGCCGCTTCTATGTAAAATTCATTTTCCAAATCCCCAACCGTGCCACCAATCTCAACAAGCAATATATCTGCGTTCTCCTTACTTGAAATTCTAAAAAAATGGTCTTTTATAACATCGGTCACGTGAGGAATGAATTGAATTGTTGTACCAGAATAAACACCCTGCTTTTCTCTCTCCACCAAAGTAGAGAACACCTTGCCCATAGTTAAGTTCCATTCAGATTTTGCATTTATTCCCAAAAAACGCTCGTAATGACCAAAGTCCATATCAACTTCGCCACCATCGTCTAAAACAAAAACCTCACCGTGTTCAATTGGATTCATGATGCCTGGATCCACATTCAAATATCCATCGCATTTTACAGGAATCACGCGAAAACGAGAGAGGAGCGCACCTATGGATGCTGCCGCTACTCCTTTGCCTAAACCAGACAACACTCCACCTGTGATAAAGATAAACTTGCTCTTTCCGTTGTAACAGCTATCACTCATATAAAATCCAAAAGTAGAAAATATCAATCTATCCATGAGGTCTCCAAGGCTCTGTATTGAATTGCCTCTGCAAGGTCTGCTCTCTCTACCCTGCTGCTCTGCCTCAAATCTGCAATGGTACGGGCAACTTTTAACATTCTGTCGTAACCCCTATGGCTCATTCGCCATTTTTCCGCAGCTTTCATCGCAAAATTTTCCGATTCGCTTTCCCAAAAAAGAATGTCTTTAAGGGTTTTGCCATCTAAATGCCCATTGCGAAAAATTTTTCTCCCACCGAGCCGCTTCTCCTGAATTTCGCAAGCTGCTTCAACTCGTTTTTGTATTTCCATTGAACTCTCGCTAGTTCCGCTCAATCTGTTTTCGTCTATTGGAACAGAGGGAACAGACACCTGAAGGTCTATTCTGTCTAACAAAGGGCCAGATACCTTGGCTCTGTAGCGTTTTATGGCTTCGGGCAGGCAGCGGCAATCTCTGCGTTTGTCCATTGCATAACCGCAAGGGCAAGGATTCATAGCTGCACCCAAAACAAAATTTGCCGGAAAATTTATGCTGCCTCTAGCTCTGTTCAAACGAATTATGCCCTCTTCCAAAGGTTGCCTCAAACTTTCAAGTGCCGCTCGCTGAAACTCTGGCAACTCGTCCAAAAAAAGAACCCCATTGTGCGCAAGGCTTGCCTCGCCTGGCCTGAGTCTCATTCCACCAACAAGCGATGCAACCGTTGCCGTGTGATGAGGCGATCTAAAAGGGCGGCTTCTCATTAAGCCTTCGTTAAAATTAAATGTTCCTGCGCACGAATGTATTATTGTGCTTTCTAAAGATTCATATTGGCGCATAGCTGGCAAAATGCCTGGCAAGCAACGGGCAGAAAGAGTTTTTCCAGAACCAGGCGAACCAACCAAAAGAAAATTATGCGCTCCAGCTGCGGAAATTTCAAGGGCGCGTTTAACGCTTGCCATTCCATACACCTGTGAAAAATCTGGGATTTTGTTTTGGGTTGCAGAAACTGAACCACATTCTGGGTAGGAACAATAAACCCGTTCTGGTTTCTGCAACCCGTTTAAACATTCTTCCAAAGTTTTTGGGGCTATAACTTTAAGCCTCTCCACGCAAGTTGCTTCCTGTGCATTCTCGTGCGGAACAACGAGAATTGTTTGCGGCGCGCTACGGGCGAGGTTTGCCGCAACCGCCAAAACTCCGTGAACAGGGCGCAGTTTGCCATCTAAAGAAAGTTCACCCAAAAACAAAAAATTTTCAAGCTCATTAACTACAATTTGTTCCGTTGCAGTTAATATTCCAATAGCAAGCCCCAGGTCAAAAGCAGCACCTTCTTTGCGCAAATCCGCAGGCGACATATTCACTGTCATTCTGGTGGAACAGCCGTAATATCCGCAACTTCGCATAGCGGCAACCACACGTTCCCTTGCCTCTCGCACAGCGTTATCTGGCAAACCCACAAGCGAAAAACCAGGTAGTCCAGAAGTGCTATCTACCTCTATTTCCACAGGGATTGCCTCTATGCCGTGCAATGCCGCACTTTTTATTCTTTGGAACATTAGGCAACGGCAATCTCTTGATATTTCTCCAATACGCATTGCTCAATATGCTCGCGCAATTCCTTGTTCAGCGGATAGAAAATTGAGTGGTAATCCTCATCTTTGTTGCGCGGGTCTATAGGATAAGAAACAAAAAATCCGTTCACTCCGTCCACAACTCTAAGCCCCGTTAATTGGAGCTGCTCATTCAGCGTTACCCGCGCAAAGGCTTTTGTTTTTCCGCTGGATTCTTTGAATGGATATACTTGTACATTAGTGCAAGTTAAAACATCAAAGAACTCTTTAGATTCTTTTTTCTTCATAATAAACCTCTTGTTGAATTTTCTATAATAAAGACAATTTCCGTGCCAATCAAAAAACCGCATTTTTGAGCTAATTTCACAGTTTTAAAGTGACTAAAAAGTGTTTAAACAGTGTTTAAACACTTTTTGAACAGTAGTCTGAACGCCAAAAAATTTCTAGCTTATTCCTAACTATGATTTTTATCAGCAAAGGGCAATCTGTTCTATTTGCGGCAGGCGTTTCGCTTGCTCTGGCTTTCACATTTGGCTGCTCTTCGGACGATAAAGACGATGGCGGCGGCAAGAATACTGACAGCACTCCTAGCCCTTGTCCCAATGCTGTGACAGGCGACAACACTGTGTCTTGTGGCGGTCAAACCTACAAAACCGTTAAAATCGGCAACCAAACTTGGATGGCAGAAAACCTTAACTACAAGGTAAAAGACAGCAAATGCTACGACAATAAGGGAAGCAACTGCAATAAATATGGCATATTGTATGATTGGTCAACGGCAATGTCTGTTTGTCCAAAGGGTTGGCATTTACCGAGCAATGCTGATTGGGAAGAATTGATAAACTATGTTGAGAACGAAAACGATTGCTATGGTTGCGCAGGGACATATTTGAAAGCAACTAGTGATTGGAACGAAGATGGCAATGGCGAGAACACATACAGCTTTTCCGCTCTGCCGAGCGGCATAGGCAATTCTGATGGCAGTTTTCGCGATATTGGCGAGTACGGCGTTTGGTGGAGTTCCACTGAAAGCTATGAATACGATGCCTATGGCAGGCTTATGTACTACGCCTACGACTACTCCTTCGGCCAGGTTGGAGGCAAGGAAATATTATTAAGTGTTCGTTGTTTGCAGGATTAGTTGTTACATTTCCATTACAAACCTGTTAAGAATTTTCTATATTGAAGGTAGGAGGCATTTATGAAATATAAGTGTTGGTGTATATTTTTCGCTGGTTTGCTGGTATTTGCCTGCAATAATGCCAATAATAACAATAGTGGAGTCTTAGAAGATTATTCGTCTTCTGATGTATATGATCTGTCTTCAAGTGCTTCCGAACCAAACACCAATGCCTCCTCATCTTCTGATATTGTGGGGAAGCAAAGCAGCAGTTCTACAGGCATAGTGACTAGCTCTAGCTCAAGTGGCGGCCTATCTAGTAGCCTTGAAGAAAGCAGCAGTTCTAACAGTTCTAGCGGTTCTGCCGATTCTAGCAGTCCAAGCGGTTCCAGCAGTTCCGCAAATGCCTCTAGCTCTAGCTCCAGAAACGTAGTATCTAGTTCTGCCAATAATGCATCTAGTTCAGCCAATAGCGTGTCTAGCTCTAGCAGAAGCGTATCTAGCAACAGTGGGTCTAGCAATAGCGCATCTAGTAGTAGCATATCCAGCAGTAGCGCAGCTGTAGTACCTGGCAGTAGCGGCTCTTTATCAAATGGAACTAGGTTCACTCCAGATATGCTAGGGCTAACTCCGGGAGCTACCACTGCAAGCGTAAATCTAAATTGGATTTCAGAGAGAGGCACAAGCACCAACAAAACAGAAGTTCGTCTTTTAAATGCAAACGGCGGTCTTGTGAAAACTTTTACTGGAACAGTAGCAAACGCAACTACAGGCAAGTCTCATCACAAAGCTACCATGACCGACTTAGCTCCGGGCACAAGTTATAAATATTCCGTATCAAATAACGGCACTGACTGGAGCTACGAATACAATTACAAAACTCCCCCCTCTGGCAGCGTTTTCACATTTGCCGCAGTATCAGACCCACAGGTTACCACTGGTGCCCAAGATGGCAATACCAAACCCAAAGCCAATCCCAGTACTACCGCTCAGGGCTGGAAGGATATTGTTAAAAGAATAGCTGAAAAAGAAGCCTCATTTATACTCTGTGGGGGTGACCAAGTTGATGGTGGCATAACCTATAAAGAAGACGAATACAAAGCATTCTTTGCTCCAGAGGAATTGCGCAACATTCCTTTTGCCCCAACAACTGGCAACCACGATTTGCACACCGAACACTTCTATCATTTCAATATGCCCAATTTGACTTCTTCTAATGCGCAACCATACAGTATTTATAACGGAAAAAGCCCAAATTATTACTATCTCTATAACAACCTTCTTATTGTCGTGTTAAGTACGGGTTTTATCCAAAAAAGCGATAATACAGCAGCAGCCATTACTGAATACAAGAAAAATATTGAAGCTGCAAAAACTGCCCATGCTGGGAAATATGATTGGCTTATTGTTCAGCACCATAAATCCACCACAAGCATTTCTGCCCATTCTGCCGACGAGGATGTTGGATTTCTTATAGAAGGTGGTTTTGAAAAGCTGATGACAGACCAAGGCGTGGACTTAGTTATCGCTGGGCACGACCATATACACGTTAGAAGCCATCTCATGAAATGGGATGCAGCAAAAGGTTATAGCGTTAGGAGCACAGATAAAGGCACCGTATATTTAACCCTTACAACTGCAAGCGGAATAAAGTTTTACCCTCCTTTATATATTCTCAATGAGGGTCAGGAGAATGCCGGACCATTCACAGAGAAATACCCTGTGCTTGTAAATGGAAAAAGAGGTGCTGCGGAATTGAGAAAAGCCAAAGTTGCAGATACAACTACGTGGCCCATATCAACAGCTTTTTTTGTAAAAACTACCAACACCGTCTGGGCACCTAACTATGCACCCAATTACACAATATTTGAGGTAAATGGCAAAACCATTAAGGCAACAACTAGAAACTCAGCAAATGACTTAGTTGATGAATTTACCATCACTCCAAAAGGACAAAGGTAATTGAATTTTCTATATTCTGTTTAATGCCTTTTGGAACCATAAAACAGCCTTTGCCCTGTGTTGGCAAAAGAAACACGCTCTCTATTTGCATGATAGTTAAAAACGAAGAAGCAAATATCGGGCGCGCACTTCAAAGTTTTTTACCCTTCGCAGACGAAATTATTGTAAACGACACAGGCTCAACAGATAAAACCATTGAAATTGTACAATCATTTCCAAAAACTGTTTTAATGCAATCCGAATGGATTGGAGATTTTGCATATTCACGCAATTTGAGTTTTGACAAAGCCACCTGTCCTTGGATTTTATGGATGGATGCAGACGATTATGTTCCATCAGACCAAGTAAAATCTTTCCTCAATTTAAAAACCACCCCCCTAGACCGCATGATTTCTTTTACGATATGCAACACAGAAAACGGCAAACCAACAGGACTACGGTTTATGCAGGCGAGGATGTTTCCAAACCATCCAAAAATGCGCTTTGAAGGTCGCATACACGAAAGCGTTATAAGTGCGGCAGCTAATTTGGGCTTAAATGTTGTAAACACAAATATTTTAATTTGGCACATGGGCTACGAAACCTTGGAAATTCGAAAGAAAAAAGCAAAAAGAAATTTGGAAATTCAACTCTCAGATCCAGCACAAGAAAAACGCATAGAAGGCTTGCTAGAGTTAGGCGACTCCTATTCCGTGCTGAACGAAATGGACAAAGCTGTGGAATATTACAGACGAGCTTCAGAATTTCCCTGCCCTCCAGAACAGATAGACCTAATAATAGGTGCTATGACTAAACTTGGGCGGCATTTAACCGCACAAAATAAACTAGACGAAGCAAAAGAAGTTTTTGAAAAATGTATGAAGCAATTCCCAAAAAATGAAGAAGCATATTATTGCATGGGCAACCTTTTAATATCGGAAAAAAAAGTAACAGAGAGCATACCATATTTTAGAAAAGTGCTGAGTTTAAAACCAAATGTTTCAAGCAGTGGCTCAAATTATTACACCATAAAACAAGACACTCTGAAAAATTTGAGTTTGTGGGAATATGGGGAAGGAAATTTCAAGCTCGCAAAAAATTATGCAGAAGAAATTCTAAAAGGAGACGCTGAAAGTCTGGAGGCAAAATATTTGCTCGATAAAGCACAAGAGGCATTGAACAGCAAAAACGATAAACGGCACCTGCTCTCTCTTTGCATAATTGTTAAAAACGAAGAAAAAAATATAGGAGAATGTCTTAAATCTGCCAAAGGGCTCGCAGACGAAATTATAGTTACAGACACAGGTTCAATAGATAAAACCGTTGAAATAGCAAAGAGCTATGGCGCAAAAATAGAACATTTTGAATGGATAAAAGATTTTTCCGCAGCGAGAAACTACTGCATTTCAAAAGCTACTTGCCGCTGGATAATTTGGTTGGATGCAGACGATAGACTACCCGAAAATACCGCTGAGGAACTTCGCAAAATATTAAAAAAAGAAGCCCCGAACAAAGTGTTTTACTTAGAAGTTAGCGATAACAGAGGCACAAAATTTTCGCAAGTGAGGGTTTTTCCAAACAAAGAGGAAATAAGATTCAACGGTCGCATACACGAGCAAATTTTGCCAAGTATTCGCAAGTTAGGACTTTCAGAAATTAAATTGCAACTGAGAATTACCCACACCGGATACGATGATAATGAGCTTTTAAAACAAAAGCAAGTGCGCAATTTGGAACTTTTCAAGGAACAATTCCCAGACGAAAAAGGAATGAATCCGCTTGATATGTACCATTATGGAACTTGCTACAAAATTTTGGGCGAACAGGAAATTGCGCTTAAATGGTTAAGGGAATCCTTAAAGGAAGCAAAGGGCCAAGGCTACAACGAATTGCTTGTGATTTTGCCTCACGATATAGCGAGCATTTTAGAACAGCAGGGAGATTTGGAAGGTGCGCTTGAAACGCTAGAACTCTCTTTAAAAGAAAATATGCATTTTGAACCCACAATGCTTAAAAAAGCTCAAATTTTGGGAATACTTGGAAAAAATGAAGATGCGGTGAGATTGTTTGGCTACTGCGCCGTTCTTACTCCAAAAGCCAGTGCTCTTCCGACTAACATTGCACAAATCCGAGTGAACTCTTTGCAGTTTTTGGCGGAATACTGGAAAAAAACCGAGCATATTCCCATTGCAATAGAAATTCTCAAAATTCTCAAAAACATGATGCTAGAAATGCCATATAATCCACTTGCTTTGGCAGAAATTTACATATCGAGGGATAAGGCAGTGGAAGCCCTTGACAATTTGGAATTTTTGAAAAAAGACTTGGAACACACTCCTGAATTCGCATTTCTTTACGGCCAGGCCTTGGTACTCACAAACAATATCCAAGAGGCAATAAAGATAGTTTTAAAAGCAAAAGAAACCTTCCCAGACAACGAAGACCTTGCAAAACTTGCAACTGCAATGGGAATTTAATTTTTTTCTATATTAATGTAATAGTGGTTTTCAAAGGGGGTTCTTTATGAATAAGGCGATTTTTGCAACAATTTTATGTTGTTTAGTGTTTTTTACGGTTGCAAATGGAGCGGTTAATTATCCATTTCCGCAAGAGAGTAATTACAGCAATGGAGCAGCAATAGTTACAACTAGCGGAGCATCTGCTGCCCTAAAAGCAAAATTTGATAGCTTTTTTAGCTCACACTACGAGAACAGCAGCGATAACACTATGGGGCGCATAAAATTTGATAATACATCGCAAACCGTTAGCGAAGGTATTGGATACGGCATGATAATGATGGTTTATTTCAGTGATGCTTCCAGAAGCTATCAAGCCGAGTTCGACAGGCTTTGGAAATATTACAATAATTTCCTTAACCAAAACGGTCTTATGAATTGGAAAATAACTGGTTTTACCGGTGTTGCCGAGAGAAATGCCGCCACCGATGCCGAGTTTGATGTAGCCTTTGCCCTTGAAATGGCATATTACCAATTCGGAGACCAAAAATATCTAAACGATGCCGCAACTCTAATTGGAAAAATAAAGCAATATGAAATGGACAACGATGGTC
>Ga0268262_10000469_pt1 | contig 53627 bp, 44 predicted proteins | sample TergutNc150P3_FD_190354 | JGI IMG/M metagenome (GOLD analysis project Ga0268262, IMG submission 190354) | Nasutitermes corniger P3 segment gut microbial community from laboratory colony in Florida, USA - Nc150 P3 (SPAdes) (version 2) | ecosystem: Host-associated > Arthropoda: Insects >... | reverse complement strand
CCGCCGCCGCTGCCGCCCAGCGTGAACGCGGGGCGCACGATCAGCGGGTACCCGATCTCGTTCGCGAACTTGACCGCCGTCCCCACGTCGTTGGCCACCACGGAGGGGATCACCGGCTGGCCGATGCTCTGCATGGTCTCCTTGAAGAGCTTGCGGTCTTCGGCCTTGTCGATGGTTTCGGGAGAGGAGCCGAGCAGGCGCACGTCCATCTTTTTGAGGAACCCGGCGCGGGCGAGCTGCATGCAGAGCGTCAGGCCGGTCTGGCCGCCCAGCCCGGAGAGGATGCTGTCGGGACGCTCTTTCTCTATTATGCGCTTGATCGTCGTGAGCGTCAGCGGCTCTATGTAGATCCTGTCCGCGATGTTCTTGTCGGTCATTATCGTGGCGGGATTGGAGTTGGCCAAGACGATCTCGACGCCGTCCTCCCGAAGCACCCGGCAAGCCTGCGTGCCGGCGTAATCGAATTCGGCGGCCTGGCCTATGACTATCGGGCCGGAGCCTATAACCATCACTTTTTTTATACTTTTGTCAAGCGGCATGAATAAGTTGTCCTTAAAGTCAAAGTCAAATAATTAAAGTCAAAATCAACTAAGGGGAGGGCTGCGCCCTCCCTCGCTACATAAAAATGGACAAAAACCGTCCATTTTTATGTAGCTACCCACCCTGCGGGGACACCCCGCAACGCCCCGCCAGATACCCCCCCTCTTTCAATATCTCCCCCTCAAATAGGGGGAGATACTTTTGGTAAACATGCGCCGCTTCGCGTCGCGGTACGTCAAAAGAATTTGGTTATACCGTTTACAAATATAATATACGGCACGGGCGCGGGGCAAGGGCGGATGAAAAAAAGTTCGCCGGGTTGCGTTTTACGGGCGGGAGGCGGTATATTTAAGATGGCGGAGAGGAGGCCGGGAATGGGCGGGAGGCGCAAAATCGGGGATATGGAGACGAATTTTCAGGTCAGGAGCTTCGACGTCCATATCCCTTTGGACGAATACGCGGCTCTTGAAAAGAATCCTCTCTATATTATTTTGGACAACCTGCGCAGCGCGTTCAACGTGGGGTCTATCTTCAGGCTGTGCGACGCCATGCGCGTTTCGGGGCTGTTTTTGTGCGGGTACACGGCTTCGCCGCCGCACGTCAAATTGGATAAAACCTCCTTGGGGACTATAGATTACGTGCCGTGGCGGAAGTTTGAGGCGGCCGTTGACGCGGTGGCGTATCTGCGGGAGCGGGGGACGGCGGTTTGGGCGGCGGAGACGGCCTCCGGGGCGGCGGCGTACAACGCCGTAACGTATCCGTCGCCGATAGGCCTTGTTTTCGGCAACGAGGCGCTCGGGGTCAGCCCGGCGGCGCTCGGGATGTGCGACGGGGTGGTGGAGATACCGCTCTGCGGATTCAAGAATTCCATAAACGTGGCGGCCTCGTGCGCGGTGATCGGTTTTGCGGCTTTGAATAGCTGGAAGGTAGGGATTCGCGGAGCTGGGGACGGAAAAACCGCGCCCGGCGGGGCCGGCCCCGAAAATATTTTATAAAAAAATCCGCTTATTGGTCTCCCCCGTTAATGCGTATATTATATTATTGTATGGATACGCGCATAGAATCCGCCAACCCCTTAGGATTTTAAAAAAATGAGCCAAAGCAGCCCGACAGAACGCAAAACCGTCTTTTTGGTCGACGACAACGTGACCAATCTGACGCTCGGCAAGAACGCCCTGGCCGACCGCTACAACGTCTTTACCCTGAATTCAGGGGCGCGGCTGCTCAAAATGCTCGAAAAAAACGTGCCCGATATCATATTGCTCGACGTCGAGATGCCGGAGATGGACGGGTACGAGGTTATCAAAATACTCAAAAGCAAAAAAGAGACCGTCGGCATACCGGTCATCTTCCTGACGGCCAAGACCGACGGCACGAGCGAGCTCAGGGGGCTGTCGCTGGGCGCGATCGACTACATCACCAAGCCGTTCACGCCGCCGCTTCTGCTTAAACGCATCGAGGTGCACCTGCTTGTGGAGTCGCAGAAGAACGAGCTCGTCAACTACAACAAAAATCTGCAAAAGATGGTTGACGATAAGACGAAGATGGTGGTCGAGCTGAAGAACGCCATCTTGAAGACGATGGCGGAGCTTGTGGAGTGCCGCGACGACGTCACCGGCGGGCACATCGAGAGGACGCAGAGCTACCTCGGCGTGCTGATAGAGGCCATGCAGAAGTTCAACGTCTACGCCGACGAGATCGCCCCGTGGGACATAGGCCTCGTCCTGCAATCGGCGCAGCTGCACGACGTGGGCAAAATATCCATAAGGGACAGCATACTGCAAAAACCCGGCAAGCTGACGGATACGGAGTTCGAGGAGATCAAGGCGCATACGACCTTCGGCGAGAAGATCATAGACAAGATACGCGAGAGCACCCCGGAACACGCCTTTTTGGAACACGCCAAAATATTGGTGAGCGCCCACCACGAAAAGTGGGACGGGAGCGGGTACCCCAAAGGCATAAAGGGGCGCGACATACCGCTATTGGGCAGACTGATGGCCATAGTCGACGTCTACGACGCGCTCGTCTCCGAGAGGCCCTACAAAAGAAAGCTCTCCCACGACGAGGCCGTGGACATAATATTGAAAGGCAAGGGGACGCATTTCGACCCGGAGCTGATCGATTTGTTCATCAAGATCGCGGATGAATTTAAAGCGGTCGGCGACAGCTTGGGCGACGGCAAAAAGGAAGCGGGCGCGTGAAGGCAAATGATAGCGCTATCGATAAAAAACAGCCTGCTTCTATTGCAGCGTACATATAAGCAGCTTCTCTTGCTTTGGCTCGTGTTTTTCGTGCTCATCGCGGCCTGCGGGTTCTTTATCTCCGGCGCCATGGGCGACCTCCTGAACCGCCGCGCCAACGACCTGCTCGCGAATTTGGAATCGCAGGTTTCAAGCGATTTGCGCGAGTCTGAGACGGCGCTGCGCAGCGCGTCGTTGAATATAGAGGCCATGATCCGCAACGGCCGCAAAGAGTCCGAACTGCGCGAATACATAGAGGAATTCAACGGCTACGCGCTCGCCGGCGTCAAACACGCCACGGGCGTTACCGGCGTATACGGCGTGTTCAACGTCTTCGACAACGTTTATATCAACGCGTCGGGGCAGCTTGATAACGATCCAACGCGCCTCTTGCAGCAGTGGTACGGCGCGGCCGTAGCCGCGAAGGGCAAGATCGCCGTCACGCTTCCCTACCAAGACGCAGCCGACGGCGAGCGCAAAGTGACCTTCTCGCGGACGGTCTATGACAAAAAAGGCAAGCAGGCCGCCGTGATAGGGCTCGACATGCGCTTGAGCGGGCTTAAAAACTATATCGACAAAATGCGTTCGTCCAACAACGACTGCTACGGCATGGTGGTGGACAGCGGCCTGAACATCATCGTAGGCGCGATAGACGAGATTTTCGGCCAGCCGCTCAGCGTCCTCAAAAGCCCCGATATATACAGAATAATGGCCGAATTGAACAAGGGCGTTGACCTCTCCGGCTACAAGACCATGAACACCCGCGACGGCGGCAACGAACCGATATTAGTCTATTCGCGGCAGCTCGAAAACGGTTGGCGCATAGGCGTCGTCGCGCCGGTCAGAGCCTACTACAGGGACATGTACGACGAGGGCGCGACCGTTATTGTTTTGGGATTGCTTCTGCAATTCGCCATCTGCTTCGTCATACTGCGCATAGCGGCCGGCAAGATGAAAGCGGACGAGAGAAGCGACCGCAAAAGCAACTTCTTAGCCAACATGAGCCACGAGATACGCACGCCCATGAACGCGATAATCGGCTTCGCGGAGCTTGCCCTGCGCGAAGACATCCCGCCGACCGCGTACGAGCATATCTTCACCATCAAGCAAGCCGGGGCGAACCTGCTCTCCATCATAAACGACATCCTTGATTTCTCCAAGATAGAGAGCGGAAAGTTCGAAATCGTTCCCGGCGACTACCTCTTCTCCTCCCTCCTCAACGACGTGGTCAGCATAATCAAGATGCGGGCTACATACGCGAAACTGAGGTTCGTGGTGAATGCGGACAGCAATATTCCCAACGCCCTCTACGGCGACGAAGTGAGGGTGCGCCAAGTGCTGCTGAACCTGCTGAGCAACGCCGTAAAATACACCGACAAGGGCTTCGTCTCCCTCTCCATAGACATGCTCTACCCGGACGACGACGACGGCGGTACGGGCTCGAAAACAGATTTCGTCATATTGAAGATAACGGTCGCGGACAGCGGCAAGGGCATCAAGAGCGACGACGTGGATAAGCTGTTCAAGGCCTTCGTTCAGGTGGACAAGGAGAAAAACAAGGGCGTGGAGGGCACCGGCCTCGGCCTCGCCATCATAAACAGCATACTTAAAGCGATGGGCGGAAAAGTTGCCGTGGCCTCCGAGTACGGCAAGGGCAGCACGTTTACGGTAACCCTTCCGCAAAGATTCCGCGACCCCGGGGCGCACGCCGTCGTGGAGGACAAGAACGGCAAAAACGCGCTGATCTACGAGCGGCGCGACCTGTATGCGAATTCCATAGTCCGCACCGTAAGACAGCTCGGCGTGAACTGCGCGCCGGTGGACAGCGAAGCCGCGCTCGACGAGAAAGTCGCAAGCGGCTCGTACAACTTCGTATTCACCGCGTCGGCGCTCTACGAAAGAACCAAGAACATTCTCCAAAAGCATAACTCGAACGCCAAAGTCGTGCTGCTGACGGAGTTCGGCGACGTGATAGCCGACAAAAACGTGACGGTGCTCTCCATGCCGGCCTACTCGGTGACGGCGGCCAACGTCCTCAACGGTCACGCCGACAACAACAACTACGGCGCTAAGGCCGAGAGCTTCACGCGCTTCATAGCCCCCGACGCGAGGGTGCTCGTGGTGGACGACGCGAACACGAACCTCCGCGTGGCCGAGGGTCTGCTCTCGCCCTACAAAATGCGCGTGGACACGTGCAAAAGCGGCCCCGACGCCATAGCGGCCGTGCAGGCTGAACATTACGACATCGTATTCATGGATCACATGATGCCCGGAATGGACGGCATAGAGGCCACAAGGCGCATCAGGGGCATATTGGGCGACTACTACAGAAAACTGCCGATCATCGCCCTCACCGCGAACGCCGTGGCCGGCGCGCGCGAAATGTTTTTGAGCGAGGGCTTCAACGACTTTATCTCGAAACCCATAGACGTGTCCAAACTCAAAAACGTCATAGATAAATGGATGCCGCAAGAGTTGCGCAAATCCCCGGCCGAGATGATAGCCTCCGGCGAAAACGGCGGCGACGACGACATAGACGTGAGAAAAATCAGAATAGACGGCGTGGACGTGGAAAAAGGTTTGGCGATGTCCGGCGGCAAGGGAACGCACTACATCCGCACCATCACCATGTTCTACGAAGACGGCTTCGAAAAAATCAAGGAGATACGCAACTGCATGGAAATCGGCGACATGCAGCTCTACGCCACGCACGTCCACGGCCTCAAAAGCGCCTCCGCGAGCATCGGCGCGGCGGCCGTCTCCGAAGAGGCGAGAGCGCTGGAAGCGGCTTGCAAAGAGAACAACCAGATATACATAAACGAACACAACGCGAAATTCCTGATGAACCTCGAAGCCCTGCTGCACAACATAGGCAAACTTTTGGACGACATAGAAGCCATGAAGAAAAAAACAGGCGGCGGCCATGCGGACACCGAAGTACTCAAAACGGAATTAGCCAAATTGAAAACCGCCATGGACAGTTTTGACTCCGAAACGATAGACGGCGCGACGAACGCGCTAATAGAATACGAACAAGCCGAACACTTCGGAGAGTCTATCAAAACCATCCTCCAAAACGTGCTGATAGGCGAGTACGACGAGGCGATAGATTTGATTGACAAACTTTTGGAAAAACTCGGCGTGGAAGTGGCTCTCAGGGAGGATTAGACCCCGGCCTTCAAAGCCGGATCACCCCCGCGCCGCGTCCATTCTCTCTATGAACCTGTCGAACAGGAACCCTGTGTCGAGCGGGCCGCATTTGGCTTCGGGGTGGAACTGCACGGAGAACGAGACTCCGTAGTCCAACCCTTCGCAGGTGCCGTCGTTTACGTTGGTGAAGGAGCCGTTTTCGGCTACTACGGCGTAGCCGTGGTTTTGGCTGGTTATGTAGACGCGGCCTGTCGCGGTTTCTTTGACGGGCTGGTTCGCGCCTCTGTGTCCGAATTTCAGTTTTTGGGTCTTGTAGCCGCTTGCGAGGGCGAGAAGCTGGTGGCCGAGGCAGATGCCGAATATGGGTACGCCTTTTTTCGTTACGGCGCGGATCGCTTCGACCGTCGGGTCGTTCGCGGGGTCGGCGGGGTCGCCCGGGCCGTTGCTCAGCATCACGCCGTTCGGGTTGATCTTCATTATCTCATCCGCCGCCGCGTTGTAGGGGAACGACCACACCTCGCATCCGCGTTTCGCGAGTGCGGCGGCTATGCCGCGTTTCGCGCCGCAGTCGAGCAGGGCGACGCGGCGTTTCCCGTCGGAGATCTTTTCGGCGTTGCTCCGCGATACGTCGGCGACGGGGGCGGCGACCGAGTATTTTTTGACCTCGGCGCGGTCGGCTTCCGTCGGCGGGGAAGCGGTTATCTTGCCGTTCATCACTCCGTTTTGGCGGATGATCTTCGTAAGCGCCCGCGTGTCGATTCCGTGAAGTCCAACGATGCCGCGTTCGCGCAAAAAGTTGTCAAGAGTTCCCTCGCTCCTGAAGTTGGACGGGTTGGCGCACGGGTACTTGACTATGTACGCTTTGGCCCCGACGCCGCCGCTCTCGAAGTCGCTCGGGATTACGCCGTAGTTGCCTATCAGCGGGAAAGTTTGCAAAACTATCTGTCCGTGATAGCTTTGATCCGTAAGCGTTTCAAGGTATCCCGTCATGCCCGTCGTGAAGACGATCTCGCCCGTTACCTCGCCCTCCGCGCCGAAGCGTTTTCCCTCAAATACCGTTCCGTTTTCCAAAATCAAATACGCCGCGTTCGACATATATACCGCTCCTTATTCGAGAATATCTTTTCGTGTGCGCACTTCCGATTCGTCGTGGCCTGTGAAGCAGGCCGTGCAGAACGGCAGGACGCATTTTTCGCACGCTTCTTTCAGACCGTCTATGCTTATGTATCCCAGACTGTCCGCGCCGATTTTTTTGCGGATGTCGTCTTCGCTCAATTTGCTCGCTATAAGATTCTCTACGCTGCCGATGTCGGTTCCGTAGTGGCAGGTGTGGATGAACGGCGGCGACGACACTCTCATGTGGATTTCCGCCGCGCCGGAGTTTCTGAGGCTGCGGATGATTTTTTCGCATGTCGTGCCGCGCACTATCGAGTCGTCAACGAGAACGACCTTTTTTCCCTTAACGTTCGCCGTAAGAGGGTTCAGCTTTTGCCGCACCGCGCTGTCGCGCTGCGTCTGCGTCGGGTAGATGAAGCTGCGCCCTATGTACCTGTTCTTGACGAAGCCCGACGCGAGCGGTATGCCGCTTACCGCGCTGTAGCCGCTCGCCGCGACCAAGCCGCTGTCAGGCACGCCGCAGACCACGTCGGCGTTCACCGGGTACTCCTTAGCCAAGATCGCGCCCATGTTGTACCGCGCCTCGTAGATCGAGAGCCCGTCGAGCACCGAGTCGGGGCGGGCGAAGTAAACGTACTCGAATATGCAGAACCCGCGCCCCTCTTCCTTGTGGCTCAGGCTTATGCTCTCATACGTTATCACGCCGTTTTTTATTGTGATGATCTCGCCCGGTTTCACGTCTCTCACGAATTCGAACCCGCATATCTCCAACGCGCAGCTCTCCGACGCGACGGCGTAGCCGTATTCGTTTTTGCCGAGGCACAGCGGTCTGAATCCGTTGGGGTCGCGGACGGCGATCAGTTTGTTTTTGCTGCTCGCTATGATGAGGGAGAACGCCCCGCGCAGGTGGTCGGCCGCCTTGATGATTCCGGGCAGAGCCTTCTTTTCCTGCTTTATGTAGTAGGCGATCAGCGCGGAGATCACTTCGCTGTCGCTGGTGGCGTGGAACATTACGCCGCGTTTGCTCAGTTTGTCGCGTATCGCCTGCGCGTTCGTGATGTTGCCGTTGTGCGCGGTCGCTATTCTGCCCGTCAGGTACTCCGTGACGAACGGCCCCACGTTTTCCTTGGAGTTGCGTCCGGTCGTAGAGTAGCGCGTGTGTCCTACGGCGACGCGGCCTTTGGGTATATGCTCTATCTTGTTGCCGGAAAATACTTCGCTCACAAGCCCTACGTCTTTGTGGCATACGAGGTTGTGGTTGTTGGCTACCGCGATTCCCGCCCCCTCCTGCCCTCGGTGCTGCAGCGCGAGCAGACCGTTGTACGTCATCCCGGCCGCCGCGTCGCAGGTCAGGCTCACGCCGAAGACCGCGCATTCCTCGTTGAGTTTTCCGTCAGCTTTCATACGTCCGCAGCACCCCTTCCGCGACAGACCTGCGCGTCGCCCGCATATCCATGGCCTGTTTTTCTATAAACCTGTGCGCTTCCTGTTCGCTCATCTTCAGATAAGAGATCAGGATGTACTTCGCGCGGTCTATTATCTTGATATCCTCGATTTTCTGCCTGAGATCGTTATTCTCGGAGCGCAGTTTCTTCAGCCTGCCCTGCGCGGATTTGGCGAGCCTGAGCGACGACCGGAAGATCGTTCTGTCTATCGGTCTGGCGACGACGAGAACCCCGGCGTCTTCGGTGACCGCGCACATTTCGTCAAAATATTCGCTCTTCACAACGAGTATGACCTGCGACGCTTCTTTTGACGCGGCGTGGCGCGAGAGGCTCTCGCCCGATTCGTCGGGCAGCGGGACGTAGACTATCACGATATCGAATTCGCGCTCGGAGAGAACGCGCCGCGCCTCGGCGCCGGTTTTGAGAACGGTAACCGCGCCGCAAGAAGCCGCGTTAAGCATTTCGGTAAAGAACGCAACGCTTTTCTCGGAGCTCGAAACTATCAAAGCGTTTTCCATTCGGTTATCGAATATCTTTCTTAATCTATGGATACGGTATTGCCTTCAATTCGCCGTATACAGCTGCTTATACGGATTCTTCGCGTTCGGCCTCAGTACATAGAATTTGTCCTTTAGAAGCGACGCCGCTTTCATGCCGAAGCAGTCGGCGAACTCCGAGACGTGGGGCTCTATCTCCTTCAGGTCGTCGCCGGAGGCTCTCTCCGCCGCCACCTGTTCCGGCAGGTTCGAGAGTTCGTCGTTTGTCCTGATAAAGATTTTTCCGCCGTGCATTCCCGTTCCGGTGAAATTGCCGACGGGGACTGTGTCGCAGTTTATGCCGAGCACGGCTATCAGCCCTCCCGCGAGGTACTCGCCCAGAAAGCTGCCCACGCGTCCGCCTATTACGATCACCGGCTTTCTGTCTTTGTACTCTTTCATGTGTATGCCGGTTCTGTAGCCCGCGTTGCCCTGTACGAAGATTTTGCCGCCGCGCATCGCGTAGCCGAGCGCGTCTCCGGCGTTGCCGCGCACGATGATCTTGCCGTCGTTCATCGTGTCGCCCGTCGCGTCTTGGGCGTTGCCGTTCACGTCTATCACGCCGCCGTCGAGATACGCGCCCAGCGCGTTGCCCGGCGTGCCGTTTATGGTGACCGTGCGCCCCCTCATGGCGCTGCCGATAAAGCGCTGGCCGTAGCACTCGTCTATGCGCACGTCGCCATCCGCCGCCCGCACGCGCCTGTTGAGCTCCTTAAAGTCAAGCTCCCGCGCCGATATGTTCAACACGCTCATGACGCACCGCCTCCCAGTTTAATATTTCTCTCTTCCTTAGTGAACGCCATAAGCCCCGGCTTCTCGCATACGAGCGCGAAGTCTATGGAATCGAGCGGCGTGCGTTCGCGAATCAGGCTCGTGTAGATTCCCGCCTTCTCGACGTTTCCGATAAGGATGTAGCCGTTCAATTTATTGCCGCTGTAAAACAGCTTCTTGTAATCGCCCTTTCCGCCGCCTGAATAGACGTCGCCCACGTAATTTCCCGCCGTGACCATGTGCAGGCCGAAGAACCCTATCGCGTTCATCGGGATGGCCTTGTCGAACGTCTTGTCGCCGCCCGCCATGTTGATCCCCGCGCACTCGCCCTGCATGTAGGCGTTGGGCAGAAGCGCCATGATCTTGCTCTGGCCGCTCGACGCGTCGAGCGTCTGCGTGCAGTCGCCGGCGGCGTAGATGTCGGGCGCGGTCGTTCGGGACTTGCCGTCCACGACTATCCCTTTGTCTATTTTCGCGATGTCTTTAAGAAGCGCCGTGTTGGGGCGCACGCCCACCGCGAGCGCGAGAACGTCGAAATCTATCTTTTCGCCGCTCTCGAGAATAGCGGAGTTCCCCTCGAACTTCTTCGTGCTTGCGGCGAGCTTGAACTTGATCCCCTTGCTTTCGAGATGCGCCTGAACGGTCTTCGCCCCCTCGTCGTCGAGGATGCTCGACAGGATCCTCGGGGCGAGGTCGAGCACCGTGACGCTTGCGGCTTTGGCGGCGATACCCTCCGCGCACTTCAAACCTATAAGCCCCGCGCCTATAATCAGTACGCGCTTGTCCGCGTTTATCATTCCGCCCAGCTTGCGCGCGTCGTCGAGGCTCATGAACGAGGCCTTGTCCTTAACGGAGTCGAGACCCTCGAACGGCGGCACGAAAGGCCGCGACCCTGCGGCCACCAGCAGCTTGTTGTACGGTATCCGCCCGCCGTCCGACAGAATCACCTGCCGTTTGTCCGCGTCCACCCCCGTAACGGCGGCGTGGATCTTGCTCACGCGGTTCTCCGAGTAAAAGCCGTCGTTGCGGTACTTCATCTTCTCTTCCGTGACCTTGCCGAGCAGCAGGTACGATATGAGCGGGCGCGAGTACGTGTGGTGCGGCTCGTCGGAGACTATGGTGATCTCGCCGTTCTTGTCGATCTGCCGTATTCCCTCCACCGCGCCGATTCCGGCCGCCGAATTTCCTATTATGACGTATTTCATGTTGTCACCCTCTCTCCTCGAAGACGATCGCGCCGTTGGGGCACCCTGAGACGCATGCGGGCTGCCCCTTCGCCGTTTTGACGCACAGCTCGCACTTCTGCACCGCGCCGTCCTCGGACGGCGAGACAGCTCCGTAGGGGCAGCTCAGAATGCAGGTGAAGCAGCTCACGCAGCGGTCGTGATTTATCGTGATGACGCCGTCCGCCGATATGGTCAGCGCGCCGGTGATGCAGCCCTTGACGCACAAGGGCTCGTTGCAGTGCCGGCAGGAGACGGCGAAGCTGACGCCGTCCCTCTCCTCGATTTTGATCTTCGGATTGATCTTTATCGTCTTCAGCGCCCGCGCCATGTCCGTCTCGTCCGTCCCCGCGAACGCGCAGTAGTATTCGCAGAGGTGGCAGCCGAGGCACCATTTTTCGTTTACGTAGACTTTTTTCATTTTTTTGCCTTTCGGCGCGTTGTATGATTAAAGCGTTAAATCAAAATCAAATTCAACTAAGGGGAGGGCTGCGCCCTCCCTCGCTCCAACCAAAACGGCTTCGCCGTTTTGTTTTCCGCTACCCACCCTGCGGGGACACCCCGCAACGCCCCGCTATATTCCCCTCCACCTTCAATCCCTCCCCCTCAAATAGGGGGAGGGACTTTTTATACACATGCGCCGCTTCGCGTCGCAAAGTCAAAATCATTCCCCCGCGTGTTTGATTCCTAAAATCGAAAGCTCTTTCTCATTCAGACCCACGCCGCGTAACATTAGGCGGTTTCCTTTAAGGCTCTCTATGGAATTTATCCCCATGCCGCCCATCATCTCCTTGATCTCGTGCTGCCAGGCGGTCATCAGGTTCACCAAGCGTTTGTAGCCTATGTTGGGGTTTAGACGCTTCACCAATTCGGGGGCTTGGGTGGCTATGCCCCAGTTGCATTTGCCGGCGTGGCAGCTTCGGCATAGGTGGCAGCCTAAAGCCAGCAACGCGGACGTGGCCACATAGACGCAGTCGGCGCCGAGGGCGACCGCCCGCACTATGTCGGCGCTGGAGCGGATGCTGCCGCCTACTATTATGGATACGTCGTCGCGGATGCCCTCCTCGCGCAGGCGGCTGTCCACGCTCGCCAAAGCCAGCTCTATCGGGATGCCCACGTTGTCGCGGATGCGCGTGGGGGCCGCCCCGGTGCCGCCTCGGAAGCCGTCTATCGATATGATGTCCGCGCCGCTGCGGGCTATGCCGCTCGCTATCGCGGCTACGTTGTGAACCGCCGCTATCTTGACGATTATCGGCTTCTTGTACTCCGTCGCTTCCTTTAGCGAATAGACTAATTGGCGCAAATCCTCTATGGAATAGATGTCGTGGTGCGGGGCGGGGGAGATGGCGTCGCTTCCCTCCGGGATCATGCGGGTGCGGGAGATGTCGCCCACTATCTTCGCGCCGGGCAGGTGGCCGCCGATGCCGGGCTTCGCGCCCTGACCCATCTTTATCTCCACCGCCGCGCCGCTGTTCAGGTACTGCGGGTGCACTCCGAAGCGCCCCGACGCGACCTGCACGACCGTGTTCTTGCCGTAGCGGTAGAAGTCTTCGTGCAGACCGCCCTCGCCCGTGTTGTACAATATCCCCAGCTCCTCCGCCGCCCGCGCCAAACTCTCGTGGGCGTTGTAGCTGATGGAGCCGTAGCTCATCGCCGAGAACATCACCGGCATCGACAGCGTAAGCTGCGGCGGCAGATTGCTCTTTATCCGCCCGTCCTTGCCGCGCTCTATATTGTGCGGCTTAGAGCCCAAAAAGACCGTCGTCTCCATAGGCTCGCGCAACGGGTCTATGGACGGGTTCGTGACCTGCGAGGCGTTCAGGAGTATCTTGTCGAAGTAAATAGGGTACTCTTCCGGGTTGCCCATGCTCGAGAGCAGCACGCCGCCCGAACCGGCCTGGCGGTAGACCTCGTTTATCGTCTTGCCGCTCCAATTCATATTCTCTTTGTAGGTATTGCCGCTTTTCGTTATTTTGAGCGCGCGGGTGGGGCAGAGCGACACGCAGCGGTGGCAGTTGACGCACTTCGCGTCGTCGCAGACCATTTTGTTGAGCGTGTCCACGTACTCGTGCACTTCGTTGGCGCACTGCCGTTCGCATGCGCGGCAGACTATGCACCTGTCGTAGTTCCTCGCGACCTCGTAGTCGGGGTATAGAAAGTTTATGGCCATTATGCCTCGCCTCCGTTTGCGTGAACGATCACCGGCTGGCCGCCCTTCGGAGCCCACAGCGCGTCAAGATTCGGTTCGATTACCCGGATGGCCGCCTCCTCGCTCGCGACGTAGACCATGTCGCCCCTCTCGCCCACGACCATGCTGCGCAGCTTCAGGCGGTCGTTGAGCGCCATCAGCCCGCCGTTGAACCCCACGAGGATCGAGAACGGGCCGGTGATGAGCTGCGACGAGAAGATCGTGCGCAAATACTCGTGCTCCTCCCGTTCGCGCGGCTCCATGCGCTCTATGGTCTGCCAAAACGGCGCGGCGACCACCGAGGCGATCTCCTCGAGGGTGAGACGCTTCCTCCGGTGCAGGTAATCTATTATATAGGTGATGACCTCGGTGTCGGTCTGGAGCGAGCATTTGTACCCGTACATCTCTATGGCCCGCCGGTTGGCGTCGTAGGAGGATATCTCCCCGTTGTGCACCACCGTGTAGTCGAGCAGCGCGAACGGGTGGGCGCCGCCCCACCAGCCCGGCGTGTTGGTGGGGTAGCGGCCGTGCGCCGTGAAACAGTACCCCTCGTACTCCTCCAGCTTGTAGAACCGCCCCACGTCCTCCGGGAAGCCCACCGCCTTGAAGACGCCCATGTTCTTGCCGCAGGAGAAGACGTACGCGCCCTTTATCTTTTCGTTGGCGTTTATGCGGAAAACGCACTTGACGACGAATTCGCGCTCGTCGAGCTGGCTGTCGGCGAGCTTGGTGGGCAGCGGCGTGAGGAAATAACGCCATATCCGCGGCTCGTTCGTGATCTCCTTGACCTTCCGCGTGGGGATCTTCGACAGGTTGATGATGTCGAAATGACGCTCCAGAAACTCCTCGCACTCCCTCTTGGCGGCGGCGGACTGGTAGAAGATGTGGAACGCGTAGTGATCCCGGTACTCCGGATAGATCCCGTAGGCCGCGAAGCCGCCGCCCAGCCCGTTCGAGCGGTCGTGCATTACGGAAATGGAGCGGATGACGCACTCGCCGCTCATGCGCTTGCCGGACTTGCTTATTACCCCAGTTAAGGCGCAGCCCGACGGTATCCTTACCCGCCCCTCGCGCCGCTCTTCCTGAAACTCTTGCATGTAACCCTCTCCCCGGTCGTAAAAAACGCCCCCCTCGGCGATACGCCCCGCCCCCCGCAGCCCGCCCGCCCCCTCGAATAGGGCCGGACCCGCCGCCGAAGCCCGCCGAGCGCCCCGCCTGATGAAACGCCCCTCGTTCAACAATTCAATTAATATACATTGCGCGCCGGAAAATCGTCAAAAAAACGTTTTTTTGTATTTTTCAGCCGAACGCCCCCAACCGGCCCTCCGCAACGGCGGTCAATATACCCCTCGTTGAAAAGGAGCGTGAAGACGGAGTTTTTGAACTCGCGGTTCGCCTTGAGGCTTGGGCTTGCGGTCAGGTCTTCGGCCATTCGATAACGTCCTTTTTGGGGTGTGGCGGGGCACGGCTCCTTAATAAATATACATTGTCGACAAGACGGACGCAAAAAAATATCGCCGCGACGACGGGGCGAAAAGGCAGGGGAGAGGTAACGGACGGAACTTCCGACGGACGCGGTCAACGCGCCGGCTCTATCTCGAAACTGATCTTCTCTATGTACCGCCCGGAAACGGACGCCGCCTGAACGTCCGGCGCGTACAAAACGCCCCATAACTCCATCTCATAATACGTCTGCGCGTCCTCACGCCAAAAAGCTATCTCCACCGCGCCGAAACCGCGATGAACGCCGCCGCCGGACAACGCCTCGTCCCCGCCCGCATCGACCCCGGACGGCCTCTCATGAGGCTTCTTCTTGCCGAAACGCCCCCCGCCGCCCGCACCCCCGCCGCCCCCGGCCGCGCCGGACGACGCGCCCCAACCGACACGGCGATGACGCGCCGGCGGACCGCCGAGAACACCCTCCTTCGGAAACGCCTTGACCACAGGACGACGCGTCGCGTCACGGTAACGAAGCTCCAAATCCATCAAACGGATAGTCGGAGAACGACCCCCGGAACGACCGCCGCCGGAACGGGAAAGCGCGAACTTGGAACCGTTTTCGAAAGATACCCAAAGATAAAAAGGAACGGCGTCAGGATTGTATAACTTAAACGTGCCTATAAGACGCAATTCGCCGTTCTCCGTACCGCCCCTGACGACGGAACGCTCCAACGCCTCGCCGACCACGTCCGATATGTACGGGACAGCCTGAGAACGGACAGAAGAGACGGCGAAGAACAATACGGCTGCGGAAGCGAAAAAGATGCGGCGCGACATAAGAGATTAAGCCTCCGAGATCCGGGTTAGAGTTAGAGTTAGAGTTAGGTTAATAGATGAACTTTACCTCTTTGGAAGTCAGAGGCCGCAGATACTTGAAGGTGAAACGGCGCTTTTGGCCGGGCATTATGGAATTTTTTTTGCCGGTGAAATCAGTTATAAGGTCGGATGACGTTTTGATGGAAAGATTTCCGGCCGCGACACGGCCGCCGCTCCTGTTCTCTACTATCACCTCTATTTTGTTGCCGCCTATCGATTTGGAGGAAACAAATGTTAGTTTGCCTTCTTTGCCGGTTTCAAGGGCGATTACCGTGTAGTAGCTTATAAGCGTCTGTAGGCTCATCTTGATGCCGCCTTCATCATCCTCATCAAGCGACAACGGTACTTCTTTTGAGAAAAGGACGTACGCTTTATCCTCCGTTACCTTTTGCTTGTTTGCGTACATCAACTGTACGTTCGTATTTTCGTTAGGTTTGAGGATTATCTCAGACGGGTATATCGTGAAATCTTTGCTTGGAACCATAGACTGTCTGTCAAGCTCGCCGTCCAAATCCAATACGCGCTCAAAAATTTCGAGCGATATCGCCATAGGGGCGTTTCCGGTATTCGCAATAGCCACAAAAGCCGTTTTCTCTCCCAAAACCGTGTTAAAGGTTACCACGGCGGGGTCTATGGTGAATGCGCCGTGAACCGCGTTTATGGCGCAAAATAACGGCAAAAGAAGAAATTTATAACCATGTGTACGCAAAATAGGAACTCCCGCGTCTAAGGTGTAACTTTTTAAGTTTCAATAAGATTAAAAAATAAACTATCGGTTCTTTCGGTAACTATTTGGGGCATCGGACGGAGTTGTCCGATGCCTTGGAAAATTGACAATACAAAGGGTCTAACCTCATCAATAAGAAGCGCTCATCGATAACGTGATTTTTTCTGAGTAGACATTATTCTTATTTCCGGAAATATTTGGAATTGTTTTTTTAGGCTCAACACCCGTTTCACCAGTTGAAAGTCCTAAGTTGATGAAAAACAATATACCTATATCTGGTGGCGCCGCAAACCCGTTATTGTTAACTGTTTCATCGGTAGCAGTAGCAGAATAAAGTTTCCTTCCACCTAGATCTGAACTTAAACTGTTACTGACGTTATCGTCGTTTTTTTCATTACCCAAGACCGCTGCAAAAGAAACAGGTGTTTTGTCCGAAGCAGTAATCCAGCTTTTTTGAACATTTGATCGTGCTAACGGTTGACCGCCGCCGCCCGTTGTTACTGCGCCTTTTATTATACCAATTTGCATACCAAGTACAACAGGGTCCGGAGTTCCATCTGAGTTTTTATATTGTAATGCATCTCCGGTTTCCCACGCAGTAGCCCCTGGCGCACGAAGTTTCCCACCATTACTCGTTGTAAACGTAATATCCCAGTTAGGATAGTTCGTTTTTACCAAAACAGTTCCGGCATTTCCAGTAGCCGTACCGCTCTCCGCGTTATAATTTAAAAGCGCAGCTCCACTCAATTTTCCATCTGTCGCTTCCATCGACCCGACCATCTTAACTTCGTAAGAGGCCGTTACCGTGTTTTTCGTCGATGCTATGTTCGTCAGACTACCTGAAAGAGGCGAATCCGCCCCTGCCGCCCACCCCACCCCCCAACCCCCCCCCACCGCCACCGCCACCACCGCCCACATCACCATCTTCCTTAAAAATTCCATAATGCCCTCCCTTTCAAAGAGTATATAAAAAAAACGAACGTTTAATTTATACACTTTTTGACTAGTCGCCGCCGCCGCCGGCCGCGCCCCTTATATCATACTAATCAACAATGAAATACGCCCGCCCTGAACCCGCCCGCCGATGACGTTTTTCCGCATAAATCCCGTCCTTCCCGCCCCGCCGCTCCCGCAGACCCGCCCCGCCCGCAACCACACCCCGCCCATCCGCTTAAACCCCCGCCCGCGCCGGCTGTTATTCATAGCCGTTTACTGTATGTTTGACGTCATAGGCCGATTTTTATTCATACTTACCTACTATATTTTTCACACGGGTCTCTTGAGATTTTCGGCGTAAAATTGAAAAAAAGCCTTGATTCCCCCCGCGCCGGAACTTATATTTATTGTGCGGCGCCTCTCTAAGCCCCGCTTCTCGTCGTACCTTTCTCGTTGTACCGTTCTCGTTGTACCTTTCTCGTCGTACCGTCCAAACCCGGCCGCAGCGTTTTCAGCCGGTAGCGTCAAACCTGTCCGCGCCCGTCCCAAAAAGGCCGGGAAAGAGGAGGATTATTGATTATGGCCGCCGAAAAAGCCGAAAAAAGCAAAAAAAAGCGGGGCGCGAAGGCCAACCGCCAGATCAAGAACACGGTGTTCTGCAAACTTTTCGGAGACGAAAAGAACGCCATAGAGCTGGTAAACGCGCTCCTGGGGACGAAATACGGCCCCGACGCTAAAGCGGAGATCACCACCTTGGAAAACGTTCTTTACAACGGGGTTGTGAACGATCTCGCCATCCTGCTGGACGACGTGCTGCTGGTGCTGATCGAGCACCAGTCCACCATTTGCGGAAACATGCCGCTTAGGATGCTGGAATACGCGACCGAGACGTACAAACGGTTTGTAAACGACAAAAACGTGTACGCCGGCCGCCAAATCCCGCTTCCGCGCCCCGTTTTCATGATTCTATACAACGGGACGGAGAAAATGGACGGCAGAGGGGCGTACCGCCTCTCCGACTCGTACGCCAAGACGTCCCTGCCGGCCTTCGCCGGGACGGGCGGCCTCGAATTGGAGGTCAAGGCGATAGACGTCAACGATCCGCGCAATAAAAATTTAGTAAAAACTTGCAAGCTGCTTGACGGATACTGTATATTTGTTAAAGAGCTGAACCGCAACAAAAAGACCATGGACCCGGAAGCGGCGGTCAAAAAAGCGATAGACGACTGCATCGCGCGCGGCGTGCTGGTAGATTTCTTAAAAAAATACAGAAGGGGGTTGACTTCTATGCTGGTCAAACAATGGAACCGTAAAGACGCCATCAGGTGGGCCAAAGACGACGGCATTGAGGAAGGGCGGGAGGAAGGCCGGGAGGAAGGCCTGGCGGAGGGCCGGGAAGAAGGCCGCGCGGAAGGCCGGGAAGAAGGCCGCGCGGAAGGCCGGGAAGAAGGCCGCGCGGAAGGCCTTAAGAAGGGTCTGGCTAAGGGTATCGGGATCGGCCGGAAGGAGGGCGTGACGAAAACCGCCCGCGCCATGAAAAGGGGCGGGATAGCCGTTAAAAACATATCCAAATTTACAGGACTGTCCGTCGAGGCCATAAAACAACTTTAACCCACCCCCCGAAAACCCGGTTGGCACGAAATTTGCAATATAAAATAGTAGACAGGGATGCCGGCGGTAAAGGCCCGACCGAGGCCGAAAATTAAATATTGAAGAAATATGTTGATTTTTCGCCGGTTTTGTGGTATATTATAGGTAACAATAGTAAAATAACGCCCGAAAACGCCCGAATAACAGGCGAAAACAGGCAAAACAGACGGAAACGACAGGGAACGACGGAGACGAAAACACGGAAAAATACGCCGGGGACTCGGAAAAAAGTTCCCGCGAACAACGGAAAAAAAGACCCAAACGCAAAGACGGAATTAACGATATACAATATCGACCCGACACGGGAACCGATACCGAAACAGTAGGAATCGACTTGCACAATAAGACCCGGACGGCGGTAAAACCGGGATCCGTATAAATAGGAAACGCGGGGAAGGGAGGGGCAAGACTCGGACGGAAAAAACACGGCGGCGGAAGCCGCTTCGCCCTGCGGGGCAAGATTGCAGGAAAGCTGAGCTTTTTAGTAGACGTTTGACAGTAAAATCAGTTCGGAAACAACCGTGCGCGACGGCGGGCGCCGTCGGTCGGAAAAGTGTCTAATTTAAACGTTCGTTTTTTTTATACATTTATCACTTTTTTTTTCGTTTTTACGCCCTTTTCGAAGGAGGGGAAGCATGAAAATTAGGAAAACAATGATGTTGGCGGCGGCCTTGGGGGTTGCCGGGATTTGCGGGGCGGCGCTGGGGCAGGGCAGCCCTCTTAAAACTGCGGCGACTTTTCCGAACCCGATAACGCCGATAACGGGTACAGGTACGGCGCAATCGATGTTTTTAGCGTATGCAAAGACCACGGCGGCTCCGACCATAGCTTTTTCGGCCACTAAGACCAATACGGGGGCCGCATTGCTTAATTACGACGTCGCTACCGGAACAAACGTTGCCGGAAACAACGGCACGATAAAAGTGACTTCGGTCTATCCATATTGGGATATTGAATTTACAACTTCGAATCAGGGGGTGTTGCGTTTGCCCGGAGGGAACCAAAGCGGGGCCGCTTTGAGAAAAGGGACGGCGAATGATCCGTCGAATGTGGATACCGCTAAGTATAAGATTCAGTTGGGTATTATTCCGGCCGGCGGAACGGCCGCTACGACTGCGATGCTTGCCCCGGTTACAGATTCGTGGCTGTATAATTCGCGGACGGTCCCTATTGCGTTTTCGCAGGTGTTTGCCGCGACAAAAACCAACAGCGATACGACTGGTTTGGCCTTAGTTCTCGGCAACAGAGCTGTTGTGCCGGCGGGCGGCAGCCAAGCCATATCGACGCACGGTTTTAACGCCCCGTGCCCGACGGGCGGGGGTACGGGATGCGACGGTTCGATTACTTTTATCGTCAATACGGGTTTGAATGTGGATGACGTCACTATGAAGATTAAAGGCAGCGTAGCCGGAACATACACCGACACGCTCAAATTCACATTATTGGCCCATGATTACTGAAAATATGATTCAGTATCGTTTGACGAATTTGTTTTTCGGGGGCGCCGGTCGGCAGCGACGGCGTCCTTTCGCTATGCGCGGGCGCGGTTTGTTTGAGTTTAAAGGTTTGAACATCGTAAACGGAGGCGTTTAATTTTGCGTACGTGTATGCGCGGAAGCGCGGTTTGTTTTTGGTTTTTGTGCGCCGTCGGCGCGGCGGGCGGGGCGTTCGTGGTGGAGCCGGCGATAATAACCTTCGACGCGGCGGCGGGGGAAAGAATCGCTTGGGCGGAGGTTAAGAATGTCGGCGACGGGCCTATCGCGGTGGAGCTGACCGTTTTTGAGCGCGTGTTGGATTTGGACGGCGAGCTTGACAGGAAAGCACAGGTTCCGAGTTTGGATTTTACCGTATATCCGTCGGAGATCATCATACAGCCGGGGCGGAAGGCGAGCGTTCAGTTTCAGTACAAGAGGAAAGAGAGGGTGACGGCCGACAAAGCGTACACTCTTTTTTCTAAGGAGGTGCTGATACCGCTCGACGAGGACGAGAAAGAGGGCGTCAATGTGGCTGTGCCGACGGTTTTGAGTTATTACACGGTCGTCGCCTTTGAAACCGGCAAAGAGGGCAGGCTGACGTTCGTTTCGTCGAGGGCGTTAAAGGACGGCATGGCGGAGCTTATAGTCGAGAACAGGAGCGGCGGCCGCGTCGCGGCTCGGAATCTCGCCATAAAGACGGATTCCGACGTCATAAAAAATTTCACAGGCGTCAAAAATTCGATAATGCCGGGTCAAAAGCGCCGTTTCACGTTCAAGTATCTGCGGCCGTTGACCTCCAAGGAGGTGAAGTTCATTTATGACGCATCGGACTGAGATCGCGGCGTTTTCAAGCGTTCCGCGCGGCGCGTTTTTTTTCTTGGCGGCGCTGCTGTTTTCCGTCAGCGCGGCGTACGCGCTCGCCGACCCGTATATCGCCGACATTTTCGGAGAGCGCGACGTCGGAACGTCCGCCGTGAGGGGCGGGACGGAGAACGGCGAATTGCGTTTCCTCGGCGCTTTCAAGATATTCAATCCCGACGCCGTGCCGTTTTACCTTTGGGTGACTTTCGACAACGGCGGCAAGTTCGCGCTTTCGCGGTCGGGGGGTCGTTCCGCCGAGATACGTTTGATGGATTTGGAGCTTCGCTACCGCGATATGACGCGCCGTCCGGTGGTCAAGGCGTTTCCGAAGGAGGGCGTTCTCGGCGGTTCTTCGGCGCGTCATCGCCGTTCCGCCTGGGGCGCGTCGTCCGGCGGCGCCGTCGCGGGGCGTTTCGGCAAGAAGAAGCCTCACGAGAGGCCGTCCGGGGGCGATATGGGCGGGGTCGAGCCGCCGTCCGCCGCCGTCCGCCGTCGCGGGGGCGCGGTCGAGATAGCCTTTTGGCGCGAGGACGCCCAGCCGTACTACGAGATAGAGGTCTGGGGCGTCCTGTACGCCCCAGACGTTCAGGCGGCGTCGGCCGCCGGAAGGTACATAGAGAAGATCAGTTTCGAGATAGAGCCGGCGCGTTGACCCGGCGGAGTTACCCGTATTTTTTCAGGATGTCGTGGTGTCCGACATCTTCAAAAACAATCAGGTTCTCGTTGAGCCGCCAAATTACGCGTATGTCCATGCTTACGCTGCTCTGCCGCCGCCTCTCGGAGCGTCTGAGACTTTATCTCGCCCCTTTTAAACTTCTCAATCACAATATCCGACTGTTCCATCCACCGATTTATCACTTCCGGCGGGTAGTCCGAATCGCTGTACGGCACGTCTAAAACGGTTGTTTCTTCGGTTTCTGTAAGCATAGTTATTGCCTCCTTATTATATTAAAGATAATCGATTTACTTAAAAAAGTCAACTTTTTATTAAGAAAGCGGGTCCTAACCGAAATCGGCGGGAGGGGGGGCGGCGGTTCGGTTGCGGTTTATTTCGTCAAAGCTATTGATTTTGCGCGGCGGATTGTGTATATTTATATAGCGGTCATGGGTGACGCGGCTGCGTTTCGGCGCGGGGTTAATAAATATCTGATAGGGGGTGTATTATGAAGCGGTGGATGAGGCAGTGGGAGAGGCAGATGGCGGAGATCAACGCCACTTTGGACAGGGTCGCCAAGCGGCAGGAAGAGTACGAAAAGCTGCAGAAAGAGCGGCGGGAAGAGGATGCCAAGCGGTTGGTCGAGTGGCAGGCAGAGGCCGAAAAGCGGCAGAAAGAGGCCGCCAAGCGGCAGGAAGAGTACGAAAAGCGGCAGAAAGAGTACGAAAAGCGGCGGGAGGATTTACAGAATAGTCTGAAAGAGACGCAAAGAATCCTTTCCGGCGTCGGCATCAGCAACGGGATGGTTGCGGAGGAGTTGGTGTACCGTTCCTTGCAGAAGAGCATGACGTTCTGCGGAGTGGTGTTTGACAGGATTTCATATCCGCTGCATCAGTCGATAACGCTTCTCGACGGGAAAAAGATCGAGGGCGAGTTCGACGTCGCCCTGTTAAACGGGACGGCGGCCGCGATTATCGATGTTAAGTATCGGGTTAGGAAAGAGGATATCGACTATCTGATAAACGTGCAGATGCCGAAGTTCAAGACGGTTTTGCCGCAGTACAAGGATTACAAGATGTATTTGGGGATCGGCGGGATGGCGTTTGAAAAGGACATGGATAAGGAAGCGTTGCGGAGGGGCGTCGCCGTGCTGAGGTTGAACGACGATTTTGTGGAGGTGCGCGACGAGGGCGTGAAAGTTTGGTGAAGAGAGAGGGCGCCGGTCTCCCCGGCCGGCCCCCGTAAACAAAAAAATCTTTTTTGCTTGACCCGCCGGCCGCCTTGTATTATTTTTAAAGGCGGCGTTCATACCGCGTTACTTGCGGATTTAAGCCGGTTTTTAGACGGACGGACAGGAAACAGCGAAGGCGCTGAGGGCCTCTTTTGGGGGCCTGGGGCGTCTTTTTTTTATATTCGCCGTTAATCCATATTAATTATAACCCACTTATCGAGGAGGTATTGCGTTATGAGTCATGGTCACAGGAATGAGTGCTGTTGCGTTAAGGACGTCGCGAATCTGTTCGGGAGCATGGTTTTTAACGACGCGGTCATGCAGGCGCGGCTGCCAAAGGACATCTACAAGGCGGTGAAGAAGACCGAGGCCGAGGGGACGCGTCTGGAACTCGACGCGGCCAACGCGGTGGCTACGGCGATGAAGGACTGGGCCATCGAGAAGGGCGCGACGCACTTCACCCACTGGTTCCAGCCTATGACGGGGATCACGGCGGAGAAGCACGACAGCTTCATCTCGCCGGTGGCCGGCGGCAAGATCATAATGGAGTTCTCCGGCAAGGAGCTGGTGCGCGGCGAGCCGGACGCTTCGAGCTTCCCCTCCGGCGGCCTCCGCGCCACCTTCGAGGCTCGCGGCTACACCGTTTGGGACGCGACCTCCTACGCCTTCATCAAAGACGGGACGCTCTGCATCCCCACGGCCTTCTGTTCGTACAGCGGCGAGGCTTTAGACAAGAAGACGCCGCTCCTCCGCTCCATGGAGGCCATCGACAAGCAGGCCATGCGCATCCTCAAACTCTTCGGCAACACGACCGCGAAGCGCGTCATCACCACCGTGGGGCCGGAGCAGGAGTACTTCCTTATCGACAAAGAGATGTACGTGAAGCGTCCCGACCTTGTTTACACCGGGCGCACGCTCTTCGGAGCCCGCCCGCCTAAGGGTCAGGAGCTTGAGGATCACTACTTCGGCAGCCTGAAGCCGCGCGTGTCGGCGTTCATGAAGGACCTTGACGCGGAGCTTTGGAAGCTCGGCGTCCACGCCAAGACCAAGCACAACGAGGTCGCGCCCGCCCAGCACGAGCTCGCGCCGATCTTCTCGACCACCAACATCGCCACCGACCACAACCAGCTTACGATGGAGCTGATGAAGGTCGTCGCCAACAGGCACGGCATGGCCTGTCTGCTGCACGAGAAGCCGTTCGCCGGAGTCAACGGCAGCGGCAAGCACAACAACTGGTCGATAGGCACGGACACGGGCGTGAACCTGCTCGAGCCGGGCGAGACGCCCTCCGAGAACGCGCAGTTCCTCCTCTTCCTCGTGGCGGTGATCACGGCGGTTGACGAGTACCAGGATCTGCTCCGCGTGTCGGCGGCCAGCGCGGGCAACGACCACCGCCTCGGCGCGAACGAAGCTCCCCCGGCCATCGTGTCGATGTTCGTGGGCGAGGAGCTGATGGGCATTCTGGAGGCCATCGAGTCGGGCACGAGCTACAAGGGCAAGGGCAAGCACCAGATGGACATAGGCGTCACGGTGCTGCCGCACTTCCCGAAGGACACGACCGACCGCAACCGCACGTCGCCGTTCGCCTTCACCGGAAACAAGTTCGAGTTCCGCATGCTCGGCTCGGCCTTCTCCATCGCCGACCCGAACACCGTCCTCAACACCATCGTAGCCGAGGTTCTGAGCCGCTTCGCCGACGGTTTAGAGAAGTCGAAGAGCTTCACCACCGACTTGGCCGCGCTCATAAAGAAGAGCATAGTCGATCACAAGCGCATCGTCTTCAACGGCAACAACTACGCCGCCGAGTGGGTGACGGAGGCCGACAAGCGCGGGCTCTCAAACCTGCGGACGACCGTTGACGCGCTCCCAGCCTTAGTGTCCAAGAAGAGCGTGGAGCTGTTCACGAGGCACAAGGTTTTCGCCAAGCAGGAGCTACACTCCCGCTACGAGATCTTCTTGGAAGCCTACTGCAAGACGCTGCACATCGAGGCCCTCACGATGGTGGATTTGGTGAAGGGCAAGATCATACCCGCGAGCGTAGACTACCAAAACGAATTGGCGCGTCTGCTGAAGCTGAAGAAGGACTCCGGCGTCTCTTTCGACACCACGCTCGAGAGCCGTTTGTTGACGGATATTTCGAAGCTCTCCGCCAGCATGCTGAAGAAGCTGGAAGTCTTGGAGCGCGCGATCAAGGACTCGAAGGACAAGACCGAGCCCTTGGCCCACGCGAGCTTCTACCGCGACAAGGTCTTCCCGGCCATGTCGGAGCTGCGCGAGGTCGTGGACGAATTGGAGGCGATTTCGGACAAGAAGCTTTGGCCGTTGCCTACTTATGGGGATATGCTTTTTAGCGTTATTTGATGTATAGGGCGTTGCGCGGCAACGCCCTAAAATCAAAAGCTTTAAAATCTTTTTTAGACGAAAGGCTTCGCCTTTCATAGATAAATGCGGGGCTAAACCCCGCATTTTCAGTCAACGTCAAAAACAACGTCAAAGTCAAAAGCCTTAGATGAAAAGGTCACTGAGCGAAGTCGAAGTGACCTGACGTATGATCATGCGCCGGACCCCTTCGACTTCGCTCAGGGATCCTTCGGGTTGCATGGTTGTTTTGATTAAAAAGAATTTGACTTCCCGACTCCCCATATACTATATTTTAGTATGTATTGCAAACGCCGGCGTTATCGATAAAAAACGCTTCGGCTGTGTAACAATATCGGTTTTAAAGGAATCTAATGTTTTTGTAAGCGTCGGTAAGGCGGTGTTGCCGGGTTTCTATGTCTAATTCAAATTTCTCAAACAAAGGAGTTTTTTTATGAAAAAGGTAGGATTGATGAGCGTTGTTTTGCTCGCGGTGACGGGTCTGGTTTTCGCGCAGCAGCCTACGCTGGACAAGTTGAAGCTGGTTCCGATCGGCACTACGGGTTATGACGCCCAAGCGTTGGATAAGAATGTGAGCGGCACGGTGGTCATTCCCGGTTTTTACAACAACAAGCCTGTGACCCGCGTCAACGGTTTTGCTAATTGCCCCGGCGTTACCGGCGTCGTCATTCCCGAAAATGTGACGCTTATCGGCTGGGCCGCGTTCCAAAACGGTTCGGGCTTAATCGGCGTCACGATCCCGGCGAGTGTGACTAAAATCGATAATTACGCCTTCCAGAATTGCAATAATCTTACCAGCGTTACTTTTTTGTCGAGCGCTATAGACATGAACGCCGCGAATAATACGGTATTTCCCGGCGATTTGGTTCTCGCGCAGCAGGCCGGGGGGGCGGGGACTTATACGCGGCCTCCCAGGGGCGGCAATTGGACGAAGCAGAGCGGCGGTCAGGCGGTCGGTTACGCCGCGCCCGAGCCGTCAGCCCCGGCGGTGTACTACAGCAACGTCGGGCCCGCTCAGCCGGTACAGCCCGTCCAGCCCGCTCCGGCGGTGTATTACGGCGGTTCCGCGCCCGGGCAGCCTACGCTGGAAAAACTGAAATTAGTCCCGCTAGGCACGACGGGTTATGACGCCCAGGCGTTGGACAAGAATATAAGCGGCATGGTGGTTATTCCCGGCGTCTACAACAACAAGCCGGTGACCCGCGTCAACGGTTTCGCTAATTGCCCCGGCGTTACCGGCGTCGTCATCCCCGAGAATGTGAATCTTATCGGATGGGCCGCGTTCCAAAACGGTTCGGGCTTAACCGGCGTCACGATTCCGGCGAGCGTGACCAAAATCGATAATTACGCCTTCCAAAACTGCAATAATATCACCAGCGTAACTTTCTTGGGAAGCACTCTTGACATGAACGCCGGCAAAAACACGGTATTCCCCGGCGACTTGGTTTTAGCGTATCAAGCCGGAGGCGCGGGAACGTATGTACGGCAGCCGAGAGCGGCCAACTGGGTAAAGCAGTAAAGCAAGAATCCAGTATTTTGACTTTGATTTTGATTTTGTGTTTTGACGTTGATTTTGACTGAATATGCGGGGTTTAGCCCCGCATATATCTATGAAAGGCGCGTAGCGCCTTTCGTCTAAAAAAGATTTTAAAGATTTTGACTTAAAAGATTTTGACTTTAAGGCTTTTCCGCCGTTCTAGGTTCAACTAACCACCCATGCACAATCTTCGCCCTCTCCACCGCCAACTTGAAATGGCTCGTGATATTCTCCGGTTTGATCTGTTCGTCTAATCCGGCCTTTTGTATCGCCCTGAGCACCGCCGGCTGAACCCCCGACAGTATCAGCGTTATCTTCTGTCTGTTGCATTGCGACGAGAACTGCCGCAGGGCGTTCAGTCCTGTGGAGTCTATCACGGGCACGTTGCGCATGCGCAGTATCCGCGCCTTAGTTTTCTCCCCGGCGGCGTCGGCGGATTCTATGCCCTCCTCGAACTTGAACGCGGTGCCGAAGAAGAAGGGCCCGTTGATCTCGTACACGTCCGTCCCCGGCGGCACGTTTTTGAGATCCCGCGCGTCGTCTTCGGAGATGAGCGCGCCGGTCTTGCCGCCGTCGCTGATTTCGCGGGATATGACCTCGACCCCGGAGACCATAGTCAGTCTGCGCATGAAGAGGATCGCGGAGAGCACCACGCCCACCTGTATGGCGGCGGTGAGGTCGGCGAGCACGGTGAGGGCGAATGTTATGACGAGCACCGCCACGTCGCTGCGCTGGTTTTTGAAGAGGCCGATGAACGTCCGCCACTCGCTCATGTGGTAGGCGACCATCGTCAGAACGGCGGCGAGCGCGGCGAGGGGGATCAGTTTGACCCACCGTCCGAGGCACAGCATGATGAGCAGCGCGACGAGCGCGTGGGTGATGCCGGCTATAGGCGTGCGCCCCCCGTTGCGGATGTTTGCGGCGGTTCGGGCGATCGCCCCCGTCGCCGGGATCCCGCCGAAGAGCGGCGACAGGATGTTCGCCGCCCCCTGGGCCAAAAGCTCCATGTTGGAGCGGTGTTTCCCGCCGATCATCCCGTCCGCCACCGTCGCCGACAGCAGGGCTTCTATAGCCCCCAGCAGAGCGATGGACAGGGCGGGGGAGACGAGTTCGCGGATCACGGAGTAATCGAGGTTCGGCATGACCGGCGCGGGCAGCCCCGACGAGATGTCTCCGAAGCGGCTGCCGATGGTCTCCACGTCCCACCCGAAGATTTTGGCCGCCGCCGCGCTTATCACGATCGCCGCGAGCGCGCCCGGTATGCGCCTGCTTATTTTTGGCCAGAAGATCAGAATCAGCAGGGCGAGCCCGCCTATAGCCGCCGCCCGCCAATTTATGTCGGAGACGCTCCCCGCGTACTTCGCCCACTTGCCGACGAAGTCCGCCGGCATATCCTTAACGGAAAGGCCGAGCAGGTCGCTGATTTGAGAGGTGAAGATGACGACCGCGATGCCGCCGGTGAAGCCTACCGTCACCGGGTAGGGGATGAACTTAATCACCGACCCCAGCCCGCTGATCCCCATAACCGCCAGCATGATCCCCGCCATAAGCGTAGCCGTCGCGAGCCCGTCTACGCCGTACTTTTGCACGATCCCGAACAGTATTATGACGAACGCCCCCGTAGGCCCGCAAATCTGAACCCTGCTCCCGCCGAGAAGCGAGAGGACGAACCCCCCTATAAACGCGGTCACAAGCCCCTTTTCAGGGCTGACCCCCGAAGCTATGGCGAACGCGATGCTGAGGGGGATGGTCAGTATCCCTACGATAATCCCGGCGGTAAGGTCTGCAAAGAGCCGCTTGCGGTCGTAACCTTTCAAGCAGTCGAGAATCATTGGCCTGAGCATTTGGGTCGCCTTTCATAAAAATCAGGGATATAAAAATACATTATTACGAGATATAGCGTATATATTTTTGCGGAGAAAACATTGTCTGAATTAGTAAAGAATTTGACTTTATATATAGCTCCATATTATTTTAATATTTCTATGGAAACAAAATACATATTCGTAACCGGCGGAGTGGTTTCAGGTCTGGGTAAAGGCATCACAGCCGCCTCTTTGGGCCGTCTGCTCAAGCAGCGCGGCCTCAAAGTCGCCGCCCAGAAGCTCGACCCGTACATGAACATCGACCCCGGCACTATGAGCCCGTTCCAGCACGGCGAAGTCTTCGTCACCGACGACGGCGCGGAGACCGACCTCGATCTCGGCCACTACGAGCGGTTCATCGACGAGAATCTGACTAAGTTCTCGAACCTCACCTCCGGCAAGGTCTACTGGAACGTGCTCGAACGCGAACGCGCCGGCGGGTATCTGGGCGGCACCGTGCAGGTCATCCCGCACGTAACGGAGGTGATCAAGGAGTTCATCTACTCCGGCGCGAAGGGCACGGGCGCGGACGTGCTGATCACCGAGATCGGCGGCACGACCGGCGATATCGAGAGCCAGCCGTTTTTGGAGGCGATACGTCAGGTTTCGCTCGAAAAATCCCGGCAGAACTGTCTCTTCATACACGTGACGCTCGTCCCGTACCTCAAATGTTCCGGCGAGCACAAGTCGAAGCCGACGCAGCACTCGGTGAAGGAGCTTCGGGCGATGGGCATTTCCCCGGACGTGATCATCGCCCGCGCCGACGAACCGCTAAGCAAGGGCATCAAGGATAAGATCGCGCTCTTCTGCAACGTCAAGCCCGACTGCGTCATAGAGAACATGACCCTGCCGACGCTCTACGAGGCCCCGCTCATGCTCCATAGGAACGGTCTCGACGGCGTGGTGTGCCGGGGGCTTTCTCTCGACGCGCCCGAACCGGATTTGAGGGAGTGGCAGTCGATGACGGGCAGGATCGGTTCGCGGGAGAGGACGGTGAATATCGCCATCGTGGGCAAATACATAAAACTGCGCGACGCTTATCTCTCCATAATAGAGAGTTTGAACCACGCCGGATTCGAGACCGCCGCGAACGTCAATATTCAATGGATAGACAGCGAGAATCTGATAGGCCAAAACGCGGCGGACGCGCTCGGCGGGATTGACGGAATGATAATCCCCGGCGGCTTCGGCGACAGGGGCATAGAGGGGAAGATCGCCGCCTGCCGCTACGCGAGGGAGAACGGCGTGCCGTATCTCGGCATCTGCCTCGGTATGCAGGTCGCGGTCATAGAGTACGCCAGGAACGTATGCGGTCTCGACGGCGCGAATTCGAGCGAGTTCGACGAGCTTTCGCCGCACAAGGTGATAGACTTCATGTCCGGTCAGACGGGCAAGACGGGGAGCGGCGGCACGATGCGTCTCGGCGCGTACCCCTGCAAGACCGCGCCCGGTTCGCTGCTGAGCAGGCTCTACGGCGACGGTGAGATCAGCGAGCGCCACCGCCACCGTCTCGAGGTCAGCGACGATTACCGCGAGACGCTGCGGCAAAACGGCTTGGCGATCAGCGGAACGTCGCCTGACGACTCCCTTGTGGAGGCTGTGGAGCTGCCGGATAAGCGTTTCTTCGTGGGCGTGCAGTTCCACCCGGAGTTCAAAAGCCGCCCCAACAAACCGCACCCGCTGTTCTTGGGTCTGCTTAAAGCGGCTCTCGGGGAGTCCAACTGACGGAAGTCGATTTATCGACACTTAATATTGTCCGATATGTATATTTATAGGCATGTCAGCCTATCCGAGAATCCAGCCCCGCGGATCCCGCCGCGCCGTTGCCGCTGTCGCGGTTTCGGCGGTTGCGGCGGCGCTGCTGTCGTTCGGCTGTTCCGGCCGCGTCTCCTACAACGTTACGCAGAGCTACATCGACCCCTACTTTTCCGGCCGCGCCCTGAACAACGCTAAGGTCGCGGTGCTGCCCTTTTTGACGCCGCAGGGTCCGGCGGCGGACGGGGAGCTTGAGCCGGAGGCGGCGGTTAGGAAGCTCAGGCCGCTGCGGACGGACATGGAGTTCGTCCCGTTCACGGCGTTCGAGAACGCTTTTCCGGCGCACGTCGATAGGCGGATCGTGCGGGAGTTCTACGCCAAGCTCTACGAAGAGGACGTTTTGGGCGTGAAGGCTATGGATTCGCTTTGGGAGCATGTCGCGCAGCCGTACCTGCTGGTTTACGCGCTGCGGGCGGGGGCGTTCATCAAGAACGCGGACAACAGCGTGTTTAAGCACGCGAGCGTGGTGTGCGAGCTTTGGAGCCGCGAAGAGCGGGCGGTCGTGTGGAGGGCGTCCTGCACCGGGGTTTCCGACGACAGAAGCATTCCCGACGGCGAGCTGATGGTCGAGGGCATGCGCCGTCTTGTCGAGGCGATACCGCCCACGCTGCCGAACTACGGCCATGAGGCGTGGTGACCCGTGAAAGAGAGCGCGGAGCGTAAGGTGAAAGTAGGTTTCTCGCGGGATCCCAAAAAAGTCTTCGACGAGATAGACATTGTGACGGCGGAGATGGTAAGGCAGGGGTGGGTGTTCGTGGAGGGAATGGTGGAGGACGGTTTGGGCTACGCGCATTTGTTTTTTGAGCGGGAGATAGAAGTTTAATTTTAATAACGGCGGCGGTCATAACCGTATTAACAATCGGAGGTTCAATTTATCAATATGTTAAGAGAATCGATACTCTTCGTGACGATGACGGCCGCGCTTATGTGCGCCGCGCCGGCGTTCGCGGTCAACGCCGTGATCACGGACGTGAAAGGCCAGGACTACAATGTCCGGTCGGTCAAGCTCGTCAAGGGTTCCAAACTCAAAGTGGTTTGCGGCGGGGCGCGGATGGAGGTGCCGTTTAAGTCGGTCAGTTCCATGAAGATCGTGCCCGGCATTATAAGCTCCGTCGACAAGCGGCTGTATTTCGCGGTGGAGATACGCACGAGCGACGGGACGGTTATCGGCGGTTTCGACGGCGACAAGCGATGTTCGGTTTACGCCGACAACGGTTTTACGGGGAAGACCGCGTCGAAGGCCAAATTCAGTTCGCCGTTCGGCAACGTGATTTCGGTTTCGGTCGCGGGCAAGGGGGATGAGAAGAAGGGCGGCAAAGGGGACGAAGAGGATGAATCGGAGGAGTGATACGAGGCAGACTCCGTCCCTGGTGTTCGTCAGCAGGGTGGAGGAGGCGAAGCGGCTGGAGCGCGAGAGGAAGCTCTCTTTCTCCGCGATAGCCGTCAGCGGAATTTTGTGCGCGTTGCTGGCGCTGGCCGCCTTTGCAATCGTGCGCCGTATAAACACGTATTTCAATCCCACCGTAGAGAACACGGAGCGTCTGCTCACTAAGGGAAAGCCTAAGGACGCGATAGCGCTCCTTGACAGAATGGAAGACGGCGCGGAGTTCGTCGACAGCAAGAACAGTCTTCTGCGCGGCAAGGCGCTCTACGCTTTGCTTGTGGAGCAGCTTCAGGCGGAGAAGTGGGGGAGCTACGGCTTGAATCCCGACAACTGGCTCGCCCACCCGCTGGCGGCGGAGGCGGAACAGTGCTTCTTGGACGCGATGGCGGCCGCGCCCGACGACCCGGAGATACGTTTGACGCTCGGAAATCTCTACAGGGAGCAGGGGCGTTTCAGCGACGCGGAGCTCATACTGCGCTCTTTGCTCGAGATAGACGACGAGAACGCCGAGGCTTATTTGGCCGTCGGTCTGCTCTACGCGGAGGGCGGCCACGTGAACGCTGCGGAGAGGGCTCTCGCCGCGGCGTGGGAATTGGACGAGGGGAACCCGAAAATAGCTAAGAACATCGCATATTTCTACAGATTCTACGCCGACGAGCCCGAGTCGTCTATCGTGTGGTTCAGCCGGTATCTGCAAAGCGATCCGAAGAGGGATTCGGACGTAAACCTTATACGCGCGGAGCTTTCGGAGCTGATCGAGCGTTACCCGGAGTACGAGGGGTACAAGGTTGAGGCGGCGGCGAACCTCAATCGCGGGGTCGGCAGGAAATTCACGGCGAGAAAGCGTTAGGGTTATTTATAATATCGCCTGTCTGAATTACAGCGCGACCTCGCCGGTCAAACGCGCCCCGTCGCCGACGAACGCCTGCCTGTCCGTAGTGTTGATGATCGACGCGCGTCCGGTTACGGTTATATCCTTCCCGAATTTCACGTCCCCGAAGACGCTCAGCGATTCGCATTCGACAAGCGACGGGGCTCCGGCGGGGAACCGTTCCCGCAGTTTATCCAATGTGCCGTAAAATCGCGGTTCCAAGCAGACGTTCATCTGTATCGATTTATGCCGGCTGTTCATCACGATGCGGCAGTCTTCGGTCAAGTCGTAATAATCCGACCATAGGAGCAGCAGCTCCTCGCAGTTTTTAACGGGAGCGAACCGGCTTCGCGGCACTCTCAGAGCTCCGGCGTTTTCGAAGACGGAGAGCGCGGAGCCCATCGCGCTCTCTAACTGGACGACGTCGGGCGAGTCGTCGTCGCGCGTGTCGAGTTTTTTTACGTTGCGGATCATTGGCAGCGTAAGCGTCCCCCTGTTCCATATATCATGCAGCGCGTCCAAGCGGATCCAAAGGTTGTTGGTGTTGAAGTAGCGGTGCAGGTCGGTATTCATGAAGCTGTCGATGGATTCCGGCGGGCACTGCGCCGCCTCCCGCAGAGCCAGCTGCCCGTTCTTCAGCCGAGCGATGTGGCCGCCTTTGCGGTCCATGAATGTTCTGTCGGTCACCTCCATGAGAAACGGGAAGCCCCGGTCGGCGAAGTAGCCCAATATCCGCGTGTCGAGCGCGGCGCCGAGGTTGTCGATGTTCGATATGAAGGCGTACTTGTAGCCCTGCCTGAGCAGCGTGTCCAACACGCGGGAGCTTTGGATCGCGGCGTAGAGGTCGCCGTGCCCCGGCGGGTTCCACTCCAAGCGGCGGTCGTGCGGGGCGTCCACCGGCGACAGGTCGGCGGCGTTGATCTTAGGGAATTTGTGCTGTATGAACGACTGCGGTATGTCGGTTTTTATGTCCGGGTACTTTTCAAGAGCCGATAAAGTGTCGCGCTCGGTGTTGAAGCTGTTCATCATGATGAGCGGGATTGAGAGGCCGAAGCGTTTGTTGAGGCTGCGGATTTGCATGGCCGTGATGTCGAGGAACGACAGCCCGTTCTTCACTGGGATCAGCGACTTGGCCGTGTACAGCCCCATGGAGGTGCCCAGCCCGCCGTTGAGCTTTATCACGACCGCATGGGCGAGCGCCTCTTCGCCCGCTATGTGCAGGTCGGCGATGTCGGTTAAATCGGCTATGCCGCCCTCCGGCACCGGGTCGATTTCGGATTCGGCGATGCACCCGGTCTTTCCGTGGCGCAGCGCGTCGTAGTAGCGCAGGAAGATGTCTATAGCCGTTTGCGGCTGCCCTTCCGTCTTCATTTTCGCGACGAATCGGTCTGTCAGCGTCGATGCCGAATTATCGGTCACGTTGTTCAAGGTAAAGGAGTCCTTGTTTGAAATTGTCTTTATTATTTAATATATATCAGGGAACGCCGCGGCGGTATTCTTTTTTAGCGTCTTTAGAAGTTCGGGCCCGTCAATATTTAATAATTCGGCGATTTTCGCGGCGGTGTGCGGGAGAAAGGACGGGCGGTTCGGTTTGCCTCGGTTGGGGACGGGGGAGAGGTAGGGGGCGTCGGTCTCGATGAGCAGTTTGTCTATCGGGACGCTATGTATCAATTCGCGCAGATGCGAGTTTTTGTAGGTTATTATGCCGGAAATCGATATGTAATATCCGTTGCCGACTATGTATTCCAACGCTTCCGCGTCTCCGGTGAAGCAGTGGAACACGGCTTTTTCGACGCTAATATCGCGGCAGATTTCGGCGGCGCGTTTCTCGGTTCCGCGCGAGTGGATCACCGCCGGGAGGTTCAAAGTTACGGCGATTTCAAGCTGCCGGATGAAGGCCGGCAGCTGCGCGTCTATCGGCGGGTATGTCGGGTTTGTGCTGTCAAGGCCGATTTCGCCTATGGCTACGATCTTTTGATTTTGTGATTGATATAACGCCGTTAATTCGCCGTCCCAATCGTCCGCGAGGTTGTTTGTGTCAAATGGAGAGATTCCTATCGCGGCTCGTAGGTTTTGCGGAAAGCGTTTGTATTGATCCAAGACGATTTTCGCTGTGGGTATTGACACGGCGGTATTGATTATCATGTCTATTCCGGCGTTGACCGCTTCGGCGATGACGGTTTTGAGTTCATCGTCCGAGCGGTCGTATAGGTGGGCGTGCGTGTCGATCATAATCAACGCCGAAAACAACGGTTTACTGTCTGGGCGCGGGCGGCGCGGGCGGCGGCGTTGATTTGCCGACGCCGGTACCGGTTCCCATAGACTTGTTTTTGGCGATCGGCGGCGGCGGTTCCGACTCTTGCCGCTGTCCGGCGATCGTCGCGTCCAATATGCTGTCGGCGATCTTCTTGCTCATCGCGTCTTGATCTTCCAACGAGGGGATGTTCGAGTCCGTCTTTTCCTCTACCGCCGTCGCGGTCTCCTGCGGCTGGCTTATCCAGCCCTTCCGGTTGGCTATGAAAGCGAACACCGCCAAAATCACTATCATGGCCGCTATTAATATGACGGCCGGATTTTTGTCTTGCCGCTGGACGCTCACGTCAATCTTGCCGGCCTGATTTTGAACGGCGTCGTCGGCGATCAGCCCGCGCTCCTTGTAGAACTCCTTCAGTATGATTTCGGAATCCAGCGATAAATACTTGGTAAGCGATCTGATGTAGACCCTGACGTAAGGGTCGGGCGGGAGCGAGTCGTAGTCGCTCGCCTCAAGCGCCTTTATGTAACCCACATTGAGCTTCAGGTCTTTGGCTATGGTCTCGATCGTGATTCTGCGCGTGAGCCGCTCTTTCCGCAGAATGTCGCCGACCCTGTCCTTGCCCGCCTCTTTAACCGTGTCCTTAGCCGTAGCGGCGGCGTTGGCGGAATCTTTGCTTTCGCTGTTCTTATCAGCCATTTGAACCCTCCTTTTTTACAAACTTTTTGAACAAGCCGAGCGTCGCCGTGACGGGCAGACCCATCACATTGTAGTAGCAGCCCTCTATCCTATCTATAAAAGTCATGGCCCCGCCCTGAACCGCGTACGCGCCGGCCTTATCTTCGTATTCGGGAAAAGAGAGATAATGATCGATCTCCTCCTCCTCAAGTTCCCTGAAAAACACGTCGGTGCGGACCGCCGCCGACTCGTTGAAACCCGCCTCGCCGCACAAGAGCACGACCGCCGTGACCACCGTGTGCCGCTTGCCCGAAAGCAGACGCAGCATCCTGCGCGCGTCGTCCTTGTCGGCGGGCTTCCCCAAAATCCCGTCGTCCGCCGCGACTATCGTGTCCGCTCCCAACACCAATGCGCCGCTTTCGCGCTCCGACGCGCCCTTCGCTTTGGCGGCGGCGAGCCGGCGGAGCGAAGCGTCAAGGTCGTTGACATCGATATACGCGCCCTCGTCCGCCACCCCTGATCCGGCGGTCTCGAAAGCGACCCCCATCATGCCGAGTATCAGGCTCCGCCTCGGCGAACCGGAGGCGAGCACGACCGGACGGCGTATGTCGCGTTTCAGTATCATAATTAAGAAAATAATATACATCATTGTACGGCCGATAGCCAAAAAAAATTATGTCAGCCTAATTCCTTGAGCTTGCCCTCTATCTCCGACACCTTAGCCCGCAGCTCCGGCTGGCCCTCGTCCGCCAGGTCGGCCTCTATCTTTTTCGCCGCCGCTATGACCGTGGAGTGGTTGCGCCCCCCGAACTCCAATCCGATGGTGAGGTTCGTCTGCCGCGTCAGCTTTTTGCAGAGGTACATGGCCACGGCGCGGGGGAGAGCCGCCTCCTTCTTCCGCGTGTGGGCGCTGAGCTGGTTCACCCCTATACCGTAAGCGGCCGCGACCGCCGCCATTATGCGCTTCACGGAGAGACGCTCCTCCTTGCCCGTGATCGCGCCGCCGCACAGTTCCTTCGCTATGTCCAATGTGAAGCCGGTATCGGAAAACGAGGCGGAGAAGATGTATTTGGTCAGTATGCCCTGAAGCTCCCTGACGTTCGACTTTATGCGCTCGGCTATGTACTGAACCACGTCGTCGGGCAGGGTGCGCCCCTCCGACTCCGCCTTTTTGCGCAAAATCGCCATCCGCGTCTCTAAATTCGGCGGCAGCACGTCTACGTTCAGCCCGCCCTGGAACCGGTTTATGATATGCGCCATCATGTCGGGGATGTTCTCCGGCAGACAGTCCGAAGAGAGCACTATCTGCTTGTTTTCCTGCAATAACTTGTCGAAAATGAGGTAGAACTGCTCCTGTATCTTGCCCTTGCCGCTGAAAAACTGGATGTCGTCTATGAGCAGAAGGTCGGTGTCCATGAATTTTTTGTAGAAAGAGACGGACGCTTTTTTGTCGTGGAGGAACTGCGTGTACTCGTTCGTGAACTCCTCGCTCGTTATGTAGACGACCTGCCCCACGGTGCACTCCGCCTGGGCGTAGTGTCCGATGGCTTGCAGGAGGTGGGTCTTGCCCAGCCCCGTGCCGCCGTAGATGATGAGCGGGTTGAACTTAGTGTTCCCCGGAGCCTCCGCCACCGACCGCGCCGCCGTCAGGGCCATGACGTTGCTGTCGCCCTCCACGAACGTGTCGAAGGTGTAGCCCGGATAAAAACGCCCCGTCTTGCCGGAGACCGCCTGCGGAACCCGGCGGATCTGGGCCTCGGCCGCTTGCTCCGCCAGCCGCTCGACGACCGTCCACTCCTTTGTCGGGTCAGGCTCGAAAACGAGCGCGGTGAAGCCGACCGCGCAGGCGGCGAGCGCCTCCTTGATGAGGTCGGCGTAGTTCTCTTCCATAAAGTCGGCGGCCAGCTTGTGGGGCACCTGGACGCAGGCGCGGCCGTCGCCCCGAACGGCCAATTCGGTGGCTCGGAACCATGTTTCAAACGCGTTCGCCGGTATTTTTTCCTCTATATAGCTCTGGCACGCCTGCCAGGGCGTAATTTGCGCCGATTCGGACGATAAAGCAGTTGCTAACATGTTATCCACATTTCCTCGAGCTTAATGTATTCGAAAAGCTGTCGCCTGAAAAACATCAAAAAAATATTGCGCGCGCTAAAATAAGTTAACGCGCTAACACGTTGATTTTTAATGTAAATAAGTGAGCCGATCTAACACACCGCGTTAAGTAGTGGGAAAGTTATCGACCAATTGTAAACACCTTGTCCACAGCTTATTCACAGTGAGTTATCCACATTTGGCGGTAACCCCCGTCACCATCATAATATAGTATTTTTTTACGGAAAAAATCAAAATTTTTTTCATAAAAAAGCGGCGCCGGCGAGAAAGCGCGAAATTAGCGTTGAATAAGGGTTGCCATCTCCCTGACGGCGGCGTCCATGCCGACGAGAGCCGCCCGCGAAATGACGGAGTGCCCGATATTCAGCTCCTCTATGTGCTCTATGGCGGCCACCGGAGCCGCGTTCAGGTAGTTCAGCCCGTGCCCGGCGTTGACCCCGAGCCCCAGCTTGTTCGCGGCCATGGCGGCGGCGCGGAGCTTCTCAAGCTCGTCCTCGGCCGATTGAGGGTTGGTCGCGTTGGCGTAGGCCCCCGTGTGCAGCTCCACGTGCGTGGCCCCGACCTTGGCGCAGGCGCGGATCTCCCCGATGTCCGGGTTCACGAACAGGCTGACCCAAATGTGGTTCTCCCGAAGAGCCGCGATCGTGTTGGCCAGCTCCCGCTCCCGCTCCCGAACAGGGTAACCGCCCTCCGTGGTGCGCTCCTCACGCTTCTCCGGGACGATGGTCGCCATGTACGGGTGCACGTCGAGCGCGATCTTCACCATCTCCGTGATCGGGGCCATCTCAAGATTCAGGTGCGTGGAGACGGTGTGTTTGAGGATGTGCACGTCCAAATCCTGAATATGGCGGCGGTCCTCCCGCAAATGCGCCGTTATCCCCCGTGCCCCGGCAAGCTCGGCCAGAACGGCGGCATGGACGGGGTTGGGCTCCCGGCCTCCGCGGGCCTGGCGGATAGTGGCTATGTGGTCGATGTTTACGCCGAGCGTGGCCATTGCGGTGTGTTCTCCTTGTTTTTGATGTTGATCAAATAACCTTTACTTGATAAATATACATCAATTCAGACTCAGAATCAAAATCTTTTGACTTTGCGACGCGAAGCGGCGCATGTTTCAAAATGTCCCCCCGTAAAATATATAGACGGGTTATTTTCCGGCTATATATTTTACATAATTGGGGGGACGGCAGGGGGGGGCTCTAACGCGGGGCGTTACGGGGCGGAGCCCCGTCCTCATAAAAATATTTTAAAGCTTTTGACTTTTTAAGGAGTAATTATGGTGATAGTGCTGCAACGGGTCTCGACGGCGAGCGTCTCCGTAGACGGTGAAGTAGTGGGTTCTATCGATAAGGGGATATTGATCTTGATCGGCGTCCATAAAGACGACGTTGAGCCCGATGCCGACTTCTTAGCCGCAAAGTGCGCCGATTTGCGTATTTTTCCGGACGACGGCGGGAAGATGAATCTTTCGGTCAAAGATATAAACGGTTCTGCGCTGGTCATATCCCAGTTCACCCTGCTCGGCGACTGCTCCAAGGGCCGCAGACCCAATTTCACCGCCGCCGCGCCGCCGGAAAAGGGGCGTATGCTGTACTTGCGCTTTGTCGAAAAGCTGAAAGGATGCGTCCAAAAGGTGGAGACCGGCGTATTCGGGGCGGATATGAAAGTCAGTCTGCTCAACGACGGGCCCGTGACGGTCGTGATCGAAAGCTGAAACGGGCGGCTTAAGCGGCTTCAAGGCAGCAGCATGATTTTTCGCCGCAGCGTGCTCTTTTGGCCTGTGCCGGGATTTGCGGACGACGCGGTTATGAAGTAGACGCCGGGAACCGTCCGCACGGCGGGCGACCATTCGAGGCTCCCGTCAGGCTTCGTCTTGAACGCGCTCCCGCCGCCGTCCGCCGCCTTGCCGGATGCGCTCCAGCGGTCTATGACTTTTCCGTTCAACGCCGCTATCGCCGCCTCCGATATGTCGCCGCCGGCTATGCGTATGGAATTTGATTTGCCGCGCAGATTTACCTTGTTGGGCGAGATCAGCAGCGCCGTGTTGGCCGCCGCCGGGCTCCCGATCTTCACAGTGACCCGCCCGGCCGACTGTCCGGCGTTGGACGCGGCGAGCAGGCAATAAGCTTTGCCGCTCCATCCGGCGAGCGCCAAGCGTCCGTAGCCTTTGGAGTCTATATCTATCGGTATGATTTCCTCGCCGCCCGCGCCGTCCGACGTTATGGCGCTCGCCCCCCAAGCCGCGCCGCTTGTCGACGCGTCTTTTTGCCCGCTTATCGAGAGGAACAGCGTGTCGCCCTGGTCGGGCTGCGGTTTGTACATGAATAGCCCCACGGAGTACGGGCCGACGTTCGCTGAGGTGTCGGCCGGCGCGGTCCCGGCCGGAGCCCTCCAAGAGCCCATCAGCCCGGCGTCGGAGACGAACGCCCACGGACGCGCCCTCGACCCCGTGAAGTAGCTCTCCGCGTGGAAACCGTTCAGCGCCGACGCCCACTCCCGTCCCGCCTGCTCCGAAAACGATTTCGTTATGTTTTTATGGAACGATATGTTCCTCTGCGCCAGATTGTTGTCGTGCACCGCCTTTACGACGCCTATGTTCCCGCCGCCCGCGATTCCCTTCTCGTAAATGTACTTGAGGACGATTGAGTTCATGTACACGTAATCGTCGTCGTCGCTGAGGAGCGGTATCCTCGGATTGGAAAAATAGCTTGTTATGTATTGCAGATAGTCGTTTACGTCCGGGAACGCGAGCTCCTCCATTAAGACGGCGGAGCCTTCAAGCCAGCCGTAAGTCAGATCGTCCAAGTTGACTGACCAGACCATGGAATATTGCAGGGAGTGGAAGAATTCGTGGGCGCAGGTCACGCGCAGCGCGTCGTAGGGGCGTTTGTTGTAGCCAAGACCCGCCCACTCGCGCCCCGACCAGTTGCCGTTCACCTCTATGTAGCTCGGAAATCCCGGCTGCCCGTTAGAGGCTCTCGCCGTCGGATACGTCACCCCGTAGTCGTCCGATTTGATTATGAGGACGCTGTAACGGTCGGTCGATCCGTCCGGGTCGGGGGCGGCTTTGGGTTTTGGGAAGCCGAAACGCTCCACCTCCATAGACCAAGCGCTGTCGAGCGCGAACGCCGCCTCGTCGACGTAGTCGGGAACGCCGTTCGCCCTTAGACGCTTCTCCCGCCACGTATCGGGCCGCCCGGCCGTTCCGTAACCCATAGTGTCTAAACCGCTCACGCTGTCGCGGCCTGCCGTAGTGTAAAAGACTTTGAAATTGCCGCCCGGAGAAAGGTAACTGTCGAAGTTTTTGGGAATGGCGGTCGCCTCCGCGTAGAGCTCGCGGAACTCCGGCGACAAGCTGTTCCACGCTTTCATCAGCGCGAATATGTCGCGCCGGCCGATCGACGGGTTGCCGGCGGGCGGGGGAGAGGAGGCCCTTCTCGCGCCGCCGCCTCGCCTGAAATCCGCCCGCTCTTCGAGGACGGGTCGGAGCCTGGCTTCAAGATCTGATATTGATGCGGCGCCCGTCTTGGCGGCGTTGCCGGCGCCGATCTTGTTGGATGACGGTTGCGAAGACGCATCCGCCCGCGTCTTCGCCGGCGGCGCAGGGGCGAAGAGCAGGGCGGCGAGAACGCACAATATCGGCGTCGTCTTTTTCATATATCGCCCGCCTCCTGAACGCCCCACGTCCTGCTTACCGGGGTCTCCCTCTTTATATCGACTTCGATGCGTCTAACCGGAGTGTTCCATATAAACACGATGGGAACGCCTTTCAACGTCGGGATGTCGTTCCTGAACGCTTTCTCCATTTTCCCCTCGGCGGTTGAGATCGTCTCGCGGTCGTTCTTTGTGTTGAACTCGATCTCCGCCTTGTAGTCGCTCCGCAGCGCCGGAATGTCCTTCAGATTGTATTTCCTGAAAACCCCGCTCAGATCGTATATGTCCGTGAACTCGAACTCGTGGGCGATGATTTTGATGGGCGGAAAGGTCAAAAACAAGGTGTCGGAACGGGTCGTGTCCACCGTAATATCCTTGCAGTCTATACCGAGATACATAGTGCCGTGCGTCTTAACAATCAGATGCTTTTTGGTTCCGGGGATAGACATGCCGTAAATGTTCTTCAGGCTCTCCTCGCTGAGCTCGAACACGTCCCTGTACTCGCAGTGCATGGAGATCATCTCCGCCGTCTCCAAATACTTGCGCGCCAGCATGTGGACGCTGACCTTCGGTTCCTGGCCGCCGCGTTTAAAGATGTTCCCGAACCCCGGCACGAACATGGACGCCGCGACGACGGCGGCTATCAAGAGCGCGATGACGGCGTAGATTTTGAGCTTAAGCATAAGTTTGACCATAAAGTCTCCGCCATGACGTTTATAGACGCGGTTATAAACATTAAGATACATCATGGGTAGGCTGTAAGTCAAGTTTTGGAACAGCCGCCGGCGGCCGTTCTAAGGCAGCAGCGTGATCTTGCGGCGCAGCGTGTTTTTTCGGCCTGTATGCGGGTTTGCGGACGATACGGTTATGAAGTAAACGCCGGGAGCCGTCTGTTTCCTCAGCATGGCCGGCGACCATTCGAGGCTCCCGTTCAAGTTCGTTCTGAACGCGCTCCAGCCGTTCCCCGTCTTGCCCGAAGCGCTCCAGCGGTCTATGACTTTCCCGTTGAGCGATACGATCATAGCTTCCGATATGCCGCCGCCCGATATGCGTATCGGATTCGATTTACGCATATTTATATTATCGTGAGAGATTTTCAGCGTCCCGTCGTGATCAGAGTTCCCGACTTTCACCGTGATCCGCCTCTCGGATTGCCCGGCGTTGGTTGCGGCAAGCAGACATGAACCTTTGCCGCTCCAGCCGGCGAGCGTTAAACGCCCGCGTCCTTCGGCGTCGATATTTAAGGGTACGATACCCACGCTGTCGCCAACGCCCTCCGTCACAACGGCGCTCGCCCCCCACGTCGCGCCGCCAGCCGACGCGTCGCTCTGACCGCTTATAGACAGAACCAGCGTGTCGCCTTGACCGGGCTGCGGTTTATACAAGAATAAGCCCATGGAGTACGCGGGTACGTCGGCTGAGGCGTCGGCCTCCGACTCCGCCGGAATCTTCCAGGCGCTCATTCGTTTGGCGTCTGAGACGAACGTCTGCGGGCGCGCCCTCGCACCGGTGAAATAACTCTCCGCGTGGAAACCGTTCAACACCTCCGCCCAATCCCGCCCGGCTTGGTCTGAGACCGACTTCGTCAGGTTTTGATGGAACGCTATGTTCCGATTTGCCAAATTGTTGTCATGCACGGCCTTGACGATGCCGATGTTCTCCCCGCCGCTAATTCCCTTTTCGTAAAGGTACTTGAAGAGGATCGAGTTCATGTACGCGTAATTGCCGTCGTCGCTGAGGAGCGATACCCTCGGATTTGAGAAGTAGCCGCCTATGTACTGAAGATAGTCGTTTATATCCGGGAACGCGGCTTCCTCCATGAGGACGGCCGAGCCTTCGAGCCAGCCGAGAGTGAGATTGTCCAAGTTAGCGGTCCAGGTCATGGAATATTGTATGGAGTGGAAGAATTCGTGCGAACAGGTCACGCGCAGCGCGTCGTAGGGGCGCTTATTGTAGACCGTGCCCGCCCATTCGGGCCCCGACCAATTGCCGTTCACCTCTATGTAACTCGCAAATCCGGCTTGCGCGGAGGCGGAAGATTTGGCCACAGGGTATGTGGTCCCGTAGTTGTCCGATTTGACGATCACGACGCTGTATCGGGCGGTCGATCCGCTCGGGTCGGGAGCGGCCGCGGGTTTGGGGAAGCCGAAACGCTCGACTTCCATAGACCAGGCGCTGTCGAGCGCGAACGCCGCCTCGTCGACATAGTCAGGAATGCCGTTCGCCCCGGAGCGTCTCTCCCGCCACCTATCAGGCTGTCCGGCCGCTCCGTAACTTATGGTGTCAAGGCTTCTCACGCTGTCTCGGCCGGCGGTAGTGTAAAAAATTTTGAAGTTGCCGCCCGGAGACATATAATGGTCAAAGTCTTTTGGAATGGCGGCCGCTTTCTCGTAGAGCGCGCGAAAATCGGGCGACAGAGCGTCCCAAACTTTAGCTATGGCGAACAAGTCGCGCTGATCGATCGACGGGTTGCGGTCGGGCCGTGGAGCGGAGGCCGCCTTCAAGCCGCCGTTTCCGCCGCGCCTGAAATCAGCCCGCTCTTCGAGAAGGGGGCGCAGCCGAGCCTCAAGGTCGGCCGCATAGATCGCGTTATTCGCGTCGATCCCGCCTGACGGCGAGCCGGAAGACGGATTATCGCCGCCGTGTACAACCCGAGTCTTAGCCGGTAGCGTCGTAGCGAGCAGCAGGGCGGCGGCCGAAACGCAGAGTATCGGTTTTATTTTTTTCATTTATTGTCGGATATTTATGTTAAGGTGTCAATATGTATCATTGATACGCGTTGAAGCGGCATAATTATTACGGTTGGGGAAGCGAAATATTTAGTTGCGGTATCTATAAGATACATTATGGGTAGAGGCTGTAAGTCAAGTTTTTTAGTGGATTTTGGTATCCACTTATTTTTTGGGGTTCCCAAATATCCAATCAAGCACTTTTTTCCCAGGGTCAAAAACGTTCTTTTGGTACCATTCATCTCGTTTCCGTTTTTCTTCAGCACGTTTTCGCTCTTCTTCTCTGCGCTTTTCCGCTTCTTCCGCAGCACGCGCCTGAGAGAGCCATTTTTTTGATGTCGGTTCGTTTTGATTCAATCGCAGCGCAGTTTCAAAATCGCTGATAGCGTAGCTGAACTTTTTTTGATGATGGCGCGCCAATCCTCTCTTGCCGTAACGTTCTGCGTTAGAATTGAGGTCGATCGCCTTATCATAGTCATCTTCCGCCGCCGAATAGTCTCTTTGGGCCAAGTACGCGTCGCCTCTTAGGGTGTAAAGTTCGGCTTTGTCGTAGTATTTAGAGCCTATCCCTTTTGTGAAGTCGGCTACGGCATCGCCGTATTTCTGGATATTGAGGTATATTCGTCCCCTTCGGACGTAACATTCCGCATCATTGAGACCGCGTGAGATGGCGTCGGTGTAATCGGAAAGGGCTTTGGTAAAATTCTTCCTATCGTAATGTATATCACCCCTGCGGCTGTAGAATACCGCGTTTTTGGGGTTATAATTTATTGCCTCTGTATAATTCGCTATCGCGGCATCGTGTTTGCCGATCTCAGAGAGTATTCGCCCTCTAATGAAGAAAAGTGAGTCCGGTGGCGGAGAAACCGTGCTGTGTTTGATTGCGGAAGTATAATCGGATATGGAGTGTCCGTATTCTTTTTGGGCGTAGTTCGCCTGTCCTCTCTTGATGTAAAAATCCGTGTTATTTGAGTCAAGTCGGATTGCGTCGGTATAATCCGATACGGCCTTGGAATAGTCGCGTTTAGCGGCGTACGCATCGCCTTTGGCGCTGTGGAACAGAGCGTTTGCGGGATTGTACCCAATGGCTTCGGTATAGTTGGCGATTGCGTCGTCATGTTTGGAAATATCTAAAAGCAACTGCCCTCTGCTGAAAAAAAGCGAGTCGTGAGGGCTTAATTTGATAGCATCGGCATAGTCGGACACCGCCATGGGATAATTTTTTTGGATACGGAATACACGTGCCCTATTTAGATAGTAGTTTACATTTTGCGGGCTAAGCTTGATTGCCTCGCTGTAATTGGATATGGCGTTGGCATAGTCACCCATAACAAGATACATACGTCCTTTGTTATCGTAGTATTTGGACTCGTTAGGATTGTGTTTGATCGCTTTATTAAAGGCGGTTGCGGCCTTATTAAAGGCTTTAGCGTCAAGAAATGACAGCGCCTTTTCATTATAGGCTTCGGCTACTTTGGTGTGGTCGCGAATAAATTTGTCGTAAACTAACCAAGAAGAAACGGCTAAGATCGCAATAATGAGAAACGTTTTCGCGGTCTTCGCGTTTTGCGCCCGTCTCTCCTGCCTGATTCTTTCTAACACTTCCTGACGTTCCATTTCCTCACGTTCTTTTTTCAGGCGCGCCTTTCTCAACTTCTCCTGACGTTCTTTTTCCAAACGTTCTCTTTCGGGACGTTCTCTTTCTTCACGTTCCCATTCTTCGCGTTCTTTTTCCTGTCTGATTCTTTCCGCCTCTTCCAGACGTTCCCTTTCCAAACGTTCTTTTTCCAGACGTTTTCTTTTCAGTTCTTCCTGGTGTTCTCTCCGCAAACGTTCTTTTTCTTCCTGTTCCTTTTCCAGACGCTCCTTTTCCAAACGTTTTCTTTCTAATTTTTCTTGACGTTCTCTCTCCAGACGTTCTTTTTTCTCACGTTCTTCCCTTTCTAAACGTTCTTTTTCCAGACGTTCTTCTTTTTCGGCCGCCTCAATGGCGCTGCTCAAGCCTTGGAATCGTGAGGCATCTTTCTGTTTCGGCGCGGCAAGATTCGTCGGGCATTCAGGATTCGAACACTTTCCGCCGTTCGTTATCTCTTCACCGCATTTTCCGCAAAGCATAGTTTCGCTCCATTATTATTGTTAAATACCGTTACGCCAATAAATTTTTGTCTATCATGCTGTTTATATCCAGCAACTGCTTCTCTACTAGTTCTTTCTTCTGACCAAGTTCCGTCAATTGGCTATCAACTTCCGACAGCCGTTTCTCTCTGTCACCGGCTGTCTTAATGATGTTTTCCAGACTAACCAGCATGGGGTCGACGGTATCCTCTAGTATATTTTTTTCGAAAAACCCTATAAACTCTTCCGCGCATTTGCGGACGTGTTGAAAAACCGCTTCCGCTTCTTTGATATCGTCGGGTATGTTATCTATTTGGGCATGTAGGTCCTTTCTGATAGCGTTGACCCGTTGTTCTTCGGCGGCGCGTTCCGATTCTTTCGCTTGGTTGCGGCCCGACAAAAGGCTCCAAAGGCCGCCAACAATACCCACGATGGGGAAGAGATAGCCGACAACGGCGCCGATGCCGACTGCGGCGACGGTTTCCAAAGTTCCGAGTTTTTCAGGATTTGCCGATTGACCGGAACTTACATTGCGTTGAGCAAACTCCATCCCGCAAAATAAATTTTCAAAAGAAATGTTGTTGAAGGCCTGTAATTTTTTGTTTATTCCATCTTCAATATATTCGTAATCCTCAATAAAAGTTTTTATATTATCGAGCATATCGTCGCTTTGCCTTCTGAAATTGACTCTTACGTCGCTTGCCAGCGTTTTTAACCTCTCCGTAAGTTCAAATTCCAACTCCCTTGCCGCGTTGTTTAGTTTACCGCTGCAATCATAGCCGTTGGTACCGTCGACTATGTTACGCATGTTGTTGACGCACCTTTTTTTGTAATCAAAGAGTGCTTTTTCCGTTTCGCGTAATTTTTCATCCAAGAAAGAGGTTAGCTGCGATTTATTTTTATTGATATTTTTCTCTATTGCAGTTTTGTTTTTCTCCAACTCCTCCTTTTTGGCCGTTAAATCGTCGAGGCTTAACTTCAAATTTTTCTTTTCTTCCGACAGCTTCATTTCCGTCTTTTCATACGATAGCTTTTTATCCGTTATTTTACCGTTGATTAGCGCGATGGGTTTACGGCAGAGTATCTCCAATTTACCTTCGGAGAGGATGTTGTTAATTTCATTTTCCAAGTCGGCGATTTTGCTCCTATCCAATAAGTCTTTATGGCTTTTAAACTCAAAGACCTCGTTGAGCCTGTCGTAGTGGTACTTATCGTCTTCATCGGCGTTGATTCTTTCCATACCCAAGTGATAAAACAGCGCCATTTGCGCCGAAAGCAAGACGGGGTTAGGATTCTCGAACATTTTTTTCAGTATGATGTCATTTTTATTTTTATCTATTTCTTGAGAGATGGCGTCTCGGACGTGTTTTTTTATAGCGTCTTCCATATCGCCCTCTTCTATGCCGATGTCATATTTATTCACAGCGAAGATAACTTTACCCACGCCGGCGTATTTTAGGTGGTTAAAGGCTATCTTACGGTCTTCTTCCGTAAAGGCCTGTCCAGCGTAGAGCAAGAGGATGACGACATCCGCTTTCAACAGAAATTCTTTGGTTCTTTCTTCTCTGGAAACGACCGGATCGTTGAAACCCGGAGTGTCCACGACCTGTATCCCCTTTAGGCGCGGATCCGCCTTTTTGACGGTAACGTTCTTTGTTATAGACGTATATTTGCCGTCAGCGCCCACATACTCTTCCAATTCGCCTAAATTTGCGGACTTCTTGCCGCCAAGCAGACTGCCGATTTCGCCGCCCAATTTCTTGGAATTCTCAAATAGTTCCATCGCGGCCCTTATTTCCGAATCAGGCTCCTCGCCGGCATCCGCCTTCTTTTTTCCAAGACTCGCCTTAGATGTCATCTCCTCCCATTCCGATTTTGTGTAAAACTCCGCCACAACCTCCTCCTTCTCGCCGTAGGTTATGACCGAGAGGGAGGCTGTCATCGGCGTGGAGGCGGCCGGTAATATCTTGTCTTTGAAGAGGAAAGCGTTGAGGAAAGTTGATTTCCCGGCTTTCATTTGCCCTATGACGCCTATAATCAGGGTGTCGTCTTTAACCTTTTTTACTATTACAGCGTGTTCTTCGGGAGAAAGCAGACCGTTTTCCAGAGCTTTCGCCGCGCATTCGCAAACCTGTTCTTTTATTGAGGACAGACTCTCAAGAATATTAATGTTGTGTTTCATTTCTTTTCTCCTTCTCTATTTTGTAAAAGGTTCTGTCAATTCTTTAAAATATTTCCAACAATCGTTACAGCGGTTCACAAGCGCCTCTGTGGTTTTTAGACAATAATCAATTTGGTTTTTTTTATCACGGATATCTTCTAACTCAAGTTTAAATTTACCGATGTCCATCAAAGATTGTACTTTCTCCTTTTCATAACCAACGCGCGTATTAAATAAATTCCAAAAATTTTCACTGTACGAGTACAAATCTCCCAAGTTTTCAGTTGCGTCATCTTCTAATTTATCTAAACGTTCTACATCTCGCTCTTTTTCGCTGATTTTATCTTCAATATCTCTTGTCGTTCGTTTATTATCACGCAACATTTTATTAAAATGATGTATGTACCTATCTTGCAACATCCCGATTATGTCGGTAAATTCTTTTTCTATGTGCGCGAAAAGTTCTCCGCTGTTTTTACGTTTAATACTTTGCAAAACGGTCGTTATTTCCTCTATCGGCGTATTCTTGGAAAAAGGTATATATCCGGCGACGTTAACGTCATTTTTCTCTAAAGTATCGCGTATTTTTTGGATGACGGACTTTCTTTCGCCTGGGCTTTTAAGATCTGTTTTATTTATAACGATGTAGAGCGGTATTTCGTGTATCTGCTCTTTGATGACTTTTAAAGAGTAGGCGTTGATATCACCCTTATTTATATCAATCACCCAGAACAAGGCATCTGTTTCATTGATAACCTCTATCGCTCTTTTAGTATCTTCATCGTCATTTTCAAAACCAGGAGTGTCCAAAATGCTGACGTTTTGCAACGTTTGCAATGTTGGGTTATCTTCTTCCACAATAAAGTTTCGTACTAATTTTGAGGTAGGGAAGTCCTTTAAGGCATCATTGAATTTGGTAAATTTTTTGAGTATATCATTGTCGTCGAGACACTTAACGGTATACTCAAAATCAGCGAATTTTACCATTCCAATATGAGAATATGAGACATAAGTCGCGACGGCGGTGGTCGCCCGCCTATCGACCGGCATTTTGTGCTCTTCACCGAGCATCCTATTTACAATAGTAGTCTTCCCAGAACTGAACCCGCCGATAAAAGCGACGGCGATTTTATTCTTCAGCCAAGTTTTTTGCTCTAAAACAAACCATTTTCTCACTTCCTCTTGCAATTCGCCGACGTATTCGTCAATATCTTGTTCGCGCAAGCTCACTTTTTTTGAATCTGAAAAAAAGGCCTCTTCCATTTCGTTTATATATCCCAAACACTCTTTATACAAGTTTTCAGCAAAATAATATATAAATTCACCGGCTCGGTTTGCTAGTTCGACATTATTTTGCTGACAGCTGTCATTCTTAGCGTTCATGATGCTCGTGATCATGTCAAGCGACTGCCGCAACGATTCCAGTTCTTCCCGCTCTTCCATTTCAGGCCTCCCTCAAAAAACGTTTAAACTCCGTTATTTTCCCGATTCTATCCTCAAAAGCCTTTTTCTGTTCCTGTTTTTCCGCTTTAAGTTTTTCCAGCTCATTGGCGATTTCGCCGTATTTCGCGTTTCGCCCTGCTGATAGCAGCTCTTTGACCGATTTAATGACACCGGACTTTATCCACTCTATATCTTCTTTGAATCTTGGTTGCAGCGTATTAAAAATAAACTCGTTTATTATGCGTTTGCGTTGCGGTTTGACCAATATCGGGTCCAAGAGCGAGCCGATCATATCGACGAGCCCCTCAAATATGCCGCCGCCCTTGTATTCGGTGATAGATGTAGGGTTTGTATCGTATTCATTATTATTACTGCCGTCGTTTATCTGAGGCTGACTGCTCCCGAAACCCGAGAGGAACGAGTCGGCGGCGCGGGCCACTCCCTTTATTGTGTCTAATATCGGTATGTCTACCGAAAGATTGCAGTTTATGTCCGTCATGGCGTAACTGTCTATGTTCAGTTCCTCCAATATGTCCTTTGGGAGAGCGCGTATGATGTCTTCTTTGAAGTTATCAAAATAGAGGCTCGCGGTGTTGTTTATTTTTTGATTGACGACGGCGTTAATATCGCCGCTCGGTTGGGTTCTTGAAATATCCTCAAGTATCCCTAAGGTGCTGTCGTTGAAGTTCGAGATAGTTCTATTGACCGTCCGTTCTATTGTCCCGAGGGCGCCGGAAAGTTCACGCTCTATCTCGTATTCGACATCGACGCGCAATCTGTTGGTTTCCGAGATTTTGCCGTCTATTTCCTTGGTGGACAGTTTGGAACTCTCCAGAATTTGATCGACATACTTGGCAAGCTCACTCTTGACACCGGTGATCTGCGATTCAAAAATCTCCTCAACGATCTTATTCTTCTCTCGTTGAATCTCGCCGATCAAATTAATGAACGCGTCAACATCGCCTTTTTTGGCGGCTACGGCGACGATCCGTTCCAATGGCATTTTCGCGTTCTTTTGCAGGTAGGCCTTGACTTCCTGAAGTTCGCTCGCTGACTTTGTATCGGTTTTGGTGACTACAGCGTAAATCCTTCTACGCGCGATTTCGGCGGTGTTTATGAAATCTGTCATGGACCGTGTAACGCCCTGATTGGCGTCCGCAACCATGAAGACCGCGTCAGACTTGGGCAGGTATTCCGTCAAGGCCTTTTGGTGCGCCGGGTCCAAAGACGAAAGCCCCGGGGTGTCCGCCAAAATAACCGAACTCGGTATTTTGGACGATGTATCGTAAATCCTGACCAAACTCGCGTCCTTTAGCCCGGCGTTGCTCAAAGAACCGATGTCCTCCACGCGGCGTTCCGAACCGTCCTTGTTGACGACGACGGCCTCTATCTTCGGCTGTGAAAAGTAAATCTCAAAAACGACGGCGGTTGTGGGCGTTATTCCGGTCTCCAATTGCTTACCGTCCGTAACGGCGTTGAGCAGAGAGGTCTTGCCGGCGCTGAATTCGCCTACGACAGGAATGATCAATTGCCTATTCGGCCGGCTCCGCGCATCTTGAATCGCGGAGAGCTTCTTGGATATGACGCTCAAGTCCAGATAGTTTGATATTTCTAATAGTTTCTCGGCATTCATGTTATAATTAGTTCCTATAGTTACGCATGGCTAAAAGTTATTACGGTTGTTGTTCGCAACAAGTTTGTAGCCGTTGGATATTGTTTAGCGATCTCTGTCTCCTAAAAGTCCCAATAAAATCCCACCTACAAACCCGGCCGCTATCGTCCCGATGCCTTTTAGCAGGTCTGAACCGGAGGATTGCGGCGCGGCTTGTTGAATGGAACGATTCGTCATTTCATTTCTGAACTCTTGAGCGGCGGCATTTGACGGATCTATTTGTAACGCCGTATCGATATCATTAATAGCGTTATTGTAGTCCCCGCCGTTGTAATAAGCTACGCCACGCCAGCAATAATCATTGGTGTCCGCTTCATCTCGTAATTCGATGGCTCTCGTTATATCGCGAACGGCGTTATCGTAATTTCCGAGCCCATTGAACACACGTCCGCGGAAATGATAATCGTTGGCTGTCTCCTCATCCCGCAACTCTATTGCTTTTGTCAGGTCGCTGGCAGCCGCGTCGTATTCGTCACGAGCGCCATAAGCCAATCCACGCCAGAAATAAGGATCGGCCGCTTCTTCGTTACTTAGCCGGATAGCTTTTGTCATGTCGCCGACAACTCTATCGTAATTTCCGTTCTCAAAATAAGATAGGCCGCGATAAAAATAATCGCCTGCGCTTCCCGTATCGCGCAATTCAATGGCTTTTGTCAGATCGGAAATAGCTTTGTTGTAATCCCCGTGTTCATAGTAGGCGTTACCACGCAAATAATACGCGTCGGCATCATCGGTATCCATCAGTTCTATGGCCGTTGTTAAGTCACAAATCGCGTTATCGTAATTGCCGAGTTGCCAATAAGCAGTTCCACGATAACCGAAATCGTCGGCGGAAGCATCGGCCTCGCCTTTTAATTCGATTACTTTATTAAAATAATTTATTGCGGAATCAAACTCGCCGGACTCAACAAGTTCAACACCCTTTTCAAAGTACTCGTTTACCGCCGCATCAGCTTTTCCTTTGTTTTCCGATATCGCGCCGCTTAGGCCTTTCATCTGAAATCCTTTCGTTAAAGTCTTTTATTTTTAACATCTTTTCAATCTTTAAAGCGCCGGTTCATGCCTTTTCGTAGGGCTTTTATGGCACCCACCGCCCGTAAGTCCCGCGATACTGTTGTTGGTCATCCCGCAGTATTTGCAGACGTACCTGCTCTTTTCGGATCCTTCGTAGAGCACGTGTCTTTTAGACGGGCTTCTGCCGCATCCGCCGTTCACAAGCCCCTGAACGGTGGCGTTTTTCATTCCGCAGTATTTACAGTAATAGTTCGGCATGACGTTTGCCTTTCGTTTTTAAGGTTTTTGGCCGATTTAGGTTGCGCGAAGCCCCCAAAGGGTATGATTTTGCCGAAAAATAGGGTTTGCGGTGTTTTTGGAGGCGTAAATTCGCCGAAAAATAGGGTTTTGGGTGTTTTGAGAGCGTAAATTCGCTGAAAAAGCGGGTTTTGGGTGTTCCCGAGGCCCGAAACGCCCCGCGTCGCGGCCGGATTCCGCCGGAAAGACGGTTTGAGGCTAACGATAGGTATACGTATACTATAATATATATATAGTAATATGGGGGGGGGGGGGGGGGGGGGGGGTATGCTTTTAGCCGTACGCAGGGCCCGTTCTGCGTCAAAATCGTTGAATTTGAGCGAATTTTCCATGGTCTGTCCCCATTCTATATATTAACTACATTAGTATGCTAGAGCTTCTTACGTTTTTACATGCTATACCTATATATATAAGATACATTGCGCGCAGGCTGAAAGTCAAGTTTTTTTTTATTTTTTTTGGGGGGGAACTATGCACTAAGCCTTTGTAAGTCAGGCATCCAATGCTCGGAGTTCCTATCCGCCTTTATTGTCCCCGCCTTTCGCGTTTTAGTCTTTTATGCGCGTTGTTTTGTGATGGGTTGCCGT
>Ga0268262_10000468_pt1 | contig 53631 bp, 73 predicted proteins | sample TergutNc150P3_FD_190354 | JGI IMG/M metagenome (GOLD analysis project Ga0268262, IMG submission 190354) | Nasutitermes corniger P3 segment gut microbial community from laboratory colony in Florida, USA - Nc150 P3 (SPAdes) (version 2) | ecosystem: Host-associated > Arthropoda: Insects >... | reverse complement strand
ATTGGTGGAGCGGCGTCGCCTACGGCAACGGCGTATTTGTCGCGGTGGCGGATAGTGGGACAAATCGCGTTATGCGCTCAACCGATAACGGGGCAACATGGACGGCGGTCGCGGCGGCGGCAAATGATGGGTGGGACGCCGTCGCCTACGGCAACGGCGTATTTGTCGCGGTGGCGTATAGTGGGATAAATCGCGTTATGCTAATAACGTATGGTGTGTCCGGCGGCATAACCGCCGAGACCATCGCCCAGCTGGTTGACGGTTCGGGCGGCAGTGGAGGCGGGAGCGGGAATTATTTGCCGCTGACGGGCGGCACAATGACGGGGACTGTTAATTTTTCCGACTCTCCATGGACTTGGTCGCCCAAATTCGCGCACCTGTACAGCCCCTCCGCGCTTGTTTTAAGGGGGGACATAGATACCTACCTTACGACCCCTACAGTCCGCGCCAACCGTATACTTCAAGTCGGCACAGACCACTATCCGTCAGCAAGCGAGAGGCATGGGATGTTCACCGCCTTGACAAACGACTCGCTATTTTTCGTAGGCCCGGGGGCGGAAGACGATGGTCTCAAACCTCCCGTTCCAGAAAGTTTTAGGTTTCAGCTGGGCGGGACTCCGGTGGCTCCTAGATTGTACCTTCAATTTAAGTCGGCGGGCGCAGGCTCATCGTGGACAAACGCCCGGTGGGACAACACCAACGGCTATTTTTATTGACACAATGATAAAATTATTTACCATAACCAAAGGGGTAAAAGATGTTAGAAGAAATCGAAGCGGAAGTTAAATATTTAACAGAGGCATTGTCGGTCGCAGAACGGCAAGTGGCGCAACTTAAAACCGCGCTAGATAACGCCATAGGAAACGTCAACGCGATACGCGGGGCGTTGCAAAGCCAAGAGCGTCTAAGGGCTAGGATCGCCGCGAAAGACGTGAAGCCCGAAGCGGCATTGTCTGACGTCGCCGTCGAAGCGATTAAGGCTCTTGACGACCATAAAACATAAACTAGGCAGTTGAAGTGGGCAATAACGCCCGATTTACATATAGGGAAGGAGTAAAAAAATGAGACCGTGTCCTAACTACTTGGAGATTCAGTCCGTCGCGCTGACCATAGGAACATCAGCCACTATTACCGTTGTGCCTACCGCGTTGGAAAACAAGGATAGATATGTTTTACGCTACTGTGTCCGTTGGAACGGCGCTCAGGGAAACGAGGCTCTGTTGCTTTCGGTGAACGGAACGGTTTATCCCGTGCTTACGCTCGGCGGGAATCCCGTATTGGTGAGCGAGGTGCGCCGCCGCGAGTTGCTGAAGCTCGTGTTTTCCAATATCACGTCTACGACCCCGGCAATCACGCCGCATTTTACCGTTTTGAACTGCCTCGCGTCGAAGTGCATACAGTCACCCGTAACGACCACCGTCACCCCGGTAGGAGACTAACATGGACGCGCACAAATATTTAGACAAAGCCGGAGACGCCATAGTCAAGGCGATGGCGGCGTCGTGCGATAACGTTGACCTTGTCGGGCTCAAAGAGCTAGGGCAAGTCTGCGAGTGGTACAACGAGATAAAGGATTTTCTCGAACACCACAGTGGCGATATGGGCGGCGAAGACGATCTCCACGAAGAGCTTATGGGCGCGGAGAAGTATATGCGCAAATGGCAAGAGACCGGGGACGCGGCGTACCAGCAAATGGCAAAGGACGAGCTGAAGCATTACAGTATGTTAATGGGTAAAACGCACGACGTTGACGCTGAAAAGGCGAGGCAATATAAACTGTTGCACGACCAATTATCGACGCGCCTAGGGTAGTATAACGCGGGACGGGCGGTAAATGCCGCCCGCCTTTATTTGACAGGGGACACTATGATCGATCCATACGAAACGCCGGTAATATTGCAACCGTCTGTACGTGTCGGCAAAATGCTTTCCGGCGAACACGCTATTGTCGAGAGCGAGATATAAAATGGAATACCTAATCTATTTCGACGCGCCGCGTAATATATGGGTATCCGATCCGGCAGGGTTGGAGGTAAAGCACGACGCGCAGACTATGCTGTTTATATTCAACGACGGGCGCACAATGCGCTTTGATGCGGAGCGAAACGGATTTGAAATCTATCCCGATAATAAACTCGTGCGTTTAGTCGCGGAAAGGAATCGATACGAATCCGAAGACGGCACAATTATAATATACTTTGACCCGGCGCGTATGGCGTGGGTAATCAACGAGGGCGGCACCCCGCGTTACACCGTAACCGCAAACATAACCGGTAGCGGCACAGTAACCGGTACGGGCTTTTATGAGACGGGAACAAGCGTCACGGTATCGGCGACGCCTGCGCAAGGTTGGGAATTGTCGGCATTTACCATCGGCGGCGCGACTATTGCCAATCCGCATACATTTACCATGCCGTCAAATAACGTTGTTGTATTTGCGGTGTTTATCCAAACAGAAAACTATCTATTAACCGAAGCCGGGGATTTCCTCCTGTTGGAATCCGGTGATAAAATTGTAATATAGGAGACCTATCATGGCCAATCAATCCATTTCACAACTTACTGAAAAGACTCTCGAGGAAGTCATTGGTAACGGGTTTGTCCCTGTCGCGTCGGGCGGCGCGACGGTAAAGACCAGCGTGGCGAATCTAAAGGGGAATAAAGGAGACCCCGGAGACCCCGGAACGCCCGGCACGAATGGGACAAACGGCACGAACGGCACGAATGGGCAAGACGGGAAATCCGCGTATGAAGTCGCCGTTGCAAACGGATTTAGCGGCACGCTTGCCGAGTGGTTAGTGTCGCTTGTCGGTGCTGACGGCGTTGACGGATCTTTAATCTTTGTAGCCAACGGTGTAGATTTGGATTTTTCGCCGCCATTGTTTTATATTCCCGACGACGACCGCGTACCTAAGTCACAAGATTTTTTGATATGGGACGGAGCATTATATATCATTGATGTAGCGGGCGGAGCTCCGCACAACAATAGGTATAGCGTGCAAGCGGAGTACGTGCTTTCCATGCGCGGGACAATCGGCGCAACGCCCCAAATCCGCGACGTTGACGGCGTGAAATATTGGTTTATCAACAATACCAATACCAATATTGTCGCCGAGGGGAAAGACGGGCGCGACGGCTCAAAGGTTGAGATATTGGAAATACCTACCGATTGGTATTTGCATTGGAGTAATACCGATTATCCGGGCATCCGTTGGTATAACAGCATTGACGAGGCGGTGAACGAGGGTATGACCACACAAGTGTCTGGCGGCGTGACGTACTTGAACATGAACAGCGTTTTTAACTTGCCGGATGTAGCAGGAATGAACATCGGGGATCGTTTTAGCATAAAGTTCGCCTCTTCTGACGGGGTGCAACACGTTGCGGTTAATACTATTACGTCGAGCGGTATTAGCGGCAATCAGTTCGTGCTGGATAGCCTGCCCAGCAACGCGGAGCTTCACAAAAACGAAGTTGCGCATTTTTGGGCTATTGACGGCATTAATACCGGATTCCGCGTTGACGGCGGCGGTGGCGGCGGTAGCGCAAACATCAACCCCGCCGACCTTGTATCCACCACAACGCCGAACATATTAACCGCCGACGCGAACGGGCTAATTGTCCCGCCGAACGGGGTGCAATCAGTAACAGCCGCAAACGGCGAAACATTGATTAGTGTCAATAACGCCGCGCCTGCCGCGACCGTGGTATCGTCTACGCAAACACTGCGCGACGCGGTGACGGCTGTGGGGACGTTACAAGGCGAGATTGCCGCCGTTGACTCCGCTTTAACCGGCGAGGTAACACGCGCAACGGGCGCGGAGTCGGCGCTGTCTACGCGCATTACCGCAAACGCAAACGAGATAACGGGGATAAAGACCCGCGTTACTACCGCCGAGGGGAATATTACCGATATAGACGGGCGGCTTCAAGACGTTGAAGAGTATTTTCCCGATTTGCCCGACGCGGTGGAAGACATTCAAAAAGTCATACCGACGCAAGCGACCGAGAGTAATAAATTAGCCGACAAAGACTTCGTAAACTCGTCTATACAATCTGTTGCGGCGTTCCGCCTATACAAAACAGCGGCCAGACTCGACTTCGCGACAAGAGCGGAGCTTGAGGCGGCGATCTTATCCAATACTTTCTTTCGCGCCAACGGCGAACCGCATATCCCGTCGCAGAACGATTATACCGTTGTTACCAGCGACGAGGGCGCACCCGCCCCGTTCACTAACGGCCAGACACGCTGGAAAAACTTCGGGACAATAGACGGCGTTTCTATCGGATGGGGATATGACTACGGGCTGAACAACCGCCCGTTCACCTCCGCTGAAAACGCCGCGTTAGCGAGTAATATCACTGCCGCCCTTACGGAAAAACTTGCCGCGCTACCTACAAACTCGGAATTGACTACGGCGTTGGCAGGCAAGGCGAGCGCTAGCGATTTGAACGCGCACATCAATGACGCCGTTAAACATATCACGAACGACGAGCGCATACTTTGGAGTAATAAAAGCAGGGTGGAAGTCCGCGACTTCGTGCCTGAATTTAATATCCATTGGGGCGCTAACGACTATCCGGGAGTCAGATGGTACAACAGTATCGACGAGGCGGTCGCGGACGGGGTGGAAACTACAGTGAGCGGCGGCGTTACGGCTCTTGTATCTCGTAGCCTACTTCACTTGCCAGACATCGCGGCAATGCCGATAGGGACGCGCTTTTCCGTTAAATACACGCGAAGCGACGGGACAGAGCATTTTCTTGTCAACACGATAACAGCCGGGCCGGATTTGACCGGCAATTCTTTGGCGATGGCGAACTTGCAAGCTAATAACGCGGTGCTGACGAAAACGCAACATCTCACGCTGTTCATCGACGGGCATAGTACCGGCATCAACTTTGACGAGTACCTAATCCCCGTCGGCGGCAGTATTGACGCGAGAGATAACAAGATTATAAACGTTGCAAATCCCGTTCAAGACTTAGACGCGGCTACAAAGCAGTATGTTGACGCGGCGAGATTCGCGGTGAATATCCCTGACTATAGTAACGTTGATATGATAAACAAAGTTTCATATAACAACCTACAGTGGGCGGTTGATAAAGACGGTTTTATTATGTGCTATATATCATCACAAACGCAAAACGATTCTGCCGGAATTAGAATAAACGGTAAATCTGTTGCGAGTTGGAACACTGCTCCCGGACATGGCAAAGTGGGGGAAATATTTCCCGTTAAAAAAGGAGATATAGTAGAATTATTTGCGGCGGCAGTTATCCCCGGCACATTTAATCTTAATCCGTTCACGACGGGCGGAGTGTGGTCGGGAGTGTACTACATCCCCCCGCGCAAAGTCCCCGCGCCGTGGTCTGCGGAGATTGCGTGGTTGCCGGATTATAGCAATATGGAAAGCACGAATCGCATAGCGGCGATTGGTAGTACATGGACGGTGGACAGGGACGGATTTGTGCAATGTAACAGCGGTGGAGGTACAGGGGCTACGAATTGGTACGTTAATAATAAGATTGCGTTTGCGGTGGCTACAAGCGCAGGTAGCAACGGAGGCGTATCAGTCATACCTGTCAAGCGAGGAGATGTTATATCAATTGCTGTCATTGCCGGTGGTTCTGTTCCGAACGTCTCTTGCTACTTCATCCCGCCCGTCGCCACCGTGCCGAAAGTCATCAATCCGGCGTATTCTACGACCGAAGTTGACACGGGCAAAACTTGGATAGACGGGAAGCCGATTTATAGGAGAGTATTTACCGGGGCAATATCAGCATCAGCAAATACGCTAAATGACATTATCCTTATGAGTGTAGTCGATAGCATTATAACTACCGGAGGCTGGTGGTACAACGGAGGGGCAAAACAAGGATTGGTTATGCAACACGATAGCTTTGACCCCGTCCGTCCTATTTATGCGGCGACAGTATATACGTCGGGAGGAAATACGATTCTTAGGTCGATAGCCGGTGTAATAAGAAATAACGCCGCATACGCGATTTATATAGAATACACGAAGGTATAAGAGCGAAAGGAGAAGCAATATGGGCGTAGTAATAACCGAAGACTGCTTTCGCGCAAAGACGGAACTATCGTCTGTTGGGATCGGAACGGGCAAAAGTGCTGCGCGCTGAAGAAAACCGATTTGACCGCCGACGACCTGACCAAAGAGGAATGGTTGGGGTTGATGAAAGTTATAACCAAGACCAAGGAGGCCTGATATGTCAGCACTAAGCGCGTGCGTAGTGGTAGGAGACAAGGTATACTGTTGGGACGTAGTAAACAGGCGGTGTGTCGAGGCGGTGTTAGTTCCGAAAACCGACTCCGACGTGCCTGAAGAGGCGGAAAAACTAATCGCCATGAAACGCTTTAACTTGAAAGAATAATCTCGCGCACAACTCGCTAACTGCATACACATAGACCCCTGACTCCCCGATGATCCCCTTTGGGCGCAGTGTTTGCCGCGCCTCCTTCCTTTAGGGTTGGCGCAATAGCGGTATATCGCAATACTTACAATATGTGTCAGGTTCATAAAAAATGGTTAAGGTATCTTCATTTTTTATTTCATATATGTGACCAATATAGACTATATCATACCTGCCGCCTTCATAATAAAATTTACCTTCAACGCGCAACGTGTCATTTATTGTATACCAATTATTTTGCCTGAAGCTAGTTATAGGTTGCCCGGTACGATATTCAGTGTACGTAATACTATCCCTATAGAACGTTAATAGAATATCCGTGCCGTATCGGTCTCCGTATGCCCACGTCCCGTAAAGCCTCGCGTCTTGATTTTTGGGCGGGTCGGGGGTGACGGGATTATTAGCCTTGTTGTCTCCGCAACTGAAGACCAGCGCGAAGAGGGCGGTTAGGAGTAGTAGGTGTTTCATGTTAGGTCTCCTTCTTAGTATGGTTTATATATAATATACTATTCCCCGCGCCGCTTTATTGTAATTTCTTTGGTTCTGTGTCGGGTCGTGTTGAGTGGTCGGGCTATCCCCTAAGCCCTTTCATCATTTGGTACACCTCCGGCCCCACCGATGCCTCAATGTCTTTTTCCATTTGATCAAGAGCCTTTATATGATTGCCTATCTTTTCAATAAACTTTCCCACGTGCGGCAAGAGCGTGTCAAGTTCGCCGTCAACTTTAAATACATCATCATAATCCGTTCCCATTGACGGATTTTTGATATTGATATTTTTGGTCTTGCCTTGCAATTTCACCTTCCCGACCGTCAACGGCCCGCCCTTACTTTCATTGTAATATTGTACTGTTATTGCCCCGTTTGCCTCTCGATATAGATTGATGTATGACGCGTATTTGCCAGCCGATTTCATAAGCGCGTCTAAGAACGTAGTCTCATCATCAGTGTACCCTTCTAGCACAATATTACTTTTGCGCTTGGTAGCGTCTGTGTATGTATTATTTTCAACAGCCCTTAGCGTCTCCTCTTTTAACATGGTCTTTGCACGTTGCAGGGTTTCAACATATTCCCTGCATTCCGCAAATCGTGTGCCATATTGTTGTAGTGTCTTGATATACTCTACAACGCGACTTTCTTTTGATGACTCGCGCTTCACTGCGTTTACGGATTCCGCCAATTTAGCAAAAGAATCATTTAGTAGGCGCACCTTTTGCCGTTCTGCTTCAACAAAGAATACGTCCTCACCCCACCATCCATTTAATACATTGTGGCAAACGCCCATCCGCGAAAAGAACGTGTCGATATTATTGGTGGTCTTCATTATATTTATACTGTCCATAGCTATCTGGATATTATTTTTTATTTGATATTTTAAAAAGAAATTATCTAGCGTGCCGATAATTCGGTGGATTTCAGCATCGTTAATGTTTGTATTGCCGGGAGTGTACATACCGTAATATGATATTTCCAATAGGCGGCAAAAGGCCTCGCGCATCCTATCGCGCTGTGGCGCGTCGTGCGTCTGGACACCCGCGTTAATCATTGTTATTTGACTATACCTATCATAGTTTTCCGGGTCGGCGGCGTCACTGCAATGGTTACACATTTTGCGCCCATGCACAATAACGGGATAGTCCACGTTTCCGCAGTTTTCGCAATAATACTTGCCGTCTAGTTTTAATAGCATACGGATTTTGTCAAACATAACATCTCCAATATTAGTTATTTCCTGCACCGATTCCCACCTTACACTGCCGCAACTATATTGCCGCAGGGATCACCTTATGTACTTTTGTATTGCCTCCTTAAACACGCGTTCTAACTCTCCAGACCTAACTACCCGCTCTATCTCGACGTGTATGTTTTCAAGCCGCGACCGAGTTTCTTCGTGCGATTTCCGAAGATCAGACAACTCTTTCTTTAGCTCTACAAGCTCTTGGTTTTCCATAACTTCCTCCTATTAGATTGTTTAGATTTTCACTATAACCGGGATTACAATTATTTTTGTGTCTTGCCCCCTTTTATCATCTCTACGCCACCACCAAACAAAGACAGCTGTTCTATCTTGTCAACAAGTTTTTCTGCCGCTCTTATCGTACTTTTGCTGGTGTCGGATATGTCTTTTTGTAGCTTTGTTATTTCTTTCTGCGCCTCCACTACGCCTTTCTGTATTTCTTGGTGCTGCATCTTCTCTTGGTGGAAGTTCTGCTTTTCTGCCGCCAAATCCGCCCGAATACGCTCCAAAAGCCCCAAAACCGGTACCGTGCCCGTCCCCGAATCGGTCTCCGGCGCAGTCTGGACGGTCGCCCCGATGCCCATTAATATGTAATCGGTGGTAGTGTTCAGCGCCTTGGCCATGAGCACCACCGTCTCGCCGTTGGGGATCGTGCCCTTATTCCACGAGGCCGCCGCCGCGTTGCTTAGGCCGATTTTTTTAGCCAGACCGAGCGGCGATAGCCCATTTTGGGCGCACAAAACCTCCAATCGGCGGTAAAACTCCGGCTTCTCGTCGTTCTCGCGGTGTTTGGCCATGTTTTTTTTAGTCTCCTCCGGCTAGTCGTAACTCCTATAAAAATCAATGACTTACATAAAAACCACGAAAAGCCACGTAAAAAAGTTAGAAAAAAATAAAAAAAATATCTTGTTTTTCCTAAAAAAATATAGTATATTATAAGTAGAGTTAGTTTTGACCCAATAATCAATATATCGGTAACGTTTATCAACACCTAAACAAAAAATATCAACACTATATCAATATATATAGTGCGCAGGGGGTAAAGTTGAAAATTAATCCAGAAAAATACGAGTTGGCCTTGTGCCAACGGGGAATCGACCCCGGCCAGATGGCGAGGCGGATGGAGGTGTCCTTGCAGTCGCTACACCATCAGGTGTATAAGGCCAAGCGGTGCCGTCCGTCGGCGGTGGCCAAAATCGCCAAGATTTTGCGGGTGCCGGTGGAAGAGCTGTTGATGTCGGAGGGGGTGGTGAGATGACCATCGAACCAAAATGTCAGGGCATCGTAGATTTTATTGAGCAACTGCGCCGAGAAATGCTTGAAGACGCAAGGCAAGTGGTGGCGGCAGAAATGGCGGCGATTAAGGCCGAAAACACGGAACTAAAGGCCAAACGGGGCTGTTCTGCGAGGCACGTCATTAAAGACGTTGGCGCTGGGCTGCCGTTGATGCGCTATGACTTCGCGGCAGATATATTAGACGGACTAATCGAAAACTTGAAGTGTGGTCTTAGCCCGAAGATATACGCAGGCGAGGACGGTGATCTTCGTTGCGATGAATGCCCCACAATAGTCAATATTGCCACATTGAATTTGGCGGCAAAGGTTTTGCGGGAAACGCCGGAAGAGGAGGGGATATAAAGATGAGAGTCAATCGTAAAGAACTGATATTTGCACTAAAGACCGCTATCGCAACAGGCACAGAAAACGCGATTTTTGTTTATAAAGAAGGAGGCCTATTTGCAATATTGAGGCCTTTATTCGGTGAAGCCCATGTAGATGTGCGCGTTTCTGTGGATGTGCCCGTATATATGTCCGTACGGGCGCATATCAAAGATATGCCCAGCTTGTTAGACGCGCTATCGTCGGTAGACAAAGAATATGTGTGGCTAGCCGCCGAAATAGCCTTTAACGTCGGCGACGCGAAGTTAGAGGAGGCAAAAGTCACAAACGTCTCGATTACAGTGCCCAGCGGCAAGTTAAGGGAGTCTATGATCAGAGCGTTGCAAGGGATATATCGCAGGAAATAAAAATGCTGTCGGATGTGTTAGAGGTGCTTACGTCGATGGATGAAACCGTGGCGAGGGCGGCGGAAAAGGCGCGTCAGGGGGCGATGAACCATTAACAATAGGGAGGTGATATTATGACCGTGGCAGACAGATGGCTATACGTGTTGATAGGCGCTAACCTTTTCGCGGTGTTTTTTAATGCGTGTTATACTTTCTTTATCGTCAAAAGGGAAATGGATAAAAATGACAAAGACTAAAAAGACCGCTCCGCCTAAAACTACGGACACGGAGACCATCGAGACCCTGAGGGCGGAAAATGAAATTTTGCGCTCCGAGGTTGCTATCCAGCGCAAGGCGGTGGACGATCTGTCGGTGAGATGGCGAAAGACCGGGGAGGCGCTAGCCACGGCGGAGAAAGCTTTGACGCGGATGAGGCGCGAAACCGTGCCTAAGTCCGATGTCATAAAAACCATGAAAGAGCAAGTGTTCATTGCTGTTGAGTTGTGGAAACAACATAAGAAATTTTTTGCGAAGGGGCTGTGCGGAGAGGATGATTTGATTCGGACTGAAAGCCGCTCTATGCACCTTACAGAGCTTGTTATGGTAATGGCCGATGAACTTAGGTTGTTGGATGAGCCGCTGAAGCGGACAGCGAGCGCAGATAATCTCGGTCGCGCTGTTTGCCCTCACTGCGGGATGGCGGGGCAAGATACACGTCGCGGCGAGGGTGTTTGCATGGTCTGCGGTGGCCTATTTGAGGTAGAGGAGGCCGGGATATGACAACCATATCAATCACGACCGCCACAACGCCGCCCGCCGAGGGCGGGGCGATCAAAGTCTTTGAAAACGACGGCGAGCAATGGGTGGACGCTCGGACGTTGCACGGCAGGCTCGGCATATCGACGCAGTTTTGCCATTGGGTCGAGCGCAATTTTGGCGACTACGTCGAGGGCGAAGACTACATACCACAAGATATTGCGTTGGCCAAAAATGGCGACGGCACATCTTGTATGCAAACACCCAAAGACTACTGCCTATCTATCAACATGGCCAAACATCTTGCTATGCTGGCCAAAACGCCGGAGGGCAAGCGCATAAGGAACTACCTGATAAAGATCGAGGAGGCGTGGAATACGCCGGATATGGTCATTATGCGCGGGTATAAGGCGCTTATGGTCAAGGCGGACGAGTTGACGGCGCGGAACGCGGAGCTTTCAGGGCAGCTTGCCGAGGCCGCTCCTAAAGTCGAATTTTATGACGCGGTGGCCGACTCCGACACCGCAATCGATATGCAGGAGTGCGCCGCCATACTCAACAAAAAAGGTTTTGGCCGCAACAACTTATTTGATTTTTTGCGCAAACAGAAGATACTCAACGAGCGAAACTTGCCGTATCGCGAGTATCAAGAGCGTGGTTATTTTAGGGTTATTGAGCAGACGTATAAAGATGGGGGCGGAAAGACGAAGATACGGTTTAAGGTGCTGGCGTACCAGCGCGGCGTGGATTACATACGCAGGGTAATTGATCAACAGACAGAGCCGACACTGTTTGACGTTAAAGAATATGTGTAATTTTTGATAACTAAACCGGGTGCGCAAGCACCAGAGCCGGGAGGCGGTATGGATAATATCAAGTACAATACTTGGGCAGAGGGTGCCGAGAAACAGGTCGCGGATTGGTGTCCGACGTTGCGCGGCGTGACGATTAGCACGCGCGGATCGCGGGTGTATATTGATGGCACGGTTGGCACGAGCGGACGCACGCTCCGCGCAGAGATTAACCACGATGGGGATATTGTTAGTTTGCGTGTTGAGGGTGTCGAGGCGAATTGCGTGTCAACGGCATTGCAGTACCTGCTAGGTGCCAAAGATGCGATAAATAACCTCCACGGAGCCTACGAGGGGCTAACCGAGATATACACGGGATATATGCGTATTTGGGAGGCCGACTAACAATGAGCCTAATCTACGAGCCAAGCGGAATGGCGCGGGAATATAGCCCTTATGCGCTGAATCTCTATATGGGATGCGCCGACGGGTGCAAATATTGCTACGCGCCCTCAACGCTCCACAAAGACGTCAAAGACTTCCACCGCGTCCCTCAGCCGCGCCGGGCGGTGCAAGAGCGGCTGTTGAGCGAGCTAGATCATTTTACGCCGCGAAAGCAAGTGTTGCTGTCTTTTATCGGCGACGTATACGGCGAGACCGAAGACGATAACGCCTTGACGAGGTGGACGTTGCAGGTATTGCAAGAGCGTAATGTGCCTGCGGCGATATTAACCAAGTCCGCGCCCCGCTATATAAATAGGGATTTGGCCCTGATGACGGAGTTCGGAAACCGAATCCAAGTAGGCGCGTCGCTGACTTTCAACAATGATGGCGACTCGCGGAAATGGGAACCGGGCGCGGCGTTACCGTGGGAGCGCGTTGGGTTGCTGGAGACAGTAAGCGGTTGCGGCATTACGGCGTTCGCGAGCTTTGAGCCGGTAATCGATCCGGCGCAGTCTTTGGAGCTAATGGAGCGCACGATTGACTTTGTGGACACATATAAGATCGGCAAGCTCAACCACCACAAAGGCGCGGAGGGCGTCGATTGGACAAAGTTTTTAGAGTCGGCGCTGGCGATATTACGACCGGCGGGGAAAAGGATTTATATAAAGCAATCGTTACGGCAAGCAGCTCCGAGCGTTAGGCTGTTCGGGAATGAGTGTTTGCCGGATGAACACTGCGTTCCGTTCGGGGGTGCGTGATGGAATACGATTCGAGAGAGATGCTAAAGGCCGCCGAGTACATTGAATACTGTATCGGTCTAATCAAAGAGGGCAGCGAAAAGCCGCTATTAACGACGGATGAAGAGGCCGCGTGTGTGTTTGATATGATTCTCGCCGTGCTTTTGTTTGCGAGGGAGCGCGGAATCATTAGTTGCTGTCATATAGACCGCGACAAAATAATAAAGTTGTTTGAAATACAGAATTAACGTTTTTTTATAAAACCAAAAACCTCCCCTTGGCGGGGGAAGGAGGTAAAACCATGAGTACCCAAATAGTACCCACAAGCGGCGGCGCGATAATAAACGCGGACGGCCGCGAAACCCAAACGGCGATGGTAGCGTCCAAAGTGGACGCAGAAATCCGGGCGCGTTACGCCCTCGCGGTTATGCGTCCCCGGTCGAATCTCGAACTAGAACAGAATCTCCTCAAAGAGTGCGAGCGGAAGTCTTTCGCCGAGTCTGCGCTATACCGCGTCCCTCGCGGCGGCACGCATATTGTCGGCGCGTCAATTCGCCTCGCTGAAACGGCGGCGCGGCTGGCGCGGAATATCGTCGTCGAGTCAGACGTCATTTTTGAGGATGGGAAACAGCGGATAATCAAAGTATCCGTTTGCGACGTTGAGGCGAACCTTACCTATACTCAAGATGTAACGGTCTCGAAAACAATAGAACGCCGTTACGTCAAAAAAGATGACGAGATCATAAGCGAGCGGTCGAACAGCGGCAATGAAAAAGTTTACACCATAGCCGCGCCGGAAGGCGAGTTGACGATAAAGCAAAACGCGCTGGTATCAAAGGCTATGCGCAATCAAATCTTGCGGCTTATCCCCGGAGACATAATAGAGAGCGCGGTCGAAGCGTGCAAAAAAACGCAAACCGACGCCGCCGTTAAAGACCCTGACGCGGCGAAAAAATCCACGCTGAAAGCGTTCGCGGAAATCGGCGTAACGGCGGCGGAGCTGGCAAAATATCTCGGTCACAGCGTTGACGCGCTGAAGCCTGAAGAGGTGGTCGATCTCCGCGTTATCTATCGCTCGATCAAAGACGGCGAGGCGAAGTGGACTGATATTGTCGCCGACAAGGACACTAAGAGCGGGAAGCCGAAAGTAACGCCGGCAGAGGTTGTTGTTGAGGAGGCCGCGCCGCTGGACTCGGTGTTGAATGGTAATGGGAACAGGGCGAAGAAATGAGGCGATTCATAGACGACATAAAGAACCCGCCCTGCCTAAAGGGAAATTACTATTCCGGTCATGTGTCGCGTAACGACTATGAGGAGCCAGGCACCACATATTACGTTGCCTACGAGCAACAGGGCGCGGCAGATACTTTCTCGGTCGGTATGCCGGTATATGACAAAGAGAAAAACCTGATGGGCTTTTTGGGTGTCGGGCTTTGGCAAAACCTTAACTACGCCAAAGGCGATATGACGCCTGACGGCGTGTCGATTCCGGTCGAGCGTTGGGAGATAAGGAATCCAACGCAGTTTTGCCAACAAGGGAAAGATGTTTTTACCTTTTGGCAGGTTGCGGAGGTAGAGATAAAATGAAGCCGATCCAGCCCGACCTGAAATTCGTCGAAGACGGCCACCGGTACACGTGGAAAGGCCGCGTTGTGCCGAGTGTGACGCAGGTACTGTCGCGTGTCGGGGTTATCACGCCGAAACAAGAATTAGACGAAGACGGCAAAGTCAAGACCGTTGACGAGTGGACGCCGGTCGGGTTTAATCCAGCGCATATCAAAGAGGATAAACTTGAGCGCTCCGCCGAGTTTGGGCGGGAATTTCACAAGGTCGCGGCGTGGACGTTGCAAGGGATGAACTGTAAATATGATCCGCAGATGGAGCCGTGGATCGAGCAGTTCCGGCGCTTTATTAATGACTATGACGGCCTCGACATTGCCGAATACGAGGGGGAACGCCTTGTCGAGTGCCCGTTATATTCAGAAAAATACGGCTATTGCGGGACGTTCGACGCAGTCGGGAAAACGAAAGGCGGCAGGGGCTATATCATTTACGATTGGAAAACCGGTTCGGCAAAGGAGTCTTTTTGGCCGCTACAGTTGGCCGCATACGCGCAATTAGTAAGTGAGAATTTTGGGTTCGCGAGTATTTACGGCACGGTCGTAAGATTTGCAGAGGACAAGTATCAAATCTTTCCGGTGCTAGGGAAATTTGATAAGTATATGACGGAGTTTCAGAAGTTTAACAGTTGTCTTAACGTGTATAAAATGGTGAGAGGAGATTGACTATGGACATACGCGAATTGATCATACAAACGCGCGATTTTTACTACGAGTCGCTTGATGGCATTATTGAGAATGTCGAGCCTTGTGACGCCGACGATCTTGAGACTGTCAACAAGATTATGGCTGGCCTTGTCGATACATACAAGGCAATCGAACTATATAACAGTGTCGCAAAAATGATGAACGGCGGAAAGGAGGATTCCCGTGAGCGAATCCCTTATTAGCATCAACGCCCTGATCCCCGTCCCGAAACAGGAGAAAATACTATCCTTTTTGGGGTTGATGGCGAGCGTTCGCGAGGTGAGCGTTCAGAGCGATGAGGAGAACAAAAACGCCGGAGAATTTTTGACAAAGATCGCCGGTATGATTAACGCGCTCGAAGCCGACCGGAAAGAACTTGTCGCGCCGCTGAAAGAAAAAACAACGGCGATTGACAGGCGGTATAAAGAGGTTCGCGACGAGCTAGAAAACGGAAAAAAGGTGCTAGGCGCGGCAATGGCGAAGTATCATGATGAGCAAGAGCGCAAACGCCTAGAAGCCCAGCGGAAACTCGAACTCGAAGCCGCTGAAGCTAGGCGTAAAGCGGAAGCGGAAGCCGAAAAGCTGAAAGCGAAAGCGGAGTCGGCACGCGAGGCTGGCAAGGAGGCGGTAGCGGAACGCGCTGAAGTTAAGGCGCAGATTGCCGAGAGGACGGCGTCGGCTATTGTCGCGCCGATAGTCGCGAACACGGCGAAAGTGGAGGGTGTGAGTTTCCGCAACAAGTATGTTGTCGAAGTGGAAAACCGCGCTGAAGCCCTGAAAGCCCTTGCCACTGATCCGACACTGTCGCGGTTTTTGGAGATTGACGTCAAAGGTCTGGAAAGATGGGTCGCGTCTTTGGGCGGCGAGGGCGTACCGTTGCCGGCGGGGTTGCGGATCGGCGTTGAGCGTATTACGGCGGTGCGGGGAAAGAAATAATTAACGTAGGGCGTAGCATAGCGGCTATGCGCGGGCGTACCATACCGCCGCCCGGACGCAGGGTTCGACTCCCGCCGCCCTACATCTTTTGAGGAGGGGATTATGGGATATATCGAGACTAGCCATAATAACTGTAACGCCGGCATATCGGAATACGTTAAAATGAGTATTGTTGATTATAACGAGGCTCTGAAATTTTTGGACAATGCGCGTTGGGTTTTGTCAAATGACGATAGATATTCGCTTGTTGCTGAACTAATTGCCAGAGCTATAAATATATTGCGTCCAGATGATGAGGAACTAACACCGATGGACGCGCTTGTACAATTTGGAATGCAAGCAAATAGCTTTCATAGGGCGCGGGACGGGTTTAAAAAGGGCGGGATGGCGTTTATCAAGATCGACCATAAGCGGAACGGGAAAATATATCATTCGTATAAGATGGATAAAGAAAACAGTAATATTGGAGGCGTATGATGAGCAATATATTGACAAGCGACAACGCGCAAACAAATAATCTTGCGCTCGCGGTAGCAATAACACGTGCGGGGTGGTATGGTGACGTGCCGGAACAGGCAAAGAATACGCTTGTTGAGATATTTTCTGAAGCAGCAAACGCAAATATTGATATGCTGTCGCTTGCTATACTAATCACTAGGCTAGGGGATAAATAATGAAACCGACCCCCGGCCAATGGAAACCAATTTTCCCGCAACGCGGGACGGAGGGCGTTTTGATTGCGGTGGCGGTGGCGCTGTTATTGATAATCTTTTTAGCGGGGGTGTTGAGGTGAATAAGACTATCAAAAATAAAGAGTATCAAGATAGGTATTGGAGTAAAAAGGCATTTCCGGGCGAGACCGCAAAAGAGGCGCGTAATCGCTATTACTGTGGGAGGCGCTTGAGGGCGAAGGAGGCGAGGCAAGATGAAATTTGGCAAAGAGAGCTTTGAGTATATCAAGTCGGAAATTAAAATCGCGTACGATGTAATTAATGAGGGTACGCCTGAAAATTTTAATTTTCTCGCGATTGAGTTTGGCATGAACGCGGTGTTGCGCGAGATAGAAAAGGCTAGGGAGGCGAGCGAGAGGTGAACTTGAGCGAAAGGGATTATATGGGCATATTAAATAAATTAGACGAAGCGCGGGATTACGCGTTCAGCGACGGCGAGTTTGCCCGTATGAGAGCGCCCGAATTAATCAACGACGCAATGGATATTTTGCGGAAAGCGAGGTTGCAAGATGATGATACAGTGTGCCCGTTGCGGACAGCCCGTTTATCTCGGCAATGATCCCCGTATCGAGCGCGGCGGGATTTGCGAGGCGTGCGGGGAGATACTTTGCACGGTGTGCCTAGGCGATGTTGATGAATATTATCGGTGTGAGGATTGCCAAAGAGAGGGTAATTTGACGCGGGAGATGAAGGAGGTGGCGGCGTGAGGAGAACCCATTGCGTAAAAGATGAAAGCGGAATATACCGTTGCGAGGCTCCGGGTGGCGAGTGCTCTGAATTTTCAAAATCCATTGGGAGCGGCAATTGCTTTTTTTACCGCAATGCAATTTTCGGCGAACCTGAGCACGGCAAGGGGTGTATTAATAAAAACGCGCAAGATGAGGCTGACGGTGAATAAAAACAAATACCGCAACACCCGCGTCAGCTATGACGGGCGGCAGTTCGACTCTAAGCGCGAGTGCGAAGTATATAAGCGGTTCGCGGCGGCTTTAAAGGGCGGCGCAATCTCTGAATTAGAGTGTCAAAAGCGATATAGGATATTAGTTGAGGGCATGCACGTCTGTACTTATGTAGCCGATTTTTGGGTGAAATATCCTAACGGCGAAGTTGAAGTCTGGGACGCGAAAGGCTTTAAGACAAAAGAGTATTTGCTGAAAAAGAAACTAATGAAAGCGGTTTACGACATTAACGTGAGGGAGTGTTAGCATGGAAGAAACAGGCGAAACAAAGCGGGTGCGCGAGATTATGAAGTTCGCGCAAAATTACCTAAACACCACTAGTGGAAAGTATCCGCTTGCCGGCGGTGGGAAACGTAGGCGTCGCAGGGCTTACGGTGAACGAATCTCGCACAGGTCTGATTTGCTGAATAATCTGGTGGATAGCAGCCGCCCGGTTATCGTAAAGTGGGCGGACGGCAGGGCGAGACGTTACGCGTCGATACAATCCGCGTCGGATAGTATGGGAATTAGTAGAGACACGTTGCATTATCAATTAAAGCGGAAAACCGCGTCGCGGCGCGGATATACAATATCTTATGCTAAGGAGGCAGGGGAATGAGACCATATCGCAGGTCGTGCAGGAGTTGCACGAATAAAAACCATCTGTCGATCAATGACGATGTATATGGTCGCGTGTGTGGCTATAGCCTGAGTTGTAAAATCAAGTTCGATGATGTTAAAAATGTTGATCTGGCGGTTATGGCGGAGATAGCCGAGGGGTGCGATTCTTATGAAAACCGTATGAAGAAATTTGTTAAAAATAGAAAGGAGGCAGTGAGATGACGGAAGGGGGGATTGTTAAGATATGCGATGCGTACACGAGCGCGAGGATGGCGCTGGATCACAGCCAAATTGTAGTCGAGGCGTTACATGGTGTTATAAAAAATGCCAAAGAGGACGAGATCGATGACAGCCTCGTCCACGTCCCCGGCGCGAAGTTTCCGCTGGCGTGGAACGCCGAATATTATGCCGTTCGGCAGGTGAGCGACAAAGAGCGCGTTACTTGCAAGACGTGTGAGGGTACGGGCAAAGTCCGCTTGCCGTCTCCAACGGGCGACGTTTACAGAGAGTATGATTGCCCGGAATGCGAGTGCGAAAAGGAAATTACCGTGGCGGTTAAAACAGAATACCGTGTAGTGGTGTGTCGTCTTAGGGGTGTTGAAAGAGATCCCTTCGATAGGATTAGCGTTCGGTTTAAATTTACCAACCATAACGGGTGGGTTGACTTATCGAGCGCAGACGAATTAAAAGAGATGGTGGGAAGCGCGGCCTATGACGGTATGCCTGTTCACATCTACCAAGCCCGCGAAGAGGCTCAATCCGAGGCGGATCGGCTGAACGGGGTGAAGGGAGGGGAAAGTGAAAGTTGAAATAACAGAAAAAGACCGAAAGGAAATATTGGGGCGATTGAGCGAGTTGAGCAGTGAGGCGTATGATTATTGGAACGCCGACCGCAATTTCGATCTTAAAATGCTAAACATTGTTGATGATACGGTAAAATATATAATCGACAAACTAATAAGTGAGGACAAAAATGACTCTTAACCAAACAACAAAGCCTCAAGAAATCGATGTTTGCGATTTCTTGAACGCTAATCCGGGCGTTAAAGATGTCGTGGAGCAGATATTGGAAGAGTATGTCCGGGCGTCAGATATACATCAATTCCCGGTGGACGTTGTACACGCCGCCGCGATTGTTGCTGAAGAGGCCGGGGAACTATTGCGGTCTGCAAATACTATCGAGTGGGGTGGAGACAGTCCGTTCGAGCGCGAGAATTTGCAGGTCGAAGCCGTCCAGACGGGGGCTATGGCAATACGGTTTTTGGAAAACATCGGCAATCTGAAATCGAGGGAGCTATGAAGCCAACTAAAGAAAAAGCAATATCCTTTTGCCGGGCGCTGATACCGCGAGCTATTGACGGTAGCAAGACTATGACGCGGAGGGTGGTGAAGCCACAGCCGACATCAAGTAATTGCGGTGAGGATTATTTGGATTGGAAAAGAAGCGGCAAGCAGATACCTGGGCATTATGCCAAACAGAGCTTTGCCCGATTTTGTGCGCCGCACCAAAAAGACGACATTCTTTGGGTGCGTGAGGAATACTATGAGTATGGGCGTTGGGTGGTGGACGGGAAAACGAAAACGGGCAAAGATAAATTAAAGTTCGCGCCTCGTAAAAACTACCACCTTTACCCGATCTATTACCCGGACACGTTGCCGCCTGGTACTAAGATAACCAAAGGTAGACCGGTGGGCGAATGGGGCTACTTTTGGCGCAACCCGCGCTTTATGCCCCGATACGCCGCGAGACTGTTTTTGAGAGTTACGGGGGTTAGGGTGGAGCGGTTGCAGGATATAGGCGAAGAGGACGCAACGCGCGAGGGCGTTGAATTGCGCTGTAAAATTATGGAGTGCGATGACTACGCCCCGACAGACGCGCATACATGTAAGACCATGGGGCTTTGCTATAAACAGGCTTTTGCAAATCTTTGGGACGGTCTCAACAAAAAGCGCGGTTACGGCTGGGATAGTAATTGCTACGTCTTTGTTGTCGAGTTCGAGCGGGTGACGGAGGGGAAATAATGTCATGGACAATAAGCAAGGCGTTGATGGAGAGCTACGAGAACTCGCGCTCTTTGCCGGAGCGGGCGGGGGAATCCTCGGAGGAATACTCTGCGGATTCCGCACCGTCTGCGCCGTCGAAATCGACCCGTTTTGTCGTGCTGTATTGTGCGCCCGACAAAACGACGGTCTTCTCTCGCCTTTTCCCGTTTGGGACGATATTAGAACTTTCGACGGAAGACCTTGGCGCGGCCACGTGGACATCATTACCGGAGGCTTCCCCTGCACCGACATCAGCACGGCGAACCCAAAAGGTAAGGGACTCGATGGAGAGAAGAGCGGCCTATGGTCAGAAATGCGGCGTATCATTAGCGAAGTACGACCCCGATTCGCACTCATTGAGAATAGCCCAAACATCGTTAATAAAGGGGGTGTGCGAGTCGTTGCAGACCTTGCCGAAATGGGGTATGATTGCCAATGGGGTATTGTATCAGCTGCCGACGCCGGAGCGCCTCACCTGCGTAATAGGTGGTGGTGCCTGGCCAACGCCAACGTGCAACGACGCCAAGAACAATGCGGGGCCATCCCAATACAAGCGGAGCTTAGCCCTGAACGTTGCGGTGACTCTGCCGACCCCGACGGCGATCAAAATGTGGCGCATCCCAACAGCAAACGACGCGGTGGATCGGAAATTAGCGGTGAATTGCCGCGGGGAGCCGCTGCTGTCGGGGCAGGTCAAGATGTATCCGACACCGATGGCAGTGGATTGCATGGACAGAAAATCGCCGGGGGATTTCCGGCGGAAAAATCCGAATCTAAGTTGTGTTGTACATCAATGGCCGACACCGCGGACGCAGGGGATGTGCGGCGGGAGCGGCGGGTGGGAGGCGTTGAAGAAAGCGACCGGGGATGTGATAGAGGCCCGGAAAATGGGCGCGGGGAATGGTGGGCAACTGAACCCGCAGTGGGTAGAGTGGCTCATGGGATTCCCCATCGGGTGGGTAAACTTAGAGCCATTGGGAACGGACAAGTTCCGGCGGTTCTTAAACTGTTTTGAGATATAGTGACAGGCGGGGAATTGTGAAACAATTAAACTTGGAAATGGCGGTGTGGGATGGACAATGATAAGATGGTGCGCCTGATAGATATTTTCCGCGACCCTGTTGCGCGAAAAATGACAAATTGTGTTTGTCTGGCGATGTTTGACCCGCTAGCGATGGTCTTTCGCGGGGCGGCGGATCGCAAAACAGTTATTCTGGCGATAGAGCGGACGCCGAGCGTTAAACGTCCGCGAAACGGAGATATTGTTATTTGGTGGGGAATCAAAGAAAAAGACAATGGCAATGGCTATCACATGGCGGTCGCGCATAATGGGACATATCTTGAACAATGCGGTATAGGGGGCGAAATAAGACGCTATACAAACACAAAATATATTGATGGGGAGCGCGGCAAGCTATACCACCACGTTAAGCGCGTTAGGCGGTTCAAGTTGCCTATTAGGGGCAAGCACATAGACACGATAAAAAACATTTATCACATGGTTATGGTTGAGAAGCGCATGGATATCGCATTAAGGATATTGCGCGATTTTGCGGGGAATATGGAAAAATGAAAAAGATTCTACGCATATTCCCGCGCCGGACGAGCTATACGCCGACCGACGACATGGTCATCATAAACGAGCCGCCCGGATTATTTGTCCCGGAGTTCGACGAGATTCACATCTCGGTCGTGTTCACATGGGACAGGGATCGCGCTGAACAGTTGAAATTTTGGTGGGAGGGCGTGACGGACAAGCCCGTATTAATCGGCGGCCCGGCCTACGATTCCCCGTGTGACGATTTCACGCCGGGCTTGTACGTCCGGCAAGGGGTGGTCTTTACGTCTCGCGGTTGCAATAACAACTGCCCATGGTGTTTGGTTCCGAAGCGGGAGGGGAAACTAAAGGAGTTGCCCATAACGCCGGGGAATATCATTCAAGACAATAATTTCTTGCAGTGTTCGCGTGAGCACAAGGGCAAGGTCTTTGAGATGTTAAAAACGCAAAAGAGCATAAAGTTTATCGGCGGACTTGAGCCGGATTTGATAGATGATCATTTTGTCGAAAACATAAAGCAGTTGCGGATTTCGGAGTTGTGGCTGGCGTGCGATAGCGATTTAGGCGTCGGCTCTCTCGCGAGAGCGTGTAAAAAATTGTGGGACGCGGGATATAATCGCAACAACATCTATTGCTACGCGCTCCTATGGGGTAAGGATATGGACGCCGACGAGGCGCGACTAAGGTCGATCTATGAAGCCGGGGCTATGCCGTTCGCGCAGTTATACAAGGGCGTAGGCGGGAAAGAAAAGTATAGTGCCGAATGGCGCAGATTCCAAAGGTCGTGGTCGAGACCAGCGGCAGTAAAGGCGCACATGGAACGCGGGACGGATTGGAGGGATTATTGATGAAAAACTATCAAGAGTTTTTAGCCACAAAAGCCACACTCGCCACATATAGCGGGTTTGATGTTGGCCGTGCTATGCTGAATAACAATCTATTCGGTTGGCAAAAAGACATTGTCGCGTGGGCGCTGAAAAAAGGTAAATGCGCGATCTTTGCCGACTGTGGTCTCGGTAAAACAATAATGCAGTTGGAGTGGGCGCACCACGTTTGCAGTCACACAGGCGGCAACGTTCTTATTGTCGCACCGCTGGCTGTGGCTACGCAGACACAAAGAGAGGGCGCCAAATTCGGAATATCGGTTAATATATGCCGGTCTGGCGTAAATATAAAGGGCGGTATCAATATAACTAACTATGAGATGTTGAAACACTTTGACATGGGTGCGTTCGCCGGTGTGGTATTAGACGAAAGCAGCATCATAAAGCACGTTGGAAGTCAAATTAGGCAAGAGCTTATAGCAATGTTTGGCGCAACTCCATATAGGCTATGCTGCACCGCAACGCCCGCGCCCAACGATTATATGGAGTTGGGCAATCACTCGGAATTTTTAGGCGTTATGACGCGGTCGGAAATGCTATCAACATATTTTGTTCACGACGGTAGCGATACGTCGCAATGGAGATTAAAGGGGCACGCAGAATACAAATTTTGGGCATGGGTTGCGTCATGGGCGGCGGCTGTACAAAATCCGCGCGATCTGGGTTATGATGGTGAGGGGTACGATTTGCCGGAATTAATAATAAAAGAGCACACTGTAGAGTCGGAACTCTTAGAGGGCGAAAATGGGCAAATGCTACTTTTCCCGTCAATAAGTAAAACACTAAGCGAGCGCCGGATCGCCCGTAAAAGCAGTATTGATGATAGGGTACGTGTTGCCGCCGAAATAGCCAACGCTGCCCCCGGTCAAGTGTTGGTATGGTGCGATTTAAACAAAGAAAGTGAGATGTTGACTAAAAGCATAAACGGTGCCGTAGAAGTCGCCGGATACCACGATAAAGACCATAAAACAACAACGATGAATAACTTTTCTGCGGGCGGGGTTCGCGTCTTAGTTTCAAAGCCGGCTATCGCTGGCTGGGGAATGAATTGGCAAAACTGCAATACAATGATATTTGTAGGGCTATCAGATAGTTTTGAAGCGTACTATCAAGCCATACGCCGCTGTTGGAGATATGGTCAAAATGGGCCCGTAACAGTACACATTGTAACCGCCGAATCAGAAGGCGCGGTGCGCGAAAATATTATACGCAAACAACGCAATGCCGAACGCATGGTCGCAGTGTTGGTAGAACATACCAAAAATATATTATATGACGAGATACACGGCACTCGGAAAATATCTGAATCTTATACTGCAAACAGTATAATGGTACTTCCAACATTTATTGAAAGGATGGTATCGTGAAAACGCTTAATCAGTGTGTAACTGACAGATTTGCGCTATATAACGGAGACTCCGCCGAGGTGATCGGCGGCATACCGGACGAATCTGTCCACTATAGTATATACTCGCCGCCATTCGTGTCGCTCTATACTTACTCAAATAGCGAGCGCGACTTAGGGAACTGCCGGACGCGGAGCGAATTTTTCACGCATTTTGAATTTATAGCGCGGGGGATTCACCGCATACTAAAACCGGGGCGGCTAATGAGCGTTCACTGTATGGATATTCCGGCAATGAAAGAGCGCGATGGCTACATTGGTATAACCGATTTTCCCGGCGATCTTATACGCCTTTTTGAGTCGGTCGGCTTTATTTATCATAGCCGCGTTGTTATATGGAAAGACCCGCTAATTGAGGCGACACGCACAAAAGCGATTGGGTTAATGCACAAACAGATAATAAAGGATTCGACGATGTGTCGGCAGGGATTGCCGGATTATGTGATTACGCTTCGCAAGGTCGGAGATAACGCGGAGCCGGTATCGCATAATGACGGGTTTAATGATTATATTGGGAGCGCCCCCCCCGCAGGGAACAGTAGCGCAACATATTCACACCACGTATGGCGACGGTATGCGTCGCCGGTGTGGATGGACATAAACCAAAGCAACACGCTAAATAGGGCGGCGGCGCGGGAAAATCAAGACGAGCGGCATATTTGCCCATTACAGTTAGACGTTATTGCGCGGTGTTTAGAGTTATGGACAAACAAGGGCGATATAGTATTCACGCCGTTTTTAGGTATTGGGTCGGAGGTTTATCAGTCGGTGTTGATGGGGCGGTACGGCATCGGCATAGAACTAAAGGAAAGCTATTATAACCAAGCCATTATTAATTGTAAATCGGCTTCGCAAAGTAAGCAAGGCGATCTTTTTGATGTTGCCGAGGGGAAAGGGGAATAGGGGATGCCGTCAACTGTAGAGATACAAACGGGGATATTTGATGACATTGCGGCGCAGGCCTGTAAAACCTGTCAACACGCCAAATACCGTTGGGACGATACCTATGAGTATGATCTTTGGAATGAGTGTATGATTAATGTTTGGCGCGGTCGTATTTGGGAATATAACCATTGTCAAAATTGGGAAAAAAATACTTGGTGGGGAGATTAAAATGAAGCCTGAAAATAAGTACACAAAAGAAGCCGTCGCGCACATCGTCGAAGAGCAGATTGACGGGCTTTTCGACGGGAAGTATGACTCGTTGCAGGTCAAAGACTATTTGACGCGGTATATCCTTGTTAGGTTGGGGATAGGGAGCGGGCGCAAAGAGAATGCGGGTGTAGAATGTACCTGACGAAAACTAGAACCATAGCCGGTCTTCCATATAACTTCTGCGGCGCCGGTCTCGGCGAGCTGAAGTGTAGCGGGTACGTGCCGAGACTAGAAACAATGCCGCGCTCAGATATGAGTGGCGGTTATTATGTGCCGGTGTCGAGCGGCGACTATACGATTTTGTCTGACATTAAAACTAGGGTTAGCGGTTGCGGCAACCGCGGCGCGAATAATCTTTGCGCCTGCCCTTTTGCCGGTTCGGGGACGGGAGGGACGGGAAATGGGTAAAGACAAAAGCCCCGCGGTATTATTCTATACGAGCGACTTTTTGACAGGATCATATACTATGACCCTAGAACAGCGCGGCGCGTATATTACGCTTTTGTGCCTGCAACACCAGCAAGGTCACTTGACGCCTTCAGATGTAGAAAATATAACTACTGATCCGAAAGTGTTAAGTAAATTCTTGACAGATGGGGACGGTAATTATTATAACGAAGTGATGGAAATGCGGACAAATGAGCGTAAGGCATATTGCGAGTCTAGGATCAAGAATAGAACAAAAAAAGATGTTGATGGTGAAAGATATGAAAAAGATATGAAAAACATATGTTCAACATATGATCAACATATGGAAAATGAAAATAAAGATGTAAGTGAAGTTAGTCTTTTGTCAGTTGGCGTTGATGTTAAGGCTGTTGACGTTAAGGGGGGTTCGGGGGGTGAACCTGAAAAGGGCGCGATTTTCGGGGATATGCCCGCAGTTGGTATAAATCCCCAGCCCGACGCGATAAATGCGCGCAATGACGGTCATTTTGCGGAAAACGGGGCTATTTTGCCCCCGCCGCAGCCTAGCAAAGCCAAAAGAGCCGACTTTGAGCGTTTTTGGGCGGCGTACCCGCGCAAACAGGACGAGATAAACGCATGGGTCGCGTGGCAAAGCGTCAAGGCGCCGGTCGAAGTTGTTATCGAGGGTGTGGAGCGGGCAAAGCGTGACGACCCGAGCTTTGGCGACATCCGGTTTATCCCGTACCCGGCGAGATGGCTTGAGCGGCGAGGGTGGACGGACAGATTTGACCCTGTTGAGGCAAAACCGTCCGTCCGGGGAAGCCGTTACGGTCCGCAACCCGTGGACAAGGCGGACGCGCTGGCCGAGGCGATGGCGGCGGTAAAAGAACTCAAATGCGAAAGGGAGGCTAAAGGTGGGCGTGCTTGACGAAATCGACGAGGCGACAAAATATGACGCCTATATTGCGTCGCAGCTGTTGCGCTTGCAGTTTTTTTTCGGCGCGAAACTCGACAAGGACAAAATGAAAATCTACGTTGAGGAGTTGCGGCACCTGAAGCCGCCGCAACTTGACGCCGCGGTAAAGCGCATTAAGCAAACGTGGCGTCCGTCCGGCCCTAACCCGTACCCGGCGATATGCGATATTTTGCGGGCGGCCGGGGAATCCGAAGACGACGATGCGCTCCTAGCGATAGCCGCGATAAAATCGGCTATAAGGCGTCACGGCGAATACCGGTCTGTATCTTTTTGCGATCCGGCGCTTCACCATACAGTCATTGCGTTCGGCGGGTGGGTGGACATCTGCGGCAAAGATGAGACGTGGTGGAGCGTCAACGAGGGCAGAATGCGCGAGACGTATCAATCCGCGAAAAGGGCGGGGCTCAGCGGAGGGACGTATTTGCCGGGAATCTGCGAGGCCTCGGGCGGCTGGATAGATTTGATAATCATGGACGCCAAAGGCAAGCTCATTGAGCAAGTGGACAAGTCTTTGGGCGTGTTACCTAACGAGACGAAACTGCGGCTCCGACAGTTGTGCTACGGGAAATCCGGCGCGGCGCAAATCGAAAGCGGGGCCGTAGTTCGCGGCGGCGAGATAGAGAGTATCGCGCAATTACTTTCACTTGCGGATCGGAGGGTGGTATGAACTACGCCGTAAAACGGAGCGATGAAGAGTATGCTATTTGTCTCGCGAATGACAATAACGAGGCGCAGGCGTGTGAGAACTATGAGAGTCCGCCACATGGAGAGGATAAGGTTTGTTTTTATGAGGGGAATGTTTTTGCGTATTGCTATTACGAGTATCTTGAGCGCAAGCGCAATAACCGGAGGGCGGTATGAAAAACACATTCTGTATCGCCAAAAGCGAAAAAGATTGCCCGTACTTCGCGCTAACCGACGCAACGCTGAAAATCTGTCAGTTCGCGGATTGGAAAACGGGAATATGCCGGCTAGGCAAAGGCGTGAGTAAGGCGGCGAAGGATAGGGCTGTTGCGGGAAAGGGAAATCATCTTAACCAATAACCAAAAGGAGGCCGATGTGAAACCAACCACAACGGAGCAGGAGTATGAGAAGTATTTCTTCGACGCCTACACCAAGGCGCGAAAGAAAATAGGCGGCGGCGACCCGCAGTTAGACGCGGCGTATGATCCGATTTTTGAGGCGTTGACAGCGGCGTTTTACCGCGTGATTAATGGGCACGGGCTAACGCTGGGGTGGATGGCAGGCGAAAAACCTGTTAAATCCGGCAAGGCGACGCCCGCGAAAACGGGAAAGGTTGTCGGCAGGCCCGCAAAAGGCGGCGCGAAAAAGAAAGCCGCGTCGAAGCCTTTAACAGTTTCGTTGTCGGGGCCGCCGCAATTTAAGGCAGGTCTCGAAGCTATCTAAAACTAACTTTAGGCGCGTCCCGCGCGGAACGGTGGACAAGGGAAACGCGGGATTGCGCTGAATTTTGGGGAGCCAAATGAAAATTGACTTTGACCTTGTACTCAAGGCGCTAAAGGAGTACGACGGGTACATCAAAGAGTGTATCATAGCCGATGTCGCGACGTCACCTCAAGAAGCAGTGGCATACTTGCGCGGGAAGCGTGACGCGACGAAACAAATTAAAACGATGTTGAAACGGCTGGTCAAAAAGAACGGAGGGGATTTATGAGGACGATTAAGTTTAGGGGTAAACTATACCCGCCACACAAGGAGGCTTTTATTTATGGCGACCTTGTCCACTACAAAGACAGCGGCTATCCCGGAATAACGGAAGGGGCAAATAGGGAATGTGCTCCGACCGTGTCTGTTATGCCTGAAACAATAGGGCAGTTCACCGGGCTTATCGACAAGAACGGGGTCGAGATTTACGAGGGGGATATTGTCACGTGTGACTTTGGTCTCGGCATTAAAAAAGAAATTATATGGGACAAGGAGTCGGCAAAATTTTTATTGCTCGACCTTGACACGCGCATAGAATATATCATTGCGCCTAACGATAGCAGTATTGAGGTAATCGGCAACATCCACGAAAAGAAAGGAGCGGAGAGTGAATAGGCTAACAAGTTATATTGTCAACAGTGACAATGAAAAGATTCTTAACTTACAATGTCGCCATAGTTGTAGGTATCGCGCCGATTGCGAAAATGGTAGTATGGGTGATTGTATAACCCGTAAAGTTTACCGCAAACTCGCGGTATATGAAAACGGAGAGGAGGCGCTGTTGGGGTGAGAACTAAAAAAGACTACCGGTCGCCGCTGGGGAATTGCAAAGAGTCACAGTGGTATTGCTGTGCAAGATCGCAAAGCACTGAAAGAAATTGCGTCCATTATTTGGTTATGCCGCGCCACATGAAAGCGCCTAATGGTCGTAGGCAGTGTTGGAATAAAACGATACATAATGCTTGTCTTGTGGATAAACCTATTGCGAGAGGGGAAGATGGTACTAATTGAACCGATTAAAATCTATGTGGACACCATCCCGCAGATGTGCCAGAGGTGTAGCTATGTTACAAGGCTAATAGGGCAACCTGACGGCGGTCACCTGTCTCGTCACTGCAAGGCGTTGCCAGATGAGCCAGAAATAAGTCTTAAAAACTATCACTGCGCACCGCCGTTTTGGTGTCCGCTGGAGAGAAATGAGAGCGAATCATGAAAATAACACTCGAGAAATGTGACGACGGGGAGGAAATAGTAATCACGCTAGAGAAAGAGGATGAGTATTGTATTTGTAGAACCATAGAAGGCCAAGTGCACGTTGTAAAGTTTAACTTTGAAACTTTTGACCGCGCCTATTGCGATTATTTAGATGATCGTCTTAGGCTCAAATACGGAAAGGATTGTATATGACTAAACCAATGGCGCGGCTGGAGTTCGAGATGCCGGAGTTTTGCGGGGAGTGTCCGCTGTTAGTAGTGGCAGGGATAACGGTCAAAAACTATGATCTTGTAGTGTATGATAGTCAATATACCAGCGTCTGCGCAATCATCAACGCAACAGTTGTGCGGGATAAGCCGCGCCCGAAGTGGTGTCCGCTGAAGGAGGTAACGGAAAATGACTAACTTCGAGAAATGGCGCGAGGGGCTGACGGTGGAGGACTTAGCCGACATTATTGATAGTTCGCCGGGCTGTCCAAGAAGGTGTCCAGCGAAAGAACCATGTGCCGGCAGTGTGCCATGTAAAAGGCACTTCTTAGATTGGGCGAACCAAGAGGTGGGGGAGTGAGATATAACTTTTTCATAAAACCAAACCAAGGAGGCAGTATGAGCATTAAACAAATTCAGTTAGGTGTAGTTGGAGTTATTTCTGTTATCATGTTAGTCGGGTCTTTTTCCATCATCGGCCCTACAGACAGGAGTATTCTCCACACGCTAGGAAAACCATCGCAAGAAGTCTTAACGCCGGGGCTTCAATTCAAATTGCCGCTTTTACAGTCAATCAAGAAGTGGACGGTCGTGCCGGTTGTCTATAGAGTATTTATAGACATTGGAGATAACGGCGCGATAACAAAGGACAATCAAGTAATAGGCTCAACAATTCGCCTATTGTATGCCTATGACGAGTCGCGTCTATATGAGGCCGCGACAAAGTTTAACCGCTCCACGATAGAAAAAGCCATTGACGCGCTAGCGGTGTCGTCAATGAAAACTATAATAGGGCAGTACACTATATTTGACGTTGCGGTAAATCAAGACACTATCATTCGGCAAGTGGAAAGAAAAATAAAAGACAACGTCGGACAATACCCGATTACTGTAAGTCAAATCACACTGGAGAACTTTGATTGGAGCGACAACTTTGATAAACAGATTCAGGAGACAATGTCCGCCGCGCAGCAGGTAAAACGCGCCGAACAAGAGGCGAATATCGCTGAGCAGGAAAACAAGAAAAAGAAGATTGTCGCCGAGGCTACGGCACAGGCTCTAATCGCTGAAGCGGACGGGCGGTTTAAGGCCGCCGAATTAGACGCCAAGGCCGAGATCGAGCGGGCGAGAGGCAAGAGCGAGGCAAACCGTCTTTTGCAACAAAATATAGCGGTCGAGATAAAGGTTCGGGAACTCGACATAGAAAAAATACGGGCGGAGCGTTGGGACGGGAGACAAATTCCGAACTACTTGCCGCTGAACCCTGCGGGAGGCGTTGTTGCGTTACCGTTGAAGTAATTGGGTGGTTAGGGTAGCTTATTTTGGCCGTATTAAAACAAACACAAAAAAAGGAGAATCCCATGACAAATGAACCGGACGGCAAGTTGCTGGTGGACACAAAAGAACTTGCCCGCACCCTATCATTCACCGAGGAATGGGTTAAGACTAACCGTTGCCGAATGATCGGCGCTCAAAAAGTCGGCGGGCGCTGGCGTTTTGACTTGGCTAAAATACGAGGGTGTATCGCCACGGGCAAAGACATAATAATAAAATAAATTTGACCGCGACGGTGGCAAGTATTATATTAGCCGTGTATATTGTACGGATATACGGCGGAAAGGGTCACGCCGTATGAGCATTAAAAAAGTCGGCATTAACAAGTGGCGTATTGTCGTATCTGTGCGGGTAAAGGGCAAGCCGTACCCGGTTGTACGCAAAGAGACCTTTACCGGCACGAAAACGGAGGCCGAGTGCCGGAAGGCGGATATTATCCGCGAACTAAAGAGTGGCGGCTCTTTGAAATTCCAAAACATACGCACATTTGGCGAGGCGATTAGTCTGTACGCCGAAAAGCTCCAAGCTGAGGGCAGACTATCCGCCGACCACAAGCGCAAAGTGGATCGCATCAATAAAGACCTCGGCCACGTGCCCGTAGATGCCGTCGTTGAGTATTTTGACGCATACCGAAAGCACTTGACCCATACGCCCACGGTCTGCGGCAGAATGCGAAAAGCCGCGTCTATCAACAGGCCTACGGAGATCGTGCGGGCGGTATTTAACTATCTCGTTGCGGTCGAGCGCGTCGCGACCAATCCGATAACAAAGATACGTTTCCCCAGGCTAAAGGAGACGCCGCGAAACCGGCACTTGACACAAGAGGAAAGGCTCGCGCTGATCAACGCCATAAAGCAACATCGACCGCACATATTGCCGATTGTATTATTTATGTCGCTTATCCCCTGTCGCGTGTCGGAGCTGACATCTGCGAGGCGCGAACAGTATTTGCCGCTCGACAAGATGATATTTATCCCCGATTCAAAGGCCGGGGTGTCCATCTACAAGCCGATACCGCCGGAACTATATGACTACTTTGACAACCTTCCCGAAGGGTGTAAGTGGCTGTTTTATCGCGAGTCGGCGACGGGCAAGTATTGCCAAGTAGCCCTGCGGAAAGCGTGGAATCAATGTCTGCGGTACGCCGGCATTGCCGATTTGCGCGTCCACGACCTCCGCCACATCGCCGCCACGGGGCTGATCGACATCGGCAACCCCGCAGAAGTTGTAGCCCTCATAGCCGGCTGGAAATCAACGCACATGATCCGCATCTACTACAACCACGACAGCCGGGCGGGAGCGCAAAAAACGGTATTATCTACGTCCGCGCCCAGCGTTTTAATCCCCGCCGCCAAGGCTGTGATTGGGCGGTAATACAAAAGTAATACAATTATATACCAGATTATACCCTTTTTAACCACTTTCGCCCGCCGCTGTTTCGGGCGGGGAAATGCGTGCTGGCAACAAAAAAAGCCCCAAAACACGCTAATTTACGCGGTTTAGGGGCTTAATAGCCGACCATATAAATGGCTGGTCAGGAGGGATTTGAACCCCCGACCCGGTGGTTAACAGCCACCTGCTCTGCCGACTGAGCTACTGACCAGTACAGCCATAATCTGTTTATATATATAGTGCTTAGAGCCTATCAATATATCTATCAAAGATCATTTTGGCTGGTATGATAATACACCTAGTAATACAATTAACCTGCAGCCAACCGCATATCTATATCTAAAGATAATTTATTTTCGGCGCAAAGTCAAATATTTTTTTAAATATTTTGAACCCGCGCCCCTGACCCTACCTCAAAATGTAGATTTTCGCCTTCCCCGTGACCGGCTTCGCCTTCTCCGCGTCCTCCGGGTTGGTTTGATCCACCGATACCAATATCAGGTACGTACCCGTTCCCACCCTCCGCCCGTTTTTAGTGTGGCCGTACCAGTGGTAGACCAGGTCGGGCGTATCCTTTTGCGGCGTCAGGGTGTCCGACAGGACCAAGCCGCCCAGATGGTCGTATATGGCTATCGTCCCCTTGATGGTCTGCTCTCCCAGCGTCTTGGCCGACGGCCTTACGATGACGCGGGCGGGCTGGTCGCCGGAGTATTTGACCGCCGGTCTGTACGGATTGGGCGCCGTGATGACCTTGATTGCGATCGGCGCCGGCCTTACGCTCAGTTTTACGCGGCGGTTGTTCCCGTTCCGCTGTATGTTGATGCTCGTGTCGTAGATGTTCATCTCCGAGGCGTCTATCCAGAGCGAGTCGTCCTTCGTCGGCGCCGTCACCGCGCCGTCTATGGCGTTGACTATGAAGGTATGGGCGGTCGACACCTTATTCGGGGTGTTGTTCTGCAGCACCATGCTGTATAGTATAGGATTAGCGCTCGACCTGCTCGCGCTGTCCGGGCAGTACCTTAGGATGAAGGGGCTTGTCGATGAGACCGACAGCGGTTCGGAGAAGGTCACGGTCAGCGTGTCCTTTGAGCCTTCGGTTCCCCCCGGGGAGAGTTGCGCCCGCGTCACCACCGGCGCCGCTTTGTCGGCGACGTTGGCGCGTATTGTGTCGCCGGGGAACTTGTTGTGGGTGGCCATAGCCCGCATAGCGCCGCTCGTCGCTACGGAGTTCGTGAGCAAACCGCCTATATCGGCCGACGCCCACGCGGTCGTCGCTTGGCTCGTGTCGCCGGAGATGTTCGACCAATCGACGAGGACGAACGGGCCGGTTCCCCACGAGAGCCAGAGGCGCAAACCTGCCAGATCCAGGGCCTTGGAGAATTGGAGCTCGACCTTGTCGATTATCCCGTCCGCGCTCGTGTCGTAGTAGGCGGCGGCTGTGATGCGCGGCGTCGCGGACTTTAGAATCACGGGCACCGGCTTGTTGGGATCGCGCGCCTTGTTGCCGCTTCGGTCGGCCGTCGGGCCGCTCGGGTTTATGAAGACCGAGTCGCCCTCCGCGATCCGGCCGCCGCTTGACGGCACGGCCAGCAGCGTAAGCGAGTTCGTCAGCAGGCTCGAATCCACGGCGGCTGACACCGTAAGCGGGATGTCCGTCTTGTCGCGGCGTAAAAAGAGCGTGCTGCCGGTAAGGCTTGACCCGGACATCGGTTCGGACAGGGTGACCTCGATAGTGTCGGCCGCGCCGCCGCTCCTCTCAAAGAGCATCGCCTTATGCAGAAGCGCAGGCCCGGCGCTGTCGCGTACGGGGATTACGGCTTCCTTCACCGCGCCGTTGTAGACCAAGAACGACCGCGCCGTCATCTGCTCGTTCGCCTTAAAGCCCGTCACGTTCTCTATGGGCGGGTTAAGGGCGAAGCGGATTAACGAACCGTCGTTCGCGGTTGCGGAGATATTGTCGCGGGGCGCTTTTACCGCGCGTATATCGGATACTCCGGGTATCGCGAGGCGCAGCGAATCCGGCAGGCGCGGCTGGGGGACTTTGGAGTATTTGATATACACGGCGTTTATCGAGCCTGCGCCGGCGGTGTCCGCGAAGAATGCCGAGACCGGTACGGCGAAGTCGGCGCGGCTCGTGAGTTTGATCTGCGAGATGTCCGTAGGATCCGTTATGTCAACGTAGGTGACGGTGATCGTCTGCCCGCCGTCCATCGATATCTCGTTCTCCCCTCGCGAGGACGGGGGCGCGCTGACGATGCTGACGGTATTGATACTGATGAATTTTCCCGTCGTGTCGCCGGTTTCAACCAACGGGATGTAAATACTGTCGCCGATTACCGGATTGACGACGGAGACCCACACCGTGTCGCGCTTGTCCTTATTCAGATTTCCGTTTTTATCATCAACCGACACGCGGAAACACGTCGTGTCGATATGCGCCGTCGTGTCCTTTATCTCCGTTGATTGATTTGTACAGCTCAGCAGCTTCATGGACGACGGGTACGGGTCCGCCCCTCGGAACTCCAAATAGAAACTGTGGTTGGAGAAGGCGCACCCGTAGCAGGTCGCGCACTCGTTTTCAGGCCCGCCGAATATCGTGATGTCTATATTGTTGCCGCCGCTCTTCACGGGAACGGGAATAGCCAGGTTCCACTTGTCAGACGCGAAATCGTATCTGGCTACGGAGTTGACGTCGCGCAATTTATTCCCGTTGACCCATATCTCGTTTATCACGCCGTTTTCGGTGATCTTAGCCCAGCCGTTCACCGTGATCTGCGGCATCACCTGCTCTATGAACAGGTACTCCTCCGCCGGATTGTAAAGCGGCGAGGTGATCTGCGAGGTCATCTCGTAGTGCGTCTTCTTTGTCTGCTGCTCCTTGGCCGACGGCGAGTATCCCCAAATAAACTGATTCTTTCGGTATACCGTGATGTATTGATTGACCGCTGTTCTGAAGTATATGTTGTCGATATCATCCTTGGAACCGGTAGGGACTCCGGGATAATCGGCCGGATCATTCGGGCGGCTGTGCTTGATAAAGCTCGGGGCTTTGCTCCAAAGCTTGGTCAATATGGCGGCGCTTGGCGAGACGTTCATCAAATCTTGATACGGCTTCCAAGTGCTGCGGGTGTCTATCATCAAGTCGAGCCTGAAGCGCGCGCCGGACTCCATCTTCGCGGGGCCGAGCGGTACGGGGATGTAAAACGCCCAAGTGCTGTCTCGCGGATCGTACGTGTCCTCAATGCGTATGGGCCGCGCCGCCTGCACGAATTTGTCAACGTCGGTCTTGAAGTGCGCGTCTTGATAGCCGTCCGACCTATACTTTATCCCGATGTCAACGCGGAACCCGATGTAATCGGAAAAGGCGACGCGGCCGTTGGTGCGGTCGCCGGAGGGCGGGATGGTCAGCGTGTCGGGCATACGGACGTAAATCCGCAGTTCCAAAGAGTCATAATCCTTGATGTCTTGGTTGACGACGTTGAGGCCGAAGAACTGATCCGAGTATTTTAATACGCGGACGTCGAACTCGACGTGCTCGACGGGTGTGGTGAAGGTGTAATACTTGCCTCCGTTGTCGTCCCGCGTTCCGTTATTCTCCACGTAGAAGTAGTACGTCGTCTTCTCCTTCAGCCCGCCTATCTTGACGTAGTGGAATTGCGACGGGCGCCCGTAGATATTCCCGTCATGTATCGTCGTCGGCGGGGTGCGAGCGCCGTAGACCACCCGGCTGTCGTAGCTGCCGTTAGGCGTGTACCAAAAGATTTCGGCGGAGTCGGAGGTCACCTTGCAGACCTTGACGTTGGAAATCTGCGCCGGCCCGGGCGGGCTTTTCAGCGTGGTGAATGTAAAGTACTCGCCGCGGTCGTCTTTGATAACGTTGCTCTTTCCGTACAGATCTGCGATCAGCGCGTCGAAGTTGTATTTCGTTCCCGGTTTGAGATTTGTCAATACTATCCGGTGGAACATTCCGGAACTGTCGGACTTTACGCTTGTAAATGTATTAACGCCGTCCGTCGCGTATCGTATTGTTGATGTGCCGAAGCGGCTCTGCCGTACTTCGATAATCGCTTGGTCCGCGCCCACGTAGACCGTTCGCACGGTGGCTTCGGGCGGATCGTTTATCGGTTCCTCTTTCGCCAAACCCATAATCGGGATGATCATCACGGCGGAGGCGTCTATCCCGGTCTCGGTGACGAAATAGTTGTCGTAGTGCTCCTCATAGATACCGCCTTGTATTAACGGCGATACGGCGCCGGAGAGCGCGCCTACCGGAGGCCTGTATTGATAAAAATTGCCGGGGACGTTTTTCCCCTCGGGGTTCGCCGCTCTGTGGTGGGGATGGTTCGTGTTTTTGCTGCCCACGCCGTAGATCATGGAGATGTCCCACGGGTTGACGCCCAGCATATAGTCCATCTGGCGGATCATCAATTCGCGCGTCTCTTTTGCCTTCCAATCGGAGACGCGCCCGGTCGCCCCGTATTGCGGCCCGGGTAAAAAGACGCCTTTGTTTATGAGGGAGTCCTGAACCCACTTCGCCATGTCGGAGTAGCAGTATAAATCAAAAATATTGCCGAACTGGTATCTGTTCCACATCCACGACATCTGTATCAGCATGCTGTTCCAAAGATTCTCGTAGTAAAGCGCGTCGCGGTTCCAAAGCCCGGTGCTTGGGAGATCCAATTTCGTCTGACCGGTGCCGGAGGCGCTTGTCACGTCGAATATCATCTGATAGAGGGTCTTCCCGATCAGCTTTACCCGCTCTGTCGAATCGATGCCGAGGGCGCTGCACATCGCTTTATCCTTGAGTATCAGCCGGAAGAATCCCCACTTGACCGCCATGTGCGGCGACGCCCAGTCGGTGTTCGCGGTCTGCTTGCTGAAGACGGGGTCGACGTTCGTGACCCATCCGCCCTGATAGAGCGCGTGGTGGTTGGCGGCGTCGTTCTGCGCCTTTGCGCCGATCGTCTTATCGTAACAAAACTCTTGAAGATACTTCTTATCGCCCGTGGCGTAGGCGAGCGCCATGGCGGCGAAGGCGATCTTGGCGTTGACGATCGCGTTGCCGCTGTAGGCCGGGGTTTCTGTCGCCTTCTGATTAGCCTTGGCGTATTCGTACATTTTCTTGGCTATGGCGATAGAGGTATCGGCGAATTTCTTGTCGAACACGGCGTAGTTCTTAGCGGTAAGCGCCAGCCCCGCCGCGAAGTTGCCCATGATGTTCGCCCCCACCTCGTTTCTGGCGTCGCGTACAGGGCCGCCCCTCTCGTAAGACATCCTGTCCTGCATCTCCGGCTGGCCCCACCACTGGTGGTCGGGACCGAACCCGCCCACAGACAGTATCATCTTAGAGACGTCGCCCTTCGCGTTGTTGTAGGCGTTGACGACGTACCGCGAGCCGTGAACGGCCTCGTACAGAACGTCCGGCACGCCGTCGGTCAGCACGGTATTGTTGTGATCGGCCCCGTAGCGGTCAACGTCCCTGTCGCGCAGCGCGGCGGAGGCGAGACCCAGCATGGAGTGCAGAAAGCTTTGGGTGATCCCCTCCTTCAAGTGGTCGCCGCAGTCGTGCCATCCGCCTTGGGTGGCGTCCTTCAGGTGGCAGGCCCCGTGAAACCAAGACCGCGAGTCGCCGCACCGGTTTATTGCGGGGAACTTGATGGCTGCGTCGCGCACCCAGCCGTAGAGGTCCTCGTGAATCCAAAACGGCGCGGAGAGTTCGTTCCCCACCTTCACCCTGTACCGACCGGGGGCGCTGACGTTTATCTTACCCTCGTAGACCGTCCCGGAGACCGCCGCGCTCTGCATGGTGTAGCGTGTGTCGCCGCCGGCTACGATCTGGGCGTTGTTCGAGGCGCGTATCTTTATCTGGCCGGAGGAGGTCGCGTTCCGGGAGGTAAGCGTCCCCGTGGATACAGCCGCGCCGTTGACGTTGTCGGCGGGCACGACGGAGAAACTCGACGCGCCGCTGCCCACGAAGTAGAAGAACTTCTCGTCCCCCGGCCTGTATCCGGCTTGATTGACGCGGACGCGCCCGATCTTGATGGTCGCGCTGTCGCGGTAGAGCTGGTCGAGCGTGTCGGGCAGCGGCGTGGCGATATTGGCGTACGGCCGGGTATTCTGCTGAGCCGGAGCGCGAAGCGCGAAGGCCGCCAAAAAGAGAAGCGTCAGAGCCGTAACAGGTATTAATGATGACGGACGTATAGATTTCGGGGCGTCGGCCATTGCGGGAGTCCTTTCGTAAAACAGGGGATTGATGTATCATTAATGTATCAATACATTAATATACTAATAAATATACGTAATTGCTTTGAAATGCGTGGAATATTTGAACCGTATTACCCAACCGCAGACACCCACTCCCCGATGTTCTTCTTATCAAAATCAAAGTTCACACCGACCTTGAATACCTTCTTTCCGCGATCCGTCCAAGGAATGGCGTATTCTTTAGTGTCGATCTGCGCGAGCGCCGCCTCGGCTGTGCCGTCTAATTTGAACTCGAAGCAGTAAACAAAGCCCCGCGTCTCAACGACCATGTCTATCCGCCCGGTGGCTATCCTTTCCTCGGTACGGCAATCAAGGCCTAACATGGCGAATACCACGTATATCACCGATTGGAAGAAGTTCTCGCGTTTTTGAAATAAGTCGTACGGGATTTTGGCCATAAACAGCTTCACCGCCTCCATCGCGGCGTCTACGTCGCCGTCTTTCAGCGCCGTTGTCAGTTTGTCGCTTAGCGCGGTAGATTCCGGAGAGTCGGTCTTCAGACACCGCGTCGCCAACGATTTCGCGAAGGCGTTGCGCACCTCCAGATTCGGGTAGTCGAGCGTGAAACAACGCATTTGATTCTCGTCGTAATCGGTTATAGTCAGGTAGCCGGTTTGATATAAAAGCGGCTCCAGCGCCAAGCTCTCTATGTCAAAAGAGTCGAAATCCTCGTACCCGACCTGCATATTGTTCAGTTTCGTGAAGTCGATACGCCGGTCGTTAATCAGGTCGGTCAGAAGCGTAGGCGTACCGGTTCTGTACCAGTACGGCCGGAATTTTCCGCCCTCATGAAAGTGGTTGAGTAAACCGAACGGATTGTAGACGGTAAGCGTATTCTCGGAGAAGCGGTAGCCGTTGTAGAAGCGGCGCATTTTGTCCATGTACTCTTCGCGGCTGCGCCCGGTACTTTCCAAAATCCCGTCGATCTCCGGCCCGAAATCCGCCTCCAGCTCCTCTTGGGTCAGCCCGCAGATGTCCGCGTAACACGGGTCAAGCGTCATGTCGGAGAGTTGGTTAAGGGCTGAAAAGACGCTCACCTGAGAGAACTTGCTGATGCCGGTCAGGAATATGAAGCGCAGGTGGGCGTCGCAAGATTTAAGGATGCCGTAAAACGCCCTGAGTTCGTTCCGTAATTGGATATGTACGGCCGGTTCGAGAAGGGTGCCGGTCAGCGGACTGTCGTACTCGTCGATAATCACGACGGCCTTTTCGCCGACACATTGAGAGGCCTTTTCTATGAGATATCTGAATTGGTCGGCTCGTTGATCTGCGCGGTCAAGTGTGATGCCGTACTTTTCCGCCTCGCTCCGCATTCCGGCGTATAGGACGGAGCGGAGCGTCTCGACCCCGTTGCTGTAATTCCCCGGGCTCAGGTCAAGCCGGATCACCGGATGCTTCTTCCACTCCCAATCGAGGCCGTCGATGGCCAGCGCCGGCCTCCCCGCGATCTCGCCGAAAAGCTCGCGCCGGCCATCGAAGATCGCCCCGAGCGTCGAACAGAGCAGCGACTTACCGAAGCGGCGCGGGCGCGAGAGGAAGAACGCCCCCTTAACGCCGGAGATCAGCCGGTAGATTTGCGGCGTCTTGTCCACGTAGATATAACCGTTCTCCCGAATCTTCGGGAAGTCTTGGATGCCTACTGGCAGGATTCTTTTAGTGGTCATCGCCATAATAGTTTAAAATTAGTATCTGCGCAACGTCAAAGGGTAGAAATAGAAAATCTTGTTTGCCGACCAAAATTCGACTCTTCGATCAACGCAGCTGGTTCTGCATCTTTGAGAACCGCGCGAACTCCGCGATCCCCACCCCTCCGCAGACCGCCGCGAAGCAGCGCTCCGCCTCCGCCTTGTCCGCGAAGCCGCATTCTGCGCAGATTTCGTTTATGTCGGGAGGCTGCTGCGCGGTTTGGGGCGTTGCGGCCAGACGGTGCTTTATCGCGTTCACGCGGACTTGGACGATGAAGTCCTGCACGTTTATGCCCAGCTCGTTCATGAAGAGGGCGTCCAGGTACGCCTTGCCGGTTACGAGGCTGTTGCAGACCGTCTCCGGGGTGAGCGCCGGGTCGGCGTAGTTGGACTCTATGTGGCGGCATCCGCGCTGCACCAGCTTGTCCAGCACCGACAGCCGCGTCGTCGTCAGGAAGCGGCGCGAGTCGTTGCGGCGGAGGCGCGCTATAAAGAAGTACAGCGTCGCGGCGATAAGGGCTACGGAGACTGCCAGAAAGATTACGTGGAAGGTGTAGGAGGGGAGAAGGAAGATCTTCTCCGATTTCTTTACGGGCTGATTGGCGGCGGCGTTAACCGGCGTGTCGACGGCCGTCTTAACGGGCGTATTAACCGCCGCGCTGATCTGCGTATCGGCGGCGGGCGTCTTAGCGGGCGCGCTGACGGGCGTATTGATCAGCGTGTCATTATACATTATATTGCCGGATATATTGATCTGCGTATCGGCGCGTGTAACCGGAGACGTGTGAATTAACGTATCGGAAAATGTGCTGACGGTTGTGCGGATTAGCGTATCGAAAGATGTGTCGATAGACGTGTTGGCGTGCGTATTAATCGGCGTATCGGCGTGTGTATTGGTATTGGTTGATGTATTAACCGGCGCGTTAACGGACGTATCGACGACGGCGTCCTGCCCGAATGCTTGCAGGATTGAGACTGCGAAAATCGAGGCGATAATCGGAAAGGATTTTTTCATTGGCTCTTTCTGTTGATTATCTTGTACTCCATAGCCCCGTCGGTTAACTCTTTGGCCTTGCTCTCCGCGAACGGCAGCGCGTCGGCCATAGCGCTTTTTTTGTGGATTTTCACCGTATACCCAAGCAGTTCTTCGGCCTCCTGTTCAAAGCCCATGCCGCGCAGGTCGCGCACGCTCATGGCGAGGTCGTCGTCGCCGATGTCGTTTATCATGGCGACCACGGCGCGGTAGTAGCCCTCGCCGTCGCGCAGGCGCACCGCCGCTTTGCGCAGAGCGCTCCAGCTTGCCGGATCGCCCGGCGCGGCGCTCGCCGCCCGCTTACCGCATTCCAGAGCCTTGTCGTAGTTGTTCAGCAGAAGGTGGACCTCCGCCATCGCCGCCAATATCCTCGCGTCGCCCTTGTGTTCGACCGCCTCCTTGCCGTAGCGGGAGAGCGCCTGTTCGAAGCAGGAGGCGGCGAGCGCCGCGTCGCCGCGCAAAGCGTGGCAGTTCCCCGCGTTGCGGAGCGTATCGGCGTTGTCGGGGGAGAGCTCCAGCGCCCGCTTGAGAGCCGCCTCCGCCGCGTCCAAGTTGCCCTCCGAAAGCTCCAGCGCCCCTAGGCCGTTCCACGCCTCGAACCTGCCGGGGCTCATCCCGGTGAGCCGCTCGAAGACGCGCCGCGCCCCCGCCGCGTCGCAACGCTGGCACAGAACCCCCGCGAACTCGATAAGGAACTCGTAGGCCCCGGCGTGAAGTTTCATCACGGAGCGGCATAGCCTGAAAGCGTCGTCGACCATACCGACGGAGCGCATCCGCCTGATAAGCCCGACGACGGCCTCCAGATCCCCCGGATCCCGCCGAAACCGCTCGATAGCGGCGTCTATGTAGGTGTTGCTGCCCATACTAAAAAATTAATATTTATATGGATGAAAGTCAAGATATATTAGGAGTTACAGGATTTATTTAGGAGACCGATCCCCAACCTCGCCCGAAGCCGCTACCAAAGCGTCAAATCATACGATGCCGCGCGAATCCTCTCTGCCGCCGCTTTCTTCGCCGCGATCGCCCTCTCTTCAGCCGCTTTCTTCTCCGCGATCGCCCTCTCCTCAGCCGCTTTCTTTTCCGCGATCGCCCTCTCTTCATCCGCTTTAATTTTTGCCGCTAATTTTTTCGCTCCGTCATGCCCTTGTTCGACGGCTTTATTCAGCCACTCTGCGGCTTGTTTCGGGTTTTTCGCTTTAAAATACAGTGTTGCAAGATCAAATTGGGCTTGCGCGTCCCCTGACGAAGCCGAATCTTTCAACTCTTCCTCGTATTTGAATTTATCACGTTCTTGCTGAACGTTTAGTTGTTCTCTTTTGAGCTCGTCCTCACGTTTCGTTAAAGCGTCAATCTTATTCCTCAAATCTGTTTTCTCATTAATCACGACATCGCGTATCTTTGCTATCCGATCCATTTCGGCGTTAAGCGCCGTTTTCTCTTTAAACTTGAAAAACCACAGCTTATCATGGCGATCATATACGTTTGTCCACTCTACATCCAAATTGTGTTTCTCCGATTCTTTTTTCGAATACATCGCTTTTGCTTCCTGCAGCTGAACCGGGATATCCGCCAACTGACTTTCAATCGAGTCGAGTTTCGACGTAAAAGAGTCTAATCGTTCTTTATTCAATTTTTAATCCCTTTCCGCTTACTTCGGCATCCTAAACACTAAATGAACAATAGGATAAACAACATACCCGTCATGAGTATGAATGGAATTGCAAAAAATTGAATTTTGATATTCCCACCCGTCGCTGGCGCACATGTTAATAACCTCTTCAATAACGCTCGAACTGATATGCTGATCTTTCATACCTGATTCAAACGCTTTAATCCCTACAACCTTGTACTTAAATAGTGCTGCCATTATGATGCCGCCTTTCTTTGGCGGAACCGCGTTTCCCCGGTTCCTTCGGTTTTTATGGTTTACGAGTATAATATACTACTATTCATCTCGGAAAGCAAATTTTTTTAAAAAAATCAAATAAACCCCGTCCGCTGCCGCCAACCCGATCAGCGACCAACCCGCGCCCGCGATCGGCGACGCCGTCCCGGCGATCGCGGCGGCGGCTCCTCGGAACGTCCGCTTTTTTAGGGTAATACCGCAGCTTGTTTATCTCGGGCGAAGCCGGCCGTCATTTATATTCTGATTTTAACCGGAAATATATTATTTTTGATATTATGGAACAGAAACTGATCAAAATGAAAGAACAGGCCGAATCTATCCGGCAGGCTTTCGGCTACGTCGACAGGTTCAAGAACGCGACCTTCGTCATCAAGATCGACAGCGCCCTCATCGCGAACCCTCTCTTCCCGGTGCTTATCCGCGACATCGTGCTTTTGCGGCGGATCGGGATCAAAATCGTTCTCGTTCCCGGTTCGCGCACGCGCATAGACGAGGTGCTCTCCGCCTACAAGATCGAGTGCCCCTACGTGGACGGGGTCCGCGTCTCCTATCCCGAGGCCATCCCCTTCATCAATATGGCCGCTTTCGACGTCTCCAACCGCATAATGACTATGCTGGCGGAGAACGAGGCGGGGGCGATCATCGGCAACTGGGTGCGGGCCAAGGGCATCGGCGTCCGCAACGGGGTCGATTTCCGCCACTCCGGCGTCGTGGAGAACCTGCAAATCGACCTGCTGAGCAAGATTTTGGACGAGGGGATCATACCCATCTTCCCGTGCGTCGGATGGAGCGCCAAGGGGAAGCCGTACAACCTCTCGTCGAACGACCTCGCCTTCACGATAAGCGTTAAACTCGGGGCGGCCAAGCTCTTCTTCGTAACCGAGCACGGCGGGATAAAGTCCGAAGGCTTCAAGATACCCGACGAGACCTATATCTCCGAGTTCGGTACGATATCGCAGATGACTATGGCCCAGGCGGGGCAGTTCCTGGACATGAACGCCGAAGAGAGCTTTGACGCCGAACGCGACCTCATCTCCTACGCCTACCGCGCCTGCAAACAGGGCGTCCGCCGCGTCCACATCATAGACGGCACGGCCGAGGGCATGCTCCTCCAAGAGATATTCTCCAACCGCGGCTTCGGCACTATGATCTACGCCAACATTCACGAGAACATCCGCGCCATGACCGCCGCCGACATCCCCGGCGTCCTGCTGCTGATGCAGCCGCAGATAGACGAGGGCGCGCTGGTTGCGCGGACGGCGGGCGACCTGACCGAAAAAATCGCCGACTACGCCGTATACGTAGTGGACGGAACGCCCCACGCCTGCGGAGCCCTACACACCTTTCCGGACAGGCAGGGGGAGATCGCCGCCATAGTGGTGGACGAAAAGTACGCCAGCCGCGGCATAGGGAAAAAGATGGTCTCTTATTTGATAGAGCAGGCGACGAAGATGAAGCTGAAATCCGTATTCGTGCTGACGACGCTGACGGCGGATTGGTTCAAGCAGCTGGGCTTCGCGGAAGGGGACATAAACGATCTGCCCGAGGAGAAGCGCGGCAAGTACAACAAGGGGCGCAACAGCTTAATACTGAGGTACCAAATATCGCCGCGCAGGGAATCGGGTGGATTCGGGGTGGAGTAAAACCGCTACGGCTTGTTCCTGAAAGTAACCCAAAACGGGTTCCCGTCGTCATCCCTGAAACGGAAGACGCGGTTCTTGCTTCTCAGTTCCACCAGCATTACGAACTCCGGCGACCCCATGTACGAGGCGCGGCATCCCCTGATCTCCACCTTCTCGCCCTTGGGGAAGTTGATGTCTTGGTTTGTCGCGTACCACATAGGCCCAAGGTGCACCGGTATTTCGCGGCCCGTCCCGTCTTCCGTCACTATCAGGCGCAGGCCCACGCTCATGTCTTTCATCAGAGTGTTTGTGTCGACCTTAATGACGGTGGCTACGAAGGTTTTCAGGTTGTAGTTGTCGAAGAGCTGTTCGTATTTTGAACCGTAACCCCACCCGTCGCTGCCGCGGAACTTGAAATCGCGCTGGGCGGAAACGGATAACAGCAGGGCGGCGGAGAGGACGGTCAGTACTGATATACGGAATTTTTCGGTTATAGCCATAACGCTAGTCGTTCCCCTTGCGGATCATCCCGTCGATCTCCTGCTGGACCTTGGCCTTGAAGAGCGCGTCTTCCAAGTCCTGGGCGACTTTCCGGCCCTGCCGCAGAACGTCGGTGCGCTTCTCCATCAGCGAAAGCTCAAGCTCGCGCCGCCTGTTCTCCTCGCGGCGCAGACGCAGAAGGATCACGCTGTGGCCGATCGATACGCCTAAAAGCAGTATGAACGCCTGGACCGTCCAAAATAACAGGTTGCTTTCTATCAATTAGGCCCCCTCTATTTGTATAAAGTCAAAGTCAAAGTCAAATTCATCTTTTCACCGTCATCATATTGATAATATAATATATGCGCGCAACGTCAATGCAAAATTTTATTAATCCTAAATCGCGTACCTGTCCATATTGAAGTTCATCCGCCTCGCCAGGCCTATCAATTGCTTCAGCAACTCCCTCTCCTCGTCGTTGCAGTTGCCGCTCTTGTACTTCCCGTAGATGTCGTTCAGGACGCCGTCGTGAACGGGGTAGAAGAAGTCCTCCAACCTGCTTTTGGATACCGGGATCGAGAACTTGTCCACTATGTCCATCAAACTGCGCAGCCTGTCGCATACTTTGACGGCGGGGCGCTGCTGCAGCATCTCCAAAGCCCTCATTATGACGGTTTGCAATGTATCGGCGTTGCGTTTTTTGTCTACGGGCACGGCGTAAAGGCCGCTCAGGCTGTCGATCTCGTTCAATTCCGAGGAGACGGACTCCTCGCTGCCCCAGCGCTCTAACTTATGTATCTGGGCGTCCCAGCGGTTCTGCAGAACGTAGCCTACGGGCGAACTGCAATAGGCCGGGACGGGGTAGTTCAGGCGCGTCAGGACGTTTAAGTTGTGCTCGTTCTGCTCCATCCAGCCCATGAAACGGCTGTCGGTGTCTTTGGCCATAAGGTTCAGGAAGAAGTCCGACAAGTCGCTGCGCGAGCTGTAGAAGAGGTCGGACAGGGTGAACATCTTCGCGTCCGGGTGCGACATCCACGCGTCGGGCTTGCCGCTGCCGGCCGGCACGCTCTTGGCCGGGACCACCCATCCGCGCAACTCCGCCTCGGGGCTGTGGGCTATAAGCACCGACCACGAACTGCTCTCGCCGGTCACGCCGCTCTCCATCTGCACGGCCACCGTGTCGTAGTGCATGCGCTCTATACGGTAAGACATCACCGATTTCAGTTCCAGATTATAAACCGTCTTCTCGTACGACGAGTGGCGCTTGACCGCCAATATCTGCTGCGCGGCGGCGGTAAAGGCCAGCAGCCTCTCGTGGTAGTAGAAGGGGAGTATCCTCGTCTCGAAGAGCCTGCGCCCGTTGCCGTACTCGCCTATGTTGCTCGGCGCTTTGGAGAGGTCGTCTAAAAAGGCGTCTAACACCGGCTGTTTGCTGTCTTCGGGAATGCCCAATTGCAACGCGCGGCAGGCGTAGGCGAGGTTCTGCATAGGCTCTAGGCCGCTTATCTCGCTGAAGAACCAGCCGCAGGATGTGAAGGAGAAGAGTATAAACTTCTGCGCCTCCAAAAGCCGCCTGATCTCCGCCGTGAGTTCCTCGTTAAAGGAGAGTTTGCCTCCCGACTGCGCGTGCAGAAACTCGGCGGTCTTGGCGAGCGACGGCTCCCACATAACGTTTATGTACTTGTCGCGCAGCGCCCACGGGTCGTGGAATATGGATGAGAGGCGCGCCTCGAAATGAAAGTCTATCTGCGACTGCAGTTTTCGCAACGCCTGCCGCAGAGGAGCGCGCCACGCCTGATTCCAGCCGGGTTTGCCGCCCGTCGAGCACCCGCAGTCGCGCGACCACCGGCCAACGCCGTGAGCGCAGCTCCACGACGTGCCCTCGCCGAAAGCGTCGCCCAGCGACACCTCGTGCTCCGGCGGGTTGATCGACAGGTAGTACCCGAAGTTGACCGGCGTGATCCCCATCTCCCGCGCTATATTCGTGAAAAAGTAGGCGAGGCACATATCGCCGTAGGGCTTGTGGTGGCCGAAGGTCTCGCCGTCGGTGGCTATGGTGACCAGCTGGTTGGCGCCGTTGTTCCTGTCGTAACGGTCGTTTATGCTGTTGCCGAATATCCGCGAGTCTTGCAGCAAGTTGTCGAAACTGACCGCTTTGGAGAGCCCCTCGTCGAAGAAGAAGACGTCGAGGTGCCCCTCGAGTTGCGCGCCGTCGCGCGCGCGCGGGAAGATGCGGTACGGGCGGCGCGTGTCTATGGGCGATTGGTTTCTATGCGTCCAGTCGCCGCCGTTTATATGCCTGTAAGACTCCGCCTGATTGGGCGAGAGTATCACGTACGATATTTTCTCCTCTATAAGGCAGGTGACGGTCTCCATGTTGATAGCCGCCTCGCCCAGCCACATCCCCTCCGGATCGCGCCCGTAGCGTTTCTTGAAGAAGTACTTGGCCCAGCGTATCTGCGTTAACTGGTCGCGCCGCGACGAGAGCGGCATGATGATGTGGTTGAAGACCTGCGCCACCGCGTTCCCGTGGCCGCCGAAGCGCCCGACGCTCTCCTTGTCGGAGGCGATAATCTTGCGGACCGTGTCCGGGTGGTAGCGCTCCATCCACGTGAAGAGCGTAGGCCCTATGTTATAGCTCAGGTTCTGGTAGTTGTTGTGGATGTCCACAATCATACCGTTGGCGTCGAGCAGGCGCGAGTAAGCGTTGGGACGGTAGCATTGGTCGTAAATACGCTCGTTCCAATCGTGATCGGGCGCCGCCGACTCCTGCGCCTCGATGATATCGAGCCACGGGTTCTCGCGCGGCGGCTGGTAAAAGTGGCCGTGGACTACCAAATACTTATTGCCAGTCATATTGCTGTCCGTTCGGATAGGTTACGTTTCTCCCGGTAAGCCGGGCCCTCAGTATGCTAACGCCCTGCGCGATGATCTGAGCGCGATCCTCGCCGCAGTAGTTGTCGAACCACGACTCGACCTCGTCGTTTATGCGCGTATAACACTTGTCGCCGATCCGGCGGTCGCCGAGCTGAACCTCGAGGGTGCTCTTTTGGCCGTCTATTACGACGTTTTTCAGCCAACGGATACTCATTCAGAAAATCCTTTTTAATCTTTTATCTTTTAAATCCTATAATCATTTAAACTTGTTTATCTCGCCGAAGGCAATCCTGCTAATCCTAGTTCAGACAATGTGTTAATAATTAATATACATTAATATAAATTAAACCATGCGCATAATCAAAATCTTTATAATTATCAATCTTCCCGCTCGACTTCCACCGCCGGATGCTCGTACATTCCGACAGCGTCGTCGGGGATTTCTATGATCACGTCTTTTATGCGCGACGAGGCGCGGAATTTTATTCTGTATCTGTAGCCGGGGGTCAGGCCGCCTATCTGCAAAACGCCGTCGCCGCTGGTGAAGGCGGCGCGGGGGACGTTGGCGTCGCCGTCCTCGTCGGGCGGCGTTCCGTCCGCGTTGTCGGGTTCTATCTCTAACGTCAGGTATGTGTGGCCCAGCGGCCTGCCGCCGCGTTTTTCTATGAAGGGGACTATGGCTATGACCTGCGACCGTTTGCCGATTTTAAGCGCGAAGCCCTGCTTGTAGGTGCCCATCACGTAGTACCTGCTCTGCTCCATGAACGCGCCCACGGGAACGTCGGTCAGGCTGAGCGTGAGTTCGGTGGGGCTGTAGGCCATCAGGCGGTTGTGGTAAGCGGCGCCGAGCCAGCCGCTGTGGCTAAGGCCGTTGCCTGTGGCCCGCGAGCGGTTGATGTGCACCGTGGCGCTGTTCAGGTCGCCGCGCGTGTCCACGAGGGCGAAGCCGCCGCTGCTGCTCATCTGCTGGCCGAAGGCCCAGAGACCGTCGGCGAACATGAACGAGCCGGTCATCTGCGCCCTTACCGCGTGGTTCTGCCTGCCGTAGTCTTGGTAGTCGTTCAGCGTGAGGTCGTAGTTCGCGTTCAGCCGCGCGCGGTTGTAGATGTGGCGTAACGACGCGGAGGCGGTGGGTTTCTGGTCGTTCACATACCTCACGTTAGCCGAGTATGCCTGCGTGCCGGCGCCGGTCGCGTTGTTCGCCCAGCGCCAGCCCAATACGCCGCCGTAAGACCAGTCGAACGCCATAGAATCCGCCGGGTCGCTCTCCTCTATCGGCGGGATGTACCTCGAACTCATTCCGGCGTTCACCGCCGCTGAAAACTGATGGTTCCTCACCCTGAAGTCCGTACCGAAAGCGTGGCTCGAGTTCAGGGTGAAATAGGGCGAGCGGGCGTTGCCTCTCACGCTCTCCCCTGCGCCGGCGGAGAAATACGACCTCCCGAAACCCTGCGAGAGCCTTACGCCGTAGTTGTAGTCGGCGGGCTGGAACTCGGCTTCGAACCCGGTCTCCCTGTAGAAGTTCATGCCGCCGAAGGCGGAGAGGCTCCCCCTCCATACAGCCACGGCGAGGTTCCCCGATACGCCGCCCGCGTTGCCGTTTACGCCGGGGAAAGGTTCGTCGAACATCCGCACGCTGTAGAAATCGGTCTGGTAGTACCCCCTCAGCGCGAACGACACGAGCGGCAGGAAGGTCTTGTCCGGATCACCCGTCACGAATCTGTTGAAATGCGCTATCGGCCGTCTGAGGTCGGCGGTGTAACTCGCCTCCGCGCGCCCTCCGGAGATCCGCTCCGCCGCCAAGTAGCTCGCGATAGCCCGCATATCCAAGAATCCCAAACTGCCTACGCCGAAAGAGATCTGCGTCCCCGCCTGACCGGCGTGCCGCGTGGCCACGGCGGAAACCCCGGCGTTTATCGCGTGGTGGATGCCGTAAGCGTAGTCCATGCCCGCCACAGGCTCGCTCGCCTCGTAGACGAAACACGCCGGGGACGGGGCGTACTCGCGGCGTATTCCGGCGGAGAGCGAATAGCGGACGTCGCCGCGCGTCATGACCCGCGGGCTGGATAGGATGAACTCGAAGGGCACCTCTTCCGTCGCGCCGTTGGCCATACGCAGCAGCAGCCGCACGCGGTTGCGCCCCACCTCGCCGCCGAACCCGCCCACCTGATGGTGTCCGGCGGGCAGGTAGAGACGCCGCCTGAACGCGCCGTCCATGTAGACCTCCACCTCCCCGGGTTCGGGCATGAAGAAGGTGACGCTGTTCAGGTTGTCGCCGGGGTTGTTGCCGAAGAAGTAACTGTTGCGCTCGTAGCGCACGCCGCCGGCCACGGGCCCCGGAACTATGGATGTGCCGGTCGCGATGTCGCCGACGGCTAACTGCGAACGTTGCTTCACGAAGTTGCGCACCACTCGCGCGTCGCCGCGCCTTACGTGCTCCCAAGTGAACTCTTCCCCGCCGTATGGCTCGCGAATCCACCCCGAACTCTCGAAAACCCACTCGCGGATATTGAGCGCCCCGTCTACGTTTACGGTCGCCGGATCGCGTATCAGCGTGTCGTTGCCGCCGTACCGGCCGCCTTTGTACGTCGGGCGATAGTTGTACCACATATACCTCGCCCTGTCGTCGACGCTGTAGTTGGCGTAGAATGACACGAGCGCAGGCTCTATCTCCTCCCCGCGCGGCTCGGCCGCTTGGTAGCCGCCGTAAAGGCTGGTGAACTGGACGGCCTTGTCCTCCGGCGGGAAGGTGACGTGCAGTTCGAACTTCAGATCGTCAACGGCCAGTTTGTACCCCGCAGCCGTCATGACTTCGCTGTTGAACAGCCCCAGAGAGTCGCCGACCGCCTCACGCGCCTCAGGCAGGATCAGCCGGTCCAAAAGGCGCGAAAAGGGCATTGACCGGAAGGTGAAGACGGTGAAATCCTCGTTGTAGTTGATCTCGGTGTTGCCGACCGGACGCCCCTCCCCGAACAGGCGCACGGTCAGGTTGCGCGGCTTGTCCGGCGCGCTGCGGCCGAAGGCGAGGCGGAAGAGCTCCTCGCGCGACATCTTGCCAAGTTCCTGCCGGGTGCGCGGACGCTTGACCGGCGGCGGAGCGGGTGGCGCGGCTTTAGGCTCCGGTTTAGACTCCGCCTTGGGTTCCGCCGGCAGAGTGTCCGCGGAGAAAACCTTCGCGGTGTCGACTTTGATGATTTTCACGGACGTATCGGCAGGAACAGCCTTTTTCGCCGCCGCCTTTGCCGCCGCGGCGGCGCTGTCCAAAGGCGGCCACTGGAATTTCAACGTGTCGGCCACGATGACGCGCCCCGTCTCGTCCGGCACTTTGGGGACGGCGAGGCTGGGCGGGACGATGTAGGGGATAGGGACGGTAAGGCCCGCCGGCGCGGCTTTTGACGCGGTGTCGGCGGGGCCGGCAAACGCCGGCAATGCGGCCGCAAGCGCGATAGCCAATGCTGAAATCGTCCGAAAAGTCACCGTTCGCTTTGCCGTTCCGTGTTTTGTGTTATGTTGATCCGACAATATCATAGGTTTATTATATTTAATAGTGTATGACAATTTGTACGACAATATGTATGACAACATATAAATATATTATATTTTGTATGGTACGGATGTTGATAAATAAACAAAAACCCTAAAAAAGGACTAAACGATGAAAAAACGGCCTGTATGCCTGATAATCCGCGACGGATGGGGGCGCGGCAACCCCGAACAGTCAAACGCCATCTACTCCGCCCGCACCCCGCATACCGACGCCTACGAGAGCGGATACCCCACTACGCTGATCAAGGCCTCCGGCAGAAGCGTAGGCCTGCCCGAAGGCTATCAAGGCAACAGCGAAGTCGGCCACCTCAACATAGGCGCGGGGCGCATAGTCTACCAAAGCCTGACGCGCATAGACAAAAGCGTGGAGGACGGCGACTTCTTCACCAACGACGCCTTCCTAAAAGCCATAGACTTCGCCAAGAAAAACGGCGGCAGCCTGCACCTGATCGGCCTCATCCAAGAGGAGGGCGTCCACGCCGTAACGCGCCACGGCGTCGCGCTGCTCAAACTCTGCCGCGACCAAGGCTTCAAAAACGTCCTGATCCACGCCGTAACCGACGGACGCGACACGCCGCCCAAATCCGCCCTCGAACACCTCGCGTTACTGCAAAAGGGGATAGACGACACCGGCACGGGCCAGGTCGCCACCGTCATAGGCCGCTACTACGCAATGGACCGCGACAACCGTATGGACAGGACCGAACTTGCCTATCACGCGATCGCAGAGGGAAAAGGCGCGCCCGCTAAAAACTGGCGGGAGGCGGTGGAATCCTCCTACGCCGAAGGCGTCAACGACGAGTTCGTCAAACCGCACATCATAGCGCCGGATTATAAAGGTATTACAGATAAAGACGCCGTGATATTCTTCAATTTCCGCTTGGACCGTACCCGTCAGTTGACAAAGGCGCTGGTCGAGCCCAAGTTCGACGCCTTTGCCCGTCAAAACGGCGCGCCCGCCAAGTGCTTCGTAGCCATGACCCACTACTACGACGACGGCAACTTCATCGTAGCCTATCCCGAAATACATAACGCCAATATTTTGGGCGAAGTGCTGTCAACTCGCGGCCTTAAACAATTGCGTTGCGCCGAAACGGAAAAGTTCGCCCACGTCACATTCTTCTTCAACGGCCAGCGCAACGACCCGTATGATGGGGAAGACCGCATACTGATAGACAGCCCCAAAGTGGCCACATACGACCTGCAACCCGAAATGAGCATCTACGGCGTGAGGGATAAGTTAGTGGAGGCGATAAACAGCGGCAAGTACGACGCGATAATCTGCAACTACGCCAACGGCGACATGGTCGGCCACACCGGCGTATACGACGCGATAATAAAAGCGGTTGAAGCCGTGGACGAGTGCGTACACGACGCGGTGGAAGCCGTAGTGAAAATGGGCGGCGCAGCCATAATAACAGCCGACCACGGGAACGCGGAACAAACAAAATTGCCGGACGGTTCGCCCATGACCTCACACACGACAAATCCGGTGCCGTTGACTATAGTAGGGGCTGGTGATATAAAGTTGCGAGAAGGGGGAACGCTGGCCGATATCGCGCCGACGTTTTTACAATTGATGGGACAGGAACAGCCGGCGGATATGACGGGGAAGACATTAATCTGTTAAAATCAAAGTCTTTAAAATCATTTTTAGACGAAAGGCGCTACGCGCCTTTCATAGGATATGCGGGGCTAAACCCCGCATATAAAGTCAACGTCAAAAGAAAAAAGCCTTTGACTTTGTGACTTT